>Ga0335081_10002105_pt1 | contig 31375 bp, 23 predicted proteins | sample Lox_Sample_35_FD_206713 | JGI IMG/M metagenome (GOLD analysis project Ga0335081, IMG submission 206713) | Soil microbial communities from Loxahatchee National Wildlife Refuge, Florida, United States - Lox_Sample_3.5 | ecosystem: Environmental > Terrestrial > Soil > Wetlands | place: USA...
AAGGTCAAAAACGAGAATTGGCTCCCCGGCATGGATTCGAACCACGATTCACGGCTCCAAAGGCCGCTGTCCTACCATTAGACGACCGGGGAACAGACAGCGGAAGCTACTCGTTCAAGTGTATCGTTTCGACCGGCGTCGGCGCAATTCCTCAGGCTGACTGCGCTGCGTCCATGAAGCTGCGCAGATCTTCCGGATTTACTTCCGGCAGCCCCGGCGCCACGTTGAACAATTTACCGGCGCGCATCCAGAGCTCCAGTTCGTCCACCATGGCGAACAGGTGCTCGAAGGAGTCCACGATGAACAGGAGCGGCTGGTAATGGTCGATCTCCGCGCCCTGGTTAATCACCCATTCGAGCTGCAAAGGATACCGCTGCACCTCCTCTGATTCGATGCAGTGCGCGATCTCGCCGTAAGAGCTGAGCAGGCCGCTGCCGTAAGCGCACAACCCACCCCGCCCATGCATCAGGCCGAATTCCACGGTGAACCAGAAGAACCGTGAGAGGGCTTTGATAATATTCGTCAGCCGCCGCGCCCGCTCTGCTTCGTCGCGGATATCGGCCGTCATTCGAGCCGCCGTGTGCGCGCAATCGCCAAAGCGTACCAGCGTGTCCGCGAATGCCTTCTGCGTGTGCATCGGGACATGTCCGGCGATGTCATGAAAGATGTCGGGCTCCGGCAGGTAGTCCATGCGGTCCGCCGGCCGAATCGTAATGGTCGTCGGGAATTCACGACGCCGCAAGCAGTCGAAAAACAGGAAGCCCGGCACATATCCGCTCACAGCCTTTGCTTGAAAGCCGGTGAGCGGTTTCAGCCGTTCGTTGATCTCCGACAACCGGGGGATGCAATCAGGCGGGAGACTCAAGGCTTCGATGCCTCGCAGGAAGTGGTCGTTGGCATACTGCTCCCAACGCGGGCGGATGCGTGCATAGAGCTTCCTCCAAGCTTCGTGGTTTTCTGGAGAATAGAGCTCGTAGGCTTGTTGAATGTACAACTCTCCGCGCGTCCGCGCTTCCTCAACGAAAGGCGCGTGACCGGTCGTCAGGCCAGTAACCGAAACCGCTTGAGGCATAGATCCCTCCCTTCCTGCCAGTCTCTACCCTCACCCTAGCAGATCAGAGAACCTCTTACAAGTGGTGCTATCAATGAACTGGACAAATCGAGCTGCGTGCACCGCCCCGCCGCTCGAAACCAGCGAGTCATGCTGGCCCTATTCGCTGGCGATCGTCCCCTCACGCCTGAAATTCCGTGGTGTCAAGTCAGAGGGCGTCGGCCTCAGGCCTGCGCTACAATCTCAAGTCATGCACGTGCCCCTGACGCCGATTCGATGTCTCTATCGCGGTGTCGATCTCTACGGTCCAAAACTCGGCGTCATCTCCGGCTCCTCGCGCTACACCTACGCCCAGTTCGGGGAACGGTGCGAGCGCCTCGCGGCGGGGCTGATCGACGTGGGTGTCCGCCCAGGCGACCGCGTGGCCTACCTGAGCTTCAACAACAACCAGCTTCTGGAGGGTTATTTCGGCGTGCCGCTGGCGAGCGCCGTCGTGATGCCGCTCAACGTGCGGCTGACCGCCCCGGAACTGATCGGCATCCTGAATCACGCCGAGCCGCGCGTCCTGATCTTCGAAAGCGATTTCGGCCCACTCGTGGAAGAGCTCCGCCACGCGTGCCCCTGCATCCAGCACTTCGTGGAAATCGGCCCGCGCTATGAAGAGCTGCTGGCTCGCAGCCGCATTCAGCGTCCGGACCTTTTCACCATCGACGAAAGCGCCATCGCCGAGCTGTTCTACACCTCCGGTTCCACGGGCACTCCCAAGGGCGTGATGCTCTCGCACCGCACGCTCTATCTTCATACCCTCTACGTCACGGCCACTTTCTACCACGACGACACCACTATCGAGCTGCATACTATCCCGCTGTTCCATGCCAACGGCTGGGGCCGGCCGCAGTCCGCGACGTTCATGGGCTTGACCCAGGTCATGGTCCGCCGCTTCGAACCCGCGCACGTGCTCCGCCTCATTCAGGAGGAACGCGCCAACAGCATGTCGGTGGTGCCCACCATGGCTGGCGCGCTGCTCAACTGCCCCGAACTGGGCCGATTTGACACCTCCAGCCTCCGGCAGATCGTCCTGGGCGGCGCGGCATCATCGCCCGAACTGGTTGCGCGCCTCGAGCAGGCGTTCCACTGCCACGTGGAGGCGGGCTACGGGCTGACCGAAAGCAGCCCTGTGGCCACTTCCGCGCGCCCCAAGAGCACCGTCACCTACGCCGACGAGCAGGATCGTCTCCGCCGCCGCGCCATGACCGGCTGGCCGCTCATAGGCTCTGAAATCCGCGTCGTCGATCTTCACGGGAACGAAGTACGGCGCGACATGCAGTCGATGGGAGAAGTGGTGATTCGCGGCGACATCGTCATGGACGGCTATTACAGAGAGCCGCGGGCCACCGAGGACGTCATAGTCGATGGCTGGCTGCACACCGGCGACATGGCGGTGTGGGACGAAGAAGGCTACATCAATATCGTCGACCGCAAGAAGGATATCATCATCAGCGGCGGCGAGAACATCTCATCCATCGAAGTGGAGCGTGCGATTTTCGCGCACCCGAACGTGCTGGAATGCGCCGTCGTCTCCGCGCCCGATCCGCAATGGGGCGAGGTGCCGGCCGCGTGGGTAGTGCTCAAGCCCGGTTGCGCGCTCACCGAGCCGCAGCTTTGCGAATTCATGAGCACCCGTCTCGCGCGGTTCAAGATGCCGCGCCGCTTTCACTTCACCACCGACGCGCTTCCCAAAACCGGCACCGGGAAGATACTAAAGCGCGAGCTTCGCGAGGCGCTTTGGGCTGGAAAGCAAAGCCGCATACAGGGATAATCGACCTCTATGTGGCAGCCCAATTACACGCCGCTCGCGGGCAGCCTGCCGCTGTCAGCAGTAGTGGCGGCGCTTCCCATCGTGGCGCTGCTGCTGCTTCTGGGCGTGCTGCGCAAGCCGGCGTGGATGGCCTCGCTCATCGGCTTGGGTACGGCGGTCGTGATGGCTGCCGCGGTTTACCGGATGCCGGCCGGCCGCCTGCTTGCCGCGCTTACCAATGGAGCGGCGTTCGGGCTGTTCCCCATCGGCTGGGTCGTCTTCGCCGCGATCCTGCTATACCGCGTAAGCCTGGAAAGCGGCAAGTTCGAGGTGCTCAAGGATTCCATAGGCCACCTCACCGATGACCCACGTCTGCAGGCGCTGCTGATCGCTTTTGCTTTCGGCGCATTCATTGAAGGCGCTGCCGGCTTCGGGACCCCGGTGGCCGTCGCCGGCGCCATGCTGGCCGGGCTCGGCGTCCCGCCCTTCCGTGCCGCCGCCATTTGCCTGCTGGCAAACACCGCGCCCGTGGCTTTTGGCTCCATCGCGATTCCGATCACGACACTGGCGGTCACCACGGGCCTGCCTTTGGACCGCTTGAGCGCCGGCGTCGGCCGCATTTGCGCTCCGGTCTCGCTCATTGTCCCAGCGTACCTGGTGCTCGTGATGTTCGGCCGCAAGGGGCTGCGCGAGGTTATCCCCGCTGTGGTCGTCTGCGGCGCTGTCTTCGCCGCCGTGCAGTTTGCCGTCTCAAACTTCGTGAATGCTCAACTCACCGACATTCTGGCCTCCATGGCGGCGATGAGTGCGCTGATCCTATGGATTCACCTGAAGGGCCGCCGTCCGGTGACGGCCAGGCATCCGGCCGGCGAAATGGCCCACGCGTGGGCACCCTATGCGCTCCTGGTGATCTGCGTGCTTCTCTGGGGCTACAAGCCCGTCCAGGCGTGGTTGGACCACTATACGGTCGTGTTCCACTGGCCCGGCTTGCCGGCTGGCGTTGCGCCGTACAGGCTGACCTGGCTCTCCGCCTCCGGCACCGCCTGCCTTTGCGCGGCCATCGTGGGCGCCATAGCGGTTGGATTGAAGCCACGGGCTTTCGCGCGCGTGGTGGGTCACACCCTGAAGCAACTGGCGCTGGCCCTGCTGACGTTGGCCGCCGTCCTGGCGTTGGCCTACCTGATGAACCATTGCGGCGCCACCACCACCCTGGGTCTGGCGTTTGCCGCAACCGGCGCCTTGTTTCCATTTGCCAGCGCCCTGCTCGGCTGGCTGGGCGTCTTTCTGACTGGCAGCGACACTTCCGCTAATGCACTGTTCGGGAGCCTGCAGGTGGTTACCGCCCACAAGCTGCAAATGAACGCCGTGCTGATGGCGTCCGCGAATTCCGCCGGCGGCGTCATGGGCAAGATGATCAGCCTCACCAGCATCGCGGTAGCCGCCGCCGCCACTTCCATGAAACGCGAAGACGAAGCGCTGCTTTTCCGATTCACCCTGAAACACAGCGTCCTGTTGGCCTCGCTGATCGGCCTGATCGTGGTTTTCTACGCCTACGTGATGCCCGCCTGGGCGCCCTAAACGCCGCTCAGACGCGCCATCAAAGCGGGTAAGGAGACCACCTCCGTCGCCGCGTTCTATTTTGAAGGCATCCTGGCCCGGATATACCACGAAGCGCCTGCTTGCCTTGACATCGTCACAGGCCAGGTAGAACCCCTTGCCAGGCCGAGGGCTGCCGACTGACCGCTTGACCTCGATCGCCCAGACGTCTCCCTTGCCGAATTCCAGCAGGAGATCGATTTCGGCTACCGCCGAAGTCCGATAGAACCAGGGTGCAATTCCTTGCGGTGCGGCGGCCAGAATATTCTCAATGACGAAGCCCTCCCAACTCGCGCCGGTCACGGGGTGCCCCAGAAGCTCCTCAAGATCACGGACGCCCAGCAGCGCGTGAACTAGGCCGACCCACTCCAGGCTGAACTCGTCGCTGTCTGCCAGAAAGCTGACCGGGAAGCCGCCGCGTACCCAGAGCCGGTCCATCGCGCGTTTCCCTCCGGACGCCACTTCGCGCAGCGTGAACGCCGTGAGTTCGAGATACGCGATTCCTCCCGCCAGGCTCTCCGCCGATTGCTTCAACAGCTCGATCGATGCGGGGCCCAGCAACAGAAACTGCCGCGCGCGAATGCCTCTCCGCCGCCGGTCGATGATCCCGCGCAGCGTCTGAAAAATTCCCGGCAGCCGGTGGACCTCGTCAAGCACCACCAGCTGTTCGGCATGCGCCTCCAGGCAAAGTTCCGGGTCCGCGAGTTTGGCCAGGTCGGAGGCGAGCTCCAGATCCAGATAAACAGCGGGATCGCGCAATTTGCCGGTAAGCGCGCGGGCCGGCGTGGTCTTGCCCACCTGCCGCGGTCCGATCAGCGCGACGGCCGGAAATCGGCCCGGCATGGCTCGCAATCTCGGTTCCAGGAGGCGATAAATCATCCTTGTAATTACGCCACGTCGTGGAAGATTTGCAGGGTACCTCTTGCGAGCCTTCGAGCCACCGGACGGACCGTCGTGAGGCAGCCGAACTCAGCCAAGCCCCCAACTTGCAATCCCCCATTCGGGTGTACTATATTCACTGGACAAGTTAAAGCCGAGAGCGGATGCTGAAGGACGACAGGGCAGGGTTGGGCACAGTTTCTCCAGGTATCCAACAGGACAAGACAATCCCAGTCATCGGGTTTGGTTTCCAAAGAACCTGCTAGCCTTGGCCGGTCGGACGCCAGCGGATTGTCCCGGCGGATGATGTTTGCTGTAACTCAGAGGGAAACCACGGGACCGGGCAGCCGGTTCCGGTCATAGGGATAAGATGGCAAATCCAACGGTAGAGCCTCCCGGCGCGGCACCGCCGCCGCCGCAGCCCAAGCCGTCCGCGGCGCGGGCGCTCCAAACAATCTTTTCCAAAACCGAAGACCCCGACGAAGCCAGGGTGATCGCGCGCCGCCGCAAGTTCGTGATGGCCGCGGTGCTCGGTTCGCTGAGCGTCAATTTCCTCATGTTCCTGCGCTTCTTTTTCCCGCGCGCCCTGTACGAACCGAAAACCAGATTCCGCATCGGCTACCCGGGCGACTTCGGGTTCGGCGTCGACACCAAGTTCCAGGCCCAATATCGCATCTGGGTGGTGCGCAACACGGAGGGGATTTTTGTGATCTATGCCGTCTGCACGCACCTGGGCTGCACGCCCGACTGGAAAGCGAGCGAGAACAAATTCAAGTGTCCCTGTCATGGCAGCGGCTACGACTCCGAGGGGGTCAACTTCGAGGGCCCCGCGCCGCGCCCCATGGACCGGGCGCACGTCGAACTGGATCCGCAGGGGCAGATCGTGGTGGATCTGAGCCATCTGTATCAGTGGCCGAAAGGAGAACGGTCGCAGTTCGGCGATCCCGGCGCCATTCTCCGCAACGTGTGAGGTTCGAATCATGGCAGAAACCAATGGGCATGATGGAAGGCCGCAAACGCCGGCTACTCCGGCGGGCAGCGGAAACGGCTCCGGCAACGGTGGCGGCGGCGTCGCGAAGGTGCTGGCCGGCGCCAAGGCCGTGCAGACCCGCGCGGTCGAGGAACTGAAAGAGACCATCAAGGCGCCGGAAAAAACCGACCTGTGGAAGTCGGTGCTGCGCGTCAAGCACGACGAGACACCCCGCAGCCGGGCGCTGGGCGTTCTCAGCAACGTCTTTCTCCACCTGCATCCCGCGAAAGTCAATCGCGACGCGGTGGCTTACAACTACACCTGGGGTATGGGCGGCATGACGTTCTACGTGTACATCACGCTGGTGTTCACGGGCACGCTGCTGATGTTCTACTACCACCCCTCGAAAGTAGTAGCCTTCCGCGACATTCTTTATTTGGAAAGCGACGTACCGTTTGGGAAATTGCTCCGCAACATGCACCGCTGGGGCGCGCACCTGATGGTGATCATGGTGGAACTGCACATGTTCCGCGTGTTCCTGACGGGCTCGTACAAGAAGCCGCGCGAGTTCAACTGGGTGGTGGGCGTGCTCCTGCTCGTGCTGACGCTGCTGCTGAGCTTCACCGGCTACCTGCTACCGGACGACCAGTTGGGCTTCTGGGCGGTCACGGTGGGGACGAATATGGCGCGCGCCACGCCGCTGCTGGGCCACGCGGGGCCGTTCGGACCGCAACTGGGAATGACGCCATTCAACGATGTGCGGTTCGGATTGTTAGGCGGCTCGATCGTGGATTCGAACGCGCTGCTGCGCGCCTATATCTGGCACTGCGTGGCCATTCCGATCATCGCTTCGGCGTTCATGGTGGTGCATTTCTGGCGCGTCCGCAAGGACGGGGGAATTTCGGGCCCGGCGCCGGTTGTGCTGGAAAAAGAGATTAAGGACGTGAGGAAAATATGAAGCCGTCAGCAATCAGCGATCAGCTGTCAGCTAAGACTGGCGCGCTCGGGCTGATTGCTGAGAGCTGATTGCTGAGAGCTTTCTTATGGACTTCCATCAACTCTGGACCATTCTCAGCACGCCGGACAACGTCCCGATCGTGCTGCTGTTGTTCGTAGTTCCTTTCTATACGTGGTACGGGCTGCGGCAGGCGTTCGCTAACGACCGGCTGATTGCCGAGCTGGAAGCCAATCCCGAAATGGCCAAGACCCACCACCGCAAAGTCCAGCCCTACAAGGCGGGCTGGGCCAGGGAAGTGCACGTCTGGCCGTACCTGCTGCGCATCGAGTTCCTCGCGGCCATCATCGTCACCGTGATCCTGATGGTCTGGTCGATCACGCTCAACGCGCCGCTCGAAGAACCGTCGAATCCCACCCTCACCATGAACCCGGCTAAGGCGCCGTGGTATTTCCTCGGCCTGCAGGAGATGCTGGTGTACTTCGATCCGTGGATGGCCGGAGTGGTGATGCCATCCCTGATCATCGTGGGGCTGATGGTCATACCTTACATAGACACCAACCCGTTGGGCAGCGGCTACTACACGTTCAAGCAGAGGAAGTACGCCATCCTGACTTTTGTATTTGGGTTCATCATCCTGTGGGTCTCGATGATCGTGATCGGTACGCTCATCCGCGGGCCAGGCTGGATGTGGTTCTGGCCGGGGACCACCTGGGACCACAACCGCCTGATCTTCGAGGTGAACCGCGACCTGCCGGACATCTTCGGCATCACTGGCCGCATCGCGAAGATCATCTTCGGCGCGATCGTGGTGGGGCTGTACGTGGTGGTGGCCGGCATCGGCATCCACAAGCTGATCACCAGGACGCCGTTCAACCGCAAGATCTACGCGCGCATGAGCGTGCTGCAGTACGTGGTGATGCAGACGTTCCTGATCATCATGCTGTCGCTGCCGGTGAAGATCCTGGCCCGGCAATTGTTCCGCATTAAATACGTTTGGGTAACCCCCTGGTTCAACATATGAGCGACCAAGAGAAGCCCGGTACTCGTGGAGCGGGCCCGCAAGATCCGCAAGCTGATGATCCGGTAATCCATTCGTCGTTGAGCAGGCCGCTGTATTTGTGGTCGGCGCTGCTGGTCCTTTCCCTGGCGTGGGGCCTCTACGATGAAATGTACGGTATCCGCCCGTGGAAAAGTTATGAGGCGCGCTTTGAAAAGCTCTACTCGCGCTACCTGACCGAGCTGCGAACGCCCGAATCGCAGCGTGAGCAGACGATCAAGGCTTCCCCCGAATACCGCCGGCTGGATAGCGAGTTGCAGGCGGCCGAGAAGGCGGCCATGCCGGAAGCCTCGGCCATTGACAAGCAGGTCAATGAGCTGGTTCCCAAGATTTTGGCGCTCAACGATCCGTTCCAGGAGGTGCGCAGCCACATCGGCGCACTGACTTACGAGAGCGAAATCTCTCACAGCGACAGCCACAAGGCCTCCCTCGCGAAACAGGTCCAGGAACTGCAGGCGGAGGTGCACACCATCAAGCTGCCGGGCGAGGACGAAACGCGGATGAATTTCGCCCAGATGGCTAAGCGCCTCCAGGATATGAAGGACAGCAAGGCCGAGCTGCTGCAGAAGCGCGTCGAAGTTACCAAGCAGGCCGACGATCTGCGCAAGCAGCGCGACAAGTACCTGGGCGACCGGATCGCCGGCGCCAGCCTCGACACCATCAACTCGGTGCAAAACTCGCTGGCCAATTTCGATATCCGCATCCGCCAGATCCACATCAAGGATATCGACCTGGTGGATCGCTGCGAATCCTGCCACCTGGGGACGCGCGAGCCGGTGGACATCAGCGCGGCCAATATGGAAGGCGAGCAGGTTTTCGCCAGCCACCCGGTACCCGAGCTGTTGAAGATCCACGACCCGGAGAACTTCGGCTGCACGCCCTGCCATGGCGGTAACGGAGTGGCGGTATCGAGCATCGAGAAAGCCCACGGGTATAACGAGCACTGGCTGTGGCCGCTGCATCACAAGGAAAACATCTACGCCGGCTGCCAGCAGTGCCACGTGAAGGAAATCGTCACCGAAATGGGCGGCCCGCTCAACGACGGCCGCGAAATCTACCGGCTGCGCGGCTGCATCGGCTGCCATCGCTACGAAAACTTCGACCGCGAAGGCGACGAGATTTCTTCTGTCAACCAGTCGATCCACCAGCTCGAGCAGCAGAAGGCCGAATGGCTGCGGGACGTGGGCTTCAAGGAACAAAAAGCCAACAACCCCCGCACGCCCGACGCCGAAGCCAAGAAGCTCTTCGCCGAAGCCAACGATCTGCGGGTGCGCACCACCACCATCGACGCCAAAGTGGAGACGCTCGATATGCGCGCCAGCGAACTGGTGCGCGAAGTCAAGAAAGTCGGGCCCAGCCTGAAAGAAGTGCACATGAAACTGCGCAAGGAGTGGATTCCGGTGTGGCTGGAGGATCCGCATGCCTGGCGCGAGGGCACCAAGATGCCCACCTTCCGCCTGCCTAAAGAGGACCGGCAAGCCATCGCCGCTTTCATCTGGCAATCGGGCGTGCAGGGCCAGTTAGCGCAACAGAAGCCCGGCGATCCCGAAAAGGGCAGGGAAGCGTTCGAGACGCGCGGTTGCATGGCCTGCCACTCGATGGGCGAAGGTTCGCAGAAGCAGGGCGGCACCTTCGCCGCGAATCTGAGCCGCGAGGGCGAAAAGGCCAATTACGATTACCTGGTCCGCTGGGTCCACAACCCGCGCCAACGCACCGCGCCGTATTGCCCGTTTGAGAAAAAGGACCTCACCGAGGACGATTTCAAGAAGCACGGGCTGCCGTACGCCTTTGACCTGGGGCACGACAAATGCCCCAACGACGGCCACGAGCTGCAGGTGCAGCAGATGACGCCCATGCCCAGCCTGCGCCTCACCGAGGACGAGGCTCGCGACATCGCCAGCTACCTGATGACCCGCAAGCACTCCAACGCTACCTACACGGACGCCAGCTACATGGATGACCCCAAGCTGAAGAACATCGGCCTGGAAAAGGTTCGCTTCTACGGCTGCGCCGGCTGCCACGAAATCGCCGGCTTGGAGGAGGAGGCGCGGATTGGAACGGAGCTGACCAAGGAGGGTTCGAAGCCCATCGAACGCCTCGACTTCGCGCTGCTGGGCCACAAGGCCGAGGCCGAGGGCTGGTACACGCACAAGGGCTTCTTCGAGCACAAGCTGGCCGACCCCGCCGTCTACGATCAGGGCAAGGAGAAGGCGCAGCAGGACAAGTTGAAGATGCCCAACTTCAACTTCTCGAAGACGGAGATTGACGCGGTGACCACCTTCCTGGAAGGCTCGGTCGACGCGACCGTTCCGGCGCGCTATTTCTACAACCCGACCGATCAGCGCCAGGACATCATCGACGGCTGGTGGGTGGTGCGCAAGTACAATTGCATGGGCTGCCACCGCGTGCACGTGGCGCAGACCACGATTTTCGACACGATGAGGCGCTACCAGGACCCCGACTGGCGCGACCAGAAGCCGCCCACGCTGATCGGCGAAGGCGCACGCGTGAACCCGGATTGGCTGATGCGTTTCCTCAATAATCCATCGCTCAGCGAAACCGACACTAATCGCGACGGAGTGCGACAATACCTCAAGGCGCGCATGCCCACGTTCAGCTTCTCCGACGGCGAAATCCGCAAGCTGGTGCGCTTCTTCGAGGCGCTCTCCGCGCAGGCCGAGCCGTTCATCCCGGAGAAGGTGAATCCCATCACCGAGCAGGAAAAAGTGATGGCGCGGCAGCTCTTCTCGAGCGAGGGCGCGCCCTGCCTGAAGTGCCACATGACGGGCGATCCGCAGCACGATTCCAAAGCTACGGCGCCCAATTTCACCGTGGCCAGGGAGCGGTTACAGCCCGGATGGGTGAAGCGCTGGATCCTGGCGCCGGCCATGATGGCGCCGGGAACCGCCATGCCCTCCAACCTTTTCGCGCGCCAGGGCGACCGGTGGGTCTTCGCCGGACCCCTTCCAGCCAGCTTCAACGGCTACACCGGGGACCACGCCGATTTGCTGGTCCGCTACATGTTCAATTTCACCCCGGATGAAATCGGCCGCCTGCGGTCGAGCATCAAGGGAAACTGATGTGGGGCAGCCAATCCTGGCTGCGGACCCGCTTTCCTGCGGGTCCAGCCGGCTGAAAGCCGGCTGCAGGAATGAGCTACAAGGAGGCTCACGACGAATGAAGAAGATGTGGATTGCAGTTGGGGTAGCTTGTGTGCTGGCGCTGGCCGGGTGTGGCGGCTCCAAGACCGAAGCCCCCAAGACGGAAACGGCCGCGGCTCCCGCCGGCGGCGCGGCCACTCCGGATGAAGCCAACGGCGCTACCGTCACCGGCAAGGTAACTTTCGACGGCCAGAAGCCGACCATGAGGCCGATTGACATGTCGGCTAAACCGGAATGCTCGCGGGCGCACCCCACGCCGGTCAAATCCGAAGAGGTGGTCATCAACGACAACGGCACGGTGAAGTACGCCTTCGTGTGGGTCAAGTCCGGACTACCCGACAAGACCTGGCAGGTTCCCAGCAGCGCGGTCCAGCTCGACCAGAACGGCTGCATGTACAAGCCGCACGTGATCGGCATTATGGCCGGCCAGAACATCGACATCAAGAACAGCGACCCGGCCAACCACAACATTCATCCCATGCCGGCCGTCAACGCGGAATGGAACGAGTCCCAGCCGCCGGGCGCCGCGGATAAGATGCAGACCTTCCCGCGCCAGGAAGTGATGGTTCCCGTGAAGTGCAATGTTCATCCCTGGATGCGAGCGTACATCGGCGTGGTGAACCATCCGTTCTTCGCCGTGACCGGCGACGACGGAACCTACACCATCAAGGGGCTGCCTCCAGGGACCTACACCATCGAGGTCTGGCAGGAGAAATACGGCACGCAAGAGCAGCAGATCACGGTCGCTGCCAAGGACAGCAAGACTCTAGACTTTACGATTAAGGGTTAGCGCGGGCTGCTTCGGCCGCGGATGAACGCCCATAAACGCAGAATAGAATTGTTGTTTTTTTCATCGGCGTCCATCCGCGTTAATCCGCGGCCACAATTCAGCGACCTTTCCCAGGCCGCGGCATCGGAATAGTATACTGACCCAAATAGGCACTCCAAGAGGGATGCGGGACTACATCGAACTGACCAAGCCGAGGATCACTTGGCTCATTCTCATGAGCACGGGTATCGGTTATTTTTACGGATTGCCGGGGGCTCCGACTTGGCTCGCGTTTCTCAAGTCCATCCACCTGCTTCCGTTGCTCCATACAATCGTCGGAACCGGCCTTATTGCTTCCGGCACCGCCGCGCTCAACCAATGGTACGAGCGCGAGGCCGATCGCCACATGCGCCGTACCTCCGCCCGCCCGCTGCCTTCCGGCCGGCTTTCGGCGCCGCGTGCGCTGGCTTTTGGCGCCGCGCTATCCGTGGCCGGATTCCTTGAGCTTTGGCTGGGCGTGAATCTGCTCCCGGGCTTGATCGGCGTCTTCACCCTGGCCAGCTATCTCTTCCTCTATACCCCGCTAAAACAGCGCACCTGGTGGTCCACGACGGTGGGCGCGATCCCCGGCGCCATGCCGCCCATCATCGGCTACGCCGCCGCAGCTGGCGCTCTGACCCGCGAATCCTGGGCGCTCTTCGCCATCCTCTTCCTTTGGCAGTTTCCGCACTTCTACTCCATCGCCTGGATGTACAAGGAAGACTACGCCCGCGCCGGCATCCGCATGCTGCCCGTGGTCGAGCCCGATTGCCGCTCCACCGCGCGGCAGATCGTACTGTACGGCCTGGCGCTGATCCCGGTCAGCCTGGTTCCGGGCCTGCTCGGGATGTCGGGGCGGATTTATCTTGCAGGCTCGTTGTTGCTCGGCCTCTGGTTCTTGTACTCGGGAGTGCGCGTGGCGCTGGAACGCACCATGAAACGCGCGCGCGGTGTCCTGGTGACCTCCGTGTTGTACCTGCCGCTCATCTACGGGCTTATGCTCTTAGATAGGCCTGGTCTGTGATCGAAGTTCAGAATCTTACCCATCGCTACGGTGACCGCGTCGCGCTTTCGAACGTTTCTTTCGAAGTGAAGCAGGGCGAGATTTTCGGCCTGCTGGGGCCGAACGGCGGCGGCAAGTCCACGCTGTTTCGAATTCTCTCTACGATGATGGTTCCGACGGAAGGCCGCGCTATCATCGCCGGCCACGATGTGGTACGGGATCCCGCCGCCGTCCGCGGCCGCGTCGGCGTCGTCTTCCAAACCCAGAGCCTGGATAAAGCCCTCACCGTCGAGGAGAACCTGCGCGCTCAAGGCCATCTCCACGGGCTCAGCGGCGACGATTTGCGCGAGCGTATGGATCGCGCCATGGAACGCCTGGGTCTCGCCGACCGCCGCAATGATCTTGTCGAAACCTTATCGGGAGGCTTGCGGCGCCGCGTGGAAATCGCCAAGGCCCTGCTGCATCGCCCTCAAGTGCTGCTGATGGACGAAGCGTCCACCGGCCTCGATCCCTCCGCGCGCCGCGACCTTACCCGTCACGTAGAGAGCCTGCGCGAGAACGAAGGTGTCACCATCCTGCTCACTTCCCATCTCCTCGAAGAGGCCGACCGGTGCGATCGCCTGGTGCTGCTGCACCAAGGCAGGATCGTGGCCCATGGTACGCCGCGCGATTTGCGCGCGCGCATCGGCGGCGACGTGGTGGTGCTGGAGACCGCCGATGCGAAAGCCCTAGCCGCCGGTATCGAACAGCGCTTCGGCTTGCACGCTTCGGCCATGGATGGACACGTGCGAGTGGAAATCCAGAATGGCCACCGGTTCATCGCCGAGGTGGTCGAAGCTTTTCCTGGTACGGTTGATTCCGTCGGCTTGCATAAGCCCACGCTCGAAGATGTCTTCGTGCACGAAACGGGAGCCTCCATTGAGTAGCTTCGTCCTTCCTGCTGCCACCTTGTGGCAACGCGAGTTGGTGCGCTTCTGGCGCCAGAAGAGCCGGGTGCTGGGCGTGGTCGCTTCGCCGCTGGTCTTCTGGCTATTGATCGGCTACGGGTCGAACGACCTGGCCCGCTTCTATTCCGGAGCCCTGGTCCTCACTGTCATGTTTTCGGCCATCTTCTCGACCATTTCGATCATCGAAGATCGCAGGGAAGGATTTCTGCTGTCGATGCTGGTTTCCCCGGCGCCGCGCACCAGCATGGTGCTCGGCAAGATCCTCGGTTCGGCCACGCTCGCATGGATCCAGGGCCTGATCTTCCTGGCCTTTGCGCCGTTGGCCGGCGTGCGGATCGGCGTCTTGGAGTTGATTCCGGTAGCCGCCGCCATCTTCCTGATTTCTTTCACCCTGACCGGCCTGGGCTTCGTTATCGCCTGGAGAATGGAATCCACCGCGGGCTTCCACGCCATCATGAATCTCTTGCTGGTTCCGATGTGGATGGTCTCGGGATCTCTCTTTCCGATGGCCACCGCTCACGGAGTCATCCGCGCTATCATGTGGGCGAACCCGCTCACCTATTCGATCACGCTCTTGAACGGCACTTTGGGTTTGCCGAACGCGAACCCCGGTCCGTTGGTGAGCACCGCCGTCACCGCGGCCTTCGGTCTGTTGCTCCTGCTGGCAAGTGGCCTGATGGCCGCCCAGAAGGCCACGCGGAGCGCCGCATGAAACGCTTGATCCTTTGTGTTCCTCCGCGTCTCCGCGTCTCCGCGGTGAGCATTCTGTCGCTCCTGCTCGCCTCCTGCGTCCGCCCCACCGCCCTCCCCATCCTCGGCGAGATCCCCGAATTCCAGCTCACCGCGCAAACCGGCCAGGTCTTCGACAGCCACTCGCTCGACGGCCACGTCTGGGTGGCCGATTTCATTTACACCACCTGCACCGGCCCGTGCCCCATGATGAGCGCGCAGATGCGGCAGATCCAGAACTCCACCGCGGAAACGCCCGACGTGCTCCTGATCTCGATGACTGTCGACCCGGTTCATGACACTCCTCCCGTTCTCGCCGAGTACGCCAGGCATTTCAAGCAGGACCCCGCCCGCTGGACCTTTCTCACCGGCGAAGTCGACAAGCTCAACGAACTCGGCATTCACGCCTTCAAGCTGAACAGCGTGGATGGCAGCCTGACCCACAGCACGCGCTTCGTGCTGGTGGATCGGCAGCGCCGCATTCGCGGCTTCTACATCTCGGGCGAAGACGCCTTCATGCCCAAGCTGCTTCACGACGTTCGCCAGCTTGAACAGGACCACTTGTGACTCCAGTCCTGCCGACCGTAAACGCTGTCCTCAACGCCAGCGCCGCCCTGCTGCTGGTCTGGGGATACACGCTAATCCGCCGCAAGCAAGTCGCCACGCACCGCAAGGTGATGATCATGGCGTTCATCACCTCGAGTCTCTTCCTGGTCTGTTATCTGGTTTATCACGCCCAGGTCGGATCGGTTCATTTCCCGAAGACCGGCGCGATCCGAACGGTCTATCTGAGCATTCTTGGAACCCACACCGCCTTGGCCGCCGCGGTCCCCGTGCTGGCGATCATCACCCTGCGGCGCGGCCTTGCCGCGCGATTCGACAAGCACCGCCGCATCGCCCGCTGGACACTGCCTATTTGGCTGTATGTGAGCGTCACAGGCGTTGTTGTTTATGTCATGCTTTACCACATGTAGCTCCGGCTGAACTCGCGCCGAAAGACCTTCTCGGTCTCCCGATCTCAGAACGACCGGCTACTGCGCGGCAACGGTCGAGGCGGGGATCGCGGCAGCGTGCTTTGTCAGTTTCTCGAAGAAACGCTTGATCAGCATGTGGGCGGTGGTGTCGATCAGACGCTGGCCCACCGCGGCGATGGTGCCGCCCACCTGCACTTCGCCGTCGTATTGAACGCTGACGCCGGCGCCGTCGGGCGCGAGCGAAAGAAGTCCATCGCCCTTCATGAACCCGATCTTGCCCGTTCCTTCAACGACCAGGCGGAATCGTTCCGACGGCTGGGAGTCGGCGATTCGCACTTTTCCGTCGAAGAGGCCGCAGACGCTGGCCAGTGTCATCCTCATCTTCATGCGGTATTCGCCGTCCCCAGTGCGCTCCAGCATTTCGCAGCCGGGCATGCAGGCCGCCAGAATGACAGGGTCTTGCAGGAGCGAGTAGGCGCGCTCGGACGGACAAGGGATCGGGTATGCGCCGGTGATCTTCACAAGGCCCGTGAGAGCGCGGTTTTGATGGCCCGCGTTGCGTGGACCCGCGCCAGGTGGCGGCGGTAGTCACCGGAGGCGTAGATATCGGAGTTGACGGATTCGCCTTCTCCAATTCCCAAAGTGGCGTGGAAGGGATCGACGCCTTCTTCGACCTGTTTTTCCGCGGCGCGGTCGCGGAAGACGCGTGGGCCCATTCCGGTGACACCGATCCGCGCCATGGAAATGCGGCCACCATTTCTCTTGACTCGGACGGCTACTCCCACCACGGCGAAACCGGAAGCCGGGTGCGAGACTTTCTCGTAGGCGTACCCTTCGCTCGAGTCCTCGATGGGGACCTGCAGTTCGAGCACGATCTCGCCCGGCTCGATGGCGGTGGTGAAGGCGTCGAGGAAGAAGTCCGCGGCATCGACCGTGCGGTCGGAATTCGCCGAGACCAGACGAACCTTGCTTTCGAGGGCGATGAGCGCGGCGGGGTAATCGGCGGCGGGGTCGGCATGCGCGATGCTGCCACCCAGGGTGCCGCGGTTGCGCACCTGCACGTCGCCGATACGGCTGGCGACGTCGGCCAGCAAGGGGCATCGACCGCGGACCACGGGAGACATTTCGATATCGTGGTGCGTGGCCATGGCGCCGATACGCACAACGCCCTCGTTCTCGGCGATGTAGTTCAGGTTCTTCAGACCGCCGAGATCGACCACCTGTTCCGGGGTGGCCAGCCGCAGCTTCATCAGCGGAATCAGGCTCATGCCTCCGGCCAGGATCTTGCGCTCTCCGGATTTCAACAGTTCGAGCGCCTCCTGGAGCGAGCGCGGCGCGGTGTAATCGAATGGCTGCGGAATCATGCCTGGCCTCCCTGCTGAATGAGCTTCCAGATCTTCTCGGGCGTGAGGGGCATGTCGATGTGCCGCACGCCCAGCGGCGACAGCGCGTCCACCACCGAATTCACCACGGCGGGAGAGCAGCCGATGGTCCCCGCTTCGCCCACGCCCTTCACGCCTAGAGGATTCACAGGCGAGGGTGTCTCGGTGTGGCTGCTTTCGATCCAGGGCATCAAGCGGGCCTTGGGAATGGCGTAGTCGGTCAGCTCGCCGGTGAGGAGCTGGCCGTTTTCGTCATAGACGGCCTGCTCCCATAACGCTTGTCCGAGCCCTTGCGCCACGCCTCCGTGAACCTGGCCGTCGACAATCAAGGGGTTGATGATCTTCCCGCAATCGTCCACGGCCACGTAGCGGCGGATTTCGATGGCGCCGGTTTCGCGGTCGACCTCGGAGACCACGATGTGGGCGCCGAACGGGAAGGTGAAATTGGGCGGCTCCCAGAAATGCGTGGAGACCAGGCCGGGCTCGGTATTGGGCGGCAGCTTGAGGGCGCGGTAGGCCGCGGCTGCGACCTGAGCGAAGGAGACGGTATTGCCGGTTTTCTGGTCGGTACAGATGCCGCCGGAGAGGACCACGTCGTCGGATTCCAGCAAAACGGCGCCGAACTTTTTGACCTTAGTCTTGAGATCCTGCAGCGCGTAGTAGAGGGCTGTGCCGCCGATGGCGGTACCGCGGCTGCCAAAGGTTCCGATGCCGTACTGCACGGTGGCGGTGTCGCCGTGCACTACGAGTACGTCATCGATATCGACGCCGAGCTCGTCGGCCACGATCTGGGCGAAGGTGGTTTCCTCGCCCTGGCCGTGGGGCGAAGCGCCGGTCATCACGGTGACTTGGCCGGAGGGCTCGATCTTCACGGTGGCGCTCTCCCAGCCGCCGGCCGGGGTAGCGGGAGAAGGACCGATGGCGCAAATCTCCCCGTAGGTCGAAATGCCGATTCCCATCAACCGGCCCTTGGCGCGCGCGCGTCTCTGTTCCTGGCGCAACCCGGCGTAGTCGACCTGCGCCAGGGCCTCTTTGAGCGGCGCGGCGTAGTTGCCGCTGTCGTACTGCAGGCCTGTGGCAGTGGAGTAGGGGAACTGGTCGCTGGGTACGAAGTTCTTGAGGCGGATCTCGGCGGGATCCATGGAGAGTTCGCGAGCCAGAATGTCGACCATGCGCTCGATGCCGTGGGTGGCCTCGGGGCGACCGGCGCCGCGGTAGGCGTCGGTGGGGACGCAATTGGTGAATACGCCCACGATGTCGGCGGCGATGTTCTTGAAGTGGTAGAGGCCGGGCATCATGAGGACTGAGAGCGTGGGGATGGCCGGAGTGAGGAGCTGGTGGTACGCGCCGAGATCCTGGATGAGTTTCAGCTTCAGGCCCAGCATTGTGCCATCGCGCGTGGCGGCCAATTCGAAATAGTCGACATGGCCGCGGCCGTGAATGGTGGCGAGGAAGTTCTCGCGGCGCGATTCGATCCACTTCACGGGGTGATGGATGCGCATGGCGACGAAGGCCATGAGGGCCTCTTCGGCGTAGACGTTGAGCTTGGAGCCGAAGCCTCCGCCGACTTCCGGGGTGATGACACGGAGGTGGTTCTCGGGCATTCCCAGTATGCCTGCTACCAACGAGCGGAGCAGGTGAGGAATCTGCGTGGAGGAGTAGAGCGTGATCGATTTTTCGCCCTGGCGCCAGTCGGCAACCACGCCGCGAGTCTCCATGGCGACGGGAATCAGCCGCTGGCTGGTGATGCGCTGTTTGACCACGACGCCGGCTTCGCGGAAGGCCTTTTCGGTGTCACCGCCTTCCTGGTGAAACTGGAAGGCGACGTTGCCGGGCCATTGGGGATGAACGGCGGGCGCGCCGTCGGCCAGGGCCCTTTCCGGATCGGCGACAGCGGGGAGCGGTTCATAGTCGACTTCGACCAGGTCGGCGGCGTCGGCGGCGATGTAGCGATCGGTTGCCACGACGACGGCCACCGGATGGCCGGCGTAGTAGACGCGGTCTTGGGCGAGCAGGTGGTGATGCGGCACGCGCAAGCCGGGGAGCGAAGCGCCGCACGGAACGGGGCCGAGGTGTTGGACGTCGGCGCCGGTGAAGACGGCCGCCACGCCGGGGCGGGCGAGGGCCGGCTGCGGGTTGATGCTCTTGATTCTGGCGGCGGCGTGCGGGCTGCGCACGATGCAGGCATGGTGCATGCCCGGCATTTTGATGTCGTCAACGTAAACGGCGGCGCCGGTGATGAGGCGCGGGTCTTCGCGGCGGCGGATGCGCTTGCCGACCAGCGTTTCGGGCTTCAGCGTGGTGGTGGCCATGGGTTACGCGCTCGCCTTTCCCGCAGCCGTTTTGACGGCGTTGACGATGTGCTGGTAGCCGGTGCAACGGCACAGGTTGCCTTCGAGTCCGTGGCGGATTTCGGATTCGGTGGGATGGGGATTATCGGCCAACAATTGTTTGGCGGAGAGAATCATGCCCGGAGTGCAGAAGCCGCATTGCAGGCCGTGCTCGTCCCAGAAGGCTTCCTGCACGGGATCGAGCCGGCCGCTGGTCGCCAGGCCCTCGATGGTGAGGAGATCGTGGCCATCGGCCTGCACGGCGAACATGGTGCAAGATTTGACAGCCTTGCCATCGAGCATGACCGTGCAGGCTCCGCAGGTAGAGGTTTCGCAGCCGATGTGGGGGCCGGTGAGGCCGACCACTTCGCGCAGGTAATGGATGAGAAGGAGCCTGGGCTCGACGAGATCTTGATGAGGCTTGCCGTTGATATGGAGAGAGATTGTATGTTCCATGGACGCATCCCAGACCCAGGACGGGTCGACTCAACTGGCTATGAAGGTATCAGAAAAGCGTAGAGAAGGAAAGGGCGCGTGGGATGTAGCGGCAAAAACACGAGGCGAGCTTGGCTCGCTCTTAACCGGCTGAAAGCCGGTTGCAGGCAGTATTGTCTGCCCCACAAAGCAGCAGAGTCGCAACCAATTAATACTCTTTCACCTTCCCGGGCTCGCACCTGCGTTGCGCTCCCCCGACGGCTTTGCCGTTTCGGCGCGCGCCGTGGCAAAGTTCCGACGCCCCTCCGGGGCTGCGTTGTGCGCGGCCCGCGAATCCTCGCGCCCGGAGAGATTCTCGCCTCTTCAGTAGTCTATTACTCCACCTTGAGCGCTTCCACGGGGTCCACGGCTGCGGCGCGGCGCGCCGGCACGTAACTGGCGAGAACTGCGGCCGCCACCAGAACTATCGGGACGGCGGCGTAGGTCAGTGGATCGAGGGCACTGACGCCGAATAGCAACGATTTCATCAGGCGCACCAGGGCGATCGCCGCCGGCAACCCGATGACCACGCCGATCGCGGCCAGGGCCAGCGCGGAGCGCACGAACATCCGCCGGAGCTCGGTTTGCTGCGCCCCGAGCGCGAGACGAATCCCAATCTCAGACCTGCGCTGCGAGACGGCATACGCGATCACACCGTAGATGCCAACGATCCCGAGAACCAGGGCCATGGCGCCCGCGATTCCCAGCATGACCAGCGTGAAGGAGGTGCGCGCCAACGATGCGTCGTAGATGTCCTGCATGGTCCGCGCCGAGGCCACCGGCAGATTCGAATTGACCGACCAGACGGCTTGCTGGATCTCCTTGAGGAAACCCGCGGCGCCCGCACGCTCGCTGCGCACGACAAAAGTGGCCGAGCGTATGGCGTCCAGGGCGCCGGGTCCGAAGAGGTCCCGCATCAAGGTAGGCCAGTACACGGTTTCGGGGGCTTTCGCCTGCACTCCGTTTTCGCGGACGTCCTGGACGACGCCGATCACCTCTCGCCACGGCATTCCGTCGAACTCGCGGAGACGTTTGCCGAGGGCAGCGGACGGCGCTCCCCACAACTCGCGGGCCAGGTTGACGGAAACCATCACTACCGGCCTCAGACCGTAAACCTCCTGCCACGTGAACTCGCGGCCGGCGATGATGCGCGTACCGGCGGCGCGCAAGAATCCAGGAGAGACATTCTTGTAGAGCCGGAGCGGTGGGATTTCGCCGTCGGAGTAGGTCTTGTCCTCGGCGTAAATGCAGTCCCAGGAGGAGTCGAACCCTTCCATCGGCATTTCACTCCCGTACCCGACTGAGGTAATTCCAGGAATCGCCGCCAGCTTGTCCGCAATGGCGTTCTGAATCCGCGTGGCACGCTCAGGCTCGGCCACCAAGGAGGGCGGAATGGAGATGCGCATGGTTTCGAGCCGCGGCGCGTCCGTGAAACCCGGGTCGACGGTTCGCAACGCCTGGAAGGTACGGATCATCAACCCGGCGCTGACCAGGAGCACCAGCGCCATCGCCATTTGAGCCACCACCAGCGCGTTGCGGGCGCGATGACGTTCGCGGCTGGCGGTGGATGTCCGTCCCGCGCTGCGGAGCGACACGGAAATCCGCGGGCCCGAATACCTGAGGGCCGGGATCAGGCCGAGCAACGAGCCGGTTAGCAGCGAGAGGACCACGGTGAATGCGAGCGTGCGCGGGTCGATGGAGATTTCGCCCAACCGCGGCAGGTTGCCCGGACCAATCGCGAGCAGCAGACGCTGGCCGGCGAACGCCAGCGCGACTCCGAGCGCGCCGCCGAGCAGGCTCAAAAGGAGGCTCTCCACCAGGAGGCTTCCGACGATGCGCCCGCGGCCGGCGCCAATCGCCGCGCGCAACGCCAGTTCGTGCTGGCGGGCTTCCCCGCGCACCAGCAGCAGGTTCGTCACGTTGGCGCAGGCGATGAGCATCACCAGGCCGATGGTTCCCATCACCACCCACAAAACGTCGCCCACGGTGCCGACGACCTCCTGCTTGAGAGGACGAATCACGGGGGTGATTTTCCATGTTTCATAGATATGCGGATTGGTGCCGGGCCCGTTGGACCAGGAGTCCATCCAGACCGGCAGCATGCGCGACACGTCGGCATTGGCTTGCGCGATGGTGACTCCCGGCTTGAGGCGGGCGACCGCTTGAAATCCGAATCCGGCTAAGATCAACTTAGAGCGATCGAAGGCCAGGGGGATGACCAGGTCGAAATCCGCGGTCACCAAACGGAACCCTTGGGGCATGACGCCGACGATTTCGCGGGGCCGTGAATCCACCCTGATGTTGCGCCCGACGGCCGACCGGTCTCCGCCGAAGCGCCGCTGCCAGTAGCCGTAGCTCAGCATCACGCGTTGCGGAGCGCGGGGATCCTGGTCGGTGGCCGAAAGCCAACGGCCGGCCGCGGGAGGAACGGCCAGCGCCTGCAGCATGCCATCGCTGACGTCGACGGTGCGGACCTGTTCGGGCTCGGCAACGCCAGTGACGTTGGCGGCGCCGGTGATCCACACGCCCAGCGATTGGAACGCCCGGTTGTGCTCGGCGTAGGTGAAGTACATGGAGGGCGAGAGACGAAGGCCGTCCGCGAAACTCCCGAGTCCCGCGGCGCCGGGAGCCACCTGGCGGAGCGCCACCAGTTCCTGCGGCCGCGGATAGCGCAACGGCTTCAGCAGCACGCTATTGACGACGCTGAAGACCGCGGTATTGGCGCCGATTCCGATGGCTAACGTCACCAGGGCGACGGTGGTGAACACGGGATCGCGGCGCAGGGTGCGCAGCCCATGGCGCAGGTCGCGGGCGAGCGTTTCGAGGAAGGCGACAGTGTTCATGTCGTAGATTTCCTCCCGGATCGAGGTGCTGTTCCCAAGACTTTTTCGCGCGGCGGCTCGCGCTTCGTGGTATTCCATCCCACCGGCGACCTTCTCTTCGGTCTCGAACTGCAGGTACGATTCGATTTCTTCCCGTCGCTCACGATCCCATTTCGCGCGTTGCAAAAAGCGGCTCCAGGTCATTGGGTTTGCTCCGGGCATTTCTTGTTAAGGCGTCCGGGCGCGAACAAGGGTCGAGACGAGTCTCGACCCGGCAGCCTGAGAGGCCGCGCCACGTCGGCGAACGGCGACTTGATTGACAGGTTACTCATGGCGCACCGCCGTCATGGGATCGATACGGGACGCCTTTCTCGCCGGAAAGTAGCCCGCCAGAAGAACAGCGCTGAACAGGATCGCGGCAGCCGCCGCCATCGCCCATGGATCATTGGGTTTCAGCCCGAAAAGGAAAGACTCGATCAGCCTCGATATGCCCAACGCTGCCGGGACGCCGATTGCGAGCCCCGCAGCCGCCAGTACGAAAACCTTGCGCAACACCATCCAGACCATGGCGCGTCCGGGCGCGCCGAGCGCCATTCGAATCCCGATCTCGCTGGTGCGCCGGGCGACCGTGTAGGACATGGTGCCGTAGAGCCCGACGCATGCGATCACCAGGGCCAGGATGGCGAAACCGCCGCCGAGCCGCACGAGCACGATCTCCTGGTTGATACCCTGATCGATTTCGCCGGATTGCGAGGTGACCTCGATGACGGGAACGCGCGTCCGCCCGGTGAACGATCTCGCGCGCGGCGCCGACATAGCGAAGGGGGTCGCCGGCGGTGCGCAGCGCGAAGGTCATCCGCTCCACTGGCGGGTAGTCGCCCTGATTATACGGGATGAAGGCGACTGGGGGAACCTCGCTTTTCAAGTCGCCGTAGTGGGCGTTGGCGGCTACGCCGACGATCTCCATGTCGCGCGGATGCGGCCCGCCGAGAGTGACCAGGCTGCCCAGGGGATTCGCATTGCCGATGTTCGCCTTGGCGAACAACTCGTTCACCACCACGACACCATGCGACCCCTGCTGATCGCGCTCGTCAATCTCGCGGCCGAGCAGAAGGGGAATCTGCATGGTGGAGAAGAACCCGGGGCCGGTGTCCAGAATGCGCGTGCGATCGGAAATGTCCCTGCCGGAGATGCTGACCTGCAATCCCCTGCCGGCGCCGATCAGGGAGGAATGGGCCAGCGTGGCGTTGCGCACGCCCGGTATCGCAGCGAAGAGTCTCCGCAGCCCAGCATAGAAGCCGGCGATTTCGGGGTCACGATGGCCGGCCTGGTGCGCGTCCAGGGTAAACAGCAGGACATTGTCGCGATTGAAGCCCAGTGGAATGGATTCCAGATTCGAGAGGGTCCGCATGAACAGTCCAGCCGCGACCGGCAACAAGAGCGATAGGGCAATCTGAGAGACGACTAGGGAATGGCCGAGGTTCAAACCAAGGAACGCATAGCGTGCACGGGTGCGCGATTCGCCCGCGCGGGTCTCTTTAAGGGCCGGCATCACGCCGGCGCGAGCCGATTGGAGAGCCGGGGCCAGGCCGAACAGCGCGCCGCACACGAGCGAAAGGGCAAACGTGGCGCCAAGGACGTGCCAGTTCAGCTCGGCATGCAGAGTGAAATCGTCCTGCCCGTTGGCTAGCAGCAGCGTCAAAAAGCGTACGCCCCACAGACCGAAGAGCACTCCCAGCGCTCCACTCAGCGAGGCCAGCAGCAGGCTCTCCGTCAAGAGCTGCCGAATGACGCGCCATAGCCCGGCGCCGATGCTGAGCCGCACGGCGATTTCACGCTTGCGCGCAGCGGCTCGGGCGAGCAGCAGATTGGCGGTGTTGGCGCACGCGATCGCCAGGATCAGGCCGACCAGGGTCAACAGCAAGAACACCGGCTGCGAATATTGCCGGCGCAACGTGCTCACCCCGCCGGCGCCTTCCTTGAGGGTCAGCGCCGGAAGATTGGCGCGCTCTTCGTTGGTGGCGGTGCCTTCTACCCACCGGTGGAACAGCGGGGCGAGAGCGGCCTGAGCCTGAGCGAGGCTCACGCCCGGACGCAGACGTCCCATGACTTCGATCCAGTAGTAATTCGGGTCGAGGTATTTTTCCGGCTTGCTGCCCCAGGGACCGGTGTCCAGCAACAGGTTGGCGTGGATGGGAACGTAGAAGTCCGGCGTTGTCGCGGAATCCACGCCGAAAAATCCCGGCGGCATTACGCCGGTCACCGTGAAAGCCACGTTGTTGATCAGAATGGATTGCCCCACAGCGGCCGGCGGGTCATCGAACCGCTTCCGGCTGAAGGCGGAGCCCAGGACGGCGACGGGCGGCGCTCCGGCTCGATCGTCGGCGGCGGCAATGGGGCGTCCTGCGGCGAGAGGAACGGCGAGTCCACCGAAGAAGTCGCCGGAGACATATTCCCCGTGGGCCAGTTCGGCTTGTCCCTTGACCATTACGTTCATCCCGAACGTCGGGTAGTATCCGAACACGCTGGAGAACACCGGGCTGGAGTTGTTCCTGACAAGTTCGAAGGCCGGGTAGGGGAAAATGCCGCTGGTCATTCCCGACTTGGCGTCGTCCCACGACGAGCCGTCCACGGTGCGTACGACGAACGGCGTCCGCTCGTTTTTCGGATTGCCGCCGCGAGGGTCCAAGGCATGCCAGTTCAGGACCGTTAGAGAATGAGGATCGCGCACCGGGAGGGGGCGCAGCAGGATCGAGTCCATGAAACTGAAGATGGCGCTGTTGGCGCCGATGCCCAGCGCCAGCGAAAGGGCCGCCAGCGTGGTGAAGGCGGGGGCTTTGATCATGGTGCGGAGCGCGTAGCGCAGGTCCTGGAGGAGCTGTCCCCAGATTCGCCAGGTCCAGGCGGCGCGCGTGTCCTCTTGAACCAAAGTGACGTTGCCCAGGCCGCGGCGCGCGGCCTGCCGCGCCTCTGTGCTGGCGAGGCCGTTCGACTGAAGCTCTTCTGCCTCCTCGGTGAGATGAAACTCCAGCTCCTCGCGCAGCCCATCCTCTCTTTGCCGCCGCCGCGCCAGCCAGGTCAACTTCCGAAAGACGGAATTCATCGGCCTTCTCCTCCGGCAGGATTCAGGATCAATCCCATGGCGCGGGAGAAAGCCTCCCATTTCGATTGTTCGGTTACGAGCTGTTTCCGCCCACTCGGCGTGAGGCGGTAATACCTGGCGCGCTTGCCCTTGTCGGACAGTTCCCAGGACGCGGCGATCCAACCTTGCGCTTCGAGCCGATGAAGCGCGGGGTACAGAGAGCCGGTCTCCACCTGAAGCAGGTCCTCCGAAGTTCGCTGGATGTGTTTGGCGATGGCGTGGCCGTGGGTAGGCCCGGCGAGCAATGTGCGGAGGATCAGGACGTCAAGGGTGCCTTGCAGAAGCTCGATGCGCGAGGGGGGATTACGGGTCATTGTGTAGCCATTCTACGCTATATGATGTAGATTGTCTACTAAAATCTGAGGCGCATTGCTCCCTTACGGTCGCGGCTCAGAGGGTCGGCTTGCGGCTGTTAGTCGTTCGCGTGATAGATAATTTTGCCGGCACGCAGCGTGTACCGCACTGCCGTCAGCCCCTGGATGTTACCGGATGGGTCGCCTCGGAAGACCGCCAGATCGGCGTCGAGGCCGGCGGCGATTCGTCCGAGTTGCTTCGATTCTCCAAAGCGGTCCGCGGGTGCAGTGGTAAGTGAAGCCAGAATCTGACGAAAACTCATGCCTGCTTCGGCCATCAAGGCATACTCTTCGCCGGGATCATAGTCGACCGCCCCGAGATCAGTTCCGAACAGGACGGTTCCTCCGGCCGCGACCCAGGCGCGAAGTTGGCCGATTTCGGTCTGAGTGACCTTCTCCTGGGCCGATATGCGATCGTGACGCGCGTAGTATTTCCAAATTGTGAGGGTGGGGGTGAGGGCGACTCGGTGCTCCTTCATCGCCGTAAGGATCGTTTCGTCCCACGGGCCGGTGTAGGGCGTGGTGTGCGCGATGATATCGACTCCGCCTCGCACTGCGTTCAGCACATCTGCGCCGCTATTGGGGTGAACAAAGACCGGCTTCCCGTCCCGGTGGGCCTCGCTGACGGCGGCTTGAATAGCGTCCTCCGAGAGCGGGCTGCTCCGCGGCGACGAGGCGAACAGCTTAATCCCGTCCACGCCGGCATCGAGGAGCTTCCTGGCAGCAGCAGTAGCCTGCGCCGGATCGGATATCTCAGGGGCCGGAAATTTCATGCTGCCCATCATGCTGAGAACCTGGTCCGAAGGAAGCGCGCCCGGGGGAACCAGGCCCTCGCCGGTGGAGCGAATCCTGGGCCCGGGGACCTCGCCGGACTCGATGCGGTCGCGAATCCGGCGCGTATTCTCCCACATCGAGCCGAGATCAAACGCGCTGGTGAACCCGTATCGCGTGAGCATGTCCTGAAGCTGCCGGCCCAGTTCAGGCGCCGGGATGCCCGCCGCGTCCGCCCACTTTCTTTCAAAAAAGTGAACGTGGCTGTTCCAGAAACCCGCCGTGATCGTGAGGCCGGAGCAATCGAGCGATCGGATAGTCGGCGGGACTTCGAGGGACGTCCGGCTGCCAACGGCGGCTATCTTACCGTTTTGGATGAGGACCACGCCGTTGCGCAGGGGATCTTCAGTGGGGCTCGTGTAGATTGTGCCGCCCACAAGAACCAAGGATTCGTTCGGAGAGTTCAACTGTTGACTGAACACTGGAGCTCCTGTGAATGACCGAAGAATGGCCGAGCCAAGGAGGATTATGACGACCGGCAGCGGCTTGCGCATGGGAGGCTTACGGTTTCCGTCGCGCGACGCCTTCCACAGCGCCAACGATCAACTGATAGGCCGCCTGCCTGGAGACACCGGCCTGGTCCCGATCGCCGAAAGGCGTGGAGGCGATGCCCAGAGCGGCCACCTTCGGGTAACGGAAGACCTCCGTCAGAGCGGCCGCGAGTTCTGTGCTGGTCGGGCCGCCGGGCACCGTGAGAGGGTGGCCGGGGACCTCGCGGGGATCGAGCACATCCATGTCGACGTGGACATAGATGATGTCGGTCTCGTCGGAGAGCCGCTTCATCTGGCTGTGCAAGTTCTCGGAGCGCGCGCGGATGTCGGCGACCGAGAGTTGCTGAACCTCAGAGCGGTCGAGGAGATCCTGCTCCAGGGGATCGGTGTCGCGCACGCACGCCTCCACGATGTGGCGCTGCGGCAACGCGGGGTCGAGGCCCGCTTTCAGGCGAAGGCGGGTGAGGCAGAGGCCGGCAGAGAGGGCTACGGGCATTCCTCCGAGCATTCCGCTCAGGGTAGTTTCGGGCGTGTTGAAGTCGCCGTGCGCGTCGATGAACAGCAGGCCCACGCGCAGCGGCCGGGTCGCCGGGCCGGAATGCTGAAGACCGGCGAGCATCCCAGGAAGGGCGCTGCAATTAGCGAGCAGTCCCACCGGGAAATAGCCCGTACGCTGCGCGCCGGCCACCAGCGTGGCGAGGTTGCCATTCGCAAGCGCCAGACGATTCCACTCGCCGTAGGCTTTCTGCTCGTCAGCGGACAAGCCGACGGTGGCGGTGGGCTGGAGCCGGCAACTGTGTTCTTCCAGTAGACGTTGTAAGCCGCCTTGCTCCAGGTAGTCCGGGCCGCCCGAACGCTCAGCGGTGTTCCGCTCTCCGACGTACGGCATCTTGATGAGCGCCACACGGAGAGTGCCGGCGCCTTGAGCGAAAGCGGCCGCGGCGACCAACGGGACCAGCAGCGCAATCGGAATCGTCATAGGTTCACTCTACCGCCGTTCCATTGTTGTTTGAGCACGGGCAGTGACGTGCGTCAAAACGCTCGCCCGCCTGATGCGATGTATGATCGATCATGCGCTCGGTGCTCACGGACCTTCGCTACGCCTTGCGGGTGCTGACGAAGAATCCGGCGTTTGCCACGGTGGGAATCCTGTCGCTGGCTCTCGGGATCGGAGCCAATACGGCCCTGTTCAGCGTGATCCACGCCTTATTGCTGCAACCGCTTCCGTACCGGGATGCAAGCCGGCTGGTGATTCTATGGAACCGGTCTCCGGGCCTCGGCATTACCCAGGATTGGTTCTCTACGGCGCAATATTTCGACATCAAGAACGGCCACCACGGTTTCGAACAGCTCGCCATCGCCATTGGCGGCAACAACAACCTCACCGGCGGCGGCGAGCCGGAGCGCGTCGGGACCGTTCGCGTGTCCTCCAACCTCCTGCCCATGCTCGGGGTCAGCGTCGCTGAGGGCCGCCTGTTCGTCGCAGAAGAGGACTTGCCCGGCCGCGCGGCGACCGCGCTGCTGAGTTACGGGATGTGGTCCCGCCGCTACGGATCCGACCGCCGCATGATCGGCAAATCCATCACGCTCAACGGCCAGCCTTACCAGGTGGTTGGCGTCATGCCGCAATCGTTCTCGCTGCCACGGGAGGTGCTTCCCACCCTTGGCGGGGCGGAGGAGGCCGATATCCTGCTGCCGTTGCCCCTCGGCGCCGCGGCATCGAGCATCCGCACGCACGAAGACTACAACATCGTCGGCAAGCTCAAGCCGGGAGTGTCAATTGAACAGGCTGGCGCCGAGATGGAGACCATCGCCGCTCGTCTGCAGCAGGACTATCCGGAGCAGTATCCACCCAACGGCGGGCTGACGTTCCGCATTTTGCCGCTGCTCGAGCAGGTGGTGGGCGACGTCCGCCGACCCCTGTACATGCTCCTCTGGTCGGTGGGCTTCGTATTGCTGGTGGCCTGCGCCAACGTCGCCAACCTTCTGCTGGCGCGCGCAGCAGGGCGGGAGAGCGAAATCGCGCTGCGCGCGGCTTTCGGAGCGCGACGCCGCAGAATCGTGCGCCAGCTTCTGACCGAGAGCGTCCTGATGGCTGCCTGCGGGGGCGGTCTCGGTGTGCTCTTCGCAACGGGAAGTGTGAACTGGATCCGCCTGCAAGGCCCGGAAAGCGTACCGCGCGCGGCCAGCATCAGTATCGACGGCACGGTTCTCGCGTTTACGTTGGCGATCTCTCTCCTGACCGGAGTTCTGTTCGGGCTGGCGCCCGCGGTGCGTGTGTCGCGGGCGGACCTCAATGCGGCACTCAAAGAAGCCGGCAGGGGCGCCGCCGGGGCCCGGGCCATGTGGGGACATCGGGGCAAGCTGCGGAACCTGCTCGTGGTCACCGAGCTAGCGCTGTCCGTGATCCTGCTGATTGGCGCGGGTCTGCTGATCCGCAGCTTCAGCCGTCTCGAAAGCGTGGCGCCGGGGTTCAATCCGCGGAACCTGCTCACCTTCAGCCTGACCATGAGCGGCGCCAAGTACAACGATCCCCGGCTGGTGCTGGCCACCTACCGTCAACTGTGGGAGCGCCTCGACAAACTTCCGGGCGCAGTCACTTCGGGAGGAACCATCGCCCTGCCTCTCACGCCGACCTTCGCCTGGACACCAATCGTGATCGAGGGACGCGTGCCTCCGCCGGGCGAGAAGTTCATTAACGCCGACGAGCGCATCGTAAGCGGGAATTATTTCCAGGCGATGGAGATTCCGCTTCGCCAGGGGCGCCTGTTCGAGGAGCAGGATACCGCCGACAAGCAGCGCGTCACCATCGTCGATGAGGGCATGGCCAGGCAATTCTGGCCTGGCCAGGATCCCATCGGGAAGCGCATTCACCAGGTCGAGACCGGCCCTAGCGGTCCGTGGCTGATGGTGGTGGGCGTGGTGGGACGGGTCAAACACGAATCGCTCGACTCCGATCCGCGCATCATCTTTTATCTTCCGCAGGCGCAAGTGACGGTGCGGGCAATGTCGGTGGTCTTGCGGAGCAGAACCGAGCCGGCGGCGCTGGCGGCCGCGGTCAAAAACGAAATTCGCGGCCTGGACCGCGATCTTCCGATGTACCGGGTCCGCACCATGCAGCAATTGGTGGACGAATCGCTCGCCCGCCGCCGCTTCTCGATGCTGCTGCTGGCCGTCTTTGCCGGCCTGGCGCTGATTCTTGCGAGCATCGGGATCTACGGCGTAATGACCTGCCTGGTGAGCCAGGGCATGCGGGAAATTGGAATCCGCGTGGCGTTGGGCGCCGGTTATGGAGCGGTCGTGAAGCTGATCGTCCGCCAGGGAATGGCGCTGGCGCTGTATGGCGTGTCAATCGGACTAGGGGGAGCGTTCGGGCTAACCCGGTTTCTGCGGAGCCTGTTGTTCGGCGTTCCCGCCACTGATGCGCTGACGTTTACCGCGATTCCCGCGCTGCTGATTGCCGTGGCTTTTTTGGTCAGCTATGTCCCAGCGCGGCGCGCAGGGAGGGTGGATCCGGTCGTGTTTTTGCGCTGCGAGTAAAGGGCGTCCCGCGGTTTGCTGTTGACATTCGACAACAACGCGGTGTCCGGACCGCCCGCCGGGTGGTCGGGTTGGGCGG
>Ga0335081_10002106_pt1 | contig 31373 bp, 25 predicted proteins | sample Lox_Sample_35_FD_206713 | JGI IMG/M metagenome (GOLD analysis project Ga0335081, IMG submission 206713) | Soil microbial communities from Loxahatchee National Wildlife Refuge, Florida, United States - Lox_Sample_3.5 | ecosystem: Environmental > Terrestrial > Soil > Wetlands | place: USA...
AAAAAAGAACACCGAATCATGGATCAAAATCGACGAATCTTCAGACAAGCAAAACTATTTTGCCGTTCCCTGGGAAACAGGAAAGTTGAAAAACGGTGATTATCAGGTTCTCGGCGTCATGCACGTATCTATCAAGGAAGGAGACGACGAACGGATAATCGCTCGGCAGAATATAATGGATGTCACGATCAAGAATTAGACCCAAGCATTAACCATTTATAATGGACGTGCAGTCCATATGAATAATTTTGCGACTGCTTCCCAATACCCATGGAATAAGGGAAAAAGAGGAGCTCTGCATCTTCTATGACCAAGCAAATATGGAGTCCATCACAGATCGGCAAGACAGGCGACAAAGACACGAGTCTTCATAATTATGAAGAACTTGCCGCTCTGCATGCAATTGCAAAGATCCTGGCACAGCCTCAGGAGTTGCGGGATCAGTTAGAAAAAGTCCTAAAAGAGATGAGCCTTCGGCTGGGAATGGAGCGCGGCATGATTTCTCTCCTCGACCGGGAGACTGGGGAGGCATTGCTCGACGTGGCGCACGATGTCAACATCAAGGGACTTGAGGTAATGTACAAGCCAGGTGAAGGCATTACTGGGAGAGTGGCTCAGACTGGACGTCCCATGGCAGTTGCCAATCTGGGACAGGAGGCCCATTTTCTGGATCGTACCGGTGCAAGGCGCTCGTTGAACAGGTCCGAGCTCTCCTTTCTCTGTGTCCCGATAATATATGATGCGAGGGTCGTTGGCGTGATGTCTGCAGATAAAGTGGCACGTATCGTCGAGAATCTTGATCGTGAGCTTGCCATGCTTTCGGCAGTCGCCGAGCTGATCGCAAGATCTGTCCAGACCCGTGCCCTCGAAGAGGAAAACCGGCGCCTGAGGATGATTGTGGGACGTTCAAAAGCGCCGTCCGCTGATATCATAGGGACATCCAGGGCTATGCAGGAGATATTTGGGTTTATCGCACAGGTTGCCAATACAAACACGACGGTATTGATAAACGGTGAGACGGGAACAGGTAAGGAATTGGTGGCGCAGGCAATCCACCTTAACAGCCCTCGCAAGGATTGTCCATTAATCTACGTGAATTGCGCCGCCATGCCCGATACACTGATAGAAAGTGAACTCTTTGGACATGAAAAAGGCGCATTTACTGGGGCATCGCAACATAGGAAGGGTCGATTCGAGGAAGCACATGGGGGAACCATAGTTCTTGATGAAGTGGGTGAATTGTCAGCAGCGGCTCAGGCAAAGTTACTGCGGGTCCTCCAGGATAAGCAAATTCAGCCTTTGGGTTCATCAAAAGTTGTAAATGTAAATGTACGCTTGATCGCCGCCACGAATCGTGACCTTGAACAGGATATAACGTCAGGACGATTTCGCAATGATTTATACTATCGCCTTAATGTATTCCCGATTTACTTGCCCCCTTTGAAAGAGAGAGGCAGCGACATAATAATGTTGGCAGATCACTTCGTGCTAAAATATGCGAAGGATCTGAACAAGCCTGTAAACAGAATTTCCACATCCGTACTGGAAACCTTCCTGGCGTATCAATGGCCGGGCAATGTGAGAGAACTCGAAAATTGTATTGAGAGGGCCGTTCTGGTAGCAACAGGAGATACCATTGAAGGCCTGCATCTTCCGCCTTCTCTCCAGCTAAGAATAAAAGACGGCGATAAGAAAGAAAAGGGGAAATTGAAAAACGTAGTTGAAAATCAGGAGCGGTCTTTAATTATCGACGCCCTGAAAGAAACGCGGGGAAATCAGAGCAAGGCAGCCAAGTTGCTCGGTACCACGAAACGAATCACCCAGTATAAGATTCAGAAATTCGGCATAGACCCCTGGCAGTTCCGCCCAAAAAAAACGGGACCAATGGCTAATTCGATCAAGGAAGCGGAGATATAATTTAACATGTCTCCATCTCTTCATGAAAAAGCCTTTGCCGGGACTTTATGCTTTTCTATTCAAAAACGGATGGTTCATCAACTAAGACCCTATGGAGTAAATAAGTAGAAAGGGAATATATATGTGTCGTTTATTTGCTGTTACCAGTTCAGACCCGCTTTCCCCGATGGTAGCGTTGCGTGCCATTGACGTTATGAAGGAAGGGCATGACGGGTCGGGTACGGGAATGTTCATGACTGATCTGGCGGGCGATTTTGAAAAACTTAAGACAGAGCCAATCCTGTCAGGAACTTTTACGAATGAGGGCGTTAAATCACTGGACCGTTTTATGACAGAATGCGATTTTTTGGTAAAACACGAGCTATCCATTCGCCCGAAAAAAGAGCCGCCCCCAGGCACTCCCAAACGAGACTACTATCTGATTCGCGTATACGAATATCCACCGGCTTGGAAGGATCTTAGCGCGGTGGAGATTCAGTTTCGAATGATGATGATACGTCTGCAGTTGCGGCGAATGGGCGAAGAAGATGGTTCAATGATGATTTTCAGCTTCTGGCCGGACGTGATCATGATTAAAGAAGTAGGCGATCCTATGGCAATCGCAGATTATCTGGGGCTTGATCGAAAAGAGCTGCAGGCACGAGCGATGCTTGTCCAAGGACGGCAAAATACAAACTATGCGATAAATATCTATGCTTGCCATCCCTTTTTCATCCAGGGCATGGCTACTATGACCAACGGGGAGAACACGGCCTTTGTCCCTATAAGAGAATTTCTCATGTCGCGGAATTTCCCTGGCTACATCGGATACCAGTCAGATTCAGAAGTGTTTACCCACATACTACATTACACGGTCAACCATCTGGCTCTTGGGCTTCCGATGTACAAGCATGTGATTACGCCATTAATGGACGGGGAACTAGCAAGGCATCCTGATGGTCAATGGCTGCGTGGTCTAAAACAAGCCTGTCGTCCCCTGATCATCGACGGCCCCAACTGCGTTATGGGGTGCCTGCCGGATAAGACCCTCTTTATGGTTCAGGATAGCAAGAAATTACGGCCGGGAGTTGTTGGGGGCCATCCCGGCATGTATGTCTTTTCTTCTGAAATGTGCGGGCTCGATGCTACGATACCGGCCCGTGATAAAAACCGCGATTTTCAACCAATGAAATATGACACAGTGATCGTCAGCCCGGAACGACGGGAGGTAGAGATATGGAACCAGTGGGATGCCTTACACCATACACACTAAGTGTAAAAGATCTTCCTTGGATTATTCTATGGGATAAAGAAAAGTGCACCCTGTGTGGCAGGTGTACTGCAGTCTGCCCTGTTCGAGCCATCGAGCTCGGTGTCCACAGGAAGCGGGCCATCAACGTCTCAGTGGGGCTGGAGGAAAAACCTGGCAACCTGTTTACTGTTTATCACGGCATCGATCAACGCACTGATCCGGTACACGCATGCGTGGGATGCGGAATGTGCAATCTCGTATGTCCCAACAATTGCATTATACCCGCTCACAATGAGGAAATTGACAAGTTGCGCTTTCACAATAATGTGGGAGGCGTTCCCAGACGCCGTGGAGGACGCCGCAACGTCCCCGGTGTAATCTTAGATCAAATAAAATTTATACGCATATCCATGCTGACTGACCCGGCGTTGGATGCTGGTCGCCACGAATTTGAATTGAGGACTCTTCTCGGACGAATTCTGCCGCCCGAAGAGATGATCCGGGTGACACGGGAAAACGGTTGGACGCCTCCTGTGCGAGAGATTTACCCACTCATCATCGGGAGCATGTCATTCGGCGCCCTGTCCCCTAATATGTGGGAAGGGCTACAAATGGGTGTGGCTTATCTTAATGAAGAACTGGGGATGCCTGTGAGGATGTGTACGGGTGAAGGCGGATGTCCCCCGCGGCTCCTCAGGTCTCGATTTCTAAAGTATGTCATTCTTCAGATAGCCAGCGGCTATTTTGGCTGGGACGAGATTATCCACGCCCTGCCTGAGATGAAGGAAGATCCTTGTGCCATAGAAATCAAGTATGGCCAGGGAGCTAAACCGGGTGATGGCGGCCTCCTTATGTGGTATAAGGTCAACAAACTAATCGCTGCAATTCGCGGCGTGCCGCCAGGCGTAAGTCTTCCAAGTCCGCCCACGCACCAGACAAAATATTCCATTGAGGAATCCGTCGCCAAAATGATCCAGTCCATGTATATGGGATGGGGTTTCCGTGTACCCGTATATCCGAAAATTTCCGGAACAAGCACGGCTCTCGCGGTCCTCAATAACTTGACGAGAAATCCATATGCGGGAGGTTTGGCTATTGACGGTGAGGATGGCGGCACAGGGGCAGCATACAACGTATCGATGGATCATATGGGTCATCCCATCGCGAGCAACATCCGTGATGCATACCTAAACCTCGTCAAACTGGGCAAGCAGAACGAGATCCCTCTTTTTGCGGGAGGCGGCATCGGCAAGAGTGGCAACCTTGCAGCCAATGCAGCCGCCCTGATCATGCTGGGAGCAAGCGGCGTTCAGTCAGGAAAGTACATGATGCAGGCGGCAGCCGGCTGCCTTGGCTCTGAAAGCGATCGCTGCAACATATGCAACATCGGCATCTGCCCTAAGGGGATAACCTCCCAAGACCCCAGAGTGGATAGACGACTCGATCCTGAAAAGGTCGCCGAAAGGGTCGTGGAGGTGTTTTTAAGCTTTGACACGGAATTGAAGAAAATCGTCGCTCCTCTGGGTCGCTCCACTTCGCTTCCCATTGGTATGTCCGATGCTATTGGCATTGCAGATCATCATGCCGCCGAGCGGCTCAGTATTAGATATGTGGTGTAGTGGTAAGGAGAGTTCATGACAAAAAAAGTGAAAACCGTTCTTGCCGGTATGGAAAAAGGCGTTCGGGTCGATTCGCGGATTCTGGAGGAACGCATCCAGAAAGCCGTCACTGACGGTTATCGGAGCATAGAAATCATCGCACATGGGCAGCATGGGATTGGTGGCCGCCTATGGAAAGCCGGTGAAGATCCCATCCTTATCAAAGTACTGGGAACAGCCGGACAACGAGTCGGCTCCATGGGATTCCCTAACACATTCATTGACGTAATCGGCCCTGCGTCGGATGATGTGGGATGGCTCAACGCCGGAGCACAAATAGTTGTTCGTGGCAACGCAACCAATGGTGCGGGAAATGCCATGGCTCAGGGCAAGATTTATGTTACTGGAGATACGGGCGCCCGGGGCATGACCATGACAAAACACAACCCCCGCTTCGCCCCTCCGGAGCTATGGGTATTAGGGAGCGTGGGGGATTCCTTTGCCGAGTTTATGGCGGGTGGCATTGCCGTTATCTGCGGCCATGAGACGCCTCGGGCCGATAATGTCCTTGGTTACCGCCCATGCGTCGGTATGGTAGGCGGAAAGATATTTTTCCGGGGACCCCATAAGGGCTATAGTTCGCAGGACGCCCGGTTGACCCTTCCTGATGATCAAGAATGGAAGTGGCTGACCTTAAACATGAAATCATTTCTTGGCACCATCGGCCGATCGGAGCTGTATCCGCTCCTAACCGGCGACCGCAACGCATGGCAGCTCCTGGTGGCTCTCAAGCCTCATGAAAAGCATGGCGGCCCGTCAAAAAGCATGGGCCAATTCCGCAAAGAAATATGGAATCTGGAACTGGGAGCCGGCGGACTGATTGGCGATATATCAGATCTGGACAGAAGCCCTATCGATGTTATCACCACTGGCATACTGCGCAGATTTGTTCCTGTATGGGAAAATGACAAATACCTGCCGCCTTGCCAAGCGGCATGTCCCACTGGAATCCCTGTGCAAAAACGCTGGGCGTTGATACGCGAAGGGTTGATGGAGAAGGCGGTTGATCTGGCTCTGTCATATACTCCATTTCCGGCAACTGTCTGCGGATATCTCTGCCCAAATCTCTGTATGGAGCACTGCACACGGCAAAAAGAAAAACTTCCAGCAGTCGATATTACCCTGCTCGGTAAAGCCAGTTTAAAGGCCAAGCCACCGGAGCCTGCCCCCAATACGGGAAAAAAAATTGCCGTCATCGGTGGTGGAGCATCTGGGTTATCCGTCGCCTGGCAGCTGTGGATGAAGGGACACGAACCTGTAATTTACGAAATGCGCGCTCGTCTGGGTGGAAAAATTACCGACATGATTCCCAGCAGCAGAATCTCTGACGACGTCGTGGAACATGAATTGAGCCGGGTGAGTAAACAGGTCACACATATTAGTCTAAAGCACCCTTTGACAAAGAAGGAATTTTCAGAGCTCAAAGAAAGGCACGATTTCACTGTAATCGCCGTAGGCGCGCAAAAACCACGGATGATCCCTGTCCCAGGTAACGAAAGAGCAATCCCTGCGCTTGAGTTCCTCAGGCAAAGCAAGACCGGCAAAGCCAGTGTGGGTGAAAGAGTGGTTGTAATCGGGGCGGGCAATGTTGGCTGTGACGCTGCTGCAGAGGCTGCACGCCTGGGAGCCAAAGATGTAACCTTAATCGACATCCAGGAACCGGCGTCCTACGGGAAAGAAAGGAAAGCCGCCGAAGCTGCAGGGGCAAAATTCTTATGGCCTCGATTTACGAAAGCAATTACGGGAAAAGACGTCGAACTGACAGATGGGCACATACTGCCAGCAGATACCGTCATCGTATCCATAGGCGATCAACCCGATCTCTCTTTTTTACCCGAAGATATCGCTACAGACAGGGGATTTATCGTTGTGGACGACCACTTTCAGACCAGCGATCCCCAGGTATTCGCGATCGGTGACGCAGTAAAACTTGGCCTCTTAACGGATGCCATAGGTGCAGGAAGGCTAGCAGCTATCGCTATTGATAATGTGCTTAAAGGTTGGTACGAAACCTTTGATAAGCTGCCTCCCATTGATCCGGGACGTGTTAAGCTCGAATATTATGACCCGCGTGTCCTTGCTTTTGATGATCCAGAGTATTGTGCATCACAGTGTGCCTCGTGCGGCGCATGCCGCGATTGCGGTCTTTGCGAAACGATCTGCCCCGTAAATGCGATATCGCGCAAGCAGGGTGATGGCGATCAATTTGAATACAGCGTAAATGATGACAGATGTATCGGCTGCGGCTTCTGTGCCGGAGCTTGTCCTACGGGAATCTGGCTGCTTGTGGAGAACGAGCCGCTGGAATAACGCGAAAAGGAAGAAACGACGACTTTTTCGAGAGGATTAATGTTTAGAACGATTTAAAAACACTTATGGAGTGTGATCATCTGAAATTAATAAATACGAAGAAAGGGGTGTCCTATGTTTTCATGTAAGACGAAAAAAGATGTTCTAAAAGCGGTCAAGGACAATAACGTCAGTTTCATTCAATTCTGGTTTACAGACGTGCTGGGGATGCAGAAGATCTTCAGCATTACACCTTCCGAACTGGAAGAGGGTCTGGAAGAGGGGATGGGTTTTGACGGGTCTTCCATTCAGGGATTCGCGAGGATCGAGGAGAGCGACATGATTGCCATGGCCGATCCGACAACCTTTCAGTTGATACCCTGGCGTCCTTCCGACCGACCCGTGGCGAGGGTGATCTGTGATATCCTGAATCCCGACGGCACGCCTTATGAGGGCGATCCCCGTTACGTTCTCAAACGAGCCCTCAAAAAAATCGCCGACCAGGGCTATACCATGTATGTCGGTCCGGAGTTGGAATATTTCTATTTCGCCAATGACAAGACGACGGATATCCTGGATCAGGGAGGCTACTTTGACGGCCTTCCCATAGACAGCGCCACCGACTTGCGGCGTCAGACCATATTTGCCATGCAGGATATGGGGATCCGTGTGGAATATTCTCACCATGAAGTGGCACCAAGCCAGCACGAGATTGATCTCCGTTATGACGACGCTCTGGCGATGGCCGACAAGGTCATGACCTATCGGACCGCGATCAAGGTGATTGCCCGACAAAATGGAGTTTATGCCACCTTTATGCCCAAGCCTGTCTTCGGCCAGAACGGCAGCGGCATGCACACCCACCAGTCCCTTTTCAAGGGCGACAAGAATGCATTCTTTGACAGGAAAGATAAGTATCATTTGTCCACAGTGGCCAAAAGCTACATAGCCGGCTTAATGACGCACGCACCGGAGATCACCGCCATCTGCAATCAGTGGGTTAATTCTTACAAACGCCTGGTGCCGGGTTACGAAGCACCTGTGTATGTCTCCTGGGCACGACGCAATCGTTCCACTATGATTCGCGTTCCCATGTATAAACCGGGAAAGGAAAAGGCAACACGCATCGAATTTCGTTCACCCGATCCGGCATGCAACCCCTATCTCGCATTTGCGGTGATGCTGGCGGCAGGCATGAAAGGCGTCGAGAAGAAATACGTCATGTCTGAACCTGTTGAAGAAGATATCTTTGAGATGGATGAGAAGGCCAGGGAAAAGGCGGGGATAACATCTCTGCCCGGAAGTTTATATGAGGCTCTCTCATTGGTGTCAAAGAGTACCCTCGTCAGGGAAACACTCGGCAACCATATTTTCGAGAAGTTCATGGAGAACAAGAAGGTGGAATGGGATCGTTTCCGGATACATGTGAGTCAATACGAATTAGACAGATATCTGCCCATGCTATAGGGATTGGACATCGCAAGAAGTTCCTGTCTTCGATACACATGTGCACAAGGGTTTTATGATTCAAGATCAATTTTAGCGTCTTGTCATTATTTGAAGAATCGTATAAGAACCTTGTATCCTATCAACATTAGTGATGAAGAAGAGATTTGTGATTCACAACTCGATACCCCTTGTGCACATGTTTCAAATTTCTCATATTGGCATTTCCCATTATCAGAAATTCATGAACATTAAGATATCGACGATTCTTATTTCCTGAGGTCAATTATGTCGTTGTCCCGAAAGAGACCACCGGCCATACTGGTTCTTGAGGACGGCAGTGTGTACCACGGGTATGCCTTCGCCGCCTCCGGCGAGACTCTCGGAGAAGTTGTCTTCAATACGGGGATGACCGGATACCAGGAAATAATTACAGATCCGTCCTATAAGGGACAGATCGTCACCATGACATATCCCCTCATAGGCAATTACGGGATAAACCCGGAAGATATGGAATCCGGGGGTATCCACCTGGAAGGGTTTATTGTCAGGGAGTACCAGCCGCATCCCAGCAACTGGCGAAGCCGTATGACCTTGAAAGACTTTCTTGAATCACATGGTAAATTAGGCGTCGAAGGTATAGACACGAGGGCCCTGACACGCCGCATTCGCCTCGAGGGCGCAATGCGGGGGATTATTTCAGCGGAGACGGCAGACATCGATTATCTCCTCTCGCGTGTGCGGGCCTATCCGGGCCTTGTGGGTAGAGATCTGATAAAAGAGGTTACTTGCAGGTATCCTTACCGATGGAAGGAAGGCAAAGCGCAAGCACTCTCTTCCGGTGAGAGAAAAGCAGTGGCGTCCGGAAGAGAACGGCCGTTACGGGTCGTTGTTCTTGACTGTGGCGTCAAGTACAATATACTTCGCAATCTGGAGATTTTGGGTTGTGAGGTTCTGGTCTTGCCTGCAACAACAACGGGAAAGGAGATGTTATCGTACAAACCAGATGGCGTTTTGCTCTCCAACGGTCCCGGGGACCCCGCGGCTTTGCCGTATATAGTAGAAGCGACTCAACATATTCTGGGCAAGGTTCCCATCTTCGGTATTTGCCTGGGCCATCAGATTCTGGGGCAGGCACTGGGTGGAAGGACAGAGAAGCTGAAATTCGGCCACCATGGAGTTAATCAACCGGTAAAAAATATGCAAAGCGGCCGGATCGAGATAACGTCGCAGAACCACGGCTTCGTCGTGGTGCCGGACTCCTTGCCGGATGAACTCGAAAAAACATACGACAACCTGAATGACCGTACCTCAGAGGGAATGTGCTCAGGTTCTGAACTTGCATTCAGTGTACAATACCACCCGGAAGCGGCACCAGGACCCCACGATGTTAATTATCTCTTTAAAAAATTCGTATCTTTAATGGAGATGAAGAGGAATAAAACTGATGGTTCTGATCATTGATTTTGGCTCTCAATACAATCAACTGATTGCTAGACGTGTCCGGGAACACCATGTCTACTGCCAGATTGAGCCCCCTTACATTGATGTCGCAAGAATCAAGTCCCTACGGCCGGAGGGCATCATCCTGTCCGGAGGCCCCGCTAGCATCTATGAGAAGGGGAGTCCGAGGGTAGACAAAGAAATTTTTGGCCTCGGTATTCCTGTGTTAGGCATTTGTTACGGTATGCAGTTCATGGTCGATGCCCTCGGAGGAAGGGTTATCAGGACTGAAAAACGGGAATACGGTTTTGCCCAACTCAAAATTAAACTTGCATCTGGCATTTTTGCCGGAATAAGCGAGGAAACCCGATGCTGGATGAGCCATGGAGACACCATCGGCGTCTTGCCGAAAGGCTTCAAGACCACCGCGTCAACCCTCAATACGAAGATCGCTGCTGCAGAAAATACATCTATGAGATTATATGGCCTACAATTTCATCCGGAGGTTGTCCATACACCCGAAGGTAAAAAAATGATGGAGAACTTCCTCTTCGGAATCTGCAACTGCATAAAAAGCTGGACCATGAAATCCTTTGCCCGGGATGCCGTTGCCAAGATTCGCTCCCAGGTCGGCAGCAGCAAGGTGATACTGGGCTTGAGTGGCGGCGTGGACTCGTCTGTTGTGGCCATCCTGCTCCATCGGGCCATCGGACGTCAGCTACAGTGTGTATTTGTGGATAACGGCGTACTGCGGGAAGGTGAAGCGCAGAAGGTTCGGGATGTTTTCCGGAAGCATTTCCAGATCAACCTGCGTTTTACCCGGGCAAAGAAACTTTTTCTGAGCAGACTCAAAGGCGTAGAGGATCCTGAAAAGAAAAGGAAAATTATCGGCCGTACTTTTATCGAGGTCTTTGAGAGGGAGGCCCGGCGGATAAAGAATGTTAAGTTTCTCGCCCAGGGAACACTTTATCCCGATGTCATCGAATCCCGCTCGGCCTTCGGTGGGCCAAGCGCTGTAATAAAATCACACCACAATGTGGGCGGCCTCCCGAAAAAGATGCGTCTCTCCCTAGTGGAACCCCTCAAACACCTCTTTAAGGACGAAGTCCGGCTGTTGGGTAAGGAACTGGGGTTGTCCGACGAACAGGTCTGGCGACAGCCATTCCCCGGCCCCGGTCTGGCCGTCCGCATCATCGGGGAGGTTACGGAAAAACGCCTGTCTATCTTGCGCAAGGCCGACGTAATTCTCATGGATGAGATTCGAGCGGCAAATCTCTATCGCAAACTGTGGCAGTCTTTCACTGTTCTTCTGCCCATCAAGAGCGTGGGAATTATGGGAGATCAACGGACATACGAAAACATCCTTTCCATTCGTGCGGTAACGAGTGAAGATGCCATGACTGCTGACTGGGCAAGGCTTCCCCATGACCTACTGGGAAGGATATCCAACCGCATTATCAATGAGGTACGGGGCGTAAACCGGGTGGTCTATGACATAAGCTCGAAGCCCCCGAGTACGATTGAGTGGGAGTAAGAAATATCTGGACACATCCTCGACGCTGACTTCAAGAAATTAATTGGAAAAATATGCCTAAAAGGAACGACCTGAAAAAAATTCTTATCATCGGTTCCGGACCGATCATTATCAGTCAGGCGTGCGAATTCGACTACTCCGGGACGCAGGCATGCAAAGCATTGAAGGAAGAAGGGTACCAGGTCATTTTGATCAACAGCAATCCCGCGACAATAATGACAGATCCCGAAATGGCAGATAGGACTTACGTGGAACCGATTACGCCGGAAGCCGTAGCAAAGATCATCGCCAAGGAACGTCCCGATGCCCTCCTCCCTACCATCGGGGGGCAGACGGGACTGAACACTGCTGTGGCAGTTGCGGAAAGCGGCGTGCTTGAGCGTTACGGCGTGGAGATGATTGGCGCATCTCTCGAGGTTATCCAGAAGGCGGAAGATAGGGAAAAATTCCGCAATGCAATGGAACATATAGGACTCCGTGTGCCGAGAAGCGGATTTGCCAGAACGATGGATGACGTATTTGCCGTGGCAGCAACTGTTGGATTCCCCCTCATTATTCGCCCCTCTTTTACCTTGGGGGGTACAGGAAGTGGCGTTGCCTATAACAGAGAAGAACTGGCAGAACTCGGTAAGGTTGGACTGGACTCCAGTATGATACATGAAATCATGCTGGAAGAATCCGTCCTAGGCTGGAAAGAATTTGAACTGGAGGTGATGCGAGACGGGGCTGACAATGTAGTTATCATCTGTTCCATAGAAAATTTTGATCCTATGGGCATTCACACTGGAGAGTCTATTACAGTTGCACCTGCACAGACCCTTACCGATGTAGAATATCAGCGGATGCGGGATGCGGCAATTGCCATAATGCGTGAGATAGGGGTGGAGACGGGCGGATCGAATGTACAGTTTGCAATAAACCCCCGAAACGGAGAACTGGTTGTCATCGAGATGAATCCACGAGTATCTCGGTCTTCTGCCCTCGCTTCCAAGGCAACGGGATTCCCCATTGCAAAAATCGCGGCAAAGCTCGCAGTTGGCTACACCCTCGACGAAATACCGAATGACATCACCAGGGAAACGATGGCATCCTTTGAACCGACCATTGATTACTGCGTCGTCAAGATTCCTCGCTGGACTTTCGAGAAATTTCCGGAGACGGAAGATTTGCTCTCGACGTCCATGAAATCGGTGGGAGAGACCATGTCCATCGGCCGTACCTTTAAAGAGGCCCTCCAGAAAGCGATCCGCTCACTGGAAATAGGCCGATACAGCATGAATATTTCATTGCCTCCCGATATTGACAATGCCGAGGAGTTCCTGGCTTCCAAATTAAGGACTCCAAATTCTCTGCGGCTGTTCTACATTGCTGCTGCCTTTCGTCACGGGATGACAGTAGAAGAAATCGCCCGCCTTACCTTTATTGATCCCTGGTTTCTTGACCAGATTCAGACCATCGTTGAGGCGGAAAAGATTCTTGAAGCGACACCGCCTTCAGTCGAGGTATTACGGGAAGCCAAACGGATGGGGTTTTCCGATAGATATCTCGGCGAACTCTGGAGGAAACCGGAGGCGATGATCCGCGGAGAGCGCTTTCGTGAAAACATCCTCCCCGTCTTTAAACTCGTCGATACCTGCGCCGCAGAATTTGAGGCCTATACCCCCTACTATTACTCCACTTACGAGATCGAAGACGAAGCGAGGTCGTCATCAAAACCAAAGGTGGTCATTCTGGGGGGAGGCCCAAACCGCATAGGGCAGGGCATCGAATTCGATTATTGCTGCGTCCATGCGTCCTTCGCCCTGCGTGAAGAAGGCTATGAGAGTATCATGGTGAATTCGAATCCGGAAACTGTAAGTACAGATTACGATACATCAGATAAGCTCTTCTTCGAGCCGGTGACCATGGAAGATGTGCTTCATATACTGAAGACGGAAAATCCTCTGGGCGTAATCGTACAGTTTGGAGGGCAGACTCCTCTCAATCTCGCGAAAGGACTGGAAGCTGCCGGGGCAAGAATACTGGGTACATCTCCAGACGCGATAGACCGCGCCGAAGACAGGAAGCGCTTCCAGGATATTGTAAATCGCCTAGACCTCAGGCAACCGGACAATGATACGGCAACAGACGTCAAAGGTGCACTCAAGGTTGCCCAGAGGATCGGATACCCCATTCTGGTGAGGCCGTCCTATGTCCTGGGAGGGCGGTCCATGGAGATTGTGTACGATAAGGAAACCTTGAGCCAGTTCATGGAGAGGGCCATCTCCGTCTCTCCGGATCACCCCATCCTGATTGATAAATTTCTCCAAGATGCCATTGAAGTCGACGTGGACGCCGTAAGCGATGGCAAGGATACCATCATCGGCGGGATCATGGAACATATCGAGGAAGCCGGTATCCATTCCGGAGACAGCGCCTGTGTGCTTCCACCCATCACGTTCTCACAGGAACTGCTTTTGACAATTGAGAGGCAGACAAAACTTATTGCCGGAGAGCTGGGAGTAGTCGGCCTCATGAATATACAATATGCCGTAAAAGACGGTGTTCTTTATGTTCTGGAGGTCAATCCACGGGCATCCAGGACCGTGCCGTTTGTCAGCAAGGCAATTGGCGTACCTCTTGCCAAGCTCGCAACCAAAATCATGCTGGGGCGATCCCTGAAAGAATTGGGTTTTACGGAAACCATATGGCCTAAACATATCTCTGTAAAAGAAGCCGTATTCCCTTTTAACAGGTTCCCGAATGTGGATGTGCTCCTTGGCCCAGAAATGAAGTCAACCGGTGAAGTGATGGGGATCGACCGCTCTTTTGGAATGGCTTTTGCCAAGTCACAGATGGCTGCAGGATTCAGTTTACCTCTCGATGGCGGCGTATTTGTCAGCGTAAATGACCTTCACAAGGATAAGATCGTACCCGTCGCCCGTTCATTTCAAAATATGGGCTTCCATATTATGGCCACTCGCGGCACTGCCGCCCATTTGGAAAGAAACGGCATAAAGACAGAGACCATCTTCAAGGTCAGCGAGGGGCGACCTCATGTTGTGGATCGTATCAAGAATGGCGATATTCAGGTTGTCATCAACACCAGCGTCGGGCGAAGGTCAAGCCTTGATGCCTATCACATACGCCGCGGCGCACTGACTTATAATGTTCTTTACACCACGACCATTGCAGGATCCAAGGCTTTGAGCGAGGCGATTACGGCCTTGAAGAAGGAGAGCTGGGAGGTTTCTTCACTTCAGGATTATTACCGTAAAGCGAAACAATCGCGGAAGAGAAAAGCTAAGATTTGAGTAGCGACTACAGGGCTTGATAAAGTAAAAGCAGCCATTCGCACAGATGTTGATGAGCCTCATGCAGACCCTTACTGCATAGCTTGCAAAAAGAAGACAAAGGTGTTAGTTAGTTCCTTCATGTTTTTACGAAGCCTCTCATGGATAAATTGAGGTCATTATTGATGTTTCAGCATTTTATAGCAGAAAGTAAGCCACGGGAAGAGTGTGGCGTCTTTGCCGTTTATGGAAATGAAGACGCGGCACGCGTTACATTCTTCGGGCTTTTTGCCCTCCAGCACCGGGGACAGGAGAGCGCAGGCATCAACACGGCAGATGGCTGTCACGTTTATGGGCATAAGGGCATGGGACTGGCGTCTGAGGTGTTCCACGAGGATATATTTTCAAAGTTACCGGGGCACCTAGCCATCGGGCACGTCCGTTATTCTACCACAGGCTCCTCCATTCTCTCCAATGCCCAGCCATTCCTCGTTCATCACGCCGGTGAGCATTATGCCCTCGGTCACAATGGCAACCTTATCAATGCCCACGCATTAAGGGTTGACCTTGAAGACAAGGGCTCTATTTTTCAGTCCACAATGGACAGCGAAGTGATCATCCACCTCATGGCCCATCATTTGAGAGATGGGTTCGAAGTCGCCCTTACTAAAGCCCTTGCACAGGTTCAAGGTTCTTACAGCATCGTTATGCTGACTAAAGACAAGGTAGTTGCTGCGCGCGACCCCCGTGGTTTTCGCCCCCTTGCCTTGGGACAGCTCGACGGCGGGTGGGTAGTCGCTTCCGAAACCTGCGCTTTCGACCTATTGAGTGCCAGATATGTACGTGATGTAGAACCCGGCGAGATACTAATCATCGATCAGACGGGATTAAAGAGCTTGACACCATTTCCAAAACTGAGGCCTGCACATTGTATATTTGAGCTCATATATTTCGCACGGCCGGACAGCCAGATATTCGGCCAAAACGTCTACATGTGCAGAAAACGACTGGGACACAGCATGGCAAAGGAATACAGCCCGAATGTGGATATTGTAATGCCATTTCCCGATTCAGGCACCTATGCCGCATTGGGCTACGCTGAGGAGAGCGGCATCCCCTTTGAGATGGGTATGATCCGCAACCATTACGTAGGACGCACCTTCATACAGCCGAGTCAGCCTATGAGAGACTTTGGTGTGCGGGTGAAATTGAACCCCGTAAGGCCCTTGCTTGCGGGCAAACGTGTACTGATTGTCGAAGATTCCATAATCAGGGGGACTACCAGCCGCAACCGTATCCGCAACCTTCGCGAGAGCGGTGTGAAGGAAATTTATATGGCTGTTAGTTGTCCGCCGACGAGATATCCGTGTTCATACGGGATCGATTTTTCTTCCAAGGGCGAACTAATTGCCGCGCAGAGGGAATACGTTCAGGCTATTGCCGAGTTCATAGGATTGGACGGTCTGCACTATCTATCGTTAGAAGGCATGGTAGAAGCGACCGGCATGGATTCCGACAGCTTCTGTCTAGCCTGTTATACAGGTAAGTATCCTCTCCCTCCTCCGGCGGGCTTTGGAAAGTTCTGCCTGGAAAATTGAGCGCCCAAACATACCGAAACTGCCATTTTTTCATCCTGTGTCCTTGCCCTCAGGCAGACATTTAGTCTCAGTTATCAAACATCAATAGGGAGAGTGTTAAGAAAAATGGTAGGTTAAGCCTATAATTTTACAGACAGTCAACCATTATTGTATACGTAACTCCCTTGCATTATAAGCATAATATAGTGTTACTTTAAACCGCGTGAAATTTATGGAGGGAATATGAAGCTCAAGATTGCTGTTCTAACAGGTGGGGGCGATTGTCCAGGATTGAACGGTGCCATCAAATGGGTGACAAAGACCGCTCTCGACCCAAGACTCGCGGCGAAGCGTCCCGTATCTTTTGAGGTTGTAGGTATTGGAGAAGGCTGGAAGGGATTGGTAGAGATTGATCCTGAAGATCCCAAGAGCTGCGACCGGTACATGAGACATCTGGACGAAGAGGTCGTACGAACATGGGACCGCCACGGCGGAACATATCTTGGGACATCACGGACGAACCCGTTTAATCCGAAAAATGACCGTTCTGCAAAATTAATAGACAACATTGAAAGGCTTGGCATTGATGTCCTCGTTGTGCTTGGCGGAGAAGATACGCTAGGGGTTGCGCATAAATTACATAAATTGGGCATCAAGACTGTAGGCATACCGAAGACCATTGACAATGACCTTACGGGCACAGAATATTCACTCGGGTTCGACACGGCTGTTAATGTGATCACCGAGGAAATTGACCGGTTGAGGACTACCGCCGGATCTCACAGCAGAAACTTTGTCGTTGAAACGATGGGACGTCATGCTGGATGGTTAGCGCTTCGCGGAGGAGAGTGCAGTGGCGCCTATATAATTTTGATACCAGAGTATCCCTTTGACATTGACGTGGTGTGCGATCTTCTTCGTGAACGGGAAGGACGGGAAATAAACTATTCAATTATTGTGGTCTCTGAGGGGGCAAGGCCCGCAGGGCAGCAGGAATTCATTAGAGACGCCAAAGTTGATGACTTCGGGCATCCCACACTGGGGGGCATAGCGAACTCTATCGCGCTTGAAATTGAAAAAAGGACGGATTTCGAAACACGATCTCTCATCTTGAGCCACTTGCAGCGGGGAGGAACACCTTCTGCCCATGATCGGTTGATGGCCCGGTGGTTTGGAATAGCCGCAGTCGACATGATCGTCAATGAAGACTACGGTCGCATGGTGAGCCTTACAAGGGGTGAAATCACAACAATCCCTCTCAAGGAGATAATCAGCAAATTAAAGCTTGTCGATGTGGAAAAATATTACGATACCGAGAGGTACAACGGCCGGAGGTCAATATTGTGAGGCAGGTTATTCCGCGATGCCGCTTTCATTTGATCATCTCAAGTCTTGTTGTGCTAGACATATTCTTGATCTCCCGTGGAACCCCACAAGGAACCCCTCTAAGAGCCTCAATCTCTGACATATGAAAATAGAAGGGCTTTCTCCTGTGCCCGCGCCGACACCTTCCGCACCGGAAAATCACGGCGCCATAAACCCAAGCACGAGTGAATATTATCCACCCAATAGTCAAGAGTTCGTTAACCCTAGAACGGGCGCATATTACTCCCATGCTAACCCCTGAGGTCATAACTGAGACAGCGCAAATTAGACTTCTCCGCTAATTGTGCCCTCCTGCTTTAACCGATCAATTTCAATCTGCGAATAATTCAGGATGTTTCTTAAGATTTCTTCCGTGTGCTGTCCGAGAAGCGGGGCGGGCGCATACACTTCTCCCGGCGTCTCTGACAAGTAGATCGGTGAGCCGGCGATAGTCATTCTGCCCACTCTAGGCTGCTCTATTTCTACCAGCATATTCCTGTAACGGATATGCGGATCCGCGCAGATATCCTTGATACTGTTGACAGGTGAAAATGGCAGGTCAGCTCCAGCAAAGAGCTCCGCCCACTCTTTCGTTGTCTTCTTGGAAATCTCTTCAGAAATGATGGGGACAAGTTCTTTTACATGTTCGGTCCTTAGACGATTCGTTCTAAACCGGGGATCCCCTGTCAAGTCTTCTCTGCCAATCACTTCGCAGAATCTGGCCCAGAGGACATCATTTCCTATTGCGGCAATGATCCATGAGTCCTTTGTCTTAAAGCTTTGGAAAGGGGTGATGGAAGGGTGCCTGCTTCCCAGGGGGCCTGGTATTTCTCCGTTCACTGTATGACGGACAACGGCGTTTTCCAAGACGGCAAATAAGCCGTCAACCATGGCGCCATCATAGTGTTGTCCTTTTCCGGATTTTTCCCGGTGAATGAGGGCTGCTAGGATCCCGATAGCGGCCTGGTGTCCGGAAAATATATCACCCACGGAGGAGCCCACTCTGCAGGGTTGTCCTCCTTCAGGCCCCGTTATACTCATGAGGCCGCTGTAGCCCTGGGCCACCATGTCATAAGACGGTCTGCTGTCGTATCCGGGAAGAGAATATTGGCCGAAACCGGAGATGGAGGCATAGATGATGCGCGGGTTGATCTCTTGAATTTCCTCCCAGCTGAATCCGAGTTTCCTCATCGTCGTGGGTCTGTAGTTTTCTAAGAGAACGTCGGATACTTCAATCAATTGTCTCAGTATCTTTTTTCCCGCCTCCTTCCTCAGATCGAGGACCATGCTTTTTTTGTTGCGGTTGAGACTGATGAAATACCCGCTGCGGTTCTTGCCGGCTTCGCCGACAAACGGCCCGAATTCTCTTGCATCGTCCCCGCGCGGCGGCTCCACATGAATAACCTCAGCCCCAAGATCCGCCATAAACATGGACGTTATTGGCGCTGCCAAGACATGGCTCAGATCAACAACTCTGATACCTTCCAATGCACGGCTCATTTTTGTAACTCCCAAGAGATTTATTTGATCAACAGACAAGTTATCTACTGTAGCGCTCGGAGATAACCCCTTCAACACAAGATTCTACGTGCTATAAAACACGATTTCAAATCATGCGGCAATCATAAAGAATATTCCATTGCCCTGTTCACTACAACATGAACACATAAATTACAGCGCCTGTAAACCCTATATAGAGTATGTCCACCTTGCGGATTAAAGTGGCTAATGCTGCAAATCCCTGCAACATCCAATGGAACCGTTGTCGTAAACTTGAAGAAGACATATAAGAAGCAGTCCAGCGAAAGAGGCAAAACCCCCGTCTACAGCCATCAGAAAATATACCGAGTTTTTCAACCGATCAAAAAACGGGCCGCAGTAATAAGCACAGAAAAGGAACTTAAGGCTATTCCGTCCATGAATGTCTTTCTGTCCAGCGAGCCTCTGCCCATAACTATCTCGTGAAGCATCAACGGAGATATGCAAATCCACCTCTAAAGGTCGAGACATCTGTCTTTAGCATAACCGACAGCTCATGATAGTCAGAATGTTGCATAATAAAGCCCTGACAGGATAATAGTAATGATAAGAATGATGACTACGGGCCAGGCAATATAGCGATAAGCACCGAACACAGTAACGCAGAAATATTCAGCCGTAACCACGAAACAGGCGTGCATGGGAGAAAGCATCATTCCCATGTAGCCGAATGAGTAGGCGAGTACAGTAGTAGCAGCCAACATGCCGGTCGTAGGTTCCGATCCGATGAGGGCAAACACAATCGGAAAACTGGCGCCGACAAAGCCGAAAGCAACTCCCGTCACCATGCCGGAGATAAATGGAATTAGCATGATGACCGTGATGAGAGGAATGCCTGTTCTGATAAACTCGTCCCGCATCCCGGTGATCAATGTCGCTCCGGTTCCATCAACAGGACATACAAGGGCCGCAGAGAATGCCTGTATTCCCACGACAAGTGCTATCATAAACCAGGTATCTATGCGCATCAGCATGCGAAGTGATGGTCGGAATGCTGCTGCATGGCCGGAGAAGATAGCGGCAAGCGCAGTCACAAGGCCAGCCAGCATGGCTGTCAGATTTGCCAGCGCTCCTTCGATGCCCATAAGGGGAAGAATCGCTGATCCTGCAAGTGATATCATGACAAGCAGTCCAATCGGCCCCATTGCGGAGAGAACTTCACCGGTGTCTATCTTTCCATAACCAACACCCGTGTCCTCTTCCTTTTTAATTCTCCGCAGAATAAATATATACCCGCTGATGACTGCTACGATGGTAAAGGGCATCTGTATGAGAAAGAAAGCAATTGCCGGAAGCCTGGAATACTGCATCGCAAGGATGACGCCGGGATAGAGTGGCCACCAGTATTCCCAGATGTGCCGAAACCAGTAATTGATTGCCACCTTGTGAGACAATTCAAGTTCCCCACCTTCATCGACGGCAGCTACAAAAGGAGCTGAAAAGAGGGCGCCCGCGGGCATCGGAAGGAGTCCCACCAATGCGGGGAGTCCGGCAAGGATAAGATGTTTGCTTTTCAGCCATTCTTTGAGGGCCGTGATCGTGCGGTCCATCCTGCCAGTCTTGCTCAAGGATTCAGTAAAGAACAAAAGAAGGAGAATGATTACCGGCAGTATATAATTCTGCGGCTCGCCAAAGCTTGCTATCTGGTAGTAAAGGCCACTCATACCTGTGCCTGCCCACAAGGGAAGAAGAATAGAAAAGAGAAGGATAGCGAGACCCAACGGCACACCGTATGAGTTGAGTAGCAGTATCCCCATAAAGGAAACGCCTACTTTACTATATGCGGGAAGATGTAATAACCAGTCGGTCATTCCGTATCCTTATACACTCGTCAACATGTTCATCCATGGCAGCGGTATGGCACACAAGCCTGTCCCGGGCCAAGATGCTTTTACACTTTTTTTTCCTGTTTGCGAAGAATATTGTGCTGAAAATCCGGACATTGAGGGAAGGGAGCATTCGGATAGACTAAAAGATCTCTTTATCGAGGGGCTGCACCGGCTCGTTAAAGTAGAAATGAAAAGGCACGGGGAGCAGTCGGTAGTCGGCCGCCATCGCCACTGGCGGCAAGGGCCGGGAGTTTTTCGTATTCCAGAAGATCACTGGTCCGTCACCGTCGCTGCGGATATCAGCTAGGAAGGCCGCAGCGGCCTTGCCCGTATATGTGCCATCGAGGATAATCCCATCGCTTTCCCTAAGAATCTTTGCTGCGGACACGGCCTCCGGTGTAAACAGGCCATACTTTTCACCGAAGTATTCGTGGCGTATCGTGAGGTCTCCCGGCTCAAGTGTACAAGAGGGGAAAGATGGATCCATCTCGCAGAGGAGTTTGTTGGTTTGATTAAAAAGAAGTTGACATTTGTCTATGCTGGCCACGTAGATAGACACTGTACGCACCGCCTGCAGATTCGTTTTGATCCCTGCGGCCTTCAATCCAAGCAATAGTCCCACGGCCGTTCCCATTGTACCCAAGGCAAGGTAGATGCGGGAAGGGGGGGGTAGTTCACCTGCGGCAATCTGTGCCGCCAGTTCAAGTCCCGCATTGACATAGCCGATAGCACCCACTGGGCAAGAACCGCCCAGTGGTATCACATACGGCGTTTTGCCATCTGCCGACTCGTACTGCCGTACCGTTTCCTCAAAGGCCTGAGTATGCTCCTGATATGTGTCATGGTGAATAAGCTCCGCTCCACTTGCGAGATCCATGATGAGATTCTGCCGAACCGAGTAGGAGTTGGGCTGTCGAAATAGCATGAGCACGGTTTTCAAACCAGCCTTCTTTCCATAGATCGCTGTGGCTAATGCGTGATTCGAACCGGCCCCGCCGGAGGTGATAACCCTTTTTACGCCCTGCTTCAATGCATCCGCCAGTAGCAACTCCAATTTTCGCACTTTGTTGCCGCCATAGACGCGGCTTGTCAGGTCATCCCTCTTGATATACAGATCGTCTCTGTCCAAGCCGCCGGAAATACTCTCCACAGGAGTTGGGAGTTCTCCGAATGACAGTCGGGGGATTTTTTCAGCGAGAGTTGAATACCGTTCAAACAAGGAAATCATCGCGCCTCATTGAGGACTTTCACCTCCGAGTGGGTGCTCCCTTCCGAGAGCACAAATCAAAAGGGGCTCTGATAAATCAGGAGCCCCTTTTGAACAAACTGTTGCGAAGACAAGATTGAAGAAAGTTATTTCTTTGGTTCGTCCATCTTCTTCTCTTCCATCTTCTTCTCTTCCTTCTTTTCCTTCTTGGCCTTCTTTTCCTTCTTGGCCTTCTTTACCTTCTTCTTCTCTTCCTTAGCAGGCTTCTTCTCTTCCATCTTCTTCTCTGGTGCCGGTGCCGGTGCCGGTGCCGGTGCCTGAGCGAAGCAGAGGCCGGTCATAGAAAGTGCAAACAGAATAGCGATAAATACTGTCGTGAGTTTCTTCATTCGATTTCACCTCCTTTCATTCAGTTTTCCATTATTTTAGCAAGAACTGTTCCACAATGAAGATAAATAAATTCGACAGTGATAATAACGGGTTGAAAAAAGGCGGTGATGCCATAAGCCTCCTTTATTGAGGAAGTATTCCCCTCCCTTTGGGGAATAATTCCCTAACGGGACAAATAACTTATCCGGACGGCATCGACAGTTATTACGAACTATTGTGATGGATTCTTGAGGTGTTAAATCGATTGGCCCCAGGTTTATGCTCGTCGGGATAACCGATCTGACCTGCCTTTGCCGTAGCCTCACGCCTTTTCGCTCTTGAGGATGCCCCATTCACAGGTAAGAACATAAATAAAATCATTCCCCCGGCAATTATAGTACCAGTTTTCAACAGGATTCTTTTTTCCCCTTCAGATAAATGCCTTGGCCTCGCCACCCTCTCCTTTCTCTCTTTTGTCTATCCTGCAGTGTACGTGCGACGATAATGATTATGTCACGGAAAATCCTGCTTTTTTAAAGCATACCTTTCCCTTCGACGTCGGTTTGCCGCATTCAAGGAGTACTTTTATTTTAGTCTCCGATACTAACATAGCCGGAGCCGCATCTAAACGCATAGCATTCAAGAGTCTTTGATAAGATGAAGCAGGCAGCGGCCAACGCTGAAATAATTTTTTTTGTCCTTAAGGTCTCCTCTCAAGGCCTATGATCATGTGGCCATTTATGGGTGGCATTATTTGTTCACGAGAGAGAGCGGACATTCTGGAAGGCGCACTCCTGCCTTTGTTTCGGCTTGTGAGGGCGTGAGTTAATAATGCGTCAACTTTTTCTGCTCGTCTTGGTCACGAACGTGGAGATCTGCTGCTTTACCTTTTTGCTTTCGCATTTAGGACATGCAACTTTCGCTTTTTCATGTTCACTGAAACTCTTTATCAACGAAAACTTTTTGCCGCAGGCTTCGCAGACGTACTCATACGTTGGCATGTTCTTCCCTCCATATCAGGATCAGTGATATCGCTATTTTCCTGGTAGTATTTTAATAAAAAGCCATATATTGTCAAGTATAGCAGAAAAATTTTTTTGATGTATGATCATGCGGTGAATTGCTTTTAATCTTAACGGGTCGTAAAGGAGCTTCGAAAATGCCATGTCCAGGATATTAATAATATATCATTCTCAGACAGGAAACACGGAAAAGATGGCGCGGGCTGTAGCGGATGGAGCCCGGATGATTGAAAATACGGAAGTGGTTCTGAAGAGGGCGGGGGATGCCACCCTCGATGACCTCATGGGATCAGCCGGGTTGGCGATCGGCACACCGGAAAACTTCGGTTATATGTCAGGTATGGTCAAGGATTTCTTCGACCGGACTTACTACCCTGCCGGAAATAAGGTTTTCAGGAAACCTTATGTAGTATTCATCAGCGCCGGCAACGACGGAACGGCCGCTTTCAGAGCTATCGAGCGCATCGCCCTCGGCTATAAGCTTAAGATGGTTTATGCCCCTGTGATCTCCAAGGGAAAGTTGACCGATGACGACCTTGCAAAGTGTCGTGAACTGGGCAGTACTCTTGCAGCGGGCTGCCAGGCGGGCATATATTAAGAAGTGGCCTCAAGCGGATCTCTGCGGTTCAATTACCACCTTAAGGGATTCTCCACCTTCAGCAACAAGCAGGAAACCGAAACCGGTCTTATCCAGAGGCAATCTATGTGTAATCATCTTCCCGACGGGCACGCGTCCAGATCTTATCAGCTCTATGGCAACGGTCGCGTCCAGAGGGCTGTTGCCGTACGACGGCATCAACTTTATTTCATTGCGCCAGAATTCATTGAGAGGGACGGACAGTTCCGCATCCGGTTCCGTCGTTGCAAAGCAGAGGATCGTTCCGCCGCGATCTACTGCCTTTAGGGCCTGGCGGAAGGCAGCCGACGCTCCCGTACAGACGATAACAAGATCGGCAAGCCTGCCCTTATTAACCTGCCGGATACTATCAGGTATATCTTCTCCGGCATAAAGGACTGCGTCTGCCCCGAATGACCTTGCCATCTGCAGCCGGTATCCGCTGACGTCCGTCGCCATAATTCGTCCCGCCCCAAGGGTTTTGGCCAAAAGAATATGGAGAAGGCCCGAGATGCCGCTCCCCAAAATCAGTACGGACTGGCCTGCTTGAAGATTTGCTACCCGCTGCCCGCGGACAACACAGGCCAACGGTTCGATAAAGACACCTTCTTCAAATGATAGCTCCTCCGGCAGGAGAAACACGCCTCGATCGACATTGAGTTTGGGTACTCTGATATATTCGGCAAAACCGCCGGGGTCGTAGTTTGTCGTATGCAGCGTCTCACAGGCTGTGTGATATCCCATCAGGCAATAATGGCACGTATTGCACGGAATATGGTGGGAGACAAAAACCCTGTCGCCGATTTTATAGACCCCTACCCCTTCTCCGATCTCGACGATCTCTCCTGTAATCTCATGTCCCAGGACCAGAGGCGCCTTCCGCGTACGATACCATTCCATGACGTCGCTGCCGCATATGCCGCTCGCTATGACTTTTACCAAGATCTCACCGGGTCCGATTTTCGGCCGCGGCATCTCTTCCAGCCTCACGTCCCTATTGTTGTAGTACATTGCCACGCGCATTGATTTGCGACCTCATCGGTTTATTGCCATTCGCCACTCATTTCCTGAGACAATTGAACAGCTCCCATGCTTCCTTCGCCGTATAGTTCTCATGAATGATGGATCGCAAAGCCCTGATCATGGCCACCGGATGGGGATTCTGCCATACGTTTCTTCCTAGATTGATGCCGACGGCGCCATTCTGCATGCCGTCATATACAAATTCCATGACTTCGAGTTCTGTTTCACATTTCGGACCGCCCGCCATAACCACCGGGACAGGGCAGCCACACACAACCTTGTCGAAGTACTTGCACCAGTAGGTTTTCACCACGCGTGCCCCGAGTTCCGCGGCAATGCGGGAGCTGAGCCCCAGATACTTGGCATCCCGCTTTTCCAATTCCTTGCCGACCGCCGTCACGGCCATTACGGGAATGCCAAAATTTTCACATTCATTGACAAGCTGAGAGAGGTTGGTCAAGGACTCGCGTTCGTAATCACTTCCTACGAAGATGGAAATTCCCACGGCAGCCGCGTTGAGGCGAAGGATCTCTTCTATGGATGTGGTAATGCTTTCATTGGCCAGATCCTTGCCAACCACGCTGGTGCCCCCAGATACTCTCAGGATAACCGGTTTACTCCCTACGGGATCCACGGCCGCCCGCAACACACCCCTGGTTACAAAGATGGCGTCGCAATAGGAAATGAGTGGCGCTATGGTTTCTCCGGGCTTCTCAAGGCATGACGTCGGCCCCTGGAAATAACCATGGTCTATGGGAAGAAAAAAACAGTGGCCATCAGCCTGGATGAGCTGTGACATACGATTCTGCATTCCCCAATCCATTTTCAGTTCCTCCAAATGCTAATTTGTCTTATGTTCTAATAATAAGACATTGTTCTTGACAAATATATTTTAATTATTGATTATTTTCAATATAAAGCTGCTCTTATGCAACTTCGTTTGCTATTGCTTCATTTGCCAATAGCAAGCTCTAAAGATCCTCTGACCTCGGCAGTAACGATGCCCCCTGCAACCAGCTAAAGTTCATGCCGGGAGACAGCGCCCTGAGCCAGGCCGACTCGCAGCAATATTAGAAAGGAGTGGACCGGAAATCGTCTTTTATCTGTCGAGATGTCAATGAGTCTTTTTCTACTTACCTTTTTCCTTATCTACGGCGGTGTGAACTTTTATCTTTTTGCGAAGATCAAAGTGGCATTTCATCCGGGCACCGCAGCTAATATAATCATCATTATTATCCTTCTGCTCATGATCCTAGCCCCCATCTTTGTGCGGTTGTGCGAGCGCTACGGCTGCGATACCTTGGCAACTATCGTGTCGTATATCGGTTATCTATGGATGGGCGTATTGTTCTTGTTTTTCGTCTCTTCCCTCCTTGTTGACATATACCATCTCCTGATCCGTGCAGGCGCCTTTATTTCCAACAGGGATTTATCTCATCTGATCATTTCACCTTTATATGCATTTCTGTTGCCTCTTATAATCTCCTCGGGCATCAATGTGTATGGTTATTTTGAGGCAAAGAACATAAAAACAGAAAAAATCACAATAGCATCCCCCAAGATCCCCGAGGCGGCAGGAAGGGTAAGGATCGTGCAGATATCCGATGTGCATATCGGAATCATCGTGAGAGGGGAACGCCTGAAGCGCATTGTCGAAGAGGTGAAGAAAGCCCAGCCGGATATACTAGTATCTACGGGAGATCTCGTGGACGGACAGACGGACAACCTCACGGAGCACGCCACATTTCTGAGCGACGTGCAGCCCCGATACGGCAAATTTGCCATCACGGGCAATCATGAATTCTACGCCGGCTTGGGTCAGGCGCTTGATTTCACGCGGAGTACAGGATTTGCAGTACTAAGGGAAGAAAGCATCAATGTGGCGGGAGCGATTAATATCGCTGGTGTCGATGATCCCACAGTAGATGCCTTGGATCTCCCCAAAGAAATCTCTGAAAAGGACGTGCTGTCAGGACTTTCACATAAGCACTTCACGGTACTTCTCAAGCACCGACCCGTAGTAGAAAAAGAAAGTGTCGGATATTTTGATCTCCAGCTTTCCGGCCATACCCACAACGGCCAGATTTTCCCCTTCAACTTTGTGACGCGACTCTTTTATCCGCTCAACACCGGATGGTTTAATCTGCCGAATGATGCGTATTTATACGTAAGCAGAGGCACCGGCACATGGGGACCGCCGATCCGTTTTTTATCACCCCCGGAAATCACCGTGATTGATCTGATACACAAGAGGACACCGACATGGAAATGAAAGAGAAGAAACAATTGTTGAACTTTTTGTGGTTCCTGGTAGGCATGACCGCCATCGCAGCCATACCACTGCTGCTGATTGAACAGTGTTCGGACGCCGGGAAACCGGGGATCAGCAGAAAACAGGAACTGATACGGGATTCAGCCGATCATTCCCGCGGGAGGCATGTCATTTGCGGGAATCTAATAATTACCTGTCGCGCATGATTATTCTGATCATTGATCCCCAGCAGGGAAGGAGGAAGCAGACAATGAAAAAGTTCTTCTTATCTCTATCCATATTGATACTTTCCTTGAGCATGGTTCCGATGGTATCAGCAGCCCTCTTTGACATGGGCGACGGCACGGTTTATGACACGGATACTAACATTACCTGGTATAAGCATCCGAACAATAATCCCATGACCTGGGATCAGGCGATGAAATGGGTCGCCGGCCTCACAGTAGGAGGTTACAGCGACTGGCGTCTCCCCACCACTCCGGGAAAAGAATACGGTTACACAAACGAAGGAGAGATGGGGCGGCTATATTACGATGCTCTGGGTAACGATGAGGATGGCCTATTAGCAAATAAGGGACAGTTGTCGGAACTTCAGCCCTACGACTACTGGTCGAGTACAGAGTTTCAGGACAACCCCGCCGACTTCGCGTGGTCCTTTGATTTCAGGACCGGCAGACAGCGCGCGATAGCCAAGAATAGCATTGCCTATGCAATAGCTGTGCGCTCTGGCGGCAGCAGTGTGCCTAGGCCACCATCGCGCGACAAAGGCTATGAAAATTTGCCGAATCTCCCTCCGGGAGGCAGCGGCGGCAAGCCTTCATACTGATTTTTTCAACACGATATCTGGAAGCGAAGCTGGGGATAAGAATCCCTTTGTCTCTTGTCACCTACCTATTTCCGGGATCTGCACCAATAGTACTTCGCCTTTTGCTCGAATTTCACCCTCCGCAGACAGCGTGACACTAACGATAACCTTTCTGCCTTGAACTTCTTTCACACTGCTCCTTACGTTCAGGACAGTCCCCGTCGGAGTTGGTTTTAGAAAATCAACTCTTAGAGATGCTGAAACAAATCGGGAAATCGGTCGGCCATTGAGTGTCAAACCCTCCTCACGTAATTTAGCTGCCGATGCAGTAGCAGCGGCATGACAATCCATCAATGAAGCGATAAGTCCTCCATATACATATCCGGGAAAACCACCCGTGTAGAAAGGCATGGGAGTAAAATTACAGACGCTTTCTTCACCATCCCAGTAACTCTTAATTTGCAGACCTTCTTTATTTAGTCGTCCGCAACCAAAGCAATGCGCAAATTCATCAGGATAATAATCTTGAAAGGCCTTAGCCGTCATATTCAACTCCTTCCCTCTGTCGCACTTTCCCAGTCAAGGACAAGACGATGAGACATTTATTCCTTTATGCAGTCAATCTCCGGAGAGTATGGCTTGATGTCGAGTACCGGCGTTCCATCAAAGGCATCAAGGCCTCTCACGGTAAGCCTGGTGCCATCGATGCCGAGAAGGTCTGTTACGGCAAACCCAATCGGATTAGGGCGGTCTGGCGAGCGGGTGGCAAATACTCCATGCTCCTCTTTTGAATAGGGCGGGATGGCCGTTAGTGTGCCACGCTCCGCCCTGTCAAACCAGTACATTATGATCAAATGCGGCCGCTCTACGATATCTTTTAACCCCTCTGCATATTCTGGAAAGATTTCAATCTCACTTGTAGCGGGAGAAAGCCTTCCCTGACGCGGCGCATCGTCCTTGACCTGGTAAGGCGAGTGTATCACACCGATAGGAACCAGTTCCATAGATTGTGAGCAGTTCTCTCTTCCCAATCCGCACATGGGGTATGCCTTATCAATATTTTCGTCCAATCATCAGAAAGACCGTAAATTCCAGCGACCGCCCTTCAGACAAATCCTTAACAACGCTGGCCGCGGTCATATCCCTGACGTCCTGAAATCCACCCGCAATGAAAAGCCCGCGTATCTCCGCTCTGTCAAAACCAGAATGAACTACTCCTGTCTTATCTCTGTGAAAATCGCCGTTGTCGGAATCCAGATCGGCAATGCATAGATACCCTCCGGGCAAAAGACAGTTATAAAACTCATGGATGATGTATTCTATATTCTCGATGTGATGCAGGGTCATGCTGCTGATAATAAGATGATATTTGTCTTTCAGCTCGACACTCTTTCCCAAGTCGATAAATTCTGTTTTGACATTGGTGAGATTCTTCTCCTCGATCTTGGATTTAAGCACATCAAGCATGCCGTGAGATGAGTCGGCTCCTGTAATAGTTCTTAAAAAAGGTTGAAGCTGCAAAGTAACCAAACCAGTTCCGCACCCGAAATCAAGGGCGTCCATATCTGAATTAAGATGAACCTCGCTGATTATTGCGGTTGCTACATCCTGCGCCAGCTTAACCCGCCCTGGCTTCAGATCATAGGATTTGGCGTCCTTGTCAAAATCTCTCTTTTCCATGTGCCTTGATGAGCAATCTTTCTTATTTCTTCAAGAAGACTTGACACGTCACTCACTCTCGGTCAAAAATGGCGCCAGTCTTTAATTACCAACCTCTTGAACCCGAGGACAGTAGCCGCAGCGACAACCCATGGCACATCCGGCAGTCTATAAGGGATAAGCCTACGAAACCCGACGGTTGGTCCCGGCCGGAAGGATACGCGACAGCCGCCTGTCAAGGCAATATATCCCAAGAAGAACGTGCCACCGTTTTCGAGTGCGTATGTCCTCGCTTCCGGTGTAAGGTCAACATGGATTTAACCTTGTTTTTAGTATAACGATCCTGTGTTGTGAAATCAAGCGCACAGAATCGAAGGAGCGCTTTCTGAAAATGCTGTTTTCCACAACCAAGACCCAACTGGGACGCAGTGAATTATAATCATCAATAACCGACTGTGCTCATTTTTCTTGACATAAGGGTTACTTATTCCTTACACTGACCTTGCAGAAAAACTTTGTCAGAACGCTGCCCTTATATGAATGCGTGGCAGCAGACGAAGGTGATGTGCGAAAAGTAGAATGCAAAAAAAGAATGGTATGTTTCGCTGCCGCCATCATGGGAGTCCTGCAGATAGGATTCACAGCCTTTTGGACAGTGCAGAATTCATCGGCCGAACCGCAGTCAGCCGATATCAAATATAAACTGGAGCTTTTTTCGGGCGGCTTGAAAAATCTACGGGCGAGTTTCAATGCAGAGCAGATCGCCTTATTGGAAAAAATCAACCGCAGGGATCTCGCTCATTTGGTAAGACCTAATGCTCTTGTTATTCCGCTTCAGTGGACCGGCAGGGAGCTTGATTACAGTCCGTTTCCAAGTCGATATACTTGGGCGGAGAAATACCCCAAGGCATTAGTTGTAGATCTGCCGAGTCAGGCCTTCGGGGCTTACGAATACGGCAGATTGGTGCACTGGGGTCCGGTCAGCTCCGGGCGCAAAGATCGGCCCACTCCCTCGGGGCTTTTCCACCTGACCTGGCGTACACGAGGCAGACACAGCACCGTGAACAGAGAGTGGTACATGCCTTGGTATTTTGGTTTTGACAACAAGCACGGATTATCGTTGCATCAGTATGATTTGCCTGGCTATCCGGCAAGCCATGAATGCATTCGCCTGCTTGAGTCAGACGCCAGGTGGCTCTATGATTGGGGAGAAGAGTGGCAGTTGGATAAGAAGGGATGGAAGGTCTTAAAACCGGGAACGCCGCTGTTCATTTGCGGCAGTTATGACCACGCATCGCAG
>Ga0335081_10002107_pt1 | contig 31327 bp, 32 predicted proteins | sample Lox_Sample_35_FD_206713 | JGI IMG/M metagenome (GOLD analysis project Ga0335081, IMG submission 206713) | Soil microbial communities from Loxahatchee National Wildlife Refuge, Florida, United States - Lox_Sample_3.5 | ecosystem: Environmental > Terrestrial > Soil > Wetlands | place: USA...
ATTCGAGTTGATCGATTCCCCCAAGGGTCCGAAAGCCGCTAACGTCGTAGCGAAGTAAAAGAACGATTCGCAAATCACGAGCCCCGGCAGCGCAAGTTGCCGGGGTTTTTCGTTTTCCAGCCTATTGTTTCGACGTCTTCTTCAACATGGGCTGGCGGCGTTTGACGAGTTGAACGGCGAATCCCCACGGGTCTCGTACCATGGCCAGGTCGTCGCCGCCATCGGTCACAGTCACTTCGCCTTCCGGCGTCGCGCCCGCCTGCAGCAAACATTGGCGGGTTGCCCGCACATCTTCCACGGCGAAGGCAAGGTGTAACACGAGCGGGTCGATTTTGCGGTAATCGGGGACGGCAGCCTTCGGATTGTTGTAGATTTCGATCATCGACTGTCCGCTGGCGTCGGCAAGGAAATGAGTATTTGTGGGCGGACCGAAAACGCGCGCCGCCTGCATTCCCAAATGGTCGATATACCAGCGGGCGACCGCGACCGGCTCCGCGACATTGAACGCCACGTGTTCGATTTTCATGGTGGACACAATGGATAGCAAATCACAGGCAAGACGGCAAACACATCACCTGCGATCGGTAGCGCGGGCTGCTCCCAGCCCGCCGCCAACAAACCAAACAGTTTCGGCGCGGTGAGGGCACCGCGCCCTACCGGCAACATGCGATTCAGTGCGCCCGGCTCGACACGGTGGGCACGGCACGCTAGGCTGAACGGGCAATGAATGTGGTGTTGGTCGAGCCTGAGATTCCACCGAACACAGGGAACGTGGCGCGATTGTGCGCGGCGACGGGCGCCGTGCTGCATTTGGTCGGGCCGTTAGGTTTCCGACTGGATGACAAGACATTGAAACGGGCGGGAATGGATTACTGGGAGCAGGTGACATGGAAGTATTGGGAGTCGTTGGATGAATTGAAGAAGGAAGCAGCCAACCCTCTCCCTTCGGAAGGGAGAAGGGAGATCTCCTCGCCCCGCTTGCGGGGAGAGGATCAAGGCGAGGGGCCGCAATTCTACTATGTCACCACGAAATCGAAGCGGCCTTACACAGTGCCGCATTATCTCTGGAACGATTATCTAGTGTTTGGACGCGAGACCGCCGGCTTGCCCAAATCGCTGCTCGATGCCAATCCTGAAACGACGATCACCATACCCATGTTCAATCCGCAGGCACGCAGCCTGAATCTGGCAACCGCCGTGGCCATCGTGTTGTATGAAGCTGTGCGGCAGATCAAACAACTCTAAACTCGAATATCGAATTCCGAAACTTGAAGGAAACCCGAATGAGTAAATCAGCAATAACAGAAATCGGTGGCAGCGGCGCGTCGTTTACTCATTGCCGCATTTGAGATTCTTTCGGATTTCGCGCTTCGGATTTCGAATTCACTTCTTTGGCAGGCTTTTCTCCAGGTCTTTAAAGAATCCCTGACCGGTTTTCTCAATCGATTTCGCGGCGCCTTCCATCGCTTTGCTCGCGGACCCGGTCACGCCACTGAGGTTTTTCTCAAGCTCGTTCACATTGACGCCGATATCGGGCAGGTGGACCTGATTCAACATGGTCATCAGAACCAATCGGCTGATATCGGTGGAATCCGTGATGTTCTGGTACGTGGCGTTCACATTCAGCGGGATGGTGCGCTCGGTCGGTTTGGCCTTGCTGTAATCCTTGTACGTGACCGTACCGATATGGACGCGCAATTGGTCCACGCGATAGGACGTCTTCTTGGCAGGCGTGCCGCCGGCTGGTTTGGCTGGTTCAGATTTGTTGGCGCTTGAAGATGAGGTGACACCTTTCAGTCTCTGGACATTCGTCTCGCCCTTGGCGTTTTTCACAATGACGATTTGTTTGAGGTTTATCAGCATGTCCGTGATGTGCGGTGCGCCAGCGAGCATCGAACCCAGACGATAATCCATACGGAATTCAGGAAGATCGACAAACATCTTTTCCTTGAAATCGGGAGGATTCAGCAATTTCAGGTTTTGCACATGCACCTCGCTGGAGAACAATCCTAGGTCCACCGAACCGATCTCCAGCGGGAAACCGGTCATGCGCTTTGCCCCCATCTCGACGGCGATCCGGGCAATGACATTGCGAGCGAGAAAAAGAATCACGAGCAGAACAACCAGGCCGGCCAGAATCTTCCAGAGAAGCTTTTTCATGCTATTCTCTTAATCGCATTCGCGTTCACAATCAACTCCGGGTTCCATGCCAAGACTGGGAGCACACATGTCCATTGCGGGAGGAGTCGACCGGGCCATCGACCGCGGCGCGTCGATTGGCTGCGACACCATTCAGATTTTCCTGAAGAGCAACATGCAATGGCGCGGTCGCCGGCTGAACGTCGCCGAGGTGCAACGATTCAAGCTCCGACAACACAAGACGAAAATCCGCCCGGTCTTTGCCCACAGCAGTTACCTCGTCAATCTGGCTGCCACGAACGCCGTCTTCCTCAAAATGTCCATCGCGGCGATGATTGACGAGATTCAGCGCGCCGAGTTGATCGGCGTGCCGTTCATCGTCATGCATCCCGGCGCGCACATGGGCGCTAGCGAGTCGAGAGGATTGCGTCGCATCGCGCGCAGTCTGGATGAAATATTTCACGCGACGAAGCGGAGTCGGGTCAAGATTGCGCTGGAAACCACGGCGGGGCAGGGGACCAATCTCGGTTACCGGTTCGAGCATCTGGCCGAAATCCTCGCGCGCGTAACAAACCCAGAGCGTTTGGCTGTCTGCATCGATACCTGTCATCTCCACGCTGCCGGCTACGACATTCGCACGCCACGGGCCTACCGGAAGACGATGAAAGAGTTCGACCGGATCATCGGCTGCAAACGCGTCGCTGCCTTTCACCTGAACGACTCGAAGACGCCGTTCGGTTCACGCGTGGATCGCCACGCGCACATTGGGAAAGGCCAAATTGGACTATCGGCCTTCCGTTGCATCTTGCGCGACCCGCGCTGGCGCAAATTGCCGATGGTATTGGAGACGCCGAAAAGTGACGATTTGCACGAAGACGTGGAGAATCTGAAGGTGTTGAGGAGCCGACTCTGAATCCTGAAGTCGGCGGAATGCCTTGCCCGTGGCTGTGCTGGTCGTGTAGCATCCCGCTTGACCTGGGAATTGAGAGGCGAGGTCATGAGCGACCAGTTCCAGCATGACGTTTCCTTGAGCCACACTGAGGGCCTTCAACGCGACACGAAGGGGCCCCGCTCCAGCAGTTCACACTTTGATATTCCAATCGGCATTTCAAGTCCAACGTCTCATGAGAAGCCCTCGCGTCACACAACTGGTGCCCGTCGAACAAGTTGAGCGGATGATCCATCTCGCGCGCGGCGAGAAGGTGTTGTTGGATGCGGATCTGGCCATGCTCGGCGAGTCCGTGAGATCTGTGGAATCCGTGGATAGAAACGGTTACTTCAGGACGACGAAGGTGGAACTGTCGCCGCGTTGAACGTATAACAGCGCACCTTTGTCTTTGTCGGCTTTGGCGATGGCGGCCTTGAAATCTTCGGAAGAACGAATGGGTGAGTGATCGATCTCGGTGATGACATCGCCGGGTTGCATGCCTTTCTGTTCGCCCGAGCTTCCGGCCGCAACATCGGTGACGACGACGCCCCGCTTGATTTCGAGCTTCAGGCTTTCGGCGAGGTCTTTGGTCAACGTTTGCACCGTCAGGCCGAAGGCGGTTTCGGATTTCGGTGTGATCGGATGCGGCCGCGATGCGGCGACTTTGATGGGGTCGGGCATCGCGCCGGTCTCCAACGCGATCTGGAGCTTCTTGCCGTCACGCCAGACGTCGAGCTGGATCTTCTGGCCCACCTGTTTGCGGAGAATTTGCCGCTGCAAATCGCGGGGCTCTTTTACGGGCACACCGTCCACGGCGACGATGATATCCGCGGGCTTCAAATCGCTGCTGGCGGCAGGCGTGCCGGCGTGAATCTCGCGAACGACTACGCCGTCCTTCACATCTTTCGCCATCTCAGCCAGGTCCTTGTCGTCGGAAAGAGACCGGATACCGACACCAATCCACGGGTAAGTGACTTTGCCGTCTTTGATCAGTTTTTCAGCGCTGTCGTCCGCGATGTTGATAGGAATGGCAAACCCGATGCCCCGATTGAGTCCGCGGATGAGCGTATTGATGCCAATGACGCGGCCTTCGATGTCGCACAACGGTCCGCCGGAGTTGCCGGGATTGATGGAGGCGTCGGTTTGAATGTAATCGATCGTCGCGACAATCAGCGGATCGCCCATCGGCGGACGGCCTTTGGCACTGACGAATCCCACGGTGAACGTGTAATCCAATTCGTACGGTGCGCCGATGGCGATGGCCCATTGGCCGACCTTGATTCTGTCGCTGTCGGCGAGCCGGGCCGCCGGCAAATCTTTCGCATCAATCTTGATGACGGCCACGTCGATCCGGTCATCGACACCAACGACTTTGGCCGGGAACTCGCGGCCATCTTCGAGACGGACGGAGATCGAGTCGGCGCCATCGACGACGTGTTGATTGGTCAGAATATAGCCGTCGCGACGCAAGATGACGCCGGAGCCCTGGCTATCGATGTCGCGCGGATGCCCGGGCGGGAGTTCGCGAAAAAAGAAATCGAAGGGCGTTCGGTCGAATTGTTGTCCATCGTCGCCGTCGGCGGAATCCAAACGGATGGTACGTTTGGTGGTGATGACGACGACAGCGGGGCTCACGTGTTCGGCGACTTTCTCGAAGGCCCGTTCCAGATGTCGTGCGAGATTCAGGTCGCCATCCGGTGCGGTTGAGGATTCTTTGGCCGAAACAGGCGGAATCCATGGTGCGCTGCCCCAGGTGAAGGCGATGGCGATTGTCAAACACGTTGCGAGAATCGACGCTTTCATAAATTTGTCCACTCAACTGCGACTTCCACCGCCATATTCTAGCAGACAGTGTGCGCGTTGACAAACCCGGCATTTCCGTTAGGGTGTGGCACCGTAGTAGCGTTCGTCCCGGACGCGGTCGCGCTCCGAGCCGCCGGGGACGGCGGCCACTACAACGAAAATGCTGGCGACCACGGAAAAGCAATCGCTTCAGGAGCGCCTTCTCGAACTGAAGAAGCTGCGCAACGCCGTCATTCTAGCCCACAATTATCAGGTGCCGGAATTGCAGGATGTGGCGGATTTCGTCGGCGACTCCCTCGGTTTGTCTTTCCAGGCCAGGGAGACGAACGCTGATGTGATTCTCTTTTGCGGTGTTCACTTCATGGCCGAGACGGCAAAGATCGTGAATCCCGGCAAGACTGTTCTGCTGCCCGACCTGGAAGCGGGTTGTTCGCTGGCCGATTCGTGCGACGCGAAAGCGTTGGCGCGCTGGAAAGAAGCGCATCCCGACGTGCAGATCGTTGCCTATATCAATTGCACCGCCGCCGTGAAAGCGCTCGTGGATATCATTTGCACCTCTGGGAACGCTGTCAAAGTCGTCAATTCCATTCCCGCCGACAAACCAATCCTATTCGTTCCCGATCAGAATCTCGGTCAATGGGTCATGGCGCAAACGGGTCGGCAAATGATTCTCTGGCCGGGCGCGTGTTCGACGCACGTGCTGTTCACGCACAAGGCGATCTTTCGACTCAAGCAGGAGTATCCGGACGCGGAGATCGTTGCCCACCCGGAATGTTTGCCAGCAGTCCGCATGATGGCTGATGAAGTTTGCTCGACCGAAAAAATGCTCAATTACTGCAAGAACTCATCCGCCCACGAATTCATCATCGTTACCGAAGCCGGCATGCTCCACCGTCTCGAAAAGGAATTGCCGGACAAAGTATTCATTCCCGGTCCGACCGATTCCTGCCACTGCAACGAATGCAGTTTCATGAAGAAGAATACATTGGAGAAAGCCGTCGCCGCCTTGGAAAACCTCGCGCCGGAAATTTCGCTGGACGAAGAAACCCGTCGCCGCGCTCTCGTGCCAATTGAACGGATGTTGGCGCTGGGGAAGTGAACGCCAGCTCGCCTCTGTCTTACGACCATTGTAGCCGCAGACTTCAGTCTGCGTGGCACAGACGCACCCATAAGCCGAGTCGGACGAGACGCCGCGGTCGTGTGCGGCAACGGTGCAGCTACACAGCAAACGGTTTCGTTGGGCAGCCTTACGCCGCCACCGCGAGTTTTTCTTCACGAGGTTGAACGTTCGGCACCGATGGACCAGTGGCTTGCGCAAACTTCATTGGGGAACGCAGCATCAGCGTCCCCAATAGAAAATCAAAGAGGGGTAGCACGACATTGAGATTCTTGCCCACGTAGCGGTGATGGAGCAGGTGGTGGCCATTGAGGCGAAAGAAAATGCCGGAGCGTTCAATATTGCGTTTGCGGGGAATGTGCATGCACCAGTGCAGGTATTCATACGCTGCATAGTAACAGACCATCGCCGCGAACATGCCCCAAGCCATTGGCACGCCTAACAACCACTGCAAACCGAGCACTGGACCGATGTGAATCGCCCACATCGCCGGCGCATTCCACCACGCCATGGGGACGGTTTTCTTGTCGGCCTCATTCTGGAGGTGATACGTGTCATCGGCTTTGAATTTCCCATGGTGCGTGAGCGCGTGCGCCACGAACGGATACCGAAAGAACGGCACCGGACGATGCATCACGTATTTGTGAAGCATCCACTCGAAGAAACTGCAATAAACAACGCCACCAACGAACCCAATTGTCTGCCAAAAGATTGGATGCATCGCGGGAGGGTACAGGAAACCTTGCAGAAGGCAATGGTTAATTCTAGAGTGACCGCCGATGAGCGCCGACTCTTCGCAGATCACCGCCGGTAAGCCGTGTCTGCCACCATTTCCCCAGAAGGAGGAGCGATATCTCCTCGAAGATTTGCTGCGGGACGTATCCCGTTCGTTCTACCTGACGCTGCGCGTTTTGCCGAAAGAGATTCGTCCGCAAATCTCGTTGGCCTACCTTCTGGCTCGGGCCAGCGACACGATTGCGGACTGCTTCGCGATAGCCGAGGCTGAGCGACTCGATACTTTGAAAAAGTTACGTGGGGCCTTCGCGTCTGGAAGCACGCTCGATGGGTCTCGCGTCCGAAGCACATGGGTCCACGGAGTCTTCTTTCGCCATAAGCAACCCGTCAATCCCATGGATCAGCCTGTCGCGGCGACATGGGAAGCCCAGATTTCCAAAGCAGAAAGAACCCTACTCGAGAGACTTTACGATTGCATGGACTTGCTCCGTCATTTCTCATACAACGATCAAAACCTTGTCCGGGAACTTCTCAAGAACATCGTCAGTGGACAAATTTTCGATCTGGAGAAGTTTCCCGGGGGAGACAAACGGGCAGTGACGGCGTTGGCCAACGACGACGAGCTTGATCGCTACACGTACATGGTGGCGGGATGCGTCGGCGAGTTTTGGACGAAGATGTGCAAGGCGCATCTTGAGCCGTTGCATGATTGGAATACCGCCAAGATGTGCGAACTGGGGATTCGGTATGGGAAGGGACTTCAATTGGTGAACGTATTGCGGGACGTCGCTTGGGATTTGCGGCGTGGGCGTTGTTACTTGCCGGTCGAACACCCACGCAGTTTACTCGATCCGACCAACTACGATTCAATCCGGGCCGAATACACGAAATGGCTCGACCGTGCCGTCGATCATCTCGACGCTGGCTGGGAATACACCATGCAAACTCCGCGCTCACTCTGGCGTCTGCGTCTGGCCTGCATCTGGCCGATTTGGATCGGATTGAAGACCATTGCTCGGTTGCGGACCGACAATCCGCTCGACCCCGCCGATCGGATCAAAATCCCGCGCAGCGAAGTCTACGGCGTGATGGGGCGCTCATTTCTGATCGTTCGCAGTGACGCGGCGCTCAACCGCGCTTTCCTGAGACTGCGGAATGCTGCTTCGCACCGGTAGGTAACGGTTTGTGTTTGCTGTAGCGGCGCTCTGTGAGCGTCGAAACCGTCGAGGTCGGCGGTCGCAGACCGCCGCTACAATTCGAACTGCGCCTGTTTCCGCGTTCTTTTCCATGCTTGCAAAACGTCCCTGCCAACCTATGATTTGACCGGTATGTTCAGTGGCACCCACACAGCTTTGGTCACGCCGTTCACCAAGGACGGCCGCGTCGATGAATCGCGGCTCCGTCAACTCGTCGAACAGCAGGTCGCCGCCGGGGTCGACGGCCTCGTGCCGTGCGGTACCACCGGCGAATCGCCCACGTTATCGCACGAAGAGCACAACCACGTCATTGAATTGGTCGTTAAGTTCGCCGCCGGACGGTGCAAGGTGATTGCGGGAACCGGCTCCAACTCGACCGACGAAGCGATTTCCATGACCCAGCACGCCAAGAAGGCCGGTGCGGATGCCACGCTGCAGGTTTCGCCGTATTACAACAAGCCGACGCAAGCCGGGTTGTACGCGCATTTCCGCGCGATAGCGGAGGATGGCGGGCTGCCGGTGATTCTGTACAACATCCCCGGCCGTTGCGGAGTCGATATATCCAACGACACGATCGCCAAATTGCGCCGCGACTTGCCCAAATCCGTTGTGGGACTCAAAGAAGCGACCGGTGTGGTGGATCGCGTAAGCCAACTGCGCGCGGTGGTGGACCGGGATTTCTGCATTCTCTCGGGGGACGACTCGCTCACGCTGCCGATGATGAGCGTCGGCGCGGTCGGCGTCATCAGCGTGGCTTCGAACGTTGTGCCGCGCGAGGTGACAGAGATGACGCATGCGGCGCTCAAGGGCGATTTCGAGCGGGCAGGGCGTATCCACGCGAAACTGTTCCCGATTTTTAAAGATCTGTTTATTGAAACGAACCCGGTTCCGGTTAAGGCTGCGCTGGCGATCATGGGGCTGATCGAGGAGAAATACCGTCTGCCGCTCGTGCCGATGAGCGACGCCAACCGGGCGCAATTGAAAGAAACCTTGCAGCATTTGAAGTTGTTGCAGGGATGAAATTGTAGCGGCGGTCTATGACCGTCGCGGGATGCTGTCTTGGAATTGGCGGTCGCAGACCGCCGCTGGAATTTATGACGCCAATCAAAATCATCGTCTGCGGCTCCAAGGGCCGGATGGGTCAGGCACTGCTCGCCTGCATCAAATCCGACCCCGAACTGCAGCTCGTTGGCGAGATTGACCAAGGCGACGATTTGGCGAAGGTGATCGCAAACGCCGACGTCGTTGTGGACTTTTCTGTTCACGAAGGTACGGCGGCGGTGGCGAAAATTGCCGCCGAGCACAAGAAGGCATTGGTCATCGGCACAACCGGTCACGACGATGGCGAAAGGAAGACGGTACGTGACTCGACGCGAACAATCCCGGTGATTTGGTCGGCGAACTTCAGCGCCGGAGTCAACACGCTTTTCTGGCTGACGGAAAAGGTCGCGCAGATCGTCGGCAACAATTGGGAGGCAGAAGTTGTCGAAACGCATCACACGGCAAAAAAAGACGCGCCCAGCGGTACGGCGAAGCGGTTGCAGGAGATTCTGAAACGTGTCCGTGGCAAAGATGCTCCGGCACACGCGCTGCGCATCGGCGACGTGGTCGGCGATCACACGGTCACGTTTGGCACGGCTGGCGAGCGTCTCGAATTGACGCATCGTGCCAACAGCCGTGAGACCCTTGCGCGAGGGGCGCTGCGCGCCGCCAAATGGGCGGTGACGCAGAAACCTGGTTTATACGACATGCAGGACGTTTTGGGGTTACGATAGTCGGAGCCATGACGCCGAAACTCATTATTGGCTTCACGGTCGCGGTGCTGTTGGCATCTTGTTCCGATCTTGGGCAAAACGAGCAGCGGTCCGTCAGTCCGCGTGCCAAGGAAATCCGAGCCGCGCTGAATCACACGGTGATTCCAGAAATCGATCTGGAAAATGTGACGCCCGAAGAAGCGCTTCGGGTTTGGGCGGAGAAAAGTCGCGAGTATCATCCCCTGCATTTCAAGTTCCAGCATGTCCTTTCTTATCCCATGACATTTTCCCAGGGAACGTTGACCACAGGCGCCACGTCGGGACGCTCACCCAAAGTGACGGTGCGACGGAAAAACATCACCTCGAAGAGGTTGCTGGATGAGATTTGTCAGGAGGCGAATCTGGTCTGGACGATTACCGGTCGAGTGATTGTCATTCGTCCGCAAACGACGACGGCCGGCCAGCAGCCATGAAGATTGGCCTGGGTCTTGGATCGAATCTGGGCGACCGGCTCCGTCATCTCCAGCAAGCAAAGGCGTATTTATTAAGTTTGTCACGGGAAGCCTGGCACATTGCTTCGCCGCTGTACGAGACCGAGCCGGTCGGTTGTCCTCCCCATTCGCCCAGGTTCCTGAACGCGGTTCTGGAAGTCGAATACGAGGGCGCGCCGAAGACGTTGTTGAAGAAGATTCTGGCATACGAGGTGGCGCACGGACGAGATCGAGATTTGCCGAAGAATGCCGCCCGGACGATCGATATCGACATCCTTTATTTTGGTGAGAAGGAGATTCTAGAGAAAGATTTGGAGGTCCCGCATCCGCGGATGGCGGAGCGGCGATTCGTTTTGTTGCCGCTTTCCACAATTCGACCCGACCTGATTGTGAAAGGCACCGGGAAAACTGTGCGGACGTTGTTGCGCGAGTTGCCTACGCGCGAAGGCGAGGTAAAGTTTGTACAGAACGAATGGTGAAAGCGTTAATGATGTTAAAGTCGTTAAAGGGTTGAGAGAGGAGGAAGTTCCTTTCGCGACCTCTTTAACGCTTTTAACCGATCAATTTCTTCAACACTGACATGAATGAGCACAAGGTGACAATTCACACGCTGCAGCGGATGAAAAAGCGCGGCGAGAAGATCGCCGCACTGACCGCCTACGATTTCTTCACGACCAAAATCATGGATGAGGTGGGCGTGCAATTGATTCTCGTTGGCGATTCTTTGGGCATGGCCGTGCTCGGCTACGAGAACACGTTGGCCGTGACGATGGAGGAGATGCTCCATCACACGGCCGCGGTCGCCCGGGCGAAACCGAACGCGTTGCTAGTGGCCGACATGCCGTTCATGACGTATTCAAACGTCAGCCAGGCCATCGAAAATGCCCGGCGTTTCATCCAAGCCGGGGCTGAAGCGGTCAAAGTCGAAGGTGGCGAAGCGATTGTCGAACAAGTGCGCGCGCTCGTTGCCGGAGGCACCCCGGTGCTGGGCCACATCGGTCTGTTGCCGCAAGCAATCCTCGAAACCGGCGGTTACAAAATCCAGGGGCGCACGCCGCAATCGGCCGAGAAGGTTCTCCAAGACGCGCGGGCCATAGAAGCGGCGGGAGCGTTTGCGATCGTGGTCGAAGGTGTCGTGACGTCGGTCGCCGAGAAAGTCACGGCCTCAATCAAAATCCCGACGCTCGGGATTGGCGCCGGACCACATTGCGACGGCCAGATTCTGGTGAGCAACGATATGCTCGGTCTATTCACGCGGTTCACGCCGAAACACGTCAAGCGCTACGCCAATCTCGCCGAAGAAATGCGGAAAGCATTCGCAACGTACAAGGGCGAAGTCGAGGCGGGCACATTTCCCGGCAAGGAACAGACCTTTTCTTAAGTGCAGAATGGATTTGTCCGCGGCGACGAGCTGCGCCAGCCGAAGCCGAGATCAGTTCACCACGATTGCTCGATAAAACCGTTGCGGCTGGCCCAATGTCGATTCGCTGAAAGAAGTCGAGTTGCTCGAAGCGGCAATATCGGTCAGATCATTCCACGAGGCATCGTCCATTTGCTGTTTCCATTGGACCCGATAGGTCCGGCCGGAAACGGAGCCCCACGAAAAGCTAAAGTTGTCGCCGGCGACATTTGCAAAGGCGACGACCGGAACATTCGTCGCGAAGATGGTATTCAGCAACTTGGCGAGGCGCTGTCCGCCAATGGCCATGCGCTGTTCGGTGGTGGTCTGCGCGGTATTGAGATAAGCGGACGAGGGCGCGGTGTTAGATGAGATGTTTTTATAAACGATCGTCTCCGCGATTCCTCGGCCTTCCACAGCCCAATCCATGGGATCGGGGTTCGAACCCACGCTCTTGGCGTACGGATAGTCGGCCTCGATGCCGGCGACCTTGTTGTTCACCGTGGCCTGGCTGGCGGAACTGAACGGCTTCCGCGAGATCGAATCGGTCAGATAGCCGCCGCCCGAATCCCAGAGCGAATGAAGGTTGCTCCAATTGCCAGTGATGTAGAAGCCGTTGCCACCAGCGTCACCCGTGGGTTGATTCGTGCTAATGCCGTTGGAGCAATGCAAAGGCTGCTCAATATCACCGACATAGTGGAGCACATAACGCAAGGCGGTGGCCTGGTCGGTCAACGTGGCATTGGTGCTTTGCAGTGTGGCAATGTACTGGTTGAGAGCCGTAACAACATTCGGGACCTCGGGGGGAACGCCGTTGGTCGGATAGCCATCGAGACTGATGGGCAAATCAATATAATGAGAAGTGCCCGTGCCCAACTGACTTTTGAAATCGTCGGCCCAGACGGCGGCAGTCACGAAATTGCTACTTTGAGTACTTGAGTAGGTGAGCGGCACCGCAACGAGGGCGTCGCACCTGACTTTTACCTCGGGATCGAGGTGATTGTAAGCGATTTGCGCAACCAGCATGTGCCCTTCTGCATTCCAGGCCAGCGCAGGACGTTCAAAGCAAAAACAGACGAGAAGACAAACTAAAGAGCTAATCGTCCCAACTGTGAATTTAGACCCGAGGTGACTCAGGCAGGCTTCCCTTTTTCCCATACTCTCGCGAGTAATGCTATCTCCGGATCAATTCGGCGTCAAACACATTCCAGTTCCTGCAGCAAAAAAGTCTGAACACCTGTAAAAACCGCGAGTTGCGCCAATACGGCTCAAGGGAAAGACGTAACTCTGAGTCGAATAAACCGGTTGGTAGCACTGGTAACCGGGAAGCCAATGTCGCTGACCCTGATTTTCTGCGCTGTAGTATTCGCGTCAGTGACAATCTCGGCGACGCCGTTTGTGCTCCACGGACCACCCGGATCGGCGGCGACTTCGGGCGTGTAGGTCAAATCCGTTGCGCCAAGAACCTTGGTATATGTCAACGTCAGACAATCGCAGTTGGGGTCTATCTGCGGAGTCAGCAGACCCGTTTCATCTGGGCTATTCGGGTTCAGGCTGAATGCATATTCGAGCAGATTCACGAGGCCGTCGCTGTCCGGATCGGCCAATGGGCCGCTGATCGCAGGGTTGTTGGTGTTTGCGCCGAATTGCTGGAACTGCCAGAGATCGAATGGCGTATCGAACACGGACACCTGGATGGTTTGCATGCCCAGATTGGCCGCCGCGAAAATGTCCGCGCCTCCGAAAATCGTGACCGAGCCCGAGTAATCACCAGGCAGCGTCGTGGCGTCGATCGTAATGATACACACGACATCGCTGTACGTTTCACCCGGCGAAAGAATCCCGGGCACGTTGGCAAAGAATGCATTTGAATCGCCCGCAAGATAATTCGTGGCGACGCCATCGAAGCTGAACTGGATATCGTTCAGGTACAAATCGTCGGTCAGACTGGTGTTGCTCAACGTGCCTGAGAAGACCACGAGGTTGCTGCGCGCGCCGAGCTGCGTTGCGGGCGTGAAAGCAAAGCTCAAGCCGGCCCGGGTCGATGGTGTGAGGGACAACAGGCTGGCGGCAAGCAGGAGGTTGAGAGTTTCTTGTCGCACGATCCGTTCCCCTCACCGACCGACGGCGTACAGCGTGGCGTTATTGATGGCGAACACGATTCCATTCACACCGATAATCGTTGGCGTGTAGGCCTCGCCGAGACCCGTCGTCAACGTGGTGGTTTGAATGAGCGTGTTGGAGGTCAAATCCCAGCGATACAATTTGCCATCCTCGTTGTTGGCCAACACGGATCTGGTAAACGGATCGATGGCGGCGGTATTGATGCACCACTCGCGAACAGCGTTCGGGAGACTATTCGTGAATTCGGAATCCGGCGTTGGCCCGGCAATGGTGAGGATTTCTTTCATAACCGTCGCGCCGGAAATCGGGTCGGTCATGCTGTCATGCGGATCGAGAATGGCGATCTTGTTGACGCCGTCACCGCCAGCCTCCGCGTAATTGTTATACTTGGTCATAAGCAGATACGATGAAGCCCCGTGGTAGGACGGAACCATCGAAGCGGGTACGACCGACGCTGTATCGTCCCAGCCAAACGCGCCGGGGGTTTTGGTTTGCGTGAGCCCGCCATCGAAATGCAGCAGCCAACCGCGGTAATGGTTCGCTCCGAGCGGATTCTCCAGGACACCAAAGTACACATCGCCATCGGAGCCAATGGTCGGTGACGCGGTCCCATCGTCGTACAAACTCGCGTTGTTGGCGGGTGTCCTGGCGTCTTTGAGCCGGACTCTGGCAATCGGCTCGAGCGTCCGGCTATCCAACGCCACCAGATAACCCGAGCCGTAACTGCCGGTGCTGACGGCGACGTAGAGCGTTTTGTGATCGTTGCTCAACCCGGGAGCGCAATTAAGAACCACCTTGGTGATCGCGCTGTCGGCAGCCGCGGCGCTGGCGGAAATCCAGGTACCAGTTCCCGAGCAATCGATACGAGCGACACCGCTTGTAAGCGCAAGAGGCGTGGAACCGGTGACTTGAAACCCGAAATAGATATTGCCGTACCGGTCAGAGGTGAGCGGCGTGTTGATGAACACATTCGTCAGATACACGTTGGTATCAGCCAGGTAATTGGCGAGTCCGTAGAACGCAATCTGCCCGACGCTGGGCGCCGCGTTCGTGTCGGGACCATCACAATAGTAAACCGTCCCACCGCCGCCGGGGAAATAGAGGCGGTTTTTCGGCGTCAACGTGGGTGAGAAACTGGGCGTCCAATTATGCGGTGGCAGCCGATAATCGGTGGACTGCATCCAGTTGAGAGTGCCGTTGGTTGCGCCGCGCGCTTCGACACGGAATCCATCGGTAGCGCCGACCTTTACCGGCACGATGACGGTGTTGGAGCGGGTGATCAACGGCGATCCGTAGTGAATGAGCAACTCATCGCCGCTGTACTGGGGATCTAAATCCACCGGCGTTTGCCAGAGGATTTGGTTCAGTGGCTGGGATGGCGTCGGCGAAAGAGCGCTGTGCTGCGAGTCATGTCCGTATCCCACCCAGGGAATTCGAAGGCTTTGTGCCGACGCGTCCAAGGAAAGCAGTGCGACAAAGCCAGTGACCGCCACCTTGGTGACAATGATCCACGCATGGCGCTTGAGAAACCACAGCGATTTGTGCCCTTCGAGCAACACGATTCCTCGCCTCAATTGTTATTAGCTGGCGTTGAAACTGCGATCCGCGGAAAGTGTAGCAGTTTCGTCCGAGAAATCCAGTCGGCAATCCAGATCTCAGGGCGAGCAAGAGTGTAGCCGCAGGCTTTAGCCTGCGCGGGGGAAGCGCACCCGTAAAGGGTGCGGCTACAGGGAAATCGGTTTTGTTAGTCGGAATTAGGTCACGCCAGAAAAGTTTGCCCCGCTACTCGGATTAGTTCATGGTGTTAGATGCGGTATGTCACGGGCGCATTCAACAGATAGTCGCGATTTAAGGGTTCTTGGTTTCCGTCCTTTCTGTGCGCTGCTGTGTGGTCTGGCCGCCTGCTCGCTTCTCGCCATTCCGCTTCGGGCGGAAGACCAACTCACGCCCGACCAAAAGATCATTCACGTCTTGGATCGGCTCGGCTTTGGGCCGCGTCCCGGTGACGTGGAACGCGTGAAACAGATGGGCTTGGGAAACTATCTGCAGCAGCAGTTGCATCCCGAACGGATTGACGATTCCGCCGTAGAAGAGAAGCTGGGTGCATTTCCTGCCTTATCGATGACCTCGACGGCTTTGATGGAAGCGCTCCACGAAGATCAGCGGCTCGCCGCTGAGCGCAAAAAGGCGAAAGCCGAGGCCGAGAAGCAAAGTGAAATAAAGGGCGGCTCTCAATCGGGGGATGCCGAGATGCGCGCCGAGAATCTGCGGAAGTTCATGGACGACAAGCCCGGCGAGCATTTGTCGCGAATCGCCGTGGCCCAATTGCAGGACGCCAAGATCATTCGTGCTGTGGAATCCAACCGCCAGCTTTACGAGGTCTTGGTTGATTTCTGGAGCAATCATTTCAACATCGACGTTCGCAAAGGTTCCTGTCGGGTCTTGAAGGTCATCGATGACCGTGAAGCCATTCGCCCGCACGTTTTCGGTAAGTTCCGCGACTTGCTCGAGGCCTCGGCGAAAAGCCCGGCGATGCTGTTCTATCTCGATAACGCGCAAAACTCTGCGGCGCGCGAGCTGACGCCGCGCGAAGAACTCATCCGGGCGCGCCTGCGCGCGCGAGTCCCGGGTGCCCTACCGGATCCAATCGACACCGGCAAACCTCGCGTGGTCGGCGCGATCAACGAGAACTATGCGCGAGAGATTATGGAATTGCACACGCTCGGCGTGGACGGCGGGTACTCCCAGAAAGACGTGCAGGAAGTTGCGCGCTGTTTCACCGGTTGGGGCATCAATTTACGAACGGGTGCATTCGAGTTCCACCCGCGCCGCCACGATGAGGGCCAGAAAATTGTGCTTGGCCACATGATTCCCGCTGGCGGCGGGGCAAACGACGTGGAGACGGTACTCGATATTCTGGCGCGCAGTCCTTCCACGGCGAAATTCATTTCAGGCGAGCTCTGCCAGCGCCTCGTGGCGGATGATCCTCCGGCGGCGCTGGTGGATCGCGTCGCGGGCGTCTTCCGCGCGACCGACGGCGACTTGCGGAAGGTCGTCGAGGCAATCATCTATAGCCCGGAGTTTTATTCGCCCGCGGCGTATCGCGCGAAAATCAAATCCCCGTTTGAATTCGCGGTGTCGGCAGTGCGGGCAGCCGGCGGAACGATGATGCCCGAGGACAACGTGAGACCCCCGCTAACGATGCGACTGGCGATGGAAACGGGCGCGACGTTCGGCCGGGGTATGGATCGTCTGGCCAATGCCCGGCGCAAGACGCTCGACCTCTCCATTATTCAGCTTGGTCAACCGTTGTTCGCCTATCAGGCGCCGACCGGCTATCCCGAGGACTCGCGCAAATGGGTCAATGCCGGCGCGCTCATTGCCCGCATGAACTTCTCGCTCACCCTTGCCGAACAGAATTTGGTCGATGTCAGTCTGCCGATCGACAACCTGGTGCGGGGCGTGGACATTGACAAACCTGAGCTGGTCCTCAATCGGCTTAACGACGTGTTGTTGCAGGGCCGGATGAGCGAGTCCACCCGCGCCACGCTGGAGAAACAGGCTTTGGGCCCGCGTGGCGGCGTCGCCACCACCGTCAACGTGCCGCAACTCGTGGCACTGATGCTCGGTTCACCTGAATTCCAAAGACACTGATGAATCCAAGGAGCGCTTCTATGCAATTATCTCGTCGAACTTTCCTCAAACGCGGCGCGTTGGCGCTGGTGTCCATTGGCTCGGTGCCCATGTGGGGGCCGAGTTTCCTGCAGCAACTGGTGTTCGCCGCCGAGCCGACCCGGGCGGGTGGACGGAAGGTTCTCATCTGTCTATTCCAACGCGGCGCGGTCGACGGACTTTCGATGGTCATCCCTTACGGCGACAAGCATTACTACGAAGCGCGTTCGGACATCGCGATCGCGCCGCCGACGCAGAAAGCTGGCGCGGAAGGCGTGCTTGACCTCGACGGGTTCTTCGGATTTCACCCAAACATGGCGGCACTGTTGCCGATATACAAAAGCGGGCATCTGGCGTTGATCCAGGCGTGTGGCTCGCCCAGTTCGACGCGCTCCCACTTCGATGCACAGGATTTCATGGAGTGCGGCGTCGTCAGCGACAAATCAATCCGCACGGGGTGGTTGAATCGTACGTTGCTCGCCTGCCCCGAAGATCGTGCCAAGATTACGTCGTTTCGCGCCGTGGCGCTGACGGCGATGTTGCCGCGCAGTTTGCAGGGCGAATACGAGGCCCTGGCGATCCCGGACCTGAAATCGTTCGGCGTGCGCGGGGCACAGGGACTTGGCCACGGCGTATCGAATGTCGGCACGGCAGACGGTTTCGAGGGGATGTACGAGGGCGCGGTGGACAGCGTGATGCACGGAACCGGCAAGGAAGCGTTCGACGCCATCGCTGCCTTGCAGTCGGCCGACCCCACGAAGTATTTGCCCCAGAATGGCGCGCAATATCCGAACAGTGCATTCGGTCGCGCCCTGATGCAGATCGCCCAGATGATCAAAGCCGATCTCGGCGTCGAAGTCGCTTTTGCCGAAATTGGCGGGTGGGATACGCATGTCAATCAAGGTGGGGCAGCGGGTCAGTTGGCCAATCGGTTTACCGAATTTTCGAAGAGCCTGGCGGCGCTATATCAGGACCTTGGCGATCGCCTGGCGGATGTCGTCATTCTCACCATGAGCGAATTCGGTCGCACGGTCCGCCAGAACGGCAATCGCGGAACTGACCACGGTCATGCCAACTGTTTCATGGTCATGGGCGGCCCGGTGCGCGGCGGCAAGGTGTATGGTCGATGGCCCGGTCTCGCGCAAGAGCAGCTTTACCAAGGTCGCGACCTGGCGTTGACGACCGACTACCGTGACGTGTTTACCGAGATCGCGCAAAAACATCTTGGCGCGCGCGAGCTTCCCAAGATTTTCCCAGAATTTGCGCTCGATCCCAATCGCTATCACGGCCTCATTCGTACCTAACGTCACAATCGGTCCCTTGGAGCGGAACGTGTGAACGTTCCGTTTGCCCGACGGAACCGTTACCGGTTCCGCCCCGTTGCCGTTCTGTAGCGGCGGTCTATGACCGTCGACTCAGAGCTTCGCTTGCGGGTATTGACATTCTGTAGCCGCAGGCTTCAGCCTGCGGGGATGAAAGGGGGTTTAGGATTTGTTGTAGCCGCAGGGTTGCCGCGAAAACTACATGCGGCGTTTCGTGCAGCACTCAGCTTAACCTGCGGGGCGCACGGGCCCATCCCGCGCAGCCATAAAGGCTGCGGCTACGTACGGCTTCTCCCAGTCTATTGTAGCCACGGCGCTCCCTGCCCCGAACGCTTTCGGGGTGAATCGCCGCGCATCGCCGTTTTGAATTTGTCATGTTGAGCTTGTCGAAACATCTCTGCCGTTGCCGTTGTTGTACTCGACGCTGCCGCATGTCCCGGCGGCGAAGTGTCGTTGGGATTGTAGGGCGGGACCATATAGCTACCGGGCCTTGCCGGGTCGCGCTTCGGAGGATACTGAGCCAGCATCCATTTGTACAGGCGACCTATATCTTTCTCAGACAGCGTTGTCTACAGAGACCTTTCCTTCGACTTTGCTCAGGGCGAGCTAACGACTGGATTTTGGCAACTTTTCCGGTATGTTCCCGCTCAACCCCACAGGAGATCGCGTATGAATAGCACAAGAGTCATCGGTCTTGGATTGATCGCGTTGGTGATCGCCGCGCCGGCCTGGGCCGCGACCAAAGGGCCGGTCCCCCTCAAGTCACCCAAGAACTTCCCAATCGTCATCAGCCGATCGGGCAGCTACCAGCTCATCGGCAATCTCGCCGTCCCGACCGCCGCCCCCGCCATCCAGATCGAAGCCAGCAATGTGACGCTGGATCTGAACGGGTTCACCGTGCAGGGCAACGACGCCACGTCGCTGAACGGCATCATCGCCACTAATACCGATCTGCGGAACGTCACCATCGAGAATGGCGTAGTGCACGGGTTCGCTATTAACGGCGTGAATCTGGCCGGCAGTGGTCACGTCGTATTGGATGTGAGAGCCGAGGGCAACGGTGTCAATGGCGTTCACGTGTCTGTCGGCTCCCTCGTCGAGCGCTGCACGGCCACCGGCAACGGCGCTGCCGGAATCGCTGCCGACACAGCCTGTGCCATCCAGAACAATGTGTGCACGGGCAACGGCACCTACGGCATCAATGCCGGGCAGTTGTGCACCGTGCTGCACAACACTTGCAACCAGAATGGTCAGAATGGCATCCGCACCGACCAAGGTTCCACCGTGAGCCAGAATAATTGCTCGGGCAACTCCAACCCCGGCATCCAGTGTATCGGCAGCAACAACTCCATTGTCGGGAACACCTGCGTGCTGAACAACACCGCCGGCATCGATCTCGGCAGTGCCAACGGCAACTACGCCGCAGAAAATAAACTTAGCGGCAATTCTACGCCCATCATTAACGCAGGCGGTGACACGCTCGGCACCGGCGATCTCGCCAATGTGACGTTCTAGCCGGTAATAACTAGGTCAACTGTAACCAGGATCAACACTCGTCAGCGGGGCCAACTCTCGATCTCAGGACGGATTTGAGCCGGGAATTTAAAGGTCGGAATTTACAAACAGGAAGTGTGGACCGAATGCTGTTTCGGTTTTTCGTGGGCAGATGATTTACGATAACAGCGCAAATTGAGGAAAAGCAAGGAGGCTACGACGCCCGACACGAACGCGGTTATGGCCGCGACTGCTCCGGGCCCGCTGCCTAAGATACGAAGTTCATACGCGTTTCCTTGGTGTACCGTCACTCTGTATACCGGCAACACGAACATCAGAGAGACCGACGCCAAGCAAATTCCGGTCGTCAAAATGAATCCCAACTCCAACCCATTTCGTTTCCATTTGGATTTCGCGCCCGAATCCTGTTGGATAAGTCTCGTTTTCATTCTCTTGAATTCATTCTACCACGGTTAAAGGCATTCGTTCAAAAAGCTTGTAGTGTCCGATTTTGGAGGGCCACGCTCTGTCGTGGCCGCGTTTTCGGAACGGACGCAACGGAGTGCGTCCCTCCGGTCGGCAATCTGGCGGGCGTGGCGCGACCTGTCAGGATCGAAGTAGCCGGCGGCTGGTATCATGTCACGGCACGGGGCAACGAGCGGCGGGCGGTGTTTCGCGAGGATCGGGATCGGCAGCGTTTTCTGGAGTTTTTGGCGGAGGCGGTGGAACGGTTCGGATTGCGTTGCCAGGCCTACGTGTTGATGGACAATCATTATCACCTCTTGGCAAAACCTTATTTTGGACAGGCCTGATGTAATTAGTCCGCGGGGTCAAATCTCGTTTTTCTGTAATTCACACTCGGGAGCAACGCCCGACTCTCGAGAGCAATCGGCTTGGTTCGCGGCCCGCTGATGTGGGCGGCAGAAGTCGGAAGCCAGAATCTCTGCGTCCTCCGCCGGGTTCTGATTTCCTGCGAGGTTATAGATAGCGCTACTATCTATAATTCCGGAATCGAGGGGTTTGACGGTTGGTGGTGAACGACACGAAATCTCACGGACAGAGATGTTTCGACAAGCTCAACATGACGAATAAAGTGGCGGCGCGAAGCCGCGAAACGATTAGAATGGATTCGAGAGCGAATCCGCTCCGAGTCCATGACTTGGCTTTGTAGGAGCCAGTGTAGTTATTTCACCCGCTTGGCGTCGCCCCAGAGTTGTTCGAGGGCGTAACGCTGGCGCAGTTCAGGATGGAAGATGTGGACCAGCAGATCGCTGTAATCCATCACGATCCAGCGGCTGGGCGGGAAACCGTCGCGGTGCCGCGGACGAAAGCCCTCTTCGCGAAGGCGGTGTTCAATTTCGCCGGCAATGGCTTTCAAATGTGGCTCGGACGTGCCGCTGCAAATGAAGAAATACTCGGCAACGTTGGAGATGCCGCGCACGTCGAGAATGAGAACGTCCTCGGCCTTCTTGTCGAGGGCGATCTTGCGGCAGAGTTTTGCCAGTTTTTCCGGGGCGAGGCCGCTGTTACGCTTCACCAATAAAGCCGTCGCCTCCGAATGTATTGATGCACCGCATCGGGCACAAGATAGCGTATGGATCTTCCGTTGGCAATACGCGTGCGAATGTCGCGCGAGGCAATGTCACAGGCGTGCCCCCGCAAAACGTGTTGCCGTAAGCGCCGGCGCGTGGCCACATCCAATCGCGGATCGATGATCGGTTTGGCCTGAAAACCGGGACGCGGTACGGTGACAAACGTGCAGAGAGTTACCAATCGCTTTACTTCGCGCCACAGATGCAATTCCTGCAGCGAATCCGCCCCGATGATGAAGAAAAACTCCGCTCGCGGATAGCGGCGCTTTAATTGCGTCAGCGTGTCCACAGAATAGGATTTGCCGCCGCGCCGGATCTCGAGGTCGTCCACCTCGAAACGCTTATTTCCACGAATGGCCAGCTTGATCATTTGGAGACGGTCACGAGCGCTGGCCAGTTTGTCCACGGTCTTGTGCGGTGGCGTGGCCGACGGAATAAAGATGACACGTTCCAATTCCAATTGTTCCGTAGCGTCCTGTGCCATGAGTAAATGGCCAAGGTGGATCGGATTGAACGTGCCGCCAAGAATTCCGATGGCTTTCCGTCGCTTCATGCTGCATTGAGTACAAAACCGTGGCGCGAAACGCAACGAATTTGCTTCTCTTACCGCGCCGGCGTGAGCAATATTTACCGTCTCAGGTCATGGGCATCGAAATATCAGTTCATTGGCTGGCAATCCAGACGCCTGATTAGTCGAATGGCGCACCGCTCTTCCACATCTGATTCGCGGACGTTGGCCTTCCACATCGAAGCCGTCACGTACTCTTTCGCGTTCAACGTGCTGCTCTTGATGTTCATTGGACGCAGCTACCTGGAAAGTTTGCGGGGCAACACTTCGGTCGCGGGCTGGGCGGCAGCGCTGCTGGCCAGCGTGGCGAATTTCGCAATGCTCGCGCTCGCCCCCGCCCTTCTGTCGACACCGTTCCTGTTCTTCAGGCGACGCTGGCTGACATTAACGGTGCTGCCGTTGCTCTACGGATTACTCAGCGTATTTATTTACGCCGACTCGATCATTTACATTCTCTGGCATTTTCATTTCAACGGGATGGTGTGGAATCTTCTGACCACCCCCGGCGCGGGTGACACGGTCACTGCCGGCCGGGGCACGGTCACTTACACAGTCGCGGCCATCTGTGCCATCCTCGCAATCGAATTCGCCTTTGCCTGGTGGGTTTTCCCGCGCTTGCGCGTCGCCGCCAAACGCTTCCGAACCGGACGAGCCTTTGCGACCTTTTGGGCCGTGGTCGCGCTTCTGCTGATTGCGGACAAGGTGACTTTTTCTATCGGCGATCTACGCGACAACATGGAAGTGATGAGACTGCGCAACGTCTTGCCTCTCTATCAACCGGTGACCTTCAAACGTTTCGCCAGCCGCGTGCTCGGCGTGAGCACCGTACCCCGAAAGCAGTTGAAAGTGCGGCTGGGTGGATCGCTGAATTATCCCAAGGCTCCGATTCGATTCCGTCCCGGCAGCCCACGACCCAACGTTGTGGTCATCGCCATCGAGGGAGCGCGTTGGGACATGCTGACGCCCCAAGTCATGCCAAACTTGTATTACTGGGGCGAAAGCCAACTTGTCTTTGACGATAATTACAGCAGCGGCAATACAACCCGCTATGGGATTTTCGGATTGATATACGGCCTCGACGGAAGCTACTGGCAAAGCGCCCTGGCCGAGCATGTCGGCCCGGTGATGATTCATACCCTGAAACAGCTCGGTTACAGTTTTCGCATCCTTTCCTGCACGGACTTGAATTTCCCCGAGTTTCGTGGCACGGCGTTTATCGACGTATTGGACGCGATCACGGACAAATGGGATTGCCGCCGTGTGGAACGCGACCGGCTGATGACCGATCGCTTCATCGAATTTGTCAACGAAAAGCGGACGCCATTTTTCGCGTTCATGTTTTACGATGCCTCTCATCAGCCCTACAACTTTCCCCGCGAACACGCGGTGTTTGACATCGGTAACGCCACCGGCCAGATCAATTACATCAAGCTGGCGCAAGAAGGAGGGGATTTACACTTTATCGAGAACCGCTATCGAAACAGCCTGCATTATGTAGACGCGCAAATCGACCGCGCCCTTCAAACTTTGGCAGAACGCGGACTCATGGATAATACGCTGGTATTCATTGTGGGCGACCATGGGGAAGCCTTTGGTGAACTCGGTTTTTTTGGCCACGACAGTACGTTTGACCGCTATGAAACCAAAACGCTTTGTCTGGCCCACGTCCCCGGCCAGAAACCAGAACGTCTTCAGCGGATGACGAGCCATGAAGACGTGTCCGCCACGGTTCTGACTTATATGGGCGCAGAAAATCCGCTCGGCGATTACACCCAGGGATTACCGCTGACCGGAAAAGCGACGCGGCCCTTTGTCTTCATTTCCAGTTGGGCAAACGCCGCGATCGTCGATTCCAATACAATCACCGCGTTTGGACTGGAAGCGTATAATGCCGACATTACCATTCTCAATACGAACAACGTCCCCTTGCCGAATCAACGCGCCGCGCTGGCAGCTCACCAGAACGAACTGGTTGCGGCCATGGAGCAGATGCGTCAGTTCAAGAAGTGAAATGAACACTCCTCCGGAGATCCCCCTGCGAAAGCGCGCTCGCTTCCGATTGGAGGTGCTGGCGGTTCGGTCCCTGGCATGGGTAGTGCCGAAGCTATCGCGGCGAGCCATCTGGCGGCTCGGACGAAGCATCGGATGGATTGGCTATTATCTGCTTCCCAAACAGCGCCGCATTGCCCTCGCCAATCTGGATCTGGCCTTCGGAGCCAGCCAGGCGGATTCCGAAAAGCAGAAGATTGCCCGCGCTTCCTCCCAGAATTTCGCTACGACGATGCTCTCACATTTTTGGGCGCCGCGCCTGACCCGCGAGCAGTTGGATAAGTTCGTAGAAGTAGAGACGGAAGGATTCCACAGGGTTCAGGAACTGCGCGCTCAAGGTCGTCCGATCATCTTCATCACGCTACATTTCGGGGACTGGGAATTGCTCGGCCTGGCCACGGGCTTCTATGGTCTCAAAATAACCGTGGTTACGAAAACGATGCGCAACACCGGCTTGGAACGGATCTTCAACCCGCTTCGCGCCCTGTCGGGTCACGACATCATTTCCAGCCGCCACGCCGGGGTCAAACTGTTGAAGACGTTGGAGCGCGGGGAGTGCATCGCGCTTTTGATCGACCAGCACGTGAGCTTGAGTGCCGGCGGCATCTGGTGTGACTTGTTTGGCGTGCCGGTGCTGACGACATCGTTGATTGCCCGGCTGGCGCTGCGCTCGGGAGCGGCCATCGTGGGCGGCGTTTCGTACCCGTTGGCCAATGGCAGGTCGCGCATCGTGTACGGCCCGGAAATACCGGTTCAGCGGACCGGCGACAACAATGCTGACGTGCAAAAAATCACCCAGCTATGCCTTCAGTTCTGCGAAACGAAAATTCGTGAACGTCCGGAGCTGTGGCTCTGGAGCTACAAACGCTGGAAGGCCCGGCCGCAGAAGGAATTCGGTCGCTACCCGTTTTACTCACGGCCAGCACCTCGGCCGGTCCGCCCCGGATAAAAAAACGGGGCTGGCTTGGCGAAGCCACGCCATGTTATTCAGAGCCCGTGATTGCAACCAGTTCACGTGCACCCTTCCCAGATGAGAAACAACTGCGGCGTTGGGGGGCGTGGATTCTGGTTGGGCTATCGCTGCTGTTATTGCTGCCAGGCAACAATCTCATCCCGCTGATCGACCGCGATGAACCGCGGTTCGCGGAAGCCACACGGGAAATGATTGTGCGCCACGAATGGGTGATTCCCTACTTCAACGGTGAACACCGGTTCGATAAACCGATCTTGATCTACTGGATGATGCGCGGCGCCTATGCGTTCTTCGGTGTCAATGAATTCGCCGCCCGTTTGCCATCCGTGCTCTGCGCTGCGCTGCTGGTTTGGCTGACGTTTCAAGTGGGAGCGCGCTGGCTTTCTGCTGCGGTCGGTTTTGCCGCTGGGTTCGGGTTGCTGACCTGCGTGCAGATGCTGATGCACGGCCGGAGTGCCGTCGCGGATATGCCGATGGTGGTCTGCGTTTTCGCCGCTCATTGGTCGCTTTTCGAACTCCTGTCGGCCAGTAGTTCGGAAGGTTTATGGAAATGGTGGACGCTATTCTGGACGGCCTGTGGCGTCGGATTTCTTGCCAAAGGTCCCGTGGCGATCGTCCTGCCAGCGTTGACGCTTCTGTTCTATCGCTTCGTCTTTTGGCGCAAGCCGGTTCCCTGGCGGCGACTGCGAGCCGAATGGGGCGTGCCGCTGTTCTTGCTGATGGTTGGTTCTTGGGGCATACCAGCCTTGGTGCTAACGCACGGCGATTTTTTCCGAGTCGGGATTGAAAAGCATGTCCTGCAGCGCGGGTTCACCTCATTCGAAGGACACGGTGCGTTTGCGCCGTATTATTATCTGTTGACCGCGTTCCTCAGTCTCTTTCCATGGATTGCGTTTGCCGGCGATACCGTCGTGACGGTCCGACGCGATTGGAATGCGCAGAATGCGTTTTTGCTCTCGTGGGTGGTGGGAACGTATCTGTTGTTCACTTGCTATTTGACCAAATTGCCGCACTACGTTTTGCCAGCGTTCCCAGCCTTGTTTCTCATGTTCGGCCAAGCGATCCAGGCAACTCCCACACCTTCCCGCGTTTCCAAGGCCTGGTTCTGGCTGGTGATTGTCATCGGTCTGATTGTCACCACTGCGCTGTTCGCCGCAAGATGGGAGCTTTACCGATTTCCTCAACTGTCAGGTTTGGGCACCGCCGCCGCAGCTGCCACCGGAATGGTTCTATCGCTCACGCTGTTGGCGGTATGTTGGCGTAAGCGGTACAGCTTCGCATCGATGATTTACTTGCTGACGCTGGTTCTTTGCATCGTTGTCCTCGGCGAAGGCTTGCGCTCCGTTTCACCGGCTGTCGCCGTGCGCGGGCTCGCGGAAACGTTGCCGCCCACAACGCGCTGCGCGAGTTGGCGATTTGCGGAACCGAGCCTCGTCTTTTACACGGCTCGTTATTGGGATAGCCTCGGCAGCGCGCGCGAGGTGAAAGAATTTCTCAATCAACCGGGTCCGCGTCTGGTCGTTTGTCAGATTAGCGAAACTCGACTCGCACAGTTCTTTCGTCGCACGACCCTCACAAGACGTCTGAATTCCGCCGCTTCCGATGTACTTGCCTCAATCAGCGACGCGGGAATCCCGTCGGTGCAAATCAATGGCCTGAATCTGGCGCATGCCAGTTGGGTGGACCTGCAGGTATATTATCGACGTTGAATCGTCGAACCTGCTGAGGGTTGACGAGCGGGATTCGCCGGCGTTGACATTGAAAGCGACGCTTGCCTGCAAAACAGTCGACGTGCCGCCGATCCAAACACGATTCCATTAAGCATCCCGACCCAGGCCCCCATCCATACGTCGGTGGGATAATGACTTTTCAGGTAAAGCCGCGACCATGCCACTGCCACCGCGCCGAACAGAGCCGGTACGCCGATAGGCGGCAACGCGACCGCCAAGGCGCCGGCCGTGCCGAAGGAAGTGGCCGAATGGGCTGATGGAAAACTGTGATAATCTGTGTCCAATGTCGGCCCGTGCAATCGGTCCGGCACTTTCACGCTGGGACGGGGGCGTCCGGCGGTGAAACGGACGACGTTGACCTCAAGCCCGGCAAAGGTGGCAGCCAACAAACAAGCCAGTGCCGCCACGCGCCAATTCCGGATTCTCCAAATTCGTCCCAGCAACCACAACAGGCCCGCAATCAGCAGCGAGCCGGTTTGGTAGTCACCCCAGAACCTTAGTTCGGTAGCCAAATGCCGAAGCGTTGGATTGACGCCGACGTCCGGCTTGGGCGCCCACAGTGGATCGAATGGCAGCAGGAACACCACGCCCGCGACGGCAAAAAGGAACGCCCCGATCAATAGCCAGCGGTGTTGCCGCACCAACTGTCCGGCTTGTCGCAGCAGGTCTTTGAAATCTTGAGCCACTTCCACAGCGCCAACCTAGCTTGTTCTCGCGCGTAAACAACTTCTATCTTCCGACGGAGCCGGGGAATTCTTCCCTTGGGTGTTGCGACGAAGCGGCTGCTGTCGGAGCAAGTTTGCGTTTCTGGATTAGGTGCAGATTGCGGACGTAAATGGCGCTGTTGGGCAGGTACGCGAGGATTCCTACAGGATCGCGCTGAAAAATGAAATACAGGCACATGATGATGCTGCCGCCGATACTCCAATACCAGAACGAAACCGGTATCACGCTTTCGCCGCGCTTCTCGGAGGCGATCCACTGCACAAGAAACCGGGTCGAGAAAACCAGATTCCCGATGAAACCGAACGCCGTCAGATAACTCCAATCCAATCCGAAAGCACGATGGGGTTGGGCAAACCAGGTAGCGGCAAGAACAAAGGGAAACATAAGCGATCCTTCCTCTCTTCAGTTGGCCCCGCTCTGGGCGGGGTTGACCGTTTGGGAGATTTTGTAGCGAATCATTCGGCTCTTCATCCAACGCACGGCCAGCAGGTCGGCGAACGATTTGAAGAGCCGGTTCCAGACACCGTAGTGGCTCTGACCGGAGAAACGCGGATTGTTGGTCACGGAGATTTCAGCGACGGTGAATCCTTCCATCTTGATCAGCGTCGGCAAGAATCGATGTGCACCCCGGAAAAATTTGATGTTCGCGATGCATTCCCGGCGAAACGCGCGATAGGTACAGCCGGCATCGGCGATGTTCTCGCCCGAAAGCTTGTTGCGCACCCAGTTGGCAATGCGCGACGACGCGATGCGGAGGAAGCTGTCGCCCTGTCCTCGCGATTCGACGCGTGTCCCACAAACACAATCGTAGGTCTTCAACGCTTCCAGGAATTTTGGCAGATCACGCGGATCATTCTGCAGGTCGGCGTCCAATGTTACGATGTAGCGGCCACGCGAGAATTGCATGCCGGCCCAGCTTGCGGCGCTCTCGCCACAGTTGAACTGGAACCGTTGGGCGCGCACGACCGGATCGGCTGCCGCCAATTCTTTGAGAATTGACCACGATTGGTCCTTGCTGCAGTCGTCGGTAATGACCACCTCATAGCTGATCCCGAGCGGATCCACCGCTTCATGGATTGCCTTGATGAGCGGTCGAAGATTTCCCTCCTCGTTGTAGCACGGCACAACAAGACTGAGCTCAGGAGCAGTCATGCGATTTGGAATTTCCTATTAAAACTGTAGCCGCAGGCTTCAGCCTGCGCGGGGAAGCCGCACCCGTAAGCCGAGTCCGACGAGACGCCGCTGTCGTGTGCGGCAACGGTGCGGCTACGCGGAAATTGGTATTGTTAGGCGCTCCAAGGACCTTTCCCATGGAATATGGCTGCCGGTTCACTTCTTCCCGTAAAACTCCGCGATCAGGTCAGAAACATAATCCACGTCTTCGAGCGGCAGTTCGCCGTAAATCGGCAGCGACAGAATTTCGCCGACGGCCTTTTCCGTGCGCGGCAACTTCGGAATGTCCTTGAACAATTTCGCCATCGCCGGCTGTTGATGGTTGGCGACCGGGTAATGGATGCCGGTGCCGACGCCTTGTTCCTGGAGGAATTTCGCCAACGCGTCACGTCGTTCGCAGCGGACGACGTACATGTGATAGACGTGATAAGCGTAGTCGCGCTCGAGCGGCGTTCGCACGATGCCTTTGAGCCGCTCATTGTACCGCGCGGCGACCTTGCGGCGATGCGTGTTGAGTTCGTCAAGATGCTTCAGTCCCACGCGACCAATCGCCGCCTGGACTTCGTTGAAGCGCAGGTTGTAACCGATCTCGTCGTTGGTGTATTTGTCTTTGCGTCCGTGGTTCCGCAATTTCCGCAGCCGTGCGGCGAGCGCATCGTCGTTGGTGCAAATGCAGCCACCATCGCCCATGACCGTAAGGTTCTTCGATGGGAAAAACGAGAACGCGCCGCAGAATCCCATCGAGCCAACGGTCTTACCCTTGTACTTCGCGCCCTGAGCCTGCGCGCAATCCTCGATCACCCAGAGATGATGTTTCTGTGCGATTTGGAAAATGCGGTCGAGGTCGGCCGGATGGCCGTAGAGATGAACCGGCAGAATGCCGACCGTCCGCGGCGTGATGGCCGCCTCCACTTGTCCTACGTCGAGACAAAAGGATTCGTCGATATCGATGAAGACCGGCTTTGCGCCCCAATGGCACATCGGTTCGATCGACGGGAACGCCGTGTGGGACGGCACGAGAATCTCGTCGCCGGGCTTCAATCCCATCGCTTGATGCGTCATGAGCATCGCGGCAGTCCAGTTGCAGGAAAGCACGGCGTGTTTGGTGCCCGTATGCTTCGCCAGCTCGGCTTCGAACGCCTCGCACTCCTTGGCCAGAATGTACCAGCCGGATTCCAGCGCGCGCATGGCCGCCTGTTTCACTTCATCGTTCAGGAAAACTTTGGAGAGTTGGATCTTTCTCATAGGATAATTCTCTTGGCCGCAGTGTCCTAATTTGCCCCGACACTGTCAATGCTCCAGAAGCGAGCCGAGATGGCAGCAAGAAATGCCTTGAAGCTCCCTGATCCATCCGTCAGATGACTGTTGAGGAATCTTCATACAACCGGGGGTAAGAATTCTTCCTTTGTTGATTTCGGGCAGCCATCGTCGGAACTCAGCCGCGTTGGTCAGACTGGCGCCGCCTTGGATGAATCTCAATGGGTGCTTAGCCGGTCCCGTGCCGGCTGAAAACGGAAACCAAGCGGACCTAACGATGGCGGAGATGACAAGCAGAGACAATAAAATCTGCAACGGAAGCGTTTTGTTTCTTGACGATCACGGGCTTAATGGGTGTTAGACCACGCGGTCATAGTTCACGATGTCTTCTTCAACACAACGGAAAGGCACTGCTGTCCAAGATAATCTGATTTCGGACAGGTGATGGTTGTTTTTTGGCCTGTTTTCATTGGTTGATCGGGTATCTCAGGTTGCGGTTGTCGTTGGCGCGGGCTGGATGCTGTCCAACTTGAGCCAGGTTTGGACGGCCATTTCGGAACCCGGCGGCGTGTCAAAAGGGGCGTCGATCCAGCGCCAGAGATCGCGGTAAGTGAACAGATTCCAGCGCAGCAGCGCCACCAGATTGCTCAAGGCCCACCCGATCTTGGCTCGCAACTGTAGATACTTCACCAACAGCATGGCGATCAGTGCGGTCCCAATCTGGATGTGCACGGCATTGGCGCTGGTGCCGACGAAGCTCTTGATCTTGAGGTATTGCTTCAGCGCCTTGAAGAACAACTCGATCTGCCAGCGTTCTTTGTAGATGGCCGCGATGGTCTGGGCGCTCCAGTGCAGTTGATTGGTCACCAGCACCAGCGTCTCCTGTTTCTTAGGGAGCCAGACTTCGACGCGGCGCAGCGTTACCTTGCAGACGCGACCGGCCGTCAGCGGTGTCAACGCGAAAGGCCCCAATAGGGTCAGGTCTCAACATAAAACAATTGCTTCCTCAATCGGGCCACGATTTCTTGCACGGACTTGTCCCGCTGCTGTCGTTGTCCGAAGCGGCGCACCGCCATCTGAACGCT
>Ga0335081_10002108_pt1 | contig 31327 bp, 18 predicted proteins | sample Lox_Sample_35_FD_206713 | JGI IMG/M metagenome (GOLD analysis project Ga0335081, IMG submission 206713) | Soil microbial communities from Loxahatchee National Wildlife Refuge, Florida, United States - Lox_Sample_3.5 | ecosystem: Environmental > Terrestrial > Soil > Wetlands | place: USA...
CGGGAAGCTCTCACGGCTTTGCGAAACGGCGGACACGCCACGCATACCTTCTACGGCTGGGCGCTGGCGACGCGGGGCCGTTTTCGGGAAGCGCAGGAACAGTTTCGGATCGCCGAGGATTTCGATCTGCTCAGCTTGGGACCGCGCTTCGATCAGATGCTCGCCTTTTATCTGGAACGCCGCTACGCGGATGCCAAGTCCGTTCTGAACGGCATGCTGCAAATGAAGCCCGATGCGCTGGATGCGCATGCGTTCCTGGGTCTAATCGGCGCCGTGGAACACGACTGCGCGACGGCCGATCGCGAGTTTGAATGGTGCGCGCGAACGTTTCCGATGCCGGTGAGCAAGTTCGGCCTTGCCGTTGCCAGTGCATGCCGCGGGGACCAGCAGAGCAGTCGCGCCTATTTGAAGCAGATGATGGAAGCCGCAGGCCCGGACTATATTTCTCCCTATCAAATTGCGCTTGGCTTTGCCTTCATCCATGACAAGGAAGCGGCGCTGACGTATCTCGGGAAATTGGCCGAGGCGCGGGAAGGGCAGATCCTCTATCTCAAGTACGAGCCGGTTTTCGACGAGATCCGCTCCGATCCGCGCTATCTCGAACTGGAGCGCAGGACCGGACTGGCGCCGTAGACACGCGCGCTTCCGGAACCCCGGCGAGGCAGATCCTCGTTGAAGTCTGCATGGAATGACGCCCGCGCGAAGGTCGGGCAGGGCACACCTTCGGTCCCGCGCTGGTTGGATTGAGGAGCAGACTTTGCGGATCGTGCACAACACCGCATCGTGCATAAAACCGCCTGTGCATAAAACCGCCTGTGCATAAAACCGCCTGTGCATAAAACCGCCTGTGCATAAAACCGCCTGTGCATAAAACCGCCTGTGCATAAAACCGCCTGTCATAAAACCGCCTGTCATAAAACCGCCTTGACTTGAATGCGCAATCCGCATATACTGGCGCAGTTTGTCTAAGCGCCCTCTGGTGAGGGAGGGCCTGGGAAGGGATATGTTCAAACCTCTGCGTGCGTTGCTGTTTTTGATGCTGACGACTGTGTGTATGGATCTGCCCATACATGGTCAAGCGCCCACGGGAACCATCAGCGGGCTTGTCAGAGATGCTTCCGGCGCGGTGATCCCAAGTGCCTCAATCACTATTACCAACAAAGCCACCGGCGTTGCGCGAACGGTCGCGGCCAACCAGGACGGCTTGTACAGCGCTCCGGCGCTGAATGCCGGTGATTATGAAGTTCGCGTCGAAATGCAGGGTTTTCGAACGCTGGTTCGCGACGCGCTGGTGACCGCCGGGACAACGACGACCGTCGATATGGCGCTCACGCTCGGTGAAACGCGTGAAGTGGTCAACGTGGAGGCGGCGACAGCGCAGATCAATTACGAGAGCAACGCCATTGCGGGCGTCGTCGCGCGCAACACGATTCAGGATCTCCCGTTGAACGGCCGCAACTTTCTTCAGCTCGCGAGCCTTGAGCCGGGGGTGACGATCGGCGCGGGCGCGCAGGCGCAGTTCAATTCGCTGCTGACGGTGACGACGCTGGGGATGGGCGGGCGCACTCTGTTCACCATCGACGGCGGCAACGTGAATGACGAAATGGAGCCTGGCGCGGGCGCGGTGTCCATCAATTTCTCGCAGGAAGTGGTGCAGGAATTTCAGATGTCGAGCGTCAACTTCGACAACGCGACCGGCATTACTTCGGTCGGGTCCATCAATATCGTCACCCGTTCGGGAAGCAATGATTTCCACGGCAGCGCCTATTTCTTTTATCGCGACCACAACATGGCGGCGTACCCCGGACTTTCGCGCAGCGCAATCGACCCGAATCCGTATTTCGCGCGCAAGAACCCGGGCTTCTGGATCGGCGGGCCGGTCAAGAAGGATAAACTTTTCTTCTTTTTCAACTACGAGCACATGGCGCAGACCCAGGTCTACGCCGAGCAGCAGGATCTGCCGTCGCTCCAGGCGCTGAACGGAAATTTTCCCAGCCCGTACACTTCAAATCTCTATACGGGACGCGTCGATTATCAGGTCAACGCGAAAAACAGCCTGTTCGCGCGCTTTTCACACGACGGGAATTACGCGGTGGGTCCCTACGGCGGCGTGCAGCCGATTCCGTCAAGCTGGTCGACCAATCGCAACTGGGCAGATCAAGGCGTCGTCGGCCTGACGACCACTCTGACACCGACCATGGTGAACGACGCGCGCGGATTCTGGCACTTCTGGCAGAACAACGACGGGCTTACGGGCGCGGCGAACTGCCAGTCGCCGTGCATCGGCGTGGGCTTGCCTTCGCTGACCGGAATGGTAGGATCAGGCACATTTTACGCCGGTGCGAGCGACAACGGTCCGCAGAACCGGCAGGAGCGCGCCATCCAGCTGAATGACACGCTGACCTGGCAAAAGGGATCGCACCGGCTGCGCTTCGGCATGGAAGAAGAGGTGATGGACACCATCAATAAAGGATGGGACGCCTGCACCGATGGGTGTCTGCAACTGTATTCCCCGGAGACCGTTGAATCCCTGGTATCACCGGCCAATCTGGCCGCCTATTTTCCCAATCTGCCCAGCAAAATTGTTACGAATCAGGATCTGCTGAACTTGCCTGTTTACAATCCGCCGGCTTCGATTTACGCCGGCGTTCCGGTAGGCAATCCGACCTTTCCCGGATATTATCAGCAGGGCCAGTCGCGCAACAACTGGCGCACGCATCCCTGGGTAGCCGACACCTGGAAAATTCGGCCGAATCTGACACTCAATGTTGGTTTGGGCTACGATCGCGAGAGCGGATTGTGGTACACGGATCTGTCCTATCCGCAGTTCCTCGCGCCGATCATCGGACAGGCGTCGGTGGGCAAGGACACGGCGGTGGATAATCTGGACTTCTCTCCGGTAGTCGGATTTGCGTGGTCGCCGTTCAAGGACAACAAGACTGTGATACGCGGCGGCGCCGGTTTGTATTGGGACACCCAATCGATCTACCAGCAGTTCAAGGAGGGTTTTGCGCTGGGTCCGCCGGGAGACGGGCGCACCAATCTGAGCGCCAGCATTTTCACCAACCCGTTCCCGAATATTTTCAACTTCACCACCAACCAGCCGGTGCCGATGGGCGCGCCGCTGCCGCTTCAGAACCTGACCAATATGACGCTGGGCCAGTATCTGCAGATTTACCAGACGCAGTTGCCCAACATTCTGGCGGTGTTTCCCAACAAGCCGGCGATCACCAGCGGACCATTCTCAGTGGACGGCATCGATCTTTCGAAATCGGCGATCGAGATCTATCCGCCGAATACGCCGCTCACGCGCAGCTATCAAACCTCCATCGGCGTCCAGCGCGATCTGGGCCACGACGTGGTGCTTACCGCGGATTGGGCGCGGCGCCAGTTTGAAAACGTGCTGCTCGGAGAGCAGGACCTGAATCGCACCGCGCGTTTCATCAATGGAAAAGCGTCGCCAGTGATTCCGAGCTGCCCGACGTCGCCGGATTTCACGCTGGGCGTGGAGTGCTCCACTGGATCAATCACCTTCTGGCCGGACTGGGGCCGCACGGTTTATGACGGACTGCTCGTCAAAGTGCAGAAGCGCCTGTCCCATCATTACCAGTTCGTGGCTTCCTACGCTTTGCAAAAAGAGCTGAACATGGCGGCGATCGATCTGGACGATCTGCGTAACGGCTACGGTCCGAATCTCGCCAAGCAGAATTTCAACCTGGGCGGCATCGGCCAGTTGCCATGGGGATTTCAGTTGAGCCTCAACAATTCGCTGATCAGCCGAACCCCGGTCACGCCCGTGGTGTCGGGCGTCGACCTGAACGGTTCCGGCAACGCGTCCTTCCCGATCACCGAAGCGGTCCCGAATCTGCAATACGGCTGTTTCGCATACAGTTGCGGTCAATCCCAACTGGCGGCCGCGATCCAGTCCTGGAACGCGAATCTCGCCGGCGGCAAAGATGCGCGTGGCCAGACCATTCCGAAGCTGTACATGCCCACCAACTACCAGTTCGGAGCGCCGATTTACGATCAGGACATCCGCGTCACCAAGGAATTCGTGATGAAGGAGCACTACCGGCTGGCGGTTTTCGGTGAAGCGTTCAACGTGCTGAATATCGCGAACCTCACGGGCTACAGCTTCGTACTGAATACGGTCGCGGCCGCGGGTAAGGCACAGGCGAATACATTCGGCCAGCCGACCTCGCGCGCGCTGCAGACCTTCGGTTCTGGCGGACCGCGCGCGCTTCAGGTCGGCGCGCGCTTTTCGTTCTGACCCGGTTCACCTGCGCTGCTAATCGTCAGAGTTCTTGACTGCGGCCCATCGCACCCTTTGGAACCGCTGCGTTCCGGCGCGTAAGCTCGACTCGCGGCAAAATCAGCCTTAGGCCTGAATCGGTGTCGCTGCGGTTTGCGTGTAGCGAGCTCGCAGCGCTTCCCAGCGCAGGCGCGCGCGGTCCAGGTACAAATAAACGACGGGTGTTGTATAAAGCGTGAGCGCCTGGCTGAAAAGCAGCCCGCCGACGATTGCAATCCCCAGCGGCCGCCGCAGTTCCGCGCCTTCACCGTGTCCCAGCGCCAGCGGAAGTCCGCCGAGCATTGCCGCCATCGTGGTCATTGTGATGGGACGGAAGCGCAGGACGCAGGCTTTGAAGATCGCCTGCTCCGGACGCAGACCTTCGCTGCGCTCCGCCGCGATCGCAAAATCGATCATCATGATCGCGTTCTTCTTCACGATCCCGATCAGCAGGATGATGCCGATCAGGGAAACCACGTTCAACTCGTTGTGGCTCACCATGAGGGCAAGCAGCGCGCCGACGCCGGCCGAGGGTAATGTCGAAAGGATCGTGATGGGGTGAATCAGGCTTTCATAGAGCACGCCTAGCACGATATAGACGCACACCAGCGCGGCGGCAATCAGAATCGGTTCGGTGGACAGCGCGTCCTGGTAGGCCAAAGCGGTTCCCTGAAAACTGCCGTGCATCGTCAGCGGGAGGCCGATTTCACGCTCCGCGTCCTCGATCACCGGAACCGCCTGGCTGAGCGACGTCCCCACGGGAAGATTGAAGGAAATCGTGACGGAGGGAAACTGGCCCTGATGGTTTACTGAAAGTGCGGTGTTGCTGGGCGCGTAGTGCGCGATCGCGCTCAACGGGATCTGCTGTCCGTTATTGCCCCTCACATACAGAAACTTGAGGCCGTCGGGATTCCGCCAGAACTGAGGTTGTACTTCCATCACCACGTGGTATTGATTCAGCTCTGTATACATCACCGACACCTGGCGCTGTCCGAAGGCGTCGTACAGCGTGTTGTCGATCGCCTCAGCCGAAATCCCCATTCGCGCCGCCGTGGCGCGGTCGATTTCGAGATTGGCTGCGAGCCCGCGGTCCTGCTGATCGCTGTTCACGTCAGCCAGTTGCGGCAGCGTACGCAGCTTTTGGAACACTTTGGGCGCCCACTCGTTGAGTTCGGCCACGCTGTCGCTTTGCAGAGTGTACTGATACTGAGCGCCGCTCGCACGGCCCCCGATGCGCAGATCCTGAACGGCCTGAAGGTACAGGCTCACGCCGGGAATACGGCTGATTTTGGGCCGCAATCTGGCGATGACCTGGTCCGTGCTGACGCCCCGGTCCTTCAAAGGCCGCAATGCGATGTTCATGCGCCCGGCGTTGAGCGCGGACCCTCCTCCGCCGCTCCCGGCGCCGACATCGGCGTTCACGTTATCGACAGCCGGATCCTGCAACACGATTCTTACGAGTTGCAGCACATGATCGCGCATGGCCTGAAACGAAGTTGCCTGGTCGGCCAGGATACTTCCGGAAATACGGCCGACGTCCTGCTGCGGAAAAAATCCCTTGGGCACGATCAGGTACAGATACACGGTGAGCGCGATGGTGCACAGCGTGACCGCCAGAACCGCCGGTTGATGCCGCAAAACCCAGCCGAGCGATTTCTCGTAGCCCCTGCGCAGCAGATCGACGCTTCCGCCGCTCAGACGATAAAAGATGTTGTGCTTGCCCTCGTTCTCGCCGCGGCCGGTAAGGCGCGCGCACATCATCGGCGTCATGGTGAGCGAAATCGCGAGCGAGAAGATGATGGCCACCGACAATGTAATCGCGAACTCGCGGAACAGCCGCCCCACGATTCCCGGCATCAACAGAATGGGGATGAAAACCGCAATCAGGGAGATGCTGATGGAGAGCACAGTGAAGCCGATTTCCGCCGCTCCATGCAGCGCCGCTTCCATCGGGCTCATCCCGTTTTCGGTGTGGCGCGTGATGTTCTCGATCACGACAATCGCGTCGTCCACCACGAATCCGGTAGCGATGGTGAGGGCCATCAGCGAGAGGTTATCGACGCTATATCCGAACACGTACAAAACGCCGAACGTCCCGATCAGCGATACCGGAACCGAAATGCTGGGAATCAGCGTCGTACGCCAGCTCCGGAGAAAGACGAACACTACCATGATCACCAGGCCGATCGAAATCGACATGGTTCGCTGCACATCGTGCACGGAGGCGCGAATCGTGGTGGTGCGGTCCTGGAGAACTCTCACATCGATCGAAGCCGGTATCGAGGCCGTCAGCACCGGCAGGACCGCGAGTACGCGGTCCACCGTTTCCACAATATTGGCGCCGGGCTGGCGGAAAATGTACATCACCACCGCCGGCTGATCGTTCACGAATCCGACGTTGCGCAGGTCCTCCACCGAATCCTCTACCTCGGCGATGTCGCGCAGCATGACGGGCGCGCCGTTATGGTACGCGATCACCAGGTCGCCATAGTATCGGGCCTTTAAGAGCTGATCCGTCGTGGAAATCGTCCATGATCGGACATCATCGGAAAACCGGCCCTTGGGAAGGTTCACATTCGCCGCGCTGAGAACCGGGCGAACATCCTCCAGACCCAATCCCATGGCGTTCAGCTGCGTCGGATTGATCTCCACGCGCACACCAGGCAGCGCGCTCCCGCTCACCCTGACTTGTCCCACGCCGAACACCTGCGAAATGCGTTGTTGAAGAATGGTCGACGCGGCGTCGTACAGTTGGCCTGAATTGAGCAGGGGAGAGGTGAGTCCCAGCATCAGGATCGGTGCATCGGCTGGATTCACTTTGCGCCAGTACGGATTCCGCGGCAGGTTCGCCGGCAACTGGCCGCGCGCCGCGTTGATGGCTGCCTGCACGTCGCGCGCGGCCGCATCAATATTGCGTGACAGATCGAACTGCAGCGTGACGTTGGTGGAACCGAGCGTGCTCGACGAAGTCATCTCGTTGATCCCGGCGATGCGGCCGAACTGCCGCTCGAGCGGGGTTGCCACCGAGGATGCCATGGTCTCCGGACTCGCGCCGGGGAGCGAAGTGGAGATCGAGATCGAAGGAAAATCGACCTGCGGCAACGGAGCCTGCGGAAGAAAATTGTACGCCACACCGCCTGATATGCCGAGTGCAACAGTGAGCAGCGTGGTCGCCACGGGGCGGTGGATGAATGGCGCGGAGAGACTCATGACCTAACGGATCAGCCTATCACTTAACACGAAATCCGGCCACTCGGAAAGGTGCGACCTGCCGTCAGACACGAAATCGCCAGCCATGTACGGCGCCCGAAAGAACTGGAACGGAAACGAGCTGCGGCCCGGGAACACATTCCGCGCGGCGGCAAAAACGGCTCAAGATGCCACGTCCACGCGCATGCAGTAGTTGTCGCAAGAATCGAGTCGGCGAAAGCGTTTCGGGTTTGCTGGTATTGGCTGCCAATGCCGGTTGCTACTGATTTGCGGACGCGCCCTGCCGCACTGTCGGGTATTTGATTCCGAGCTGCTCCAGGTAAGTGTCATATTTCGACGAATCGTAGTAGAACTTTTTCATCTGATCGCGATACTTGGCCATGGTTGCGGCGTTAAGCCAGATGGCCGGCTTGTCCTCGGGACGCAGCAACGAAACGTATTTCTGATTCTTGGTCTGAACATTATTGAAATAATCCCACGCCGCTTGCACCAGTTCCGGATGCGTGAGGATATCAAGAATGGTCATTGCCTGCACCTTCGCACCCGCAATCACTCCTTTGTACGCGATCGGCGTGGCCATGGAGATGGCATTCGCCCAGTTATGGCCAGGGCCTCCAGGAATATTCGACGGATACATGAGAGTCACAGTCGGAACGGTCCAGGAAACGTCGCCGATGTCGTCGGAACCGCCCCCCATCGGCTGCGAGCCGAAACCTTCTTCATCTCCACCCTGATCCTGCCGAGTCGGAGGAAGCGGCCGCAGCGGACGGATCTCTGTCGCTAAGCCGCGCACCGGCTGCTTCAACTCCGCCTGAAACGCCTTGGCGAGCGCCTGGTCGGCATCCGACCATTGCGGCAATCCGACCTTTTCAATGTTGTTTTGCTCCGCTTCAGCGATCGGCCGGCTAAAATATCCCGGCCAGGCGCTGCCGAGCACACGCTCGGTGTATTCGGTGTCGGTCATGAGCGTGGCGCCTTTGGCCATGTTGTCGCCGATGTGCCAGAGGTTCATGATGTGGCCGTAATCGGCTTCGCGAAAGTAGAACCAGATGGCGGCGTTGGGCGGAACCACGTTGGGCTGGTCGCCTCCATTGCTGAACACGTAGTGGACGCGCGTTGCCAGCCGCAGGTGCTCGCGGCGGAATTCGTATCCGACACTCATAAGCTCGGCCGCGTCCAGAGCGCTGTGTCCGCGCCAGGGTGCGGCGGCCGCGTGCGCGCTTTCGCCCTTGAACATATACTCGACCGAGACCAGGCCGTTTCCGCCGCCGGGCCCGGAGTTCACGCTGAGATTCGTTCCGACGTGCGCAAACAGGCAGATGTCCACGTCCTTGAACATCCCTGCGCGGACATAGTAAGCCTTCGTTCCGAGGAGTTCCTCCGCTACACCAGGCCAGATTTCGAGCGTGCCCTTCATATGCTCCCTCTGCATTACCCGCTTCACCGCCAGCGCGGCGAGAATTTGCAGGGGCAAGCCCGAATTGTGACCTTCGCCGTGTCCCGGCGCGCCCTCAACGATCGGATCGTGATAAGCGACCCCGGGTTTTTGGGAAGCCTGCGGAATGTCATCGATATCGGAGCCAAGCGATATAACGGGCTTTCCCTCACCCCAGGTGGCGAGAAAAGCGGTCGGGATTCCAGCAACTCCACGCTGGATCTTAAAACCTTCGTTTTCGAGAATGCCGGACAGATACTTTGAAGTTTCAAACTCCTGAAAACCGAGCTCGCCGAAGCTGAACACGGTATCGACCATCACCTGCGCCTGTTTTTGCATATGGTCGATTTCACCAGCGAGATCGGCTTTGATGGCAGCCTCTTTTTCCGTCGTGATTTTGTTTTGTCCATAAGCGAAACAGGCCGCCAGGAACGCGACAGTCAATTTCTTCATCACGGTGGTTTCTCCTCGCCGCTCATGCTGATTCACGGCTCCGTGCCAGGATATCATTGCTGGTTCACGAAAACTCTGGGCCAGTGTCTTCGCCTAAGCCCCTGCGTAGAAGCATGGAAGATCCTCGCCAGGCATTGATGCGCCCTCATAACCCTCACCGCAGCGGCGGAGCGCTGACCGGCGGGCGCCGATGATGCGTCGCGCCCTCATAAGCGTAGGCGAGCTTGATCAGCTCCGCCTCCGACCATGGCCTGCCGTAAATCGTCATGCCGGCTGGAAGCGTGCCGCCACGCGTGAATCCCATGGGCACGTTGATCGCCGGAAAGCCGGTGGTCGGAGAAAAGAACTGGCTGTTGTCGCCGGCCGGCGTATTCAAATCGCCGATTAGCCGCGGAGGATCGCTCCAGGTGGGGTAAACGAATGCATCCAGCTTGAACTTGTCCATGGAGCGCAATACGGCATCGCGGACCTCCTCACGATATTTTGCATCCGCCACGCATGCGGGCGAGCCGGGACCATTGTCGGGCGCGGCTTCGGCCTGTTCCAGACGACGCTGCACGGAAGGATGAAATTTCCCCGACTTGATGACATCCGCCAGCGTTTTCACCGGCACGCGATCCCCTTGTGCAGCCAGATAGCGATTCAGATAGTATTTGAATCCCATGCACGGGCCTAAGCCTTGCGGGCGCTTGATGGCGTCCAGATCGACGGTCGCCGGATCGACGATCGTCGCTCCCGCGCGGCGAAGATCCTCGACGGCTCTCGTGAACACGCTGATCACCTCCGGGTCCGCGGTGGGGCGCTCATACGCCTGCCGCAGAACACCGATCACCGCGCCGCGAAGACCGTCGCGATCGAGCGCAGCCACATAATCGGGTTGGGGATGATCGCGAGCCGCCGCAGTCACCGGATCATCCGGGTCCGCGCCCGCGATCACCTGCAAGACCCTCGCGGCGTCTTCCACGGTGCGGGTCATCGGCCCGGCGATATCGGCGAGAAGCGAAAGCGGAATCACGCCCGCGCGGCTGGTGAGTCCCATAGTCGATCGAATCCCGACCAGCGCCTGGTGCGATGATGGGCCGCGGATCGAGTTTCCGGTATCGCTGCCGAGACCGACCAGTCCAAGACTCGCCGCCACCGCTGCCGCGGTTCCACCGCTTGATCCCGCCGTCACGCGGTCGAGCGCGTAGGGATTTCGCGTGTACCCCGGGAGGATCGAATTGACGGTTTCATACGGGCTGAAGGCCCACTCCGCCATGTTCGATTTCGCCAGCACGATCGCGCCCGCTTCCTTCATACGCTTCATCAGGAACGCGTCCTTGTCCGGAACGAATCCGGCCAACGCCAGCGAGCCCGCGGTGGTTTGCAGGCCCGCCGTTTGAAAATTGTCCTTGACGATCACGGGAACGCAGTGCAGCGACCCCGCCGAACTGGATTGCCCAAAATGCCGGTCCAATTCTTCCGCCTGTTTTTCCGCGTTCGGGTTGATCAAAATGATCGAGTTGAACGCCGGACCGTTTTTGTCGTAGGCGGCGATTCGCCGGAGGTACTGACCGATCAGCGCGCGACATGTGATCCGCCCGGTTTTGATGGCCTGCTGAACCTGGGCGATGGTCGCCTCTTCGACTTCGAAAGGCTCCTGAGCGGCGAGCGAAGCGGCGAAAATCGCCAGGAGAAATACCAGACGCATGCGTTTATTGTAAGTTCAATGCCGTTCGGGGAGGATGGGAGTTCTTTCTTCGATTGAACTCCATAGTTATATATCGGCCTATGTCGTGTGTGCGGCAGACGTTCGAATGGGAGACTTGACGCGCCAAACGCACGTCAGTGTGCAAAGCAATCAAAGCCAACGGATTATTGCGTAGCGCCGCGCCGAGGAGTTATGGCGTCGTCTAAGTCGACGAAGTCCAGGGAATCGTCCCCAAAACCGGGGCGCCCGCTCAAAAGAAACACGTTGCCAGCCTGCACCCGGCTTGAGATTGCGCCGCTGCGCCTCGAGGTCAAAATTTGAGAGAAGTTCGTAGGAGAGTTGGTCTTGGACTGGGCGGAATCGCATACTCGGGCGGGACAATTCTCTCTCTCCTGCGACTCCTTTGCGACACGTGCATCAAAATTGGAAAGGACGTTGGCTGAAGCTCACCCCAGATGGAAACTCCCGTGATCAGGATTTCCTCGATGTAACGCGTCAGGTTAGGGTTAGCCTTCATCGACCGCGGCAGTAAAAGCGTAAAGAGGTGTTGCATGTCAATTGGCGTGGCCTCCGCGCCCGAGCAGTTCACGGCGGCGCGATACGAGGCTCTGATTCGTATTGCGAACTCCATTCGCGCCCGCACGGAATCCGAGGACTTGTTCGAAATCCTGGTTCGCGAGCTGGGGCAGGCGATCCCGTTCGACGCCATCGCACAATTCGAATCGGCGAACAAGATCCGCTGGCACTTCGGGCCTGTGTGCCGGAAGTCGCAGCACCAGCCTGATGAAGGCGAAGGCGAATCCTTGCCGGCCTACGTGTTTCGGACTCAGGAGCCCATCGTGCTGAGCAGTTGGGAGCCGGATCCGCGTTTTCCATTTAAATGTTCTTCCATGCGGGACGCCGGCCTCAAGTCGCTCTGCGCTGTGCCGCTGACGACGGCGCATCGGAGGCTGGGCAGCCTGATCATCGCGAGCGTTCAGCCCGAAGCCTACTCTCCGGAAGAAGTTCGCTTCTTCAGCCTGGTGGCGGACCAGATCGCTCTGGCGACTGACGACGCCATCAACTTCACCAGCTCTCAAAAAGCGCAGGAGCGATTGCAGCTTCTGCTCGATCTTACGAACCGTGTCGCATCGCATCTCAATCTGCGCGAGGTTCTGCGGGAAATCTCGGCGCAAATTCGCGCGGTGATGCACTCCGACGGGGTTGGAATCGCTCTTCCAAATCCCGAAAATGGGAGGCTTCGGATCTACGTCCTTGATTTTCCAAACGCGCCCGCGGACCTGGAAGAAGGCTACGAGTCGACTGAGGAGAACCCCATCGTGGAGGTGTTTCGAACTGGCGAGCCGGCGATCCTAGCGGGGGAGGTCATCAAGGGATTGCCGGCGGCGGCGAAACACAACCTCCAGGCCACTGTGCATGTTCCGCTGACCGGCCGTGACGGAGTGTTGGGAGTGCTTTCGCTCGGCACGCTGCGCGAGAATACCTTCTCGGACGACGATCTGCCGTTCCTGACGCAGGTTGCGCGCCAGGTGGCTCTGGCGATCGAAAATGCGCTTGCATACGGCGAAATTTCCGAGCAGAAGGAGAAACTGACGCTTGAGAAGCTGTACCTCGAGGACGAGTTGCGCAGCGAGGGCGGATTCGAGGAGATTATCGGACGCAGCGAAAGCCTGCGGCGCGTGCTGGATCAGATTGCGACCGTGGCTCCGACGGACTCCACCGTTCTGATCTACGGCGAAACCGGCTCGGGCAAGGAACTGATCGCGCGCGCGGTTCATAATCTGAGCGCTCGCAAATCCGGATCGTTCGTGAAACTGAATTGCGCCGCGATTCCCACCGGGCTGCTCGAAAGCGAGATGTTCGGGCATGAGCGCGGCGCGTTCACCGGCGCCATCTCGCAACGGATCGGGCGCTTCGAACTGGCGAATCGCGGCACGATTTTTCTCGACGAGATCGGCGAAATTCCGCTTGAGCTACAACCTAAGCTGCTGCGCGTTTTGCAGGAGCGCGAGTTCGAACGCCTGGGTTCGACGCGCACCATGCGCTCGGACGCGCGACTGATCGCGGCGACAAACCGCGAGCTGGATCAGCTCGTCGCCGAGGGCCGGTTCCGCTCGGATCTGTACTATCGGCTCAATGTTTTTCCGGTGCGCGTGCCGGCGCTGCGCGAACGGCCCGAGGATATTCCCATTCTGGTTCGCCACTTCGTGCAGCAGTTCAGCCGGAGACTCGGCAAGACGATCGACGCCATTCCGGCGGAAACCATGAGCGCGCTCACGCGCTATCCCTGGCCGGGCAATATCCGTGAACTTCAGAACGTCATCGAACGCGCTGTGATTCTTACCGCCGGCCCGATCCTGAGCGTTCACACCGACGATCTGCGCGCGGCCGGCCCGCCCGTTGGGCCGATGAACGCAAACAACGGACATGCCGCTTCCGCCGCATCCCGCCAGGACCTGCGTTCAGCGCTGGAGCACGCTGAGCGGCGCCAGATCCTGGGCGCGCTGGAGAAATCGAACTGGGTGGTGGCCGGTCCGGAAGGCGCCGCCGCGCGTCTGGGGGTGAAACGCTCCACGCTGCAGTCGCGGATGCATAAGCTGGGAATTCGCGTCGCCAGAACGGGCGCGTGACACTGACGATAGACTGACCAATTATTAACACTTCGGGAGCCGCATGACGCGATCTTCGTCGCGCGGAAAAATGCCGGCAAGATTGGCGATCAGCTCGCGCAGGCCGATCTCCTGCGCCTTTTTCACCAGCGCCGGATCCGCATCGAGAAGCGTGGCTGCGTCCGGCATCGCCACTCCCTCAAACAGCAGCAGGAGCAAAGCGGCCCGCGGAAATGCATCGATCGCAAGCAGAGCTTTTTCGACGTCTGCTTTCGTCATGCCGGGATTCAGAGACCAGTTTCGCGGCGTGGTTGCACCCTTGTGATACGCCTGCGCGGTGCGGCGTGCGGAGTCCGCCAGCGGATCATGGATTATATTCAGAGCCTTTGCGATCACCAGTCTTCGCCGCCAGCCCTGCATCCAGCCGCTGAAAAAGGAAGTCTCAGCATCCTCTTCGGCGGCGCTATCAGCGGCGATGTCGACGCTGAGGTCGGAGCTGCCCGTCAATAGGAAGGCAAGCCAGTAAAGATCGGCGGCATCCTGCTTGATCTCCTCCATGGGTTTCTCGTAAGCCATAGTCATTCGCTCTTTCATCCACCTCGATAGAGCACTTATCACGCCGCTTGACGCCAGCGAAAACACGGCGTTTTGGGGTGCACCATCTCCGGCAGGTGCCGAGTTCCCGGCCGGATGCCAACAGCACGACAGTGAACCCGGACTCGGATTTGACGAAGCCCTTCAGAATCAGTGAGCAGCCTTCGGCACCGAGCCTGCTCCCCTGTCGAAGCAGAAAATGCGTTGCGATATGTTTCGAGTCAGTTATTCCGACACAGCCGAGGGACAGCGCTGGAGCCTGCATGGACGCCTGGCCGGCGCGTGGGTCCAGGAAATGCGTTCGTGCTGGAAATACGCGCGTGAACAAGCGCCTCTTGCCCGCGCGGTCGTCGACCTGAAACAGGTCACCTTTATCGATCCGTCCGGCGAACGGCTTCTCGCCGAGATGCGCAGCGAGGGTGCGGAATTGATCGTGGCCGGAGTCGAGCATCACCACCTGCTCCAAACTCTGGACAACCACCCCAGCCCGCCGGCAAACGGAAGCGTAAAAGAAGGAGGGAACAAATGAACACCAAAATGAACACCAAACGCGGAATTCGTTTCGGCGCCGCGGTCGCCCTGATCGTCGTGGCTGCGCTGGTCTTTGTCGCGGCCAGCCGGAGCAAGACCGCTGCCGCGGCGCCGCCACCACCGCCCGAGGTTCAGGTTGCGACGGTTGCGCAGCGCGATGTGCCGGTCGAGCGCCAATGGATAGGTACTCTCACTGGCTTCGTCAACGCTGCGATCAATGCCGAGGTAACCGGGTACCTTCTGCGCCAGGACTACGTCGAAGGCTCGTTCGTACGCAAGGGACAATTGCTGTTCGAGATCGACCCGCGGCCGTTCCAGGCCGCCGCCGATCAGGCCGCGGGACAACTTGCTCAGTCGAAGGCGCAGCTTACCCAGGCTCAGGCGGTTCTCGTACAGGCGCAGGCGCAGCTTGTAAGCGCGGAAGCCAATCAGCGCAAGTCGCAACTTGACGAAGAAAAGTACACGCCGCTATTCAAGCAACAGGCGGTCACTGAGCAGGACCTCGACAACGCCGTCGAGACCAATCAATCGAACAAGGCGTTGGTAGCCGCGGCCAAAGCCCAGGTGGAAACGTCGAAAGCGCAGATTGAGGCGGCCGGCGCCTCAGTCAAGGCGGCGGAAGCCGGGCGCGAAACTGCGGAGGTGAACCTTGGCTTCACCAAGCTCACGTCTCTCATTGATGGGATCGCGGGGAGCGCTACCGTTCAGGTCGGCAACCTGGTGAGCCCCTCGAGCCCGCCCGTGACGGTGGTCTCCACGCTCGATCCGGTCAAAGCAGTGTTCACGGTCAGCGAACAGGAGTATCTCAGTCTAGCGCGAGCCGACGCGCTTCATCATCTTCGGCTGGAGCTGGTCCTCGCCGATGGGACCACGCACCCGCACGCCGGGCGGTTCTCGTTCGCTGACCGGCAGGTGGATCCCAACACCGGCGCGATCCAGATGACAGCGCTGTTTCCAAATCCCGGCAACCTTCTGCGCCCGGGTCAGTATGCGATGGTGCGCGCCGTGACGGGCGACAACAAGGGCGCTCTGCTGATTCCGCAACCCGCCGTGAACGAACTGCAGGGCAGCTACGAAGTCGACGTAGTCGGCGCCGACAATCGCGTGACCACGCGAACGGTCCAGGTAGGGGACCGTGTCGGCACGATGTGGGTAATCAGTGAAGGTCTCAAGCCCGGCGAACGCGTGGTTGTCGAGGGCCAGCAGAAAATCCACATGGGCATGCAGGTTCAGCCGAAGCCTGTCCCTCCAACGAAAGACGCGAACTAAAGACGCGAACTAACTCAAGGAGTTGCTCACCATGTCCAATTTCTTTATCAGACGGCCAATCGTGGCAATAGTCATCGCCATTCTCACCGTGATTGTCGGAGTTGTGATGACGGTCACGCTGCCGGTGGCGCAGTTTCCGAACATCGCCCCGCCGGAGATCCGCATGACGGCGACCTACGTCGGTGCGGATTCCAAAGCGCTGGAGCAGGCAGTCGCTACACCCATCGAGCAGCAAATCAACGGCGTCGACAATCTCAGCTACATGTGGTCGGTGAACGCGACGGGCAGCTCGACCACCACGCTGTTCACCGATTTCGATCTCAAGACCGATCCCAACATGGATCTGATCCTCACGCAGTCGCGCGAGCAGCTCGCCTCGCCTCAGCTTCCGCCTGAGGTGAACAACTACGGCGTGACGCTGCGAAAGTCAACCACCGCTCCGCTGATGCTGATCGCCGTGTACTCGCCGCACGGGACTCGCGATGCGAAGTTTCTAGCCAACTACGCGTACATCAATCTAAATGATCCTGTCGCGCGGTCGTATGGTGTTGGCCAGACCCAGATCTTTGGAGCCGGCCAATACGCGATGCGGCTGTGGGTGAAGCCCGATCAACTCTCGAAACTGAACATCACAGTGAGCGATATTGTGAACGCCATTCAGGCGCAAAACACCGTGAATCCGTCCGGCCAGGTGGGCGGCGAGCCGGCACCCGGCAATCAACAGTTCACCTATGCGTTGCTCGCGCAGGGCCGGCTTACATCGCCCGACGAGTTCGGCAACATCGTGGTCCGCGAGGCTCCCAATGGCGGAACAGTGCGCGTGAAGGATGTCGCCCGCGTCGAACTGGGGGCGCAAAGCTACGCGCTGCTCAGCCGGTTCAACGGCAAGCCCAGCGCCATCGTGGCCGTCTACCAGTTGCCCGGATCGAACGCGGTTCAGACCGTCGCCGGCGTCCGAAAGTTGATGGCGCAGATGAAGCAGCGCTTCCCCCAAGATGTCGACTACGCCGTATCGCTCGACCAGACGCTCCCGGTGACCGAAGGCATGAAAGAAATCTTCTGGACTCTCATCATCGCGATCGCGCTGGTGATCTTTGTGGTCTATCTGTTCCTCCAGGACTGGCGATCCACGCTCATTCCGATGCTGGCAGTGCCCGTTTCGCTGATCGGCACATTTGTCCTGTTCCCGATTTTTGGATTTTCCATCAACACGCTTTCAATGCTGGGCCTGGTGCTCGCCATCGGCCTGGTGGTGGATGACGCCATCGTGGTCGTCGAAGGTGTGCAGCGACATATCGAGGAGGGGCTTCCGCCCAAAGATGCGGCTCGCAAAGCGATGGAGGAGCTTTCCGGTCCGGTGGTCGGCATTGCGCTGGTGCTCGCTTCAGTATTTGTGCCGACCGCGTTTATTCCCGGCATCACCGGAAGACTGTATCAGCAGTTCGCGCTGACCATCGCCATTTCGGTGCTGCTTTCGGCTTTTAATGCGCTCACGCTCAGCCCGGCGCTGGCTGGAATGCTGCTGAGGCCGATTCAACCGGGCAGTGAGCGCCGCGGCCCGCTCGGAAAGTTTTTCGGATTTTTCAACCGCTATTGGGAACGCGCTACGGATGGTTTTGTTCACTGGTCCGACGTGGTGATCCGCAAGGGCGCCCTGGTGCTGGTGCTGCTTGTCGTCTGCGGCCTGGGCGCGATTTTCTTCGTCGGCCATCTGCCCTCCAGCTTTCTGCCGGATGAAGATCAGGGCTATGTCTTCGCCAGCCTGCAGCTTCCGGTCGCCTCATCCATGGAGCGAACCAGCGAAGCCGCCGGGCAAATCGAGAAGATTCTGGCCGAGACTCCTGGAGTCCAATACACCACCAGCGTCGTCGGCTTCAACCTGCTGAGTTTCGCGCAGACCACCTACAACGCGTTTTTCTTCGTTACTTTCAAACCGTGGGGTGATCGCAAAACCAGAGCGGAGCAATATCAGGCCATCAAATACCGGCTGAACCGTGAGCTGAGCAGCCTGCCGGCGGGGACCGCTTTCAGCTTCTCGCCACCCGCCATTCCGGGCGTCGGAACTTCCGGCGGTTTTCAGTTTGTTCTCGAAGACCGCGCCGGCAAGGACGTAAAGTTTCTCGGCGATAACGTGAACAAGTTCCTCGCCGCCGCGCGGAAACGGCCGGAAATCGGCAACATCAGCACCACGTTTCTGCCCAGCGTTCCGCAGCGCTTCATCCAGGTGGATCGCGACAAGGTCCTGAAGCAGGGCGTTGCTTTGAGCGATGTTTATCGCACCGTTCAAGCCTACATGGGCGGTCTGTTCATTAATTACTTCAACGATTTTGGACGCACCTGGCAGGTGTATGTCGAGGCCGAAGCGCCGTACCGCTCGAACACCCACACGTTCGGCCAGTTCTATGTGCGCAACGCGCAGGGCCAGGCGGTACCGCTCACGGCGCTGGCGAAAATCGAAACCCGCTCCGGGCCCGAGTTCACCATGCGCTACAACGAATACCGCGCCGCGCAGATCAATGGCAGCGCCGCACCCGGCTACAGCTCCGACCAGGCGACGGCGGCCCTTGAAGACGTTTTCCGCCAGACGATGCCCCGCGAAATGGGATTCGACTACATGGGCATGTCGTATCAGGAGCAGAAAGCCCGCGAGGGGATCTCCTCCTGGGTGATCTTCGGCTTCTCACTCGTGTTTGTGTTTCTGGTTCTCGCGGCGCTCTACGAAAGCTGGTCGCTCCCGTTCAGCGTGCTGTTGAGCACCCCGGTCGCGGTCTTCGGCGCGGTTGCGATCCTATGGCTTCGCCGCGTGCTGCTGGCCGCGTTCCTGCCCACATACATGGTGCAGCTTGAAAACGACGTCTACATGCAGATTGCCCTGGTGATGTTGATCGGCCTGGGCGCGAAGAACTCGATTTTAATCGTCGCTTTTTCGAAGGAATTGTACGAAAAAGGCATGCCGCTCGTTGACGCCGCGCTCGAAGGAGCGAGGGTCCGCTTCCGCCCGCTGATGATGACCGCCCTCGCGTTCATCGTCGGGTGCATACCGCTGTGGATCGCATCCGGCGCGGGATCGGTCGCGCGGGAGGTAATCGGCACGACGGCCATCGGAGGCATGGTGGCCGAGACGTTCCTCGGCAGATTCTTCGTTCCCGCCATTTTCGTTTTGGTGGAGAAAATGTCAGGCTCGAAAACGCCTGTCATGGAACCATTGCCTTCGCCGGTTCATGGAGATTGACATGAAAACGTACTTCTTGATTGCGATGGCCGCGATGGCGCTGCTCGCCGGCTGCACCGTCGGTCCGAATTACAAACGGCCGCAGGTCGCCGTCCCGGAAAGTTTCCGCGCGCCCCAGGCGACAGAAACGTCGTTGCCGGAAAATCAGGCTGCTTCGCTCGCCGATCAGAAGTGGTTCGAGGTTTTCCACGACCCGCAGCTTCAGGCGCTGATTAAGGTCGCCCTGGTGCAGAACTACGATCTGCGCGACGCTGTGGCGCGGGTGGACGAGGCGCGCGCGAATCTCGGGATCACTCGCTCGAACCAATACCCGCAGGTGGGCGCGTCCGGGGATCTCCAGTTCACCCGCCTGTCGCGCAATGGCCAGTTTCCCCTGCCGCCATCGTTCGTCCCCAATCAGAATCGCAACTGGGGTGAAGCGGCGCTCAATCTGCTCTCATTCCAGGTCGATCTGTGGGGACAGTTGCGCCGCGCAACGGAGGCCTCGCGCGCCAATCTGCTCAATGCCAACTGGAACCGTAAAACCGTAATCACCACGGTAGTGAGCCAGGTCGCGGCCGATTACTTCGAGTTGCTGGAGCTGGATTCGGAGCTGGCGATCTCCGAGAACACCCTTCGGACGCGCCAGGAATCTCTCCAGCTGACGCTCGATCGCCAGGCGCACGGCATCGCCACGCTGCTCGACGTGCGCCAGGCCGAACAACTCGTCGACACCGCGGCCGTGAGCATTCCCCAGTTGCAGCAGCAGATCGAACAGACCGAGGATCAGGTCTCCCTGCTGCTGGGGAAATCCCCGGCGAACATTGAACGCTCGCATCGCTTCAGCGAGGAAGCTGTTCCGCCCGAGGTGCCCGCCGGCCTTCCGTCGGCGCTGCTGGAGCGACGTCCCGATATCCGCGCGGCGGAGCAGGCGATGATCGCCGCCAACGCCAACATCGGCGTTGCGAAAGCCGCGTACTTCCCGCAGATCAGCCTGACTGGTTCGATCGGCGGCCAGAGTTCAAGTCTCGCCAATCTGTTCTCTGGCCCGAACGCGGCGTGGAGCTTCGTGCCGCAGATCACCCAGCCGATTTTCACCGCGGGCCGGCTGAAAAACAATGTGCGCCTGGCCCAGGCCGAGCGCGAGGACGCGCAGATCGCGTATGAGAAGTCGATCAGCACGGCCTTTGAGGAAGTTTCCGACGCGTTGATTGCGCACCAGCGCACGCGCGAAAGCCGGGTCGAACAGATGAAATTAGTGACCGCGCTCGAGGACCGCAAACGTCTCGCCTACGCCCGCTACCAGGGCGGCGTGGACACGCAACTCAACGCCCTCGATGCGGATCGCGACCTGCTGTCGGCTGAACTGACGCTACAGCAGATCCGCTACGCAGAGCTTGTCAGCGTGGTCCAGCTGTATCAAGCCCTGGGGGGCGGATGGCAGTGAATCAGCGAGATGAACACCCGAAGCTACCAGGCCGCGGCTGTCTTCAATCTATCTGTTCCAGCTTTCGCGGGCTGAGGGCGTGAGACAATTTCGAAGCCGACTTCCACGGAAGCAGGCATGCTGGCCGAGTTTCGAACTTCGCACAGAATTCGATTCGCGCCCGTCTCAATCCTGTAGATCTGTCTCTGGTTGGGCTGTTCCGAGTTTGGATCGAGACGTACCCTTACTCCTCGATTGGAGACGTTCAGCGTAACTCCGCGCAAGCGCTTCGAAACGTTGTCCAAAGGGGTGAGGATCACATCGACTTTCTCCTCGTGCCGGGGTTCTGATCGCCGCTCGGCCGAGGACGCGCTCTCCTGCCGAAGAGCCGCGGACTCTGCCGGAGCGCTCGACGACCGAAGTCCTTGTCCAGTGCGGTCTTGGGTGCAACCGTCCTCCCTAGGAACGGCGCCGGCACCGTTCGAGCGAGTACTTGCAGGGACACTCACAGGCCTCGAAAGCACGCGAGCGACTCTGTCCATGATGTGTTTCATTTGCAGTCCTTCCGTTCCCTTTTGTGATGTTAAATCGGTTTCTGTGAATCCAACATCAGCTAACCTCCCTTAACCCCGAGGTGGTATCACTTAGCCCGTCGTCGGATGTACTAGCAAAGACGTACTCGCCAGCATTCCACGGCCGCCAAGGGTAGTACGAAGGACTGTCAGGGTTCACCTCCACTGTCGATTGGCCAGATCCGGGATCGCGGCAAGAACAGTGTTATACTCGCCGTCGGTACGTGACAGGGAGGCGAATATGCAAGCAAGATTTTCGGTGGTCCGCGTACTTCGCGTCGCGCTCCTGGTATGGATGGGGGCCGTAAGCCCGATTGCCGCTCAACAGACGCAGGGGCCGGCTGCGCCGCCGCGGAATCCATCACCCGCCGACATGCCTTTGCACACGCTCGAGGAAATGTTCGTGCGATTCCCGCTTCCCCCGGGTCAGGGAGCCTACGCGGACATCGACGGGATGCACCTGCACCAATATGTCGTCGAGCAGGCGGACATCTCCCGCAAATACCGGGATGCGGGGCACCAGAAGTTCTGGGGCCGCATCATCGGCACCTCGGCCGATGCGGAAGATGCAGAGTGGATGATCGCCAGGTTCAAGGCGGCGGGCCTCACCGACGTGCACAGCAAGCCGTACGATCTGGAGCCTCAGTGGTTTCCACAGTCATGGGAAGTGACGATCAACGGCAGCGGCAGGACGATCTCCCTCGAATCGGCGCAGCCAGATTATGGTGCCGTGGGGACGTCGAGTGAAGGGATGGATCTGGAAGCCGTCTACGCCGGCCTCGGCAGCGAAGCGGACTTCGCCGGAAAGGACGTCAAGGGCAAAGCGGTATTCGTGTTCACCATGCTTGGCGCGCCTAATGAAAACGCCGTGCGCCGAGCCGATGCCAAAGGCGCCGCTGCAATCCTCGAAGTGAATATGCTGCCGGGCAACGCGCGGTATCAAGCCTATCCGTCAGGCACCAAAGCCCCGGCGTTCACGTTGGGCCACGACGACGGAGTGGCCGCGCGGGACATCATCGCGGCGATGTCGACGGGGGAGTCCGCGCACGTGCGCGTGAAGCTCGATGTCCGCCGTGTGCCGGATTTGAAGACGGCGCAGATCTGGGGAACGCTGCCCGGTGCGACCGACGAGACGATTCACATCATGGCGCATCGCGACGGCTGGTATTACGCGTCGGGCGACAACGCCGGCGGCGTCGCGTCGATGCTGGGGCTCGCCGAACATTACGCGAAAGTTCCCCGGTCGCAGCGCAAGCGGACCATGATCTTCATTGCGCTCGACGGTCACCACAACACCGGCGAGGGATCGGCCGTGGGGAACAAGTGGCTGGTGGCAAATCGGCAACAAGTTTTTGCAAAGACCGCGCTGGCGATCAACATCGAGCATCCTTCGACGGTCGTGACGCAAGCGCGTCCGCGGTATTACAACTCCAACGAACTCGTGTGGGGCGACACCTACATGCCGAATCAGTGGTACGCTGGCGGTCCGTCGAGACCCGAGCTCGAAAAGATCGCGGTGAGTGCGTTCAAGCAATTCGGCGCGACCATCGATCTCTATCCGAGCCCGACACCGCCTGCCAGCGATATGAGCTCGTTCTTTCGTTTTCTCCCCGGCATCGACGCGGGCGAATATCACCACTACTTCCACACCGATTTGGAAACGCCGCAGACCGTGCCGTGGACCGGTCTCGAAGCCTGGACCCGCGCCTACGCGAAGATCATCGATGAGGTGAACAAGCTGCCGCTGAGCACGTTCCAGCGGCCAGAGGAACCCGCGCCGGCCCGGCGATCGGGAGGGCAGTGATCCGCGAAACGACATGAGCCTGATTACGCCAGTTGTTCAGCGCTGGATCGACGAGGGCCGTCGCGATCCTGATTCATTGTGGGCGCGTGCGGCGGACGATCTGCCGTGGTTCCGCAAATGGGACCACGTGTTTGAATGGGAGCCGCCGACGTTCCGCTGGTTCGTCGGCGGCCAGACGAATCTAGGCTATAACGCGGTCGATCGCCACGTGGGGGAGGGAAATGGCGGGCGCGCGGCGCTCATCTACATCAACGAACGCGGCGAGCGCGTGGTCGAAACCTACGCGCAGCTTCTGCACCAGGTGAAGCGCATCTCGGCGGCGCTGCGCGGCCTCGGGATCGGAAAAGGCGACCGGATCACGATCTACATGCCGCCGTGTCCGGAATCGATCGCGCTGATGCTGGCCACGGTGCGGATTGGCGCGATCCATTCGATCGTGTTCGCCGGATTTGGCGCCAAGGCGCTCGGCGACCGCATCGCCGCGAGCGGATCGCGCGCGGTCTTCGCGACCGACGTCATCTATCGCAAAGGTCAGAACGTGCCGTTGCTGCCGATTGTCGAGGAAGCGTTCGAGGTGAGCGGCGGGTCGGTGGAACGCGTGGTCGTGCTTGCAAGAGACGGTTCCTCGCGTGCCGGATCGCACATGTCGTGGGGCGAATTCCTGCGTCATGGCGAAGGTCAGGAATCGGGTCACGCTGTAATGGAGTCCAGTGAACCGGCGTTTATTCTGGCGACGTCCGGTACGACCGCGAAACCGAAGCTGGCGATTCACACGCACGGTGGGTATCAGGTCCACATCGCTGCAATGGGCAAGTGGTGCTTCGGCCTGCGGCCGTCCGATGTGTGGTGGGCGACTTCCGACATCGGCTGGATTGTCGGCCACAGCTATATGGTCTACGCGCCGCTGCTGGCCGGATGCACGACAATCGCGTTCGAGGGGGCGCTCGACTACCCGCGTCCCGATTCGAATTGGCGAATCGCCGTCGAGGAATTCGGAGTCACCGGCATCTTCACGTCGCCGACCGCGGTCCGCATGCTGATGCGGTATGGCAACGAGCCGCTGCTATCGATCGACCATTCGCGCCTGGAGCGCGTTTTCTGCGCTGGTGAAGTGCTCAACCCGCCCGCGTGGGACTGGCTGCAAAACACCATTCTTGGCGGGCGCGTGCCGGTGATCGATCACATGTGGCAGACCGAGACCAGCGGTCCCGTCTTTGGCAATCCCTATGGTCTCGGAATGCTGCCGATCAAGCCGGGATCATCGGCGATCCCGCTGCCGGGCATCGATGCCGCGGTCGTCTCGCTCGACGGTGAGCCGTGCGCGACAGGTGAAAAAGGAATCATGGTCTTGAAGCGCCCCTTTCCCGGACTCACTGCGGGCCTGTGGGGCGAACCGGAACGCTACGGACGAGACTACTGGGAGCGCATTCCGGGCGTTTATTATAGCGGCGACTCCGCGCATATCGACGAGGACGGCTACGTCTGGTTCGGCGGGCGCGCTGACGAAATCATCAAGATTGCCGGTCACCGTATCGGCACCATTGAAGTCGAAAGCGCATGCCTGAAGCATCCCTCGGTCGCCGAATGCGCCGTGATCGGGCGTCCCGACGATGTGCGCGGCGAGGTGATTTCCGCCTTCGTGCTGTTGAAGCACGGCCACACGCCGTCGGCGGATCTGCGCAAGGCGGTGATCGATACCGTGCGGCACGAACTGGGTCCGGTGGCCGTGATCGGCGAACTCAATTTCGTCGGGATGCTGCCGAAGACGCGCAGCGGCAAACTGATGCGCCGGGTGCTCAGAGCGGTCATTCTCGATCGCGATCCGGGCGACATTACGACGATCGAGGACGAAGGGTCGGTCGACGAAACCCGGCACGCATGGCTCCAGATGAAAGCGGAAATGGACCGGCGGCGCGCCTAGATCAGTTAAGTGAGTCGAATCAGGAGACTAAGATTCCAAGCCGAAAAAGCTCTCCAGGCTGGGGACCGCCGCAGGACTCGGCTTCGCTCGCGTCATCTCCACATGTCCCAACGGCGGCCGCATCGCCGCTACGAACTGGATCGCGGCGTCCATATTCATCTGGCGAACGTCCGGGTTCGGTTCGAGCGAATCATTTCCGCGCTCCTGCATATTGCCGACCACGATTCCATCGCTTCTGGGATTCAGGCTCAGCGTGGCGGCGGGATTTGCGGCGCGGCCGAAGACGCGGTATTTCATTTCCGGCTCCGGAACGCAGACGGTGAGTTGGCCCTTCACCGGGACAAGCTCGTTGTCGCCGAACAGCGTTTTTGACCCAAGACCGGTGCAGTTCACCACCACCGGTTCCATGAGCGACATCAGATCGCGCGGCGTGTCGAACTTGCGGATCACGATTTTGCCGCCGAACAGCAGGAAATCGCGGACCAGCGCCTCGAGATAGATCGAAGGCTCGATCGCCAGCGAGGAGCTGCGAACGGCGTATTTGGTCGGAAAGGGATGCTCGCCGGGACCAAGCACTTCGCGATCGCGGCCCGTGCGCAGATGATCCGGGAGAAGACCGTTGTTCTCGCCTCCGCCGCGCCCCGCGCCGGGCTCAGGATTGTCCGTCGCGTTGTAGCTGTCGATCCAATACACGCCATAGCCGGGCGCGCCGGCGAGCAGTTGAAGCTCGCGATACGAAATCTCCGCCGCCTGACGGAATTGTTCATCCCAGGCCGGCGTGCGCCGCTCGTTTGAAACCAAACCCGAGGTCGGCGTGAATCCCGCCCAGGACATGTTCGAGGTGGTGTAAGGCGGGACGGTCATGGTGTAAATCGTGACCGCGAATCCGCGCCGTTGAAGCTGGCGTGCGGCGGTCAAACCGGGCGAACCGCACCCCAGCACAGCCGCGCGGCGATCGCTCTGCTGTAACGCCATGTCGGCGACCATCGATCCGCAGCCCCAAGCGAGCGACATGCCCGCGCCGCCGAATCCGTAATCGTGAATGACCGTCTTTTCGTCGAACTTTTCCGCCTTGAGCACGAACCCGGAATCGCGATGTGGGCGCAGGCCGACGGTGGTTCGGATCACGCGGTCCCAACTGATCCGCGGAATGGCGAGATTCACGGCGGGCCGCACGTTCGCCGGGGGCACAAGCGTCGAAGGGGCGGCGGCTTTTGTTTTTCGCGTGGCACATCCGGTTGCCAGCGCGCTCACCACCGTAAGTCCGGTTCCTAAAAAATCGCGTCGATCCATCGAAGCCTTTGGAACACTGTATCAGAAACGCGGCGGCGGGTCGTGAAAGAGGCGAAAATCAGGTGCGGATGATTATGGTTATGGGCGAGGGCAAGACGCGCGGACTCTAACCGGCGATTCGGGCGAGCCGTCGGAGCAACATAAATTTGAATAGCCCCCGTTCCGACTCTGGCAGTCCGCTGACCTTTCGCGCCAGCGACTGACACGCCTCCGCAAATGAGCTCTCTGGCGAGGCCAGCCGCGATTCGAGCATTGCCTTCCGAAGACTCGCATAGTCGTTTGGAAGCGTTGCAAAAACCGGCCGTCCCAGGATGTTTTGGAGCTCCTCCGCGTCGGGTCCGTTGCGCTCCCACCGGTTAATCAACACATGCGTGCGGTCACTCGGAATGTCGCAGGCTTCGAGTTCGGTGGCACGGAGTTGCGCCATCTTCAACGAGGGGATTTCGGGTGTACAAACGATAAAGATATTGCGGGCGGAACGAACGACTTCCGCGGTCGCTTCGTTAACCACTTCAGGCAAATCGATCAGCACATAATCGTACTGATTCTGGACATAACACAAGAGTTTGTAATAATCGGCCCAGGAAGGCACACTCCGCCGGTGCCCTGGATTTGCTGCGAGCAGGTGGAAACCGGAAATCCGAACGACATGGCGAGCCCACTCCATGCGCGTCATCGCGTTCCCGAGGCTTAGCGCATCATCAAGGCCCAATTGGTTATCGAGGCCGAGCATGATCGAATACACACCCGAGCGGCGATCACTTTCGATCAGCAACACATTACTTGGGGAGGTATTCGTCAAGGCTGCGGCGGTGTGGATGGCGGTTGTAGAGCACCCTCCGCCGGCCTTCGCCGGGAGAAACGCGATAATGTTCGGGTTTGTGATCGGATGTTCTTTGTGGAGCGCCTCATACACCACGCTCTCCATCTCAGCCGGAGAGAACGGCTCGCGCAGGAGGTATTTGATCCCCGCGTCCTTCAAAATGAGAGCTTCCATCCGGTCCCATTTGGGGCGGAAGCCGATAATAATCGCTCTGAGGTCTCGCTCGTTGAGTTTATCGACAAGGGGTGCAACGGATTCCCAATCGCTGAGGTCGAGCAGGATGAAGTCAGGATCTTGCGCTTGCAAGGCGCGAATCGTCGCCGGGAGGCTAGAGGACTTAATCGGGTTCCTGAAGAACACACGAAGCAATCCGGTTTCAGCGGCGACGTATTCGATGCTATCTGCCGACAACGCGTTGTCGGTCAGCACGGCGATGCTCAGCAACGCCGATCTCTGGATGTCGCCCGTCACGATTTCAACGTCCACGGTATAACCATCGGGCAGAACCCTTACGACCTTTAGAGATTTCAGCGCACGCCAAGTGCCTGATTCTTCGAATCCGTCCGCGCTGTAGTAAGGCGTCGATTGGTGGATGTTTCGACTCGGACGGACAAGCTGAATCATCGGGCGCGCCGCGATACCGCGTCGCTGGCGCAGCGCCTTAAAGGATCTACGTGAATTCCCTAACAACGTTGAACCGCAAGGCTCAGTTACAACCAGCCAAGCCGTTTTGCATAATCTGAGCTGGAAGGCAGGACGGGATTTCGGACGTCATTGAGCACCGAAAGGAACGAATACTTGAATAGGTTCGCGCTGACCCTGTTTGTCGTTGGCTGGCCGATTGTGGCTGGTCTCTCCTTCAACGCTGCTTTGACGGCCGCGGGCCCGTTCCACTGCGGCAGGAGGCCTTCCACATTGGCGAAGCTCGCCAGTGACGTGATGAAACAGTTCCCGCGCGCTCGAAGCTGCCCTCCAGATGGCCTGCCGAACAGGTAAGGGCAAGGACGAGCAGTCGTATTCGCGGTTCTATCACTCTGGCTTCGTTCCAGAACCGCCGGACCATTTACCCGAACGGCGCTTCGATGTACGCTCGCTGATGACCGGCCCGAATCGACCATGTGGAGGCGTCGATGAACCTGATTCTACTGCTGATTGTGATCGCGGAGGCGTGCCTGGGTCTGTGTTGCTGGCGGAGTCCGGAAGCCCTGCGGTGCCTGGCAGCTCATCTGCTGACCAGGGCGGATGTCATCCAGGCGGCGCAAAAAGAGCACTCCCGCCGGCTACAATTCTGGCAGCTCGAATTGGGCGTGGATCGTGCCGCTTCGCACGATAGCGGCGAGGCGATCGCCATGGTCGAGGGCGTAGTACACCGCTAACCGCGGACGCATTTATCAGAACCGCACGAGGAGTGAAGCGGGAGAGACCGTCGAGCTTGTTCTCCCGCCCACGTGTTTGCGATAGAAACGGCCACACAGTACTTCGTCAGGGTGGGTACTGGTCTGTAGATTCCTAAGGTGAAATTGCGCCGGACGGGCCGCCACCCCGTATAATTTTATGATTCGGGCGCATCAGCATGGACTGGCTGAACGTGTTCTCTACAATCCCGTTGGCCGGCGCGCCGCGCTTCTTTCCTCGAACCGTCGTGAGACCGGTCGCGGCCGCTGCGATCATTGTGATGGCCGCCATGCGCACCTTCGCCATGGCTCACGCATCATCGCCCATCGCCACCGATCGCCTCGCGGTGACCGATTCAAGCATCGTGGTTCCAGCAGGCAGCCTGCAAGTCGAAAACGGATTCACCGGCACGGGGGACCCTTCCGTTCTCGACGGCCCAGAAAGTCTGTTTCGCTTCGGCGTCGCGTCGCGCACTGAGCTTCGCCTGACCGCTCCCGATTATTTCAACCAGAGTTCCGGACCCTCCGGCTTCGGCGATCTTGAGGTGGGCATGAAACAGCAGCTCGGCCCCATGTACGAGCAGTTTCTGACCTCTACCGTGAGAATTCTAAAGGACGCGCGATCCGCGAAACCGCTCAAGTTGCGCGCTGGCGTCATGAACGGCGCACTTGAGGTTCGCCTCCCGAGGCGCAAGCGGGAGGCCGGAAGAGACATTTTCATTTACACTTTAGGAACATGCGGCTGCTGATCGGAAGCGTGATGCTCGGGTGCGTGGCGCTCGCGCAAGGACTGCCGACGAGCGTGCTGACGCACGGGACGATCATCGATGGCACCGGCGCCGCACCGATGCGAGACGCGACCGTGGTGATTCGGGGCGATCGGATCAGCGCGGTGTATCCATCGGGCACTCGGCCGATACCCGCCGGCGCGCGCGTCGAGGATCTTACCGGAAAGTGGATCATCCCCGGGTTGATCGATGCGCACGTACACATCGCGGACGCGAGCGGCGATATCGCTCACTATCGCGATTTGCTGGGGAAGCTGCTGCTCAACGGGGTCACCGGGTTGCGCGACATGGCGGGGGACGCGAGAACGCTTGGCTATCTCGCCCGGGAGGCGCGCCTGGATGCGGCGGGTTGGCCGAACATTTATTACAGCGCTCTCATGGCGGGACCGACGTTTTTCTTCGAAGATGCGCGCGTCGCGGGCGCGTCGCGCGGAGTGTTGGCCGGCGCCGCGCCGTGGATGCGGGCGGTAGATGAAACCACTGACATTCGCATGGCGGTAGCGGAGGCGAAAGGAACCGGCGCCACCGGAGTGAAGCTGTATGCGAATTTGCCGGCAACACTGGTGAAGGCGATCACAGCGGAGGCGCATCGCCAGGGCATGCTGGTGTGGACGCACTCGACGATCTTTCCGGCCAAGCCCGGCGACGCGGTTGAGGCCGGCGCGGATACGATTTCGCACACGGCGTACCTGATATGGCAGGCCGCGCCGCGCGCCCCAGTGGATTATCAGTCGAGGGCGATGGGCGACTTTGAGCACATCCGGCCGGACGATCCGAAGATCACCGCACTACTGGAGCAGATGAAGGAGCACGGCACGATCCTCGATGCGACGCTTCGGGTTTTTGTGCAGCAGGTGGACCATTTCGGCAAAGGCGTGCTGCCGTGGGTTTATGCAGTGACTCGCGCGGCGCACAACTCGGGCGTGCTGGTGGATGCGGGAACCGACAGCGGCGGTCTGGCGAATCCGAAGCAGGCGGATTCGGGAGCCGCGGTGGTGGATGAGATGGCTCTGTTGGTGGACCAGTGCGGCTTCACGCCGGAGGCGGCGATTCAAGCGGCGACGCAGGTAAGCGCGATGGCTGTGGGACAAGCTTCTCAGCGGGGCACGGTCGCCGCCGGAATGTCCGCGGATCTCGTGGTGCTGAGCGCCGACCCGGCGGCGGACATTTACAATGTTCGAAAGGTCGTGGAGGTCTTGAAAGATGGCAAGATCTTCAAGCCAACTCAGAATCCGTAGCGGTTCCCGCGGTAGACTGGCCCCATGTCTTCCTTGAGCCGGCGCGCAGTGCTGAGCGGTATTTCCGCCGCGGTTGTGAGTGCTCGTTTTCGTTTATTTTCTCAAGCTCGGCCTGCATATTCCGCGCGCGCCATTCGATTGGTCCAGGAATCTCCCGTCGTCGATCTTCTCAATCAGTTCCGCTTTCCCGATTTTTCCGAAAGGCCGCCGAAAATCGAGCGCTGGTTGAACGCCCCCGACACGTTTACCAGGGAGGATTCCGAAGCGTACCTTAGCTCGGGGATCAACGTATTCGCGCTCGGGTCCGGGGCTTCCGATTACGAATCGGGGCTGCGCTTCTTCGCCCGATGGAATGGTTTTATTGCGGCTCATCCTGATGTGATGCTTCGCGTCACCTCCACCCGGGATATCGGACAGGCGCATCAGGCGCACCGGATCGGCGTCATGCTTACGCTTCAGGATTCGACTCACTTCCGAACCCCCCGCGACGTGGATGAGTTTTTCGGACTCGGCCAGCGCATCTCGCAGCTTACCTACAATCTGAATAATCGCATTGGCAGCGGCTTCCTGGAGCGGCGGGACGGCGGACTTTCCGTTTTTGGCGAGTCGATCATGAAGCGCATGGAAGAAGTCGGCATGGCGGTGGATGTCTCGCACTGCGCCGATCAGACCACGCTGGATGCCCTCGAAGCGGCGACGAAGCCGGTGCTTTTCACGCACGCCACGTGCCGGACGCTGATCCCGAACCTGATGCGCGCGAAAACGGATGACGCCA
>Ga0335081_10002109_pt1 | contig 31324 bp, 31 predicted proteins | sample Lox_Sample_35_FD_206713 | JGI IMG/M metagenome (GOLD analysis project Ga0335081, IMG submission 206713) | Soil microbial communities from Loxahatchee National Wildlife Refuge, Florida, United States - Lox_Sample_3.5 | ecosystem: Environmental > Terrestrial > Soil > Wetlands | place: USA...
ACGACTTGGAGCCGAGGTAGAGCGCGCCGCCGCAAGCCCTTATCTCAGGCCTGAGGAGTCGCTAGAGAAGGCCCAGCACCGATTGCGCGCCATCGACTTGCAGCGCGGCCCCGCTGACGAATCCGGCCGGCTCGCTGCACATGAAGGCAACGATCTTCCCGAAATCCGCAGGGTCACCTGTGAACTGGCCGTCGGGGGCATCGCCTATTGCTTTGAGCCGGTCGGTCGCGTGATATCCAGGACACGCCAGATTGAGCGTAACGCCGTGTTGCCACAAATCCTGCGCGGCGGTCTTAGACCATGCCCACAGCCCCGTGCGTGCCGCGTTGCTAAGCGCAAGCGCGGGAATCGGCTCTTTTACCGCAGACGATGTGATCAGGCAGATCCGGCCCCACCGGCCGGGCGTCATGCGCGGCACAGCCGCCCTGATTAGCCGCACCATCGCCCGGAGGTTGTCGTTGAGCGCCTGCGCCATCGCTGCATCATCCGCCTCCAGCGCGCGCATCGCGGGTGGCCCCCCGCTATTGCCGACGAGTATGTCGATGCCTCCGAAGCGACCGACGGTCGTCTGGACCAGGTAGTCCGGAGCACCGGCGTCGGTGACATCGGCCACGACCGCGTAAGCGGTGCCACCTGCCGACGTGATCTCCCTTGCCGTGCTTTCGAGTGCATCGCTGCCCCGAGCACAGATGACGACGTTCACGCCCTCAGCGGCAAGCGCGAGGGCGCAGGCCCTCCCCAGGCCCTTAGACGCCGCCGTCACCAGAGCTGTCTTGCCGTCGATTCCGAGGTTCATCACAGACCACCAGTTCCGAATGCCTTCGCGGGTCTCCTTCAGCGGCACGCGCGAAATCGGCCTCATAGACTACCTTTCCGCATCGAGATGGCCAGCGATAGCCTCATATGGTTTTCGGATGGGATCATGTGCCTGAAGTTGTCCCATCGCACTCTTCGCGGCACGCATGAGGGCCACCATTGTCAAGAGAGCCGTGCTATCAGTGCAGCTTCGCCTGGAAGATCGGCATGTGGTGCTCACTAGTGTCCCTCACCAGTGCCTCGAGCGACGGGCCGCCTACGTCAGCCTCGGCGGGCTCCCGAACGGGCCTGTTGGCGCCCGATTTGGCGGCAGTTCCTGGCAGCACAGACGTTCGGCATCCCGGCTTGCGACCTCTATGCCGGCACCGTCTGGCTCAGGCGCGTGTATGTAGTGTCCGTGAGGAAGATCCGGGCCCGGGCCGTACATATCCTGCCGTCACCGTCCATCCGCCGGAGCCTGGACCGCCCTGCACAGCAGGCGCGCACCCTGCTGACAGGCCTCGGCGACCGCGCCGGAGGTACTAGCCGGGAACGGCACACGGGTCATCAAGACGCTATTCCGGCCGCCGCGGCAGGCACCTGCGCGGAACGGTTCGCCGGAACGCACCGCCGCGAGTGCCTGGACCGGATGCTGATCCCCGGCGAGCGGCATCTCCGCGAAGGTCAGGGCGGGTACGCCCGCCGCCATAACGGCCACCGTCCGCACCAGAGCCTGCAGCAGGAACCTTCGCTGCGCCAGCCTGGTCGCGTCGTCGATATCAGCGTCCGGATCGAGCGCAGACAGGTGCCCGGCGTCCTGAACAGCAATACGGCCCAGCGGTCTAGCGGGTGCGAACAGCCAGGTCAGCATATGAACGAGTATCGGCACGAACGAGCCTGCAACCGGACGCTTGATATTTCTTGCTAAGATGCTTGATATAGTTTGCAAAGGACGATCTGAGGAGGAGAGCGATGAGCGAGACCCCCCACCCTAGGCAGGAGCCGCAAGACGCGATCCTGAGACTGCCTGCGGAGGAGAAGGTGCCGGATAACCCGGGAAGGGTTGCCATCGTCACCGGTGCCGCCCGCGGAATCGGTGCCGCCACTGCTCGCCGCCTAGCGGCGGATGGGATGGCGGTCGCCGTGCTCGACCTGGACGCCGGCTCGTGCGATGCCACGGTGGAAGCCATCACCTCTGCTGGTGGTCGTGCCATCGCGGTTGGTGCTGACGTCAGCGAGGACGAGCAGGTAGAAGCCGCTGTCGCCACAGTAGCGGAGGAATTGGGGGCGCCTACGGTGCTGGTCAACAACGCCGGAGTTCTCCGGGACAACCTGCTCTTCAAGATGTCCGAGGATGACTGGGACACGGTGCTCAACGTGCACCTGCGCGGGTCCTTCCTCATGAGCAGGTCAGTACAGAAGCACATGGTGGATCAGCGGTACGGCCGGATCGTCAACCTGTCCTCCAGTTCTGCGCTCGGCAACCGGGGCCAGGCCAACTACTCCGCGGCTAAAGCCGGGATGCAGGGCCTCACCAAGACCCTCGCTATCGAACTCGGCCAGTTCGGTATCACGGCCAACGCGGTGGCGCCCGGCTTCATCGCCACCGACATGACGGCTGCGACCGCCGCCCGGCTCGGCATTACGTTCGAGGACTTCCAGGCCAGTGTGGCATCCCAGGTGCCAGCTCGCCGGATCGGCGACGTCGATGATGTCGCGCATGCTATCTCCTTCCTGGCCAGCGAGGGTGCGAGATACATTTCTGGCCAGGTGATCTACGTGGCGGGCGGCCCACTGTGCTGAACGGCACTGTTCCATTCAGCCCGCCCCGCGACCCCAGGCCGTGACCGGCCGGTCCTTCATCGATCCGGTAAGGACGGGCCAGCCTGTCATCTTCCCCCCAACAGGGAAGGCTTCTGCCGTCACCACCACCACCACCGTCGGCGGCGGCGCCATCCGGGCCTCGCGGGTCGCCGACGGCAAGCTCGGGAGCGTCTGGTTCACAAACGAGCCCGGGAAGTTGATCACCGACAAGTCGGCCTCGGATGACTAAGACTGGGTACCGGCCGGCCTCTCCGTGCGCGGTTGCCGGTGCTCGCAGAGCATGCCTCGCCGAGGCCACCGCAGGAGAGTCATCCTGTGATCGTCGCGCGTGCACGGTGTGCGGGCTGGCCTGCCGCTGGACGATCAGCTTGCCCGTGAACAATCCTTGCAGGACCAGTGCGGGCTGGGCCCATGGCCGGTCCCCGGACGGGAACGCCTGCGCCAGGTGGCCCGGGGCCGACGCGAGCAACTAGAGGACCGGTTGTTATGGCGGCAGGTCGACTTGGCGTCGACGTGGCCGAGCCGGGTAGACAGCAGCGGCAGCCGGGCGGCGAACGTGCAGGTGAGGTTGTGCTCATCCAGCCGGGTGCCGTGAGTGGAGACGGAGAAGTTGAGTGCGGCGGAGGCTGGGCACCAGCGGTCGCGGTGTCGCTGGTACCAGCGCAATGTCGCGGCGCTCCTAGCAAGTCGGTCACAGAGCCGCCTGCCGGGGCGAGAGGAACAAGACCATGAAAGCGCTGGGTTAGGTTTTCCGGCCGGTGGCCGGGTCGACGCCACCCTTCGCCGATTTGAAAAAGCTGGCCAGCAGCTCGGCAATAGTGGCCGGGTCCTCTGCCGGCGGCAGATGACCGCAGCCGGGGATCACGGCGAACGCATCAGGTGCCACGGACCGAGCCTGCTCAGGAGGCACCACCGGATCGTGCTGGCCCGCCGCGACCAGGAGCGGCACCTTCCTGGCGCCCACGCGGTTCCGGAGGTCGAACGACGCGAGCGCCTCGCAGGCCAGGGCGTAGGACTCCCGATCCGTCTGGGAAAGCGAAGTCAGCAGCGCGCCTGCGACAGCTGGCTCGCGGGCGGTGAAGCCGGGGGCGAACCAGCGCTCCGCCGAGCCAGCCACCATCACCTCGGTGCCCTCACGGCGGACCAGGGCCGCGCGCTCCCGCCAGGCCCCGGCGTCGCCGATCTTGGGTGCCGAGGCCACCACCGCGACCGCGCCGAACGGCCCTGGGTCAAGGGCCAGCTCCAGGCCCACCGCTCCACCGAGAGAGACGCCGGCGTACCAGGTATCACGACCGCCTGCCACGGCCTGCGCAAGGCGGTGCACGGCGTCGGCCAGGTCCGGCACGGAGAACGCCTCGGCGGCGGGTCCGCTGCGGCCGTGGCCGGGCAGGTCCCAGCCGACGACCTCGAACGGCAGCATGGCCGCGCACCGGGTCCACAGCGCCTCGACCGATGTGCCGAGCGAAGGCCCGACGATGAGCACATCGGCGGCAGGCGAGGACCCGGTGAGCGGCGTGGCCGTCAGCTCAGCCACGGGTCACCCGCCGGGGCTTCAACGCCGGGTCGCTCTCAACGGCAGGAGCGGTCATGCCAGCAACGCTAGAAGCTGGTGCGTCCATGATCCACCCTGAACTTCCACTGCGCGAAAGGGCGTGCCCGGGTCGGCGACAACCTGCGACCAGGCGCGCCCTTGCGATTATGGCCGCCAGAACCATCAGCAGCTCTCCCCGCCCAGAACGGCCTGGGTCGTCGAGACCAGCACCTCGGAATGCAGCGTGCGGTGAACCGGGCAGCGTTCGGCGATATCCAGCAGCCTGGCGCGCTGCTCGCCGGTGAGTTCGCCGTCGAACTGCAACTCGCGCTCAATGTGGTCCAGCCGCCCGGTCTGTGTCTCGCAGCCCGTACAGTCACTGGCGTGAATGCGCCGATGACGCAGACGTACCGTGACGAGGCGCAGCGGCCAGCCCTTGCGCTCGGCGTACATGCGAACCGTGATCGAAGTGCAGGCACCGAGCCCGGCCAGGAGCAGGTCATAGGGCGTGGGGCCGCTGTCGGCACCACCGATGGCGGCTGGCTCGTCAGCGGCCAGGTCATGGCCGCCGACGGCAATACGCTGGCCGAAAGGCCGCGCGTCGGACTCGGTCACGACCACGCCATCCTGGCCCGGTTGCCGGGCGGGCGATGTCCCATTGCCCGGGTCAGCGGGTACGGGCAGGTAGCGCGAAGCCCACGCGGCCATGACGCTGGCCGCGTAGGCGGCATCGGCGGGGCGGGTTAGCCGGTGATCTGCGTTGTCCAGGCTGACGAAGGACTTAGGGTGACGAGCCGCCTCGAAGATGATCCGGGTATTGTCGATGTCCACGACCTGGTCACCTGGTGCATGCATGACCAGCAGCGGCCGGCGCAACGCGGCTATGCGCTGCAGTTGTGCCCGCACGCCGATCTGTTCCAGATCGGCCAGTCTAGTGGCATCGGCTGGCGTGGCGAGGGTTACCACGGCGCGGGCCTCGGGAACCCGGGCGGCGATCGCCAGCACCGCCGCCCCGCCGAGCGAGTGGCCGATGAGAATGCTCGGCGCCGCAACGGTTGCGCGGAGGTGGTCAGCGGCGCTCGCCAGGTCATCGACGCCCAGGCTGAACCCGGCGCTCAGCCCCTCATCGGTGTGGCCGGACCGGGCGAAATCCAGGCTTAGCACGGCCATCCCTTGCCCGGTGAAGCTCAGCGCGACCTGGTCCGCAGCAGCACCTGCGTCACCGCCGGCGAAACAGTGAGCGACCAGAACCACTGCCCGCGGCTTTCCGCCCGGCAGATCCAGACGCCCAGCCAGCCGCTGTCCGCGCGCGCCATCAAACAGGAGCGTCCGGCTCTGTGTCACAGAGACACCTTTCTTTGCCAGGCAAGCTCAGCACTGATCGGTATGCAAGAGCCCGATCGGCCCTACCGCCGTCTTACGCGGGAAACGCTACGACGCCCCGACAGGTACTGGCACCGCTCTTCCATCCTGCGGATAGCGGCGAACGCAGTGGCGTCACAGGCATTTCCGCCGAGCAGGCAAGGGTGCCGACCATAGCGGGGCTGCCGTCCCTCAGCAGGAAGGGTCAGGTGCGCGCAAGAAGCCGCTGACGTAGCCGGCAAATCGCGGGTCGACGGTCGCGGGGACATCATCGTCCTCCAGGTACCTGATAGCTACCCTGGGCAAGCGATTAGCCAGGGACATCGTCGCTAGGCGGTGGCGTCCGTCGGCAAGGATCAGCGTCTGCGCGGCAACGGACTCGGGCGTCAGCCGGAGACCTGGAACCGGCGCGAGGGGCGGCACACGGTGATGGATGCACGGTACCCCAAGGTCAAGTTCGGCGAGGGTGGGGCCAGCCGTCTCATCAAGGACTAGCGGCCCTTGGCCTGGGCCGAACTCGACGTCGGCGGGGTCAGCCAGCACCAATCGCCGGATCCGATCGTCGTTTGCGGCCGCGATCAGCGCCGGAGCAACTCCTGCCCCCGCGGCGACAATGTCCACCAAGGGACGCTGGAGCTCATCAATGACATCGGCAAGTGCCTCGGCGAGGAGCAGTACCGTGCCGTGACCGAATGCGTGCGCATCACCCGCCTCCCGCAGGAAATGCTCGATGATCAGCACCACCTCCAGACCGTCCGTGGCCAGCTGCCGTACCACGCCTGACCGATGCCAAAGGGAATTAAAATCGATCAGGAAACCGTGATGCAGAAGAACCGGGACGCCGAGGTCGGCGGCATAGCGCACCACCTTGGGTGTCCTAAGTCGCGTGCCCGTCGCCGTCCAGGGCCGTGGAGTGCTCAGCGGTACCACCCGCAGTTCGAGCGTGTGGTCACGATGTGGAGTAGCGGTAGCATTCCCCTCATTATCGCATCGCGTCCGGGCAGGCCAGGAGGGCAGGAGAGCCAATGGTGGCGGTACTCGTCGGCTTCATGGGCGCCGGCAAAACCACGGTTGGGCGCATCATCGCGGAACGTCTCGGGCAGCCCTTCGTAGACAGTGATGTGCTGATCGAGCAGCGCCTCGGCCGTGAGATCAGGGACATTTTCGCTACCGAAGGCGAGGCCTACTTCCGTGAGCTCGAGCACGCCACGGTCGCCGACCTCGTCCGGGGGCCCGAAGCTGTGGTCGCGCTGGGGGGCGGGGCCGCCGAGGATAAGCGGACCCGCGCGGTGCTGCGCAACGCCAGGGTCGTCTATCTGCGCGTCAGTTACGACGAGGCCATGTCGCGGATCCGGGGCGACAGGTTCCGGCCGCTGCTAAGCCGGCCCGATCTCGACAAGGTGTACGAACGGCGCCTGCCGATATACCAGGATGTCTCCATTTTCACCATCGACACCGACGGCCGGCGCCCTGATGCCATCGCGCTGGAGGTGCTCGCCGAGCTCACCCGGTTGCCCTCGACCCCGCCAAGAAGCTCGAGTGTCCTCGTGACCCCGGTCGGGGGCAGCTATTACGCCCACATGGGGCCGGGCCTGGCCGACCGCGTCGATACGCTGCTGCCCGCCCTGCCGGAGGTCGAGCGCGGGGTGATCATCGAGGCCAGCGAGGACACGGCCGTCGCGGCCAGGGTGGCCGAGCGGTTCGCCGCGACCGGCATCGCCACCCATCGTGTCGCCATGCCCGACACGCAATCATCAAAGACATTCCGGGCCGCCGAGCATCTCGCCACCGTGTTTGCCGATCACGCCCTTCACAAGGATGATCTCGTCATCGCTATAGGCGGGGAAGCCATCTGCGATATCGCGGGCTTCGTGGCCTCGACGTTCAATCGCGGCATGAAGCTCTGCCTGATTCCGACAACGCTGGCAGCGCAGGCTGACTCAGCCGTCGGTGGGAAGAACGCGATCAACCTGGACCAAGGGCGCAATCTGGTGGGCACCATCCATCAGCCGATCGTCGTCGTCAGCGACATTGATGAGGCCTGCGCCAACGCTGAGCGCGGGTTCAAGGCCGGCCTCGCCGAGATCGCGAAACATGCACTGATCAGTCCGTCAGACCTGCTCGGGCACCTGCAAGCAATGCTAGGGCCCATTGTCTCCCGTGACCCGGAAGCCATCCAGTCGGCCGCCACCCGGAGCGTCGAGATCAAGGCCGACATCGTCAGCCGAGACGAACGGGAGCAAGGCGACCGGGTGTACCTGAATTACGGTCATACGTTCGCCCACGCTATCGAGCTCGTGCAGGGGGTCACAGCGGACGATCAAGGTGAAGCGGTCGCGCTGGGGATGATGGCCGCGGCCTACCTCGCCTTCCGGCAGGGCCGTGTCCCCAGGACCGTGGTCGAGCAGCACCGGCAACTCATCACCGGGCTCGGCCTGCCAGTGCAGGGCGAGTTCAAGCTGCAGGACATGCTGCAGGCCTGGATGCGCGACAAGAAATACCGCCACGGGATCCGCTTCGTAGTGCTGAACCAGCTCGGTCAGCCCGAGAGCGGAGTCGCCGCCGACCAGGCGACGCTGCAAGGCGTACTCAGCGACCTCGCAGGCCGGTAGCCGCGGTCGGCGCGAAGGGTCGGCCGCCAGGCCTGGATTCTGGACGGAACGAACTACAGCTGCCGTATCACATCGACGGACACCGGCTTTCGTTGAGTGGGAAACAATGGCGTCGGCTATTGCCTGGCATGGAACGATCGGTGGGACTTGCCGCCCGCGAGGGCGGGGCGGGCGGCTCCTACTCGACCGCATTCTTGGAGCCAGTTGATGTCTCAGCAGATTCCAGATCCGGCCAGTTGGCTGACCGACCTGATGAAGGCGCAGCACACCGTGCTGTGGCCGACCGGTGACATCTTCGATACCTCCGAGACGCTCGCCGCCGCGGCAACGTCATGGACTAAGGCGGTTGCAGACCTCACCGCCTGGCAGCTCAATACTATGCAGCAAATGGCAGCCCCCTGGACGGCGGCCCTGCCGGGAGCCAGTGCCGCGGCCGAACCAGTCAAAGACAAGCGCTTCGCCGGGGAGGCGTGGAGCAAGGATCCGCGCTTCGACGCGTTGGCCAGGACCCACCTCGCGCAGACCGAGCAGATGCGCAAGGCCCTGGAGGCCACGCCTTTGGATGAGCGCAGCAAGGCGCAATGGGGATTCGCGCTGCGTCAGCTTACTGATGCCCTGAGCCCGGCGAACATGCTGGTAACGAACCCGGAGGCCCTACAGCTCGCGATGGAAACCGGTGGCGCCAGTCTGGCCGAGGGCCTGCGTTTGTTCACCGAAGACCTGGCGCGGGGTCGTATCGCGATGACCGACGAAACGGCATTCGAGGTGGGCCGCAACGTCGGCACGACGCCAGGCAGCGTGATCTACCAGAACGAGCTCATGCAGCTGATCCAGTACAGCCCGACGACCGGCAGCGTGCATCGGCGCCCGCTGGTCATCGTGCCACCTTGCATCAATAAGTACTACATTCTCGACCTTCAGCCGCAGAACTCGTTCGTCGCGCACGCGGTAGCGCAGCACCACACAGTGTTCCTCGTTTCCTGGCGCAACGCCGGCCCCGGGCAGGCCACGCTAACCTGGGACGATTACATCGAGCATGGTGTGCTGCGTGCCATCGATGTTGCGCGGCGTATCACCAAGGCCGACATGGTGAACACGCTTGGTTTCTGCGTTGGTGGCACGCTGCTGGCGAGCGCTGTCGCGGTGCAGGCAGCTCGCGGCGAACACCCAGCCGCCAGCGTGACGTTGCTGACGACGTTGCTGGACTTCACCGATACCGGCGAGATCGGCCTGCTGGTCAGCGAACCGGCGGTTGCCGCACGCGAAGCGGCGATCGGTAAGGGTGGCTTGCTCAAGGGAAGCGAACTGGCGCAGGTATTCGCCTCCTTGCGAGCCAACGACCTGATCTGGCCATACGTTGTCAAGGGCTACCTGGAGGGCAAGGCTCCGCCCGCCTTCGACCTGCTGTACTGGAACAGCGACGCCACCAATCTGCCGGGGCCGATGTTCTGCTGGTACCTCCGCAACACATACCTTGAGAACAAGCTGCGGGAACCCCGCGGCACGGAGCAGTGCGGCGAGCCGGTCGACCTCGGCGCTATCAACGTGCCGACGTTCATCTACGCCTCCAAAGAGGACCATATCGTGCCGTGGAAGACGGCTTACGCCAGTACGCAGCTATTGCCGGGCGACACCACGTTCGTGCTCGGCGCGAGCGGCCACATCGCCGGAGTGATCAACCCGCCGGCGAAGAAGAAGCGCAACTACTGGACGCTTGGCAGAACCGGCGCATCAGACGCCGCGAGCGGCCCGGCGCGGCTCGATGCCGATCCCGACAACTGGTTCGACGCCGCCGAGAGCATCCCCGGCAGCTGGTGGCCAGCCTGGATCAGCTGGCTCGCATCCCACAGCGGGCGACGGGTGGCCGCCCCCAAGGAGCCAGGCAACGCCGAGTTCGCGCCGATCGAGGAGGCCCCCGGCAGCTACGTCAAGGAGAAGGCCGGCTGAGTTCCTGACCACAGCGTCGTTGCCTCCGACGGGAGACTCAGGTCACGGCGCTCGCTTCCAGCGTTTCGCCGTCTGCTCTGCCTGATCAGCAAAAGCTCGCCACCGCTTGCTCTCCGCTGGATCATCCATCTGCCATCCACGGTCGCTGTCCGCACCGCTCGAAAACGCTAGGCGTTGCCATCGCCTCGATGGCCCCGCCGATCGGCGGATCCCGCCCGCGCAGGCCGGGCGGTTGCATCGCCGCGTCTTCCCGCATACCATCCATATGGATGGTGCAGAGAGGGTAAGAGGATGGCACATGGCGAGAGCGAGAAGACCGAGAAGATAACTATCAACCTGGGGCTGGTCGACCTCGGCCAGATCGACCTCCTGGTCCAGGAAGGTTTCTATACCAACCGCACCGATTTCATTCGCACAGCTATCCGTACCCAGCTCGCCACCCGAGGCGAGACGCTCGACCAGACAGCAGCCCGGCGCACCCTCACTCTGGGCAGCTGTCACTACACCCGTCGTGATCTGGAGGAGATCCGCGACACCGGGCAGATGATCCATATCCGGGTGCTGGGGCTGGCGAGTATCGCTGCCGATGTCTCCCCCCCGTTGGCCCTGGCCACGATTGCCTCGGTGGAGGTACTCGGCGCCTTCCGGGCCCCCGCCGATGTGAAGGCCGTCTTGACGGCTCGCATCGTCTGAGCCGCCGCGAGCACGACGGCGACGCCCGGGGGTGCCGGCCCTGTCGGCGCCCGGGCCTCTCCGCATTCCGGCGAAGAGGCCAGTGAAGACAACCCCCAGAAGGGATCCGTCATGGATTCACGCCAGATGGCGGCGATGGCCGAGGCCACCCGCCTGACGCGCCAAGGGCGCCTCGTCGAGGCAACCGCGTTGATTCAGCAGACCTTGGCCAGTCCGGGGGCGGCGGTAAGGCGCATGCCGGATGCCCCGAATGCCGAGGAAGGGACCGCCGGCATGCTCCCTCAGCCTCCGGTTCCCCCGCCACCCGGTGACGAGGGGATACCCCTGAAGCGGGTCCCGTCTGGCTGGATTCGCCGCCTCCGCGCTTTCCCCGCCCGGAGGGCAACGGGGCCCGTCCTCGCAGACCGGTCCGCGCCGCCGGGCGCCCAGCGGCTAGCGGGCCGGTTTGACGCCTTCTCCTACACCAACGCAGCCGGTACCCGCGGCTACCGGCTCTACGTCCCAGCCGGCTACACCGGCGCTCCCGTGCCCTTGGTCGTGATGCTGCACGGCGGCACCCAAGATGCAGCGACCTTCGCCGCCGCTACCGGAATGAACGACCTCGCCGAGCGTGAGACCTTCCTGGTCGCCTACCCCGAACAGGACCGCTCGGCGAACGCGGGCCTGTACTGGAACTGGTTTGCCCCCGGTCATCAGCGGCGCGACGCCGGCGAGCCTTCGCTGATCGCCGGCATCACCGCCCAGGTCATGGACAGCTACGGCGTAGCTGCCCACCGGGTGTACGTGGCCGGTTTTTCCGCCGGGGGCGCGATGGCCGCGGTAATGGCCGCGGTCTACCCCGATCTGTACGCCGCGGTCGGCGTCCACTCCGGGCTGGCCTACGCCGTCGCCAGTGACCTGCCCTCTGCGCTGGCGGCGATGAGGCAGGGCCCGCCACGCCCGGCCTGGCCCGCGGCGCAACCGCTGCCGCTGATCGTCTTCCATGGTGACCAGGATGCGACCGTGGCTCCCGCCAACGCCGCGGGCCTCATCGACCACGTCCTCGCGAACCACCGGAAGCGCACCTCGCCCGCCACGGTGACCAGCCGCGGGCAGGTTTCCGGCGGGCATGCCTACACCCGCACCTGCCACCAAGACCCCACTGGGACAACCGTGGCCGAATGCTGGACTATCCACCAGGGCGGACATAGCTGGTCCGGCGGCGCGCCGGGCGGGTCCTACACCGACCCGCACGGGCCTGATGCGAGTGCGGAGTTCATCCGGTTCTTCGACGAGCATCCCGCCGCCCTGCTGGCCCGCTAGCTAAATCCCCTGGCGGGTGCGTCCGACGATCATTTCGGCGCAGCGGACTAGAGAGAATAGTGGAATGTTCCACCTTCGCTGGCTCCCAACGGTCCACTCCCGCCTATCCGGGATTGCGGAGGTGGTTCACAGGCGGCTGCGTCGCGTCGTAAGGCCGGTTACGCAGGCAGCGATCGCGGCCGGCGTTGCCTGGTACATCGCGCACGACCTATTGGGTCACTCGCAGCCGTTTTTCGCCCCGGTTGCCGCGGCGGTCTCGCTGGGCGCCAGCGGGATCATGCGTGGTCAACGTGCGCTACAGCTGATCACGGGTGTCGCACTAGGGATCGTCATCGGTAGCGGTGTGCAGGCCGTCGTGGGGGAAGGTCCGGTCGCCTTGGGGGTGGCTGTATTTGTGTCGATGTGTCTGGCGGCGGTGATTGGTCGCGACTTCGTCGGGGCGGGAGCGATGTTCATCAACCAGACGGCCTCCTCGGCGGTCCTGGTCATCGCCCTCCACCGCACCGGCACCGGATCGGAGCGGTTGATCGACGCACTGATCGGCGGAGGCGTGGCGCTCACGATGGCCGTGCTCCTGTTCCCCGCCGCACCGCTGCCACTGATCCGCGACGCTACCCAGGACGTATTCGCCGCACTCGGCGAGGCGCTTGATCATCTCGGCGAGGTCCTCGCCGGCCAAACCCGCCCCGACGCAGCCTGGACAATCTCCATCAGCCAGCGCATTCATGGTCGACTGGCCACGCTTACCGATGTGCACACCACAGGCGTGCGAATCGTCGGGCTGGCGCCGCGCCGCTGGCGTGACCGCATGGCCGTGCGACGCGCCGAGGCGCACTGGGGGGAGCTCAACCTGCTCGCCGGCACCGTGCTGAGCCTGCTGCGCGTTGCTACCGCGGCTGTCCGGGCAGACGTGGCGGTACCGAGCCGGCTACAGATGGCAATCGGTGACCTCGCCGCCGCGCTGAACGTGCTTGCGGGCCTAGGACCGGCCGATGTTTCGGACTCAATTGCTGCCGCTAACCATACGGCCGAACTGATCGATAACCGTCCGCTCAGCCCCGAGGGCTATCTCGCGTTCATCGGCTCGCTCACTCGGCTCGGCGCGGCCGACCTAAGCCGGGCCGTCGACCTCGACTCAACAACAGATAAGTGACAGGAAACGACCTCGGGTCAGGGAGATGAGATTGAGCGCCTCTACCGGGAGGCGCCGATGCTGCTCATCGGCGCGGGCACCGCGGAGATCCAGAAGATGATCGTCGGCCGCCGCCTCCTCGAGGAATACCAGATCACCGGCTAGCCACGCGGCCAGTCGAATCACGGACCCGCAGTACCGTGGGCAGCACGATGCACGGCGCGCGCTGGACGTCGCGAGTGCCCAGCAGCAGGTCGATCAGCGTCCGGCCGGCCTGCTCGACCGGAGCGGTGACGGTGGTGAGCGGCGGACGGCAGAAGTCCGAGCCGAAGATGTCGTCAAAGCCGACCACGCTCACGTCGCCGGGAACGTCGATTCCCAGGTGCTGCAATCGCTGTAGCCCCCCGATGGCGAGCAGGTCGTTGAACGCGACCAGTGCGGTCGTTCCGCTGGCTACGCCGATATCAGCCGCCGCCGACCCGCCCTCGAGGGTCGGGGCGAAGGGTCCCCGCCTGATCACCTTGATGCCCGCGCGCTCGGCGAACGTCGACAGCGCGCGCGAGCGCTCGCCGTCGACCCACGCGTTCCCCGGACCGCCCAGGTAGGTCAGCGACCGGTGACCCAGGGCCGCGAGATGCTCGATGATCTGCCGACCGGCGTCGGCCGAGTCACTCACGACGCTGGGCAGGCTGGCCGTTTGCCGGTTAAACAGCACGACGGGCCGCTGTTCGGCCAGCTCGAGCAGCTCATCGTCGGGCAAGCGGCTGCTGGCCAGCACGAATCCGGCGACCGCGGATCCCAGCCGCTCGGCGTGGGCTCTCTCGAACTCCGAACTTTCCTGCGTGTCGCCGAGGATGAGGGTATAGCCGGCCGCCCGGGCCTGCGCCTCGGCGCCGCGGATGAGACCGAAGTTGTGCGGATTGGTGATGTCGGCCACCAGCAGGGCGAGCATGGGCGGGCCGCCCGTCTCCAGGGCTGCCGCCATCCGGTTGTGCCGGTAGCCCAGTCGCATCGCGACGTTCTGCACGTTGCGGCGTGTCGCCGCGCTAACCCGGTCAGGGTTGGAGAGGGCACGCGAGGCTGTGGACACGGCGACGTCGGCTTCGTCAGCCACATCCTGCAGGGTGACCGCTCGCCGCCTTGCGGCGGCCACTTCCGGCTCGCCTCGCGAATTCATTCCCCTGCACCCACAGCATGCACAGGCTGATGCTACCGAGTACTGGCAAAGTTTGGCAAATATTTGCCTAAGTTGGCAATTTTTGCCACACTAGGTCGGTGACGGTAACAGAGCGAGAAGCCCCAGTGGCCCGGAACGGGGAACTGATCACACGCGGACGAGGATGGGCTGTGTGGGGGGTCGGGCTCCTGGCCTACATCCTGACCGTTATGCAGCGGACGTCGCTCGGAGTCGCCGGGCTGGACGCGGCCAGGCGATTCGGCCTCACCCCGGGAGTGCTGGCGGCTTTCGTCTTCATCCAGGTCACTGTCTACATCGCAGCCCAGACTCCGGCTGGCGTGCTCGTCGACCGGTTCGGCCCGCGGGCCATGCTCGTTGTCAGCGGGATCTTCCTGACCACCGGTCAGCTCCTGCTGGCTAGCGCCACCGCCCTGCCTCAGGCCGTGGTGGCCCGGATCCTGGTCGGACTGGGGGACGCCATAGTGTTCGTGGCGGTTCTCGGACTCGTCCCACGCTGGTTTGCGGCACGACGCGTCCCGCTGATCACCCAGCTAACGACCATTCTGGGGCAACTCGGTCAGATCCTGTCGGCCGTGCCCTTCCTGCTGCTGCTGCATCACGCGGGCTGGTCCACGGCATTCGGCTTTGCCGCCGCGGGCAGCGCGCTCGTGGCTCTCCTGGCGGCCGCGGTAGTCCGCAACGCGCCGGCGGGCGGATGGTCGCCTGCGCCGCTGGTATCCGCACGGCAGATCGGCCGTCAGCTGCGGGAAGTCTGGGCCCGGCCGGGTACGCGGCTCGGATTCTTCGGCCACATGGGTACGCAGTTCTCGATGATGGTGTTCGCGCTGCTGTGGGGTGTGCCCTACCTGGAATCGGCGCAGCACCTGTCGGCGTCGGCGGTGGGCGCGCTGATGACGCTGTTCGTCCTCTGCACGATCTGCATAGGCCCGGTCGTCGGCGTATTCACATCGCGGCATCCCGCGCGGCGGTCCTGGCTGCTCTTGGCGGTGATCGCCGCGGATGCGCTCACCTGGACCGCCGTCCTCGCGTTCCCGGGTCCCGCTCCGCGTTGGCTGCTCGTGCTGCTCGTCGTGGTTTTGTCCGCGGGTGGCCCCGGTTCGGTGGTCGGGTTCGACATCGCCCGGACTTCCAACCCGCGCCATAACCTCGGTGTGGCGCAGAGCATGGTCAACATGGCCGGCTTTTCGGCCACGTTGTTCGTGCTCGCCGTGATGGGTGCGGTCATGACCGCGATGGGCGGCTTCACGCCGGAGGCATTCCGCGTGGCTTGGCTGGTGCAGTACCCGGTGTGGCTCGTGGCGGTGATCGGCGTGCTCGTGATGCGGCGCCAGGTCCGTAGCCAGGACGCTGCCCGTGGCATAGTTTCCCGCTCGCCCCGCGACAACCCTGGCGCGCTCGTCAGCCACGCAGTGACTGATCAGTCCGCAGCAGTCGCGGCGGGTCCGCGAACCCGAACAGGTGGTTCGGAGTGTGCCATAGCAGCTTCGATCGTTCAGCCGGCTCCGGGACGAGGTGCTCGATCAGTTTGAGCAAGGGGCCGTAATCGATCCGCTCCGGGGCACGCAGGAACGGCCAGTCGGACCCCCATACGCAGCGGTCAGCACCGAATGACTGGATCAGGCTCTGCACATAAGGCCAGGCATCCCGATACGGATAGGGCTGGCCAGAGAATTTGGCGTATCCCGATATCTTGACGAAGACCCGGCCCGTGGCGGCCAGCCGCAAGAGCGCCGCGAAGCCCGGCTGATCGAGCCCGGCTCCTGGCCGCGGGCGCCCGCAGTGATCGACGACGATCCGCGCGTCGGTAGCCTCAAGAAGCGGAAGCATGTCCACTAGCTGGTCGGCTTGGACCTGGAGATCGACGAACATGCCCAGCTCGGCCAGTTTGGCTAGCAGCCCGGCGGCCTTCGAGTAGTACTCCACTCCCAGTAGCGCCGCGTTGAAGGTTACGCCGCCTATCCGCAGGGCGCGCAGCCGTTCGAGCTCACGGCGAGACACGTCGTTGGCTACGATCGCCATGCCCCTGAACCGGCCCTCCCCGCGGGCCAGGACGTCGATAAGGCAGCGGTTGTCGTCGCCATAGCCGGAGTTCGGCTGGACGACTAGCGCCCGCTGCACGCCGTAAGCCTCGAAGAGCGCGGCCAGCTGTGATCGGGTACCCAGCTCGGCGCCGACCGGGAAGTAATAGGCCTCCGGCGAGAACTCGAACCGGTCCGGATCGAAGACATGGTTATGACAGTCGATTTTCGGCTCGTCGAAGATACTCAGGTGCCGCTCCCGGTCAGGACCATCGCGACCTGGCGCGTGGCCATCCGTCTCGTTCAGTATTCGATCTTGGCTAGAGCTCGCAGCCGGTCGGGCGTCGTCGTGGGAAACCCGAAGAATTCCAGGTAAGCGGGGATCTGCTCGAACAGCATGTCGGTTCCCACCTGGATCTGGCAGTCGCGCTCTTCCGCCGCGGCGAGGAACGCCGTGATGGCCTGCTTCATGACCACCTCGCCCACAAACGTGCCGGGGCCTAGCCGCGACATGTCCATCGGCAACGGGTCGCCCTCGTTCATGCCCAGCGGCGTGGCGTTAACCACGATGTCCCAGCCAGCCGGGTCATTGGAGCCGGTGATCACCTCCAGGTCGGGATAGTGCTTAACCAGACGGCTTCCCAGGGCTTCCGCCGACGCTGTATTGACGTCGTAAAGCCCGATCCGGCTGACGTCGGCCCCGGCGAGCGAGGCGGCGATGGCCGAGCCGACGCCGCCGCTGCCGACGACAAGCGCGCTAGCTCCGTACGCGCTGCGTCCCCGGCGCTTCATGCCGCCGACGAATCCCGCACCGTCAAACATGTCCGCGAGCAGGCTGCCATCCGGGCGCTTGAGCAAGGCGTTCGCGGCTCCGGCAATGGTCGCGGTGGGCGTTACCTCGTCAGCCAGGCTCATGGTGGTCACCTTGTGCGGCATCGTCACCAGCGCCCCGCGCAGGTTAGTCACCCGGAATAGCTGAGCCAGGAAGGCCGGGTAGTCATCGGCCTGCACGCCCATCGGCATGACGACCGCGTCGATGCCCGCGTCCTCGAAGTACGGGTTGTAGATCATCGGCGACTTGAACGTGGTTGTGGGGTAGCCGAGATGGGCAATGAGAGTTGTCTTGCCGCTGATCATGTGACGCTCCTGCAACTGGGTGGCCGGGTGAGGATGTGGCTAGTCGAGCGTCCCGACGACTGATGGTCATACCGTAAGACGGGCCTACCGAAGGATCTCGGTGCTTCTCGGCCAGTGGGACGCGGATCCGGGTGTCCGGCTGCTTCCTGCATCAGCCCTTTTCCGCATGCTTTTCCGCCTCGAGCAATTGACGGCCGTGCAGCGAGAACAGCAGGAGGAAGGACGGGACGACCAGCGCGATGGCCGCGACGAAAACCACCACGACGGTGACCAGGATCGGATGCGGCGCCGATCCGCTGGTGAGCGTCAGGCCGGTGCCGGGCAGGAGCGCGGGGTACTGGGCCACGCCCCAGCCGAACACAACGGCCGTCACTCCCAGGACCGACACTGCGCGCAGGCCTCGCGAGCGCCCGGTGGCCAGGAGTGCGACGACGGCGAGTCCGCAGGCCGCCGCGACGATGACAAGCGGCAGGGCCCGGTGGGTGAGTCCGTGGAACAGGGCCGGGTTCGAGCTGCGGACCTCAAGCAGCGTCGCCAGCGAGAGCGCTCCTGAGATAGCACCGGAGATGGCGGCCCGGCGGGCGAAATACCGCCGCAGGCGGTCGTCCCCGCGGCGGCTGGCCTCCTGGGTGAGGAACACGGCCGCGAGGTAGGCGCACACCGCGACGAACAGTGCGCCGATGAGCAGTGAGGTGGGCCCGGTCCATACGGCCAGGTCAGTGTGCGCGGGGTTGGCGGGTACCCGGCCTGATGCGATCGCGCCGATCACGGTTCCCATGAAGAACGGGACGATGAGCGAGGAGAAAGCGAAGGCGGCGCCGAACAGGCGCTGCCAGTGCAGCGCTTCGACCTCCTTGCGGAAGGCGAAGCCCGAGCCCCGCAGCACGATACCGAACGCAGCTAGCCACAGCGGCAGGGCGGCCGCGGTCATGACGGCCGCGAAGGCCGGCGGGAAGGCGGTCCAGAAGATGACCAGGACGAAGATGAGCCAGACGTGATTGGCCTCCCAGACCGGCGTGATCGTGTCGTCGATCAGCTGGCGAGGGGCCCGGCCCCGCTGGTATCCGCCGGCCAGCAGGTCCCACAGGCCACCGCCGAAGTCGGCTCCGCCCAGGGCGGCGTACAGGGTCAGGCCTGCCAGCAAGATCCCCGCGGCCACGGCGGCGATCATGTCGGCTCCCGGCTGGTGGGCTCGCGGTGCTCGGCCGGCGGCCCGTAGGGGACACCCGCTTCCGGTTCGGTTTGCGAACCCTGTCGCCAGCGGCGCGCCAGCATCCGCAAGATGATCACGGTGGCGACTCCGAGCACGGCGTATACGACGATCACGGCGGTCAGGGTGTCGATGACTCCGCCGTTGGTCGTGGCCGCCTGGAACGTGGTCATGAGCTGATACACAACCCACGGCTGGCGCCCGACCTCGGTCACGATCCAGCCGCACTCCATCGCCACCAGCGCGGCCGGGCCGCAGAGCACCGCGAGCCACCAGAACCATGACTGCGTGGGCAGGGCGTGGCGGCGCCGCCGCATCCATAGGGCCCACAGTCCCGCCAGGAGCAGCAGGAAGGCCAGCCCGACCATGGCGTCGAAGCACAGATGGATCAGCGTGAGCGCGGGAGGGCGGTCGGCGGGAGCCACCGAGTCCAGCCCGATGACCCGGGTATGAGGGCTGAAGCCGACCAGGAGCGAGTCGGCGTCCGGAATGGGCAGGCCGAAGTAGACGTGCCCGTTCACGTAGAAGCCCCCGAGGTATTCGGGGACTCCGCGGCCGGTCCGGGTGACGTACTCGATCGCGGCGAACTTGACCGGCTGCTGACTGGCGATGGCCCGGGCGGCCGTGTCGCCGATGAAGATCTGGATGGGAGTCAGGATGGCGCCGATCGTGAACGGGATCCCGAAACCGAGCCGGTGGTAACGATCGCGGTGGCCCTTGAGAATCCCGGCGGCGTAAACCGCCGCCACCATGAAGCCGACCACCATGTAAGCCGCGAGGATCATATGCGGAGTCTCATAGAGCGTTGCCCGGTTGAAGAAGACCCGCCACGGATTGACCGCCACGACCCGCCCGTGGCTGAGCGTGAACCCTCCCGGCTCGTTCATCCAGGAGTTCGCCGCCATCACCGCGACGGCGCCCCCCAGGCCGGTAAGGGCGATCGGGATACCGGTCCAGAAGTGCGCCCAGCCCGGCAGACGCTGCCACCCGTACAAGTAGATGCCGGTGAAGATAGCCTCGAGGAAGAAGAAGATCCCCTCGAAGCCGAACGGCACGCCGAGTACTGCGCCGTATGTCCGCATGAGCCCGGGCCACAGCAGTCCCATCTCGAACGACAGGACCGTTCCCGTGACGGCACCGACGGCGACCAGAACGCCCATGACCTGCGACCATCTCCGGGCCAGCAGCATCGCCACGTCATCGGAATGGCTAAGACCGCGGAACTCGGCCGCAAGAACGATGGTCGGGAAGGCGATCCCGAAGCAAGCCAGAATGATGTGAAAACCCAGCGTGGTCGCCATCTGAGCACGCGCAGGAACCACCTGGTGGCCGGCTGCCACAGCCAGCACTTGCATTGCGTGCATCGCGATACCTCACTGTCGGGACGGTGCCTGGCGGGCGGGTGACCTGGCTTGCCGGGTGGCTTTCGCGTCTTGTGATGCTGCCATCGCCGGGCGCCGGGGAGTTACCGGGATTCTGCTGAGTAGAGAAGGCCGTGACTTTGGCAGGGCCGGGCTAGATGCTGGTGCCTTCTGGCGGCTGCTGCCGGATCTGGTGGCCGGCGCGAAAGGAGTGCGGCGATGGCGGACGGAAAGCACCGGGTGCTGGTAATCGGCGGCGGGTTCGGCGGGCTTTCGGCAACCCGGGCGCTGGCCGATGCGGATGTGCAGATCACGCTGGTGGACCGGACGAATCATCATCTGTTCCAGCCGCTGCTCTATCAGGTCGCGGCGGGGATATTGCCGCCCGGGCTGATCGCTCCCGCGCTGCGGCAGGTGGTCCGCGGCCAGCCGAACGTGCGGGTGCTGCTGGCCGAGGTCCAGGACATTGACCTGGACCGGCGGGCGGTGCGCGTGCGGGAGCCGGACGGCCGGATCGCCGAGCTGCCGTACGACACGCTGGTGGTCGCGGCCGGGGCGACGCACTCCTATTTCGGTAAAGACGAGTTCGCGCAGTTTGCGCCCGGGATGAAGACGATGGAAGATTCCCGGTACATTCGTGACAAGATCTTGTCCAGCTTCGAGATGGCCGAGCTGGCCATCGATCCGGTGGAGCGGGCCGAATGGCTGACCTTCGTGGTGGTCGGCGCCGGGCCGACCGGGGTGGAGCTGGTCGGCCAGATCGCCGAGCTGGCCCACAAGGTGCTGCCTCGCGAATTCCGCGACGTGGACACCTCCGAGGCTAAGATCATCCTGCTGGAGGGCGCCCCCTCCGTCCTGCCGCCCTTCCACCCTAAACTGCAGGGTTATACGCAGCGGGAGCTGGAGAAGATGGGCGTGGACATCCGGCTGAACACCCTGGCCGTCGACATGGACCATGACTCCATCACCGTCCAGACTCCTGCCGGGCGCGAGACCATCCGGGCCAAGACGCGGATCTGGGCCGCGGGTGTACAGGCGTCCCCGCTGGCCGGCCTGCTCGCGGCTAAGACCGGAGCGAGCACGGACCGGGCCGGGCGGGTGCCGGTTGGCCCGGACTGCACCCTGCCTGGCCACCCAGAGGTATTCGCGATCGGGGACATGGTGTTGCTGAACCGCCTGCCCGGCGTGGCCCAGCCGGCCATGCAGGAAGGTAAGTATGTCGGCAAGGTGATCAAGGCCCGGCTGGCCGGCCATGAGCCGCCCGACCCGTTCAAGTACTTCGATAAGGGGTCGATGGCCACCATCGGACACCGGCGGGCCGTCGCCGAGTCCATGGGCCTGAGGTTCACTAACCTGCCCGCCTACCTGATGTGGGGCTTTATCCACGTTCAGTACCTGGTCGGCTGGGGCAACCGGCTCGGCACCATGTACACCTGGGCCCGCGCCCTGTACCTGTCTAAGAACCGCGGCCACCGCATCATCAGCTTCCAGACCTCCGGATACGAGGTCGGTGGCCAGCGCATCCTCGTCCGCTCCGTCCAGCCCCGGCCGCCCAGCCCGCAAGACACCCCGGTCACCATCTCAGAGCAGCCCGGGGCCAGCCACTAAGCCGGGATCCACCGGCGAATCGCCGGGCTCGAGCGATCGGACGCTTCCTTCCGGCCAGTGGGACCATCCTGGCGGATGGACAGCCGCACCATGACGGTAGCAGTATGATCCGGCGTCGATCATCCAAGGTGAGAGCCTATGCCGTCGGGTCGGCGCGAGTAATGGCGTCGTGCCGATGACGGGCCCGAGGCAGCTCGCGGACGCCCTGATCGTGGCGGAGCGAGAGCGTAAGCCGATCGCCGCGTTCACTGATGCGTATCCGTTTCTTGATGTCGGACGGGCGTACGAGGCGCAGCGGTTGTTCATCGGGGATCGCGTGGACGGCGGCGAGCAGGTGATAGGCGCGAAGCTGGGCATGACGAGCCGCATCAAGCGCGCCATGCTGGGCGTCGGTCAGCCGGTCAGCGGCTGGCTGACCGCTGGGATGGTGATGCCCTACGGCCAGCCGGTTCCGCTTGACCAGCTGATCCATCCGCAGGCCGAGCCCGAGATTGCTGTCTTGCTCGGTGAGGAGCCGGCCTGCCCGGCCACGGTGGTAAGCGTCCTTTCGGCGATCGAGGCGGTGTTCGCTGCCATTGAGGTCATCGACTCCCGGTTCGAGGACTTCCGTTACCGGTTGCCCGACGTGATCGCCGACAACGTGGGTGCCGCGAGGTTGGCACTCGGATCGCGGGCGTGCACGGTGTCTGAGGCGGGAGATCTGCGGCTTATCGGCTGTGTTTTCCGCTCGCGCGGCGAGGTGGTCGGCACCGCGGCCGGCGCCGTGGTCATGGGGCATCCGGCCGCTGCGGTCGCCTGGCTGGTGAACGCCCTGGCCGCGCGAGGGGAACGCCTGCACGCCGGTTCCATCGTGTTGACCGGCGGCCTGACGGCTCCGGTGGCGCTCGGCCGCGGGGGCACGGTGACCGCGGAGTTCGATGGGCTGGGCTCGGTGGAGGTCTACGGATGACGCAAGTGACGGCCGGCACCACCGACTCGCGGGACCCGGCGGTGAGCAGTCCGCGGGATGCGGAGGATGGAGGGGCCTGGGTGACAGTCCTCCCAGGCGGTGTGCGTTTTGCGGCCCGGCACGCCGAGACGGTGCTGGGTGCCGCCATGCGTTCCGGATTCCGTTACCGGTTCGGATGCAGGCGCGGCGGCTGCGGCATTTGCAAAGTCCGCCTAATTCTCGGCGAGGTGCGCTACGAGCGACCGATCGCATCCAGCGTGCTGAGCGACGAGGAGAGGGCTGTCGGTGTCTGCCTGAGCTGCCGTGCCGTCCCGATCACCGACATCATCGTTGAGCTGCAGGAAGGCGATCGCCTCAGGCAGGGCTCGCCGTTCGGCCTCAAGCTCGCCGGCCACTGAGAGACAGAAAGAAGGAACGCAGATGGGTGTCATGCGGCTGGGGTTCGTGCATCTACGGGTCACGGATCTGGAGGAGGCCAGGAACCACTACTCGAACACGCTCGGCATGCATGTCGTGGCGGAGCAGCCGGGCAAGCTGCACCTGAAGTGCTGGGATGAGTGGGACCATCACTCACTCGTCCTTGAGGAGGGCGGCGTCGGGCTAGTGAAGCTCGGATACAAATGCCAGACCGCCGAAGACCTGGAGAAATTCGAGCGGCGCAGCCAGCAGTTTGGCGCGACCACCAGCCGGGTCAGCAAAGGCGAGAACCTGACCGTCGGGGACGGCGTGCGCATCCTGCTTCCGTCCGAGCAGACCATCGAGCTCTACACCGAGATGGAGTTCAGCGGTACCGAAACAGGCTCGCTCAACCCGGAGGCGTGGCCACGGAACATCCGCGGGGCAGGCACCAACTGGATCGATCATGCGCTCATGCCGGCCGAGGACCCGGCGCTGGTCGAGCGGTTCTTCATGGAGTGCCTGGACTTCCGGCCCGCCGAGCGGGCTGTCACCGACCCCGTCCACCCCGAGCTGATCGGCACCTGGATGTACTGCGGAGAGTCCCCGCACGACATCGCCTTCATCAAGGGACCCAACGGCAAGCTGCACCACTTCGCGTTCCACCTCGGTGACTGGAACGACATCCTGAAGGCCGGCGACATCTTCTCGATGGATGACGTGCCGATCGACATCGGGCCGACCCGGCACGGGATCACCCGGGGCGTGACGATCTACTTCTTCGATCCGTCCGGCAACCGCAACGAGGTATTCGCCGGCGGCTACCGCACCGGTCCGGACTTCCCGACGATCACCTGGACAGAAGACCAGCTCGGCAAGGGCATCTTCTACATCACCCGCGAGCTCAACGACCGCTTTACGACCGTATTCACCTAGGCCGGAAATCATGTCGGCATAGGGACAGCAGCGGAAGGACGATAAATGACAACAATCCCGCTCGACGGTATCGGGCAGAAGCTCGATCGAGCCCTAGTGGAGGATCCAGCTCAGGGCATATACCGCTGCAATCGTGAGATCTTCACCGATCCGGACCTGTTCGAACTGGAGATAAAATACATCTTCGAGGGAAACTGGATTTACCTGGCGCACGAAAGCCAGATAGCGAACAACAACGACTACCTGACCACCTGGATGGGTCGGCAGCCGGTGATCGTGTCCCGGACCCGGACGGGAGAGCTGAGCGCGGTAGTGAACGCGTGCGCCCACCGCGGCGCGATGGTCTGCCGCCGCAAGAAGGACAACAGGTCCACCTGGACGTGCCCGTTCCACGGCTGGACCTACAGCAACAACGGCAGGCTGCTGAAGGCCAAGGACGCCAAGGGCGCCGGCTACCCGGAGCAGTTCAATACCGGCGGCTCCCACGACATGCCGAAGGTGCCGCGCTTCGAGTCCTACCGGGGCTTCCTATTCGGCAGCCTCAACCCTGACGTACTGCCGCTGGCCGAGCACCTCGGCGAGACCACCAAGCTTATCGACATGATGGCCGACCAGTCGCCGGAAGGTCTTGAGGTACTGCGGGGAGCGTCCACCTATACCTACGACGGCAACTGGAAGGTGCAGGCCGAGAACGGGGCGGACGGCTACCACGTCGCCTCGACGCACTGGAACTACGGCGCGACCACCGCGCGGAGGCTGACCGGCGAGTCCGTCACCGAGACCAAGGCCATGGACCCGTCCAGCTACGGCAAGCAGCGGGGCGGTTTCTACGCTTTCGACCATGGTCATGTCCTGCTCTGGACGACACGGGCCAACCCCGAGGACGAGCCGCTGTATGAACGCCGCGACGAGCTGATCGAGCAACTCGGCCAGACTAAGGCCGACTGGGCGATCAACGTCGCCCGTAACCTCTGCCTTTACCCCAACGTCTACCTGATGGATCAGTTCAGCTCGCAGATCAGGCACTACCGGCCGATCGCGGTGGACCAGACAGAGGTCACCATTTACTGCATTGCCCCCAGGGGCGAGAGCGCGCAGGCGCGAGCGGCTCGTATCCGCCGGTATGAGGACTTCTTCAACGCCACCGGCATGGCTACGCCCGATGACCTCGAAGAGTTCCGTGCCTCCCAGAACGGCTTCGCCGCCGCGCCGACTGCGCCATGGAACGACATGAGCCGCGGCGCCACGCACTGGATCGAGGGCCCGGACGACGAGGCCAAGGCGCTCGGGCTCAACCCGGTGCGCAGTGGCGCCAAGGTCGAGGACGAGGGCCTGTATCCCATCCAGCATCACTACTGGCTGCAGGCGATGCAGCAGGCCGCCAGCGCCGAATCCGCGGCCCAGTCACACTAGCCGCCGAAGGGGATTCCATGGATATTTCGGTTCACGAGGTCGAGCAATTCCTCTATCGCGAGGCGCGCATGCTCGACGACCGCGATTTCGAAGGCTGGCTGAACTGCTATGCGCCCGACGCTGAGTTCTGGATGCCTGCCTGGGATGATGACGACACCCTGGTCACTGACCCGCAGCAAGAGATATCCCTGATCTGGTACGGCAACCGCGCCGGCCTAGAGGACCGGGTCTTCCGGATCAGGACAGAAAGATCGAGCGCGACCAGCGTGCCGGAACCTAGGACCGGCCACAACATCACCAATGTCGAGATCCTGGAGCAACGGGACGGCACCTGCGAAGTCCGCTTCAACTGGTTCACGCTCTATTACCGTTACCAGACCGTCGACCCGTATTTCGGCACCTCCTTCTACACCCTGGACACCTCGGGCGAGCAGCCGCTCATCAAGCGGAAGAAAGTAATCCTCAAGAACGACTTCATCCATCACGTCGTCGACATCTACCACGTGTGATGCGGGCGACCATCACTGCCGCGGGGAACCGGAAAATGAGCCATCAGATCGCGCTGACGTTCGAGGACGGGGTGACCCGTTTCATCACCTGCCGGGACGGGGAGACGGTGGCCGACGCCTCCTACCGCTCGCGCATCAATATCCCGCTGGACTGCCGCGACGGCGTCTGCGGGACCTGCAAGAGCTTCTGCGAGTCGGGCCGGTACGAGCATGGGGAGTACATCGTCGACGAGGCGATGACCGAGGAGGAGGACGCCGAAGGGTACGTCCTGACCTGCCAGATGGTGCCGGAGTCAGACTGCGTGGTGCGCATCTTCGCCACCTCCGACATCGCCAAAACCGGCGCCTCCTCCTACGCCGGGCGCATCAGCGCCATTGACCGGCTGTCGCAGACGACGCTGTCGTTCTCTATCGAACTCGAGGACCGCGAGGCGCTGGGCTTCCTGCCCGGCCAGTACGTCAACATCGCGGTGCCGGACAGTGAGCAGACCCGCTCGTACTCCTTCAGCTCCCCGCCCGCCGCCGCGGAGGTGTCGTTCCTGCTCCGCGACACCCCGACCGGTGCGCTGCCCACGTTCCTGCGCAGTTCAGCCGAGGTGGGTCACCGGATCGAGTTCCACGGCCCGCTTGGAGCCTTTTACCTGCGTGAACTGAAACGGCCAGCCTTGTTCCTGGCCGGCGGCACCGGACTTGCGCCGTTCACGGCCATGCTGGGCAAGATCGGACCGGAAAGCAGCGAACACCCCATTCACCTCATCTACGGCGTCACCAATGACGAAGACCTAGTGAAAGTGGACGAGCTTGAGGAAGCGGCGAAGCGGCTGCCGAACTTCACCTTCACCTGTTGCGTCGCGAATGAGGACAGCAGCTGCCCGAACAAGGGATACGTCACGCGCTACATTGAGCCAGCCCATCTCAACGGCGGCAACGTCGACGTTTACCTGTGCGGGCCGCCGCCGATGGTCGACGCGGTCCGGGAACACCTCAAGCAGCAGGGCGTGACACCACAGAACTTCTATTACGAGAAGTTCACCAAGACTGGCGCCGTCACCGAGACGGGTGCCGAGCACCTGACCATAGCGGCCTCGGATGACGCGTTCAACGCCAAGCTGGCGCTTGAACTGGGCTCGGCGTCGCTGGTGGTCGGCAAGCTCACCGCGGATCAGCTCGCTGAGTACCGGCGGCTGGCCGAGGCTACGGTGCCGTATATCCAGGATGGCCAGTTCACCGACGTCGACGCATTCCGGATCACCAACGCGGCCTTCCACGCGTTCTTGATCGAGAGCACCGGCAATAGCGCGCTCCGCGATGCCTACAACCGGCTAACGATCCAGGAGTATATGGCCGAGGCCCTGCGGCCCAGGCTGGCCGCCAGCCAGAAGATCACCCAGGATCACCTGGACCTGGTCGGTGCCTTTGAGCAAGGAGACCTCAGCGCCGCGCAGCGCATCCTCACCGAGCACACCGAACGCAGCAAGGAAACTATGCGGACCGGGATCGCGCAGGCGGGATCCGGGACATGAAGGCCCGCTGCAGGAGACCGGCATGATCCACCCAGGCCGCTTCGACGCCAAGATCGCCGTCGTCACCGGTGCCGCCCAGGGCATCGGGCAAACAGTCGCCGCGAACCTGGCCCGGGAAGGGGGAAAGGTCGCCCTCGTCGACCGCTCTGAACTGATACACGAGGTCCGCGAGAAGCTCGTCTACGAGTTGCGCGACAAGCTGCCCGCCGGGGGAGCCGAGATCCTTGCCCTCGTCGCCGACCTGGAACGCTACGCCGACTGCTGCACCGTCATGAGCCGGGCTCGCAAGCACTTCGGCCGCATCGACATCCTGATCAACAACGTCGGCGGAACCATCTGGGCCAAACCCTACGAGCACTACGAGGAGCCGCAGATCGAAGCGGAGATCCGCCGCTCGCTGTTTCCGACCCTGTGGTGCTGCCGGGCGGTGCTGCCATACATGCTCGAGAAGGGCCGCGGGACGATCGTCAACGTGTCCTCGATCGCCACCCGCAGCGTGAACCGCGTGCCCTACGCCGCCGCCAAGGGCGGCGTCAACGCGCTCACCGCCTCACTCGCCTTCGAGTATTCCGGCCAGGGCATCCGCGTGGTGGCCGCCGCCCCAGGCGGAACCGAGGCACCCGAGCGGCGCAACCCGCGCGGCCCCGGCGCGCGAACCGAGGAGGAGCAGAACTGGTACCAGCAGATCGTCGACCAGACCGTCGAATCGACATTCCTCAAGCGCTACGCCACCCTGGACGAACAGGCGGCACCCATCTTGTTCCTCGCCTCCGATGAGGCGTCCTACATCGCCGGCAGCACCTTGCCCGTAGGAGGCGGCGACCTCGGTTAACCTTCCGCCCGCCACTGCGCATACTCACTTGGAGAACCAATGGACGATCGTGTATACCGTGTCACCGAGATTGTCGGCAGCTCCACCGAAGGTATCGATCAGGCTATCCGCCAGGCCCTGGAACGCGCCCAGCGGACCCTGCGCCACCTCGACTGGTTCGAGGTCACCGATATCAGGGGCAGCCTCCAGGCAGGCGAGAATCCTACGACCCAAGTGACGATGAAGGTCGGCTTCCGCCTTGAGGAGCAATAACAAGAGATAACTTGAGGAGCAATAACAAGAGATAAGGAGGCGCGTCATGGCGTCGGTACTCATTCTGAATGGACCTAATCTGAATCTCCTGGGGACCCGGAAGCCGGAGGTGTACGGGACGACGACGTTGGCTGATGTCGAGAAGCTGTGTGCTGACGCGGCGGCCAAGCTGGGCCTTGACGTCGACTTCAAGCAGTCGAATCACGAGGGCCAGCTGATCGACTGGATCCAAGAAACGGGAGCAGCGGTCAAAGCCGGGGAGTCGATCGGCGCGGTATTCAATCCCGGGGCGTTCACGCACACGTCGGTCGCTCTGCACGATGCCATCGAGGGCGCTAGCCTGCCGCTGATTGAGTGTCACATCTCCAACGTGCACAAGCGCGAGGAGTTCCGTCATCACTCGTTCATCTCCCCGGTCGCCTCGGGCATCATCGTCGGCTTCGGCGTCCACGGCTACGTCCTGGCCATCCAAGGCCTGCACCAGCTATCACAGGCCAGCTGACCGACGGGTAGTGGGTTCAGCCGTGCCGGGCCGCTACCGCGGCGGCCAGGGCGGTCCGCATCGCCTCCACCGGGCCGGGATGACCAGTCATCAGCTCGACCTGCTCAACCGCCTGGTACAGCAGCACGGTGAGACCGCTGACCACCGGGCAGCCCGCGGCCAGGGCTGACCCGGCGAAGGGGGTCGGCCACGGCGCGTACACCACCTCAAGCACCGTGGTGTCTGGTTTCCAGCGGGTAGCGCTCAACGGATCGGCTGCGCCGCCCGGCAGCGTGGAGATGACCAGGTCGGCGGCGGGCAGCGGTTCGGTGAGCAGGCCGTCGGAGATCGTCGGCCGCATCCCGAGTCGCTCGGCGGTCTCGCGCAGTTCGCCAGTACGGGCCAGGTTGCGTACCAGGACGATCGGCGACTGGTGGCCCAGCTCGCGCACTGCGGCTAGGGCACTCTGCGCCGTGCCGCCCGCGCCGAGAATGACCGCCTGCTCGACCCGGGCCAGCCCGGCTTCCCTCAGCGCCGCCACCATGCCGGCTACGTCAGTGTTGTGCGCCTGCCTCCCTGCGGCCGGCCCGGCCGCAGGGAACACCAGTGTGTTCGCGGCTCCGACCGCCTCGGCCAGCGACGATACCGTATCCGCTACAGTCAGGGCCACCCGCTTGAGCGGCATCGTCAGCGACAGGCCGGCCCACTCGGGTCCCATGCTGCCGACCAGGCGCGGCAGGCCCGGCTCGTCGCACTCGATCTTGTCGTAGTGCCAGCCATGCAGGCCAAGCGCCTGGTAGGCCGCGCCGTGCAGGACGGGGGAGAGCGAATGCGTGATCGGGGATCCGAGCACGGCCGCCCGCCGCGCCGTCTGGTCTACTGCGGTGGTGGTCACGTCGACGTTCATTTACCTATCTCCAGGTCTGCCGGGCGCGGGTATGCCCGGGCCCGCTGGTCGGCCAGGGTCGGCACCGCTCGTTGGCATGAGTCGGTAGCAGGCTAGGGCCTGCGGCGCCCAAGATGCCAACCCGCCGTCGGCAGCGTCCCTACCTCGCATCAGCCTGATCGCTAACCCGGTCCGCCTTGGCCAGCAACCCGGTGAGAGCCGCATGGGCTAGGCGGGTCCGCTCGCCGACCGTCCTTCCGGCCAGATCAGCGACCGGCGCCTCCACGGCCAGCGACGCCCCGGCCGGTAGCGCGCCGAGAAGCTCAGCCAGCGGCAGCTCACCATCGCCGGGGAACAGCCGCCCGGTCCTTGCCTCGGTCAGAGCCACCGCGCTGTCCGGGAGGATCGGCTGGAACGGGCCATCACACAATTGCACATAGGGCAGCCGCTCCGGTGCCACGGCGCTGACATCGGCAGGCGTGCCTCCGGACCGCTGCAGGTGCAGCGCATCTACCAGAATGGCGCCCGCCGGGTGGGCCGCCCGGTTCAGCACGCGCTCCGCGTCGGCGATCGTCTTGACCGAGCTGAAGATCATGAACTCCAGGCAGGCCTTCAGCCTTCGTTCCCCGGCCGCCTCGCATACCGCCGCGAAGCGCTCCACCAGCCGGTCCTCCTCTGGGTCGTTGCAGATGACCAGCACGCCCCGGGCCTGCAGGCGCACGCCCGCATCGAGGATCCGCAGCGCGTCGTCCATCCGGCTGTCCGGCCGGAGGCGGAGCACTTCAACGTCCAGGACATGCGTCCCGGTACCCGCGAGCCGGGCGATGGTTTCGCGCATCATGGGGGTGTCGCCGAGCATGGGGTACGCGGGCTCGTCCGCGGCGGGCCACACCCGGATCCCGACCGCGTCGAATCCCGCGTCGGCCGCGGCGGTCACCAGTTCGGGTGGCGCCGCGTCGAGCACTGTGAGGTGGGAGATCGATAGCAGCCGGGGATCCGGGCGCCTGACATCAGCGGGTTGCATCGTCACACTCCGTCGTTCTGTGGCACGGGCACACGGTTCTCGTATTCGGTGACCCCGGCGCAGTGCCGCCCGGCGATGTAGCCGAAGGTCAGGGCGGGGCCGATATTGATACCGCCGGACGGGTAGTGGCCGCCCATCACGCTGGCCTGGTCGCAGCCGACCGCGTACAGGCCGGGAACTGGGCCGTCGGCCGAGTTGAGCACTCGGGCGTGGGCGTCGGTCCTGAGCCCGGCGAAGGTGCCGAAGCTGCCAGGCAGCACCTTGATCGCGTAGAACGGCGGCTTCCTGATCGGCGCGAGCGAGGGATTCGGCGTGTGGTCAGGATCGCCGGAACCGCGGTTGAACGGGGTGCTGCCGCGGCCAAATTCCGGATCTTCCCCGTTGCGGGCATGA
>Ga0335081_10002110_pt1 | contig 31319 bp, 25 predicted proteins | sample Lox_Sample_35_FD_206713 | JGI IMG/M metagenome (GOLD analysis project Ga0335081, IMG submission 206713) | Soil microbial communities from Loxahatchee National Wildlife Refuge, Florida, United States - Lox_Sample_3.5 | ecosystem: Environmental > Terrestrial > Soil > Wetlands | place: USA...
CACGCCGAAGGTGCCCACGATGGCCAGCGGCACGGCGACACTGGGAATCAGCGTGGCCCGCACCTCGCGCAGGAAGACGAACACGACCAGCACCACCAGGATCACCGAGATGATCAGGGTGCGTTGCACGTCGTTAACCGAGGCGCGCACCGTGGTGGTGCGGTCCAGGCCGATCTCCAGATGAATGGCGGGCGGCAGCGATGCTTTCAGGAACGGAAGGGCCGCAATCACCCGGTCGGCGGTGGCGATAATGTTCGCCGCGGGCTGGCGGAAGATGACGATCAGCACGCTGGGCTTGCCGTTGTAGCTGCCCGCGTTGTTAACGTCGGAGTACGAGTCCTCGACCTTGGCGACGTCGCTGAGCCGCACCGGCGATCCGTTGCGATAGGCGATGACCAGGTTTTTATAATCTTTGGCTTTCTTGAGCTGGTCGTTCGCCCGGATCATCCAGGTCTTGGTGTCGTTCTCCAGTGCGCCTTTGGCCTGGTTGGCGTTCTGCGCGGCCACGGCAGTGCGCAGCGCCTCCAGCCCGACATTCATGTTGTTCAACGCCTGCGGATTAGCTTCAATGCGCACCGCGGGCTGCGACGATCCCCACACAAACACCTGGCCTACGCCCTCGATCTGGGAGAGCTTCTGGCCCATGATCGAGTCGGCGACGTCGTACATCTGGTCCTGGGTGTAGGCCTCGGAGGTCATCTCCAGGATGATGACCGGCGAGTCGGCAGGATTGATCTTGCGATACGTCGGATTGCTGGGAAGGTTGGCCGGCAGGTAACTGCGCGCCGCATTGATTGCCGCCTGTACATCACGCGCCGCGGCATCGATGTTGCGGTTCAGATCGAACTGCATGGTGATGCCGGTCGAGCCCAGCATGCTCGACGAGGTCATCTGGTTGATGCCGGCGATGCGCCCGAACTGCCGCTCCAGAGGAGTCGCGACTGCCGAGGCCATTGTCTCCGGACTGGCGCCGGGCAGCGACGCTCCCACCGAGATCACGGGAAAGTCGATCTGCGGCAGCGGCGCCACCGGCAATTGCACGTACGCCAAGGCGCCGGCCAGAAGCAGAGCGATGGTCAGCAACGTCGTAGCGACGGGCCGCGCGATGGCTGGAGCGGAGACGTTCATAAATCACAACCTGGTAGAGCCAGCCATGAGGCCCCGCTCGACCAGGAAACACATCCGATCGGGTAGAGTTGGCCTTCAGGCCAGCGTCTAGCCAATCGATTCTAATTTCGAGCCGGCTTTAGCCGGCGGCAGATTGCCACACCCACAAAAAGCAGACTCCTTGGCGGCCAAAGCCGCCTCAAAACAAAACAACAACGCGCTGAACGCAGCGCTGAAGCGCCGCTCTACCGGAGATACCCCCTGCATTCCCCTTTTACGGGCACCCTTTAATCTCCCAGCGCCTCCGCGGGTCTACGCGCGCGGAAGTGCCGCAACGCCTCGCCCAGCCGGTCAAACCACAGATAGACGACCGGCGTGGTGTACAGGGTCAGCAACTGGCTGAACAACAGTCCGCCGATGATGGTGATGCCCAGCGGACGCCGCAACTCCGACCCCGTGCCGGAGCCAACCGCCAGCGGAACCGCGCCGAACAACGCCGCAAACGTCGTCATCATGATGGGGCGGAAGCGCAACAGACAAGCTTCGTAGATCGCATCCACCGGCGCCTTGCCTTCCTTGCGCTCGGCTTCCAGTGCGAAGTCGATCATCATGATGGCGTTCTTCTTCACAATACCGATCAGCAGGATGATGCCGATCAGCGCCATCACGCTCAAATCCATGTGGAAGAGCGTCAGCGCCAGGATCGCGCCCACGCCGGCCGACGGCAGCGTCGACAGAATCGTGATCGGGTGAATGTAGCTCTCGTAGAGTACGCCCAGCACGATGTAGACCGTCACGATGGCGGCCACGATCAGCCAGCCTTCATTCGCCAGCGACGCCTGGAAGGCGCGCGCCGTGCCTTGAAATGCCAGCTGAATGCTGGGCGGCAACCCGATCTCCGATGCCGCCTGTTGGATCGATTTCACGGCATCGCCGAGTGAAGCATCCTTGCCCAGGTTGAAGGAGATGGTCACTGCCGGAAACTGGCCCTGATGGTTGATGGTGAGCGGGCCGCTGGTGGTTTCCCAGTGCGCGATGGCGCTGAGCGGCACCTGCCCCGCCGTGGCCGCCAGAGCGTTCGCGCTCGACGTCGTATTGATCGGCGTGCCCACGATGGCGGTGTTTCCGAACGAGGCTGGAGTTTGCGCGCTGCCGGCCGGCACATAAATATTGTCGAGGGAATCGGGATTAGCGCGGAAACTCGGGTCAACCTCCAGCACCACGTGGTACTGGTTCAGCTGCGTGAACATGATCGAGATGAGCCGCTGGCCAAACGCGTCATAGAGCGTGTTATCGATGGCGCTGGCGGTCACGCCCATGCGCGAAGCTGTGTCGCGATCGATAACCAGATTCGCCTGTGCCGCCTGGTTCTGCTGATCGGTGGCCAGGTCGCGCAGCTCGGGAAGCGTTTTCAGCTTGTCCATCATCTTCGTGGTCCACTGCCGCAGCTCCTTGGGGTCGGCGTCCTCCAGCGTGAACTGATACTGGGTGCGGCTAACGCGGTCTTCCACCGTCAGGTCCTGCACCGGCTGCATGTACAGCGTGATGCCTTCCACCCCTGCAATCTCGCGCTGCAGCCGCTTCATGATGGTGGTTACGTCGTCGTCTCGATCATCGCGCGGCTTCAGGTTGATCTGAATGCGGCCGCTGTTGGGCGTGGTGTTGGTGCCGTCGACACCGATGAACGACGAGAGGCTCTCAACGTCTTTGTCTTTCAGGATCGCCCGCGCCAGCTCGCGCTGCCGCTCGCTCATGGCCGCAAAGGAGATGCTCTCCGGCGCGTCCGAAATCCCTACGATGACGCCGGTGTCCTGCACCGGGAAGAAGCCCTTGGGCACGACGATATAGAGATAGATGGTGGCGACCAGCGTGCCGATCGTCACCAGTAAGGTCGCGGTCTGATGATTGAGCACGAACTTCACGGTTCGCCCGTAGAACGCGATGGTGTTGTTGAAGGCGCGCTCCGACCAGTCGTAGAGCCTGCTGTGCCGCTCCTGGTCGCGCTGGCGCAGCAGCAGCGAACACATCATCGGTGTCAGGGTTAGCGAAATGACTGCCGACAGCAGAATCGTCACGCTCAGCGTTACCGCGAACTCGCGGAAGAGCCGGCCCACAATGTCGCCCATGAACAGCAGCGGGATGAGCACCGCGATCAGCGAGACCGTCAGCGACACGATGGTGAACCCGATCTGGCCGGCGCCGCGCAGCGCGGCCTCCAGCGGTGTGTGGCCCTCCTCGATGTAACGATCGATATTCTCGATCATCACGATCGCGTCATCGACCACAAAGCCGGTGGAGATGGTCAGCGCCATCAGCGACAAGTTGTCGAGCGAGTAGCCCAGCAGGTACATCACGCCGAACGTACCCACGATCGACAGCGGCACCGCGATGCTGGGAATGACGGTCGCCGCCAGTGTGCGCAGGAAGAGGAAGATCACCATCACCACCAGCGCGATGGTAAGCATCATCTCGAACTGCACGTCCTTCACACTGGCACGGATGGTATTGGTACGGTCGGTCAGCACCGTCACCTTCACCGACGCCGGCAGGTTCGACTGCAGCTGCTTCAGCCGCAGCTTGATGCTGTCGACCACCTTGATGATGTTGGCGCCGGGCTGGCGCTGGATGTTGAGGATCACCGCCGGGGTGTCGTTCATCCACGCCGCCTGGTTGACGTTCTCCGCGCCAATCACCACGCTGGCCACGTCGGAGAGCCGCACCGGATTGCCGTTCTTATACGCGACAATCGTGTCCGCGTAGCCCTGTGGATTGAGAAGCTGATCGTTCGCCCCGATGGTGAACGACTGGCGGTTGTCCTGGAGTTGGCCCTTGGCCTGATCGACGTTGACCTGCCCAATCACGTTGCGCAGTTGCTCCAGGCTCATGCCATAGGAGGCGAGCGCTACCGGATTTGCCAGGATACGTACCGCGGGCTTCTGCCCACCGCTGATACTGACCAGTCCAACGCCGGGCAGCTGCGAAATCTTCTGCGCGAAGGTCGTGTCGGCCAGGTCCTCCACCTGCGGCAGCGGCATGCTGTCGGAAGTCATGGCCAGCGTCAGGATCGGCGCGTCCGCCGGATTCACCTTGCTGTAGATCGGCGGCGAAGGCAGATCGTTGGGCAGGTAGGTTTGCGCCGAATTGATCGCGGCCTGCACCTCCTGCTCGGCCACGTCAATGTTCTCTTCCAGGTTGAACTGCAGGGTGATGACCGAAGCTCCGAAGGAGCTGTTCGAGGTCATCTGGCTGAGGCCGGGAAGCTCGCCGAACTGCCGCTCCAGGGGAGCAGTGATCGACGACGCGGTGACATCAGGGCTGGCGCCGGGATAGAACGTCACCACCTGAATGGTCGGGTAATCGACTTGCGGCAGCGCAGAGATGGGCAGCTGGCGGTAGGCCACAACGCCTACCAGCAACAACCCCACCATCAACAGCGACGTCGCGATGGGCCGAAGAATAAACGGCCGCGAAATACTCATGTCTGCGATCCAATATTGCCGCTGGTCGAATTGTTCCTCTTCGCCGGCGCCTGCGGAGCTACGCGCATTCCGGCCTGCAGCTTTTCTTGTCCGTCGGTGACCACGCGCTGGCCGGCGGTCAGGCCTTTGTCGACCACGATGGTCGCGCCCTGCGTCAGCTGCACATTAATGAGTTGCATCTGCACCATGTTGTTGGCGTCAACAACATAAGTGAAGGTGCCGTCAGGACCGCGCTGCGTGGCGCTGGCTGGAGCCGTGATCGCGTTCTTCAGCGTTTGCAGCAGAAGATGCGCATTGACGAACTGGTTGGGCCAAAGCGCATTGTCCTCATTATTGAAAATGGCCTTCAGCTGGACGGTTCCGGTTGTCTGATCGATCTGATTGCTGATGGTCTCCAGCTTGCCGGTCGCGAGCTTCTGCGAATCGTCGCGACTGTAGGCATCGACCTCCAGCGGACCCTGCTTCATGCGCTGCATTACCTGTGGAAGCTGATCTTCCGGCAAGGTGAACACCACGGCTATGGGATGAAGTTGGGTAATGACGATCATCGCTGTTCCGGCGGCTGCCGTAACGTAGTTGCCGGGATCGACCTGCCGCAATCCCACGCGGCCATCGATGGGAGATTTGATGTAGCAGTATGTCAGGTTCAGCTCGGCATTCTTGATGGCGGCCTTGTCAGCGTCGATGGTGCCTTCGTAGGTTCCAAATGACGCTTCCAGCGTGTCCAGGTCTTGCTTGGCAATCACTCCCTGCTCATAGAGCACCTTGTTGCGGTCATATTGCGCTTTGGCGTTGGTCAGTTGAGCCTCGTCCTTCACCAGATTGGCCTTCGCCTGGTCCAGCGCGACCTGGTAGGGCCGCGGGTCGATGACGATCAGCAGGTCGCCGGTCCTCACGTCCTGACCTTCGCGGAAGTTCACCTGCATGATCTGGCCGTCAATGCGGGTCTTCAAAGAAACGGTGTAATAGGCCTGCACGGAACCGAGTCCGTTGAGATAAACGTTGAAATCACCTTGCTTGACCGTGGCCACGCCCACAGGAACGGCCGGCGGCGGACCGCTGGCCCGCGCGCTCTTCGCCGATTGCGAACTACAACCGGCCAGCAGCGCGCAGATGGCAAGCGCCATCGCCAATATCAGGCACGCTCCCCAGAAGGCGCTGCCTCTCCGCCTTCCGAGGCAAAGGAATGCCCCTGTCTTCACGAACCCCTCCTCGTCAGCACATGCGACGCGCGCCAGACTGAAGCGTTATCGCCACTCGTCCTGGATCGCCCAACTGCAACTTGACGCGACGGTTGCAGTAGTATTGCATCCATACTATTAGACCGGATACCGACTGTCATAGCCGTTAAGAGAGAGTGAAGGAAGGTTAAGAAGTGTGAAGGGCAGCAGCTCATCTCGAAACAATTCTTCACCGCAGGCCCGCGCGGGAAAGGGCAAAATAGACCCCGTGAATCGCCTTCTTATCATCGATGACGATCATGGCCTGGTCAACCTGCTCAAGCGCTTTCTGGAAGGCGAAGGCTTCCGCGTGGACGCGGCCTACGATCATGCCTCCGGATTGAGCGCGGCCCTCTCTGGCGATCACGAACTGGTTGTTCTTGATGTGATGCTTCCCGGCGGTTCCGGGTTCGAGTTATTGAAGACGCTGCGCCAACAAACCGCGGTCCCGGTATTGCTCTTGACCGCACGAGGCGAGGCGGTGGATCGCATTCTTGGCCTCGAGATCGGCGCCGACGATTACCTGGCAAAGCCTTTCGATCCGCGCGAACTGGTGGCGCGAATCCGCGCCATCTTCCGCCGCACGCGCGAGCCGCTGCCGGCGCCGTCGCGCGGAGACCACGACGAGGTGCTGACTGTTGGAGATATCAGCATGTCGCTAGGCACGCGCACCGTTACCTGCCGCAGTGAGCCTGTCGATCTGACTTCGGTGGAGTTCAATGTCCTGGAGCTTCTGCTGCGCAATGCCGGCAGCGTGGTCACGCGCGAGGCCCTTGCGGAAGCGGCGCTGGGCCGCCCGCTCAATGCCTTTGATCGCAGCGTCGACGTGCACGTCAGCCGCCTGCGTAAGAAGCTGGGCGCTTGCCCGGACACGGATGAGTTGATCCGTCCGATTCGCGGCGTCGGCTACTTTCTCGCCGCCGAGGCACACGAAAAGAGCCGGGTATGAGCCGCCGCCTCTTCTGGAAAATCTTTCTACCCTTCTGGGTGGCACAGGCGTTGTTGCTGGGCGCGCTGTATCTGCGCGTTCACTATCGCATCTCCTCCGAACATCCCTGGTGGATCCAACCCGAGCGCCGAGAGATGCCGTCGCTGGCCACTCTTGCGGCGGAGCGTTACGAACAGCAGGGTCCGGCGGGACTGGGACGGCTGCTCGACAGCCTCTCTCTGCCGCACCGCTCTCGCTTCTGGCTGCTGGACGGCAACGGCCGTGAGCTCTCCGGCCGTGGCATTCCCGAGCGCATCCTGCGCGACGCCGCCGTCGCCGAGACCAAGGAAGGCATGCATCATTCGTACGAGGCCAATGTTCTGGCGTCGCGAATCAGCACTCCGCGAGGACAGTATCTGCTGATCGCCGAACTCACGCCGCCGCCGCTGTCGGAGCGCATTCCCGGCGACCTGCTGTGGACGCTGAAGCTGGGCACAATCTTCTCGGCGATCATCTGCTTCCTGATTGCGCACTACCTGACCAAGCCGATCGAGCAGCTGCGCGACGCCACGCATGAGCTGGCGCGCGGCAATCTCGACATTCGCGCGGGCGAGAACCTGGGCAACCGTCAGGATGAGATTGCCGAGCTGGTGCGCGACTTCGACAGCATGGCCGGCGAACTGCGCAACCAGATCCAGAGCGAGCGCAATCTGCTCAGTGGCGTCTCGCATGAGCTGCGTTCGCCCATCGCGCGTATTCGCCTGGCATTGACGCTGGCGCGCGATGCGGATGACGACGAGCGCGCCGAGATGCTGAACCGCATCGAGCAGGACACCATCCAGCTCGACTCCATGCTGGAGCGCATCCTCACCGTCGCCCGCCTGGAAAGCGGCCAGCAGAAGCCCCAGTTCGAAGAGCTTTCGCTTAACGACGTGATCGACGACGTCCTCCACGACGCCAAGTTCGAAGCCGCCGCGACCGGCGGAGAAATCACGTATCGCGGTGACGGGGATGTGCAGGTCAACGGCGACGCCGGCCTGCTGCGCAGCGCTATCGAGAACGTCGTGCGCAACGCGATTTTCTATTCTGGACAGGACGGCAAGATCGATGTGCAGCTCGATCGAGCGAACGACGCTGCGGTGATCTCGGTGCGCGACAACGGACCGGGAGTTCCGGAGAGCGCCTTGCCACTCCTCTTCAAACCCTTCTATCGCGTGGATCACTCACGCGGCACCACCACCGGTGGCATGGGACTTGGGCTGGCGATCGTGCGCAATGCTGTCGCCATCCACGGCGGCAGCGTCTCGGCGAAGAACGTGTTGCCGCGCGGGCTGGAAGTCGAACTCCGCCTGCCGATGATCCCTGTGCCTGGCAGCAAGCATGCCTCCGGCGTGCGGATGGCGCGGGTCTAGGAAGAGCCGCTGTTCGCTTTTCGCCAGAATTGTCCTCCCCGAACATAGCGAAGCGGAGCCGAGGGATCTGCGGTTTGCCGTTGTGCCCATGAGTCGGCTAGCTCCTTGCGAACAGCGAAGAGCGAAAAGCGGCCTCCCTCACTGACATCCCCTCCGCACGCGTGGTAGCTTATCCCTTCCGGAACGATCACCATGTTCACCAACAATCTGCTGAAGGGCAAACGTATCCTCATCACCGGCGGCGGTACGGGCATAGGCCGCGCCATGGCCGAGCGGTTTCTGCAGCTCGGCGCCACTCTTTACATCTGCGGCCGCCGCGCCGAGGTCGTGCAGAAAACCGCGCAGGAACTCGCCGCCGCCACCGGCGGCTCCATCGAGGGCCTCGCCTGCGACGTCCGCTATCCCGAAGATGTTGAGACGCTGATCGAGAAGCTCTGGGCCGCGGGTCCGCTCGATGTGCTGGTCAACAACGCCGCCGGCAATTTCCTGGCGAAGACCGAAGAGCTCTCGCCGCACGCCTTCGATGCCGTCATCGGCATCGTTCTCAAGGGCACCATCAACATGACGCTGGCCTGCGGCAAGCGCTGGCTCAAGTCGCAGCACAAAGGCGTGGTGCTGAACATCGCCACCACCTACGCGGACACGGGCTCGGCGTACGTTGTGCCGAGCGCGGTCGCCAAAGCCGGGGTCGCGGCGCTGACCCGCAGCCTCGCGGTGGAGTGGGGCGGACGCGGCGTTCGCTTCGCCGCCATCGCGCCCGGAGCGATCCGCACCGAAGGCGCCTTCTCGCGGCTGCTGCCCACGCCTGAGCTGGAAAAGGCGCTGCTCGAACACAATCCTCTGCATCGCTTCGGCACTCTGGAGGAGATAGCCAACCTCGGCGCATTTCTCATCAGCGATCAGGCGGGCTATATCAACGGCGAAATGGTATACATGGACGGTGGCGAGATGCTGGCCGGCGCCAGCAGCTTCAGCATGATCGGCCGCCGCCTGCCCGACTTCGCGTGGGAGATGATGAAGCCGAAGAAGAAATAGGCGGGTGATCAGCAGAGGGAATAGGTGGAGCACCGCTTCAGCGGTGCAGCTAAGGCCCTCTGCGAGAGGCGGCTTTAGCCGCCGAGCTAAGCGCTATCTCGACCTGAATTCAGCTCCCGCATGAGCGGAATCATTCGCATCTCGAATCACGGTCCATGCAGCGTGCGCTCGCCGCTGCGGCTGGATGCGCTGGGCTCCATCGAGAGCACGTTCATCCTCGATGAGATGCATTATCGGAATCCGCTGGAGCTGGGCGAATCAGTTGCGTTGTTCGAACGCGCCGGGCCGCGCGAGCATCTCTTCTTCGAGCCCGCCAAAACCAAGGTTGCCATCGTCACCTGCGGTGGATTGTGCCCCGGACTGAACAATGTCCTCCGCTCGGTGTACCTGCAGCTTCACTACCACTACGGCGTTCCGGCGGTCATGGGAATTCGCTACGGCTATTCCGGATTTTCGCCCAACGCGCCCAGCGGGCCTCTGTGGCTGAACGCGGAGATCGTCAACAGCATTCATCAGTTCGGCGGCACGCTGCTCGGCACCTCGCGCGGGCCGGTCAGCGCCGACATCATCGTCGACTTTCTTGAGCAGCGTGGCATCAACATCCTCTTCACTGTGGGCGGCGACGGCACCCAGCGCGGAGCGCATGCGGTGGTGGAGGAGATCGCCCGCCGCAAGCTCACGATCTCGGTCGTCGGAATTCCCAAGACGATCGATGACGATGTGCAATACGTCAACCGCTCCTTCGGGTACTTCACGGCGATCGAGAAGGCGAAAGAAGTGATCGACTCGGCGCATGTCGAGTCGCATTGCGTCTACAACGGCATCAGCATCGTGAAGGTGATGGGACGCGACTCCGGCTTCATCGCCGCAGGTGCGACACTTGCCAGCCAGGAGGTGAACTTCACGCTGGTGCCCGAGGTGCCGTTCAAGCTGGAGGGTGAGTGCGGACTTCTCTCCATGCTGCATCGCCGACTGCTGGAACGGCACCATGCGGTCATCGTTGTGGCGGAAGGCGCCGGACAGCATCTGCTGCCGCCGTCGGAAGAGCGCGACGCTTCCGGCAACCTCGTGCATCGCGACGTCGGACTCTTCCTGCGCCACAAGATTCGTGATCACTTCGAGGCGCAGCGACTGCCGGTGGTGATTCGCTACTTCGATCCCAGCTACTACATCCGCAGCGTTCCGGCGTCGACCGTCGACTCCGTTCTCTGCGATTCGTTTGCGCGGCACGCGGTGCATGCGGCGATGGCAGGTAAAACCGACATCATCATCGGCTTGCAGCACGGCGTCTTCATTCACGTGCCGATTCCCATGGCCACCACCCGGCGCAAGCGGCTTTCCAGCGAGGAATGGGCGATGGTGGTGACGGCCACCGGCCAGCCCGACCTGGCCTAAGATTCTGTTGCCGACGATGGTTCTCCCGCGTTCGGCGCACTTGCGGGCTGGCGCCACTGCGCTACAATCCGCCCATGAAGAGGTTGCTACTGCTGCTTGTCGCCATTTCCGTGCTGTGCGTGCCAGCTTTCGCCAGCCATCACCATCATCACCACAACCATAACCATTCGAGCCATCACCACCATTCGCACCACACGGCGTAACGCCGGGCGAGCGGCTGGTGAATGGCCCAAGACGCCGAAGCCCGGGGGTCAACTCCGGGCTTGTCTCCTGCGCAAGCGCGATTGTCGAGCTCAGCCGACTTCTGCCTCCAGCGGCACATTGGACGTCACCAGGTGCCGCTTCGCCTTGTGCTGCAGATCGGGAGTCAGGGCGACGCTCTTGCCCGACTCCAGGCTGGCCTGCACGGCGACACTGTCGCAAGTCGCCACCATCTTGCCGGTCTCGTCGTCGTACATCTGGTGAAGGAAGCGAAAGTATTTTTCGCCGACCGCCAGAAAACCACTCTTGATCTCGATCAGCTCGCCGCCGCGCAACTCCTCCAGAAACTGGTAGTTCTGGCGCACGATGGCGATGCGCAGGCTTTGCTGCTTAATCGAGGCCGGCGTCACTCCGATGGCGTGCAGCAGGAACCACGTCGCCTGGTCGAAGCGCGAAACGTACATACCCGAGTTCATGTGGCTGGCAAAATCGTACTCGGATGCCAGCACCGCGCCCTTGAAGGTGTGTACCCACTCAGCCATATTTTTCGCCTTTCGCTTTTCGCCGCTCGTCGTTCGCGTTCGCTACGCTTCGCGGCTCATATTTCGGCATACGCTTAGAGATCTTTTCGCATGGCATCTTGAGTAGAGCAAAGCTGAGTCGAATGAACCCGATCTCCGCTGTTCTCCTCTTCTTGGCTAGAGCGGGGCAATTTCTTCGTCGCTCACGAAAGTTCCAGCGCCCAGCTCTTTCTCGCTCTTTAAGCCAGCCACAAACTCCGCCATCCGCTCCAGCGTCTTCTCCGGCTGGTCCCGATGCGGCGAGTGCTTGCAATCGTCCAGCATCAGAATCTCCGTCTGTGGCGCCTGCGCCTTGATCGCCTCCACCTGCGCTCGCGTTCCGTACTCATCCTGTTCGCCTTGGATGCACAGCACCGGGCAGCGAATCGTCGCGAGATACGCCTCGATATTCCAGCTGCGGAACGCGGGATCGAGCCAGATGTCGTTCCAACCCCAGAACGTCTCATCCACATGCGCATGATGCCGCCCCAGCCGCTGCGGCAGGTCCGTCGTCTCGTAATTCACCTTCGCCTGTGCGATGCTGGCCAGGCTCAAGTCCTCGACAAACACATGCGGCGCCTCCAGAATCAACCCTCGCGCGGCCTCGGGATACTTACCCGCGAAGATGAGCGCGATCGATCCTCCGTCACTATGTCCGAGCAAAATGGGCTGGGAGATCTTCAACTTCTCCAGCAACTCCGGCAGCACGACCTCGCCTTCGTAATGCATGAACCGTACCGGCCGCTTCTCCAGCAGCTTGTCTGAGTTGCCGTGCCCATAACGCGAATAGACCAGCACCGCGCAACCGGTGCGCGCCGCCAGTTGCCGCGGAAAGTGTTTCCACAGCGAGATAGAACCGAGCCCTTCGTGCAGCATGACGATCGTCGCCGGCCGGCGATCTCGCGGTTCGATCCACAAAGTCTCCAGCCGCTTGCCGCCAGCCAGAATTTCACCGCGATGGGAGTGAATCGTGCTCACCGTCCGTGCGTCTCCCGCTCCAGGCGTTCTCTTTCTTGCCTTACCAGCAGGTAGCGCTGCAACTTTCCCGTTGCTGTCTTCGGCAACTCAGTCATGAATTCAATGTACCGTGGATACTTGTAGGGAGCGAGCCGGCCTTTCACGAACTCCTGCAGCTCCTGGCGTAAGGCGTCGCTCGCAACTGAGCCCTCCTTCAAAACAACGAAGGCTTTCGGCTTGGCTAGGCCGCTCTCATCCGCCGACGCAATAACAGCTGCCTCCAGCACCGCCTCATGCGCCAGCAGCGCCGATTCCACCTCCAGGGGCGAAACCCAAATGCCTCCACCTTCAGCATCTCGTCGCTGCGCCCGCAGTACACCAGATACCCGTCGGCCTCCTGCCGATACTTATCGCCGGTGCGCATCCATTCGCCGAGAAACGTCATTCGCGTCTTCTCGCGATGGTTCCAGTACCCCGCTGCCATAGTCGGACCGCTCACCTGCAACTCGCCTATCCCACCCTGTGGGACATCCACTCCAGTCTCGTCCACCACCCGTACGTGATAGCCGGGTACGGGCAGGCCCGATGTGCCGTAGCGTATCGCACCCGGCCGGTTGGAAACAAAGCAATGCAGCATCTCGGTCGAGCCGATGCCGTCAATGATCTCCACGCCGGTAAGTTCTGTCCATGCCTTTCCCACCGGCTCGGGCAAGGCCTCACCAGCCGAACCGCAGAGACGCAATGCGTGCTCGCCGCGGCGCGGCAGATCGACCGAGGCCAGCAGCGAGCTGAACAGCGTCGGCACACCGAAGAAGATGGTGGGCCGCTGTTCGCGCAAGATGCGGTTCACCTCCGGCGGCCTCGGCCGTCCGGCGAACAGCACGGCTGTGGCGCCTACGGCAAACGGAAATGTCAATGCGTTGCCCAGTCCATAAGCGAAGAACAGCTTGGCAGCGGAAAAAACAACGTCATCCGCTCCGATACCAAGCACGCCTTGTCCGTAGAGTTCGGCTGTCTGCACCAGGCTGGTCTGCACATCTACGGCACCCTTGGGCCGTCCCGTGGATCCCGACGAGTAAAGCCAAAAGCACACGTCATCGGGCCGCGTCGGGTAGGGCTCGCAGCTCGCAGACACCGATTCCATCAGCTGCGCCAGTTCGATGTAAGCGCCGCCGCTGTCTCCCGAGACGACGATCTCTCCCTTCCACCCGCTCATCAACGCTGCCTCGAGCATGGGCGGGAGACGCGCTTCGGAAACGATCACCGCCCTGGCCCGGCTATCGCTGAGCACGTAAGCGTAGTCTGACGCCGACCACATCGTGTTGATAGGAACAGGGACAACGCCCGCCTTGATCGTTCCGAGAAAACACGCTGGAAAATCGATGCTGTCGTAGAGACACAGCAGGACGCGCTGCTCGGGCTGGATGGCAAGCTCGCGCAGTGCATTCGCGCAGCGATTGACGCGCTCCGCCATTTCCGCATAGCTGTGCGCTCCGCCGGCGTCGATGACCGCCGTCTTCTGTGCGCGCTCTGCCGTCAGATTGCGGTCCATCAGGTCAACAGCCGCGTTGTAAGAGCATTCATATCCCACGTTGTAAGACATGGCTGGAATTCGATTCGAGTTGTACGAGTCTTACGCTGTCGGATCTGCCGCCTTTTCGTTAATTGCCGCCAAGGTCGCGACCGAACCCTGCATCGCGACACGCTCATGATAGAACCACAGCCCGTGCAGTCCGCCCAGTTCTTCACCTCCGCCGGCGCGTCCGGGACCGCCATGCAGGCACGAGGGCAGCACGATGCCGTGCCCGGTGTGGCTGTCGCCGATTGCGGGATCGACCAGCAGCAAACGGCCGTGGCTGGTGCCCAAGGCAATGCCTGCTTCCGCAAGGAATGCAGTGTCCGAACTGAACACGGAAGCTGCTAGCGAGCCCCCTCCCTGCCGCGCCAACTCGAAGGCGTTCTCCTTGTCGTGGTACGGAATCAGCGTCGCCACGGGACCGAAGACCTCGACGCGGTTCACAATGTCGGCGCCGGTAGCGCTGCGCGTCTTCAGCAGCGCCGGCGGCACAAATGCACCCTTCTTCGCATCGGCGTCAACAGGCGTGAAGTTCTCCGGCCAATAGGCGAATTCCGCCTGAGTGTTCAGCTCGCGAATGCCTTCTTCCACCGTCCCACGTTGTGAGAGATTAACCAGCGGCCCCATGTTCACGAGGGCATTCCCCGGATCGCCCACAACAATCTTCTGCAATGCCGCAATGATCGCCTCTGTGGCCGATTCTGCCTGATCCGCCGGAACCAGAACGCGGCGGATCGCGGTACATTTCTGGCCGGTCTTCGAGCTCATCTCGCGCACGACCTCGCGCGCGAAGAATGCAAACGCCGGCGAATCCGGCGACACGTCCGGGCCAAGCAGCGCTGCATTCAAACTGTCGGCTTCGATGTTGACGCGAATATTCTGCTGGCGAACACGCGCGTGCTGGCGAACAGTTTCCCCTGTATCGGCCGATCCGGTGAAGGCAACAACATCGCCCAATCGCAGATAATCGAGCAGATCATTCGGCGAGCCGCACAGGATGGACAGCGCTCCCGGAGGAAGCAGTCCCGCTTCGATGACTGCACTCACCATCTCCTGAGCCAGCCACGCCGTCGCCGTCGCCGGCTTCGACATCACGGGAACGCCGGCCAGCAGACTGACCGCAGCTTTCTCCCACAAGCCCCAGGCGGGAAAGTTGTAGGCGTTGATGTGGACCGCGACCCCATCCAGCGGAACCCCGACGTGCAATCCCTGGAAGTTCTGGTCGCGTGCCAGGCGCATCGGAGAGCCCTCGCGCAGCAAGTGCGCATCGCCCAGCTTCGCTCCGATCTTGGCGAAGTACTTTAGCGTGCCGATGGAGCCGTCTACGTCGATGGCGGCGTCGGCTTTGGTATTGCCGGAGTTTCTGCGAGCAATTTCGAACCATTCATCACGCCGCGCGGCCAGCGTATCGGCAATTTCCCCCAGCAGCTCCGCACGTTGCGCGTAGGTCAGCTTGCGCAAGTCCGGACCTCCCACATTGCGGGAGTACTCCAGAGCAGCCTTCAGGTCCAGGCCTTTCGAGCTGGCCCAGGCGACGGTATCCCCCGTTGTGGGATTCACCAGCGCAGCCCCCGGGTCGGAGCCTGCCTGCCACTTGCCGCTAACATAGCTCTGAAGCACCTTGGCCTCCGAGCCGACAGAATTTTCAACTGTAGTAGCCATGATGTGTGCAATCTCCAAGAAAATTTGTTCAAGCCTGCCGCAGTGGCGCCAGGTGCTGCTCTGCCCAGGGCACGACCCATTGCGCCGCCAGCTCCTCGGGCAAGGTGCCCGAGCTGGCATCGTGCATCAGCATCTCGCCCGCGCGACGCGCGCCGAGCTCTGTCAGTAGCTTGTCAAAGCGAATGCCGCCCTGGCAGAACGTGTCTTTGTACGTCGTATCCCCAAGGGCGATCACTCCGTAGGTGACGTTGCCCAGGTCCGGCCTTTCAGTCTCAAGACTGTTGAACAGCGCCTGAGCGTTGTCCGGCACGTCGCCTTGTCCGTACGTGGAAGTGCAAATGAGAAACGTGCCACCGGGCCGGAAGACGCCGGCGTCGAGATTGTCCATGACCTGGATGCCGACGCGATGCCCCGCCGTCTCCAGCGCCTGTTGCACCTCCTGCGCGACCATCTCGGCCGTGCCGGTCATGGTGCCGACCAGAATTGTGATGTCCACGCCCATGTGTTTTTCTCGCGGCCGCCCAGGCTTGGCGAACGAGAGTCAGATTCGCACGATTATACGTTCCGAAAGCTATAATGCAGGAACCGTGGGCCGAAAACGCGACATCCTGCGCGTCGAAGAAAACGAGCCCGAGAGCGCCACCGGCGACTCTTCCGCCAATTCCGGAAACTCCGCGGAACCAGACTATCTCAAGAAAGTGGGTGAGCGCGTGCGCCAGACACGGGCGCGCCGCGGTATGAGCCGCAAACTTCTGGCGCGCGATTCCGGAGTCTCCGAGCGCTACTTGGCGCAGTTGGAAACCGGCCAGGGCAACATTTCCATCCTGCTGCTACGGCAGATCGCGAATGCGCTGGACATCCCGGTGCAAGAGCTCGTGCTGGAAGGTCCGGAGCCGCCAGTCGACTTAGTACACACAACGGAATTCCTGCGGCGCATGCCTGCGGCCGAGCTTGCGGAGGCGCGGCGCCTGCTCGTGCAACACTTCGAAGGTGTCGATCTGGAGGCGCGACGCGGTCGCATCGCGCTCATCGGGCTGCGCGGTGCAGGTAAATCCACGCTGGGAGCGCTTCTCGCCGAGCGCCTGGAGGTCCCCTTTCTCGAGCTCGATCGCTTCATAGAGCAAGAGAGCGGTGTCAGCCTGGCCGCCATCTTCGATCTGTACGGCCAGAGCGGCTTTCGGCGCTTCGAGCGGCGCTGCCTCGACCAGGTCATCGAGCGCTATCCGCGCTTCGTGTTGGCGACCGGCGGCAGCCTCGTCTCCGAGCCGGCCACCTTCGAGCGCCTGCTGACCATGTGCTTCACCGTCTGGCTGCGAGCCACGCCGGAGGACCACATGCAACGCGTCATCGCGCAAGGCGACATGCGCCCCATGGCCGATAATCGCGAATCGATGTCGGACCTGAGGCGGATTCTGGAAGTCCGCGAGCCACTCTATCGCAAAGCCGATCTGGTAATTCACACCAGCGAATTCAGCGTAGAGGACAGCCTGCAGTCCATCAACGACGCACTGCGCTGACTGTGTATTCCGGTTGGGCGGTGCGAGAATTGCGTAGCGTCTGAAAGTGTGTCGCTCGAGATTTTCTTCTGAACCATGCCTGCATAATATTTCCAGCGTAGCTACGAAAAAGCATTATAATGCATATATCCTTAGTGGGGAGATGCCCGCCATCCTGGCGCGGTCGTGAGGAGATTTCATCAGCATGCCTGAAGTGAAAGAAGCGGAGCTCGTCACCTTCGACGTGGCTCCGGGAGAGTACCGCCATTGGCGGCTGACCATCGATGGCCGGATCGCAACCCTGGCCATGAACGTTAACGAGGACGCTGCGCTTCGCCCCGGCTACAAGCTCAAGCTTAATTCGTACGACCTCGGCGTCGATATCGAACTGCACAACCTTCTCCAGAGCCTTCGCTTTGAGCATCCCGAAGTTGCCTGTATGGTTCTGACCAGCGCGCGCGAGCGCATGTTCTGCGCAGGCGCAAACATTTACATGCTGGGCACCTCGACGCATGCCTGGAAGGTCAACTTCTGCAAGTTCACCAACGAGACGCGCAACGGCATGGAGGACTCCAGCCGGCACGATGGGCTGAAGTTCTTGGCCGCGATCAACGGCACCTGCGCCGGAGGCGGCTACGAACTCGCCCTCGCCTGCGACGAGATCGTGCTCATCGACGACCGCTCCAGCTCTGTCAGTCTGCCGGAGGTTCCGCTGCTCGGTGTGCTCCCTGGAACCGGCGGCCTGACGCGCGTGGTGGACAAGCGCAAAGTGCGCCGCGATCTCGCGGACATGTTCTGCACCAATCCCGACGGCGTGAAGGGCGAGCGCGCGAAAGAGTGGGGCCTGGTGGATGACATCGCGGTGCCGGCGAAGTTTGCTGAGCTGGTTCGCGCTCGCGCGGAGAAGCTGGTTGCCGGTTCGACTCGTCCGGCCGGAGCGAAGGGCATCAAGCTGAACCCCGTCGCTCGCACCATCGACGACCACGGCTATCACTACAAGTACGTCGACGGGAGCTTCGATCGTGCTGCGCGAACCGCGACGTTGACCGTGCGCGCGCCGGAAGGCGATCTGCCGCAGACAGTCGAAGGCATCCATGCTGCCGGAGAACAATGGTGGCCGCTGGCGATGGCGCGCGAACTCGACGATGCCATTCTCATGCTGCGCGTCAACGAGTTGGAGCTTGGCCTGCTGCTGCTGAAAACCGTCGGCGATCCGCAAGCGGTGTTGGCGGCGGACGCTGTCATGCTCGAACGCCAGAGCGACTGGCTGGTGGGAGAGACCATCGGAATGTTGCGACGCACACTGGCGCGCCTCGATGTCTCTTCCCGCAGCATGTACGCCATTCTCGAGCCGGGCTCGTGCTTTGCCGGTGTGCTCCTCGAGCTGGCGCTGGCGGCAGATCGCAGCTACATGCTCGCGCTGCCCGAAGGCGGCTCGCCGAAGATCGCCCTCGATGATTTCAACTTCGGTGTGCTGCCGATGGTGAATGGCCGCAGCCGCCTGCACACGCGCTTCAGCAGCGACGCCAAAGATATGGGCGCTGCGGTGGAAGCCAAAGGGAAACTGCACGGGCCGGAAGAAGCGCTGGAGCTCGGGTTGATCACCGTCGCCCCCGACGATCTTGATTGGGACGACGAGGTTCGCATCGCGATTGAAGAACGCGCCAGCCTGTCTCCGGACGCGCTCACGGGAATGGAAGCCAGCCTCCGCTTTTCCGGAGCCGAAACCACGGAGACGAAAGTCTTTGGCCGCCTCTCCGCGTGGCAGAACTGGGTTTTCATCCGCCCCAACTCCACCGGCGAGCATGGTGCGCTGAAGCTGTTTGGAACGGGCTCGAAGGCGCGATTTACGTGGGAAAGAGTGTAGGCAGAGCGGCGCTTTAGCGCCGCGGCCCTCATACATTGGCGCAGATCTTGATGGAGCACCCATAACGCTGGCCTTAAAGGCCAGCTCTACCAGGAACGAATAAACACTTGCAATGGCGCAGCTGAAGCTGCGCCCCTTCGAGGAACGTCATGTCATTGAACTATCAGGAACGCATTCCTAACAACGTCGATCTCGGCTCCAACCGCACGCTGCAGCGCGCCCTGGAGCATTGGCAACCGGAATTCCTCAACTGGTGGCAGGAGCTCGGGCCCAAAGATTTCCAGGTGGCCGACGTTTACCTGCGCACCGCAACCTCGGTCGACGCCAAGGGCTGGGCGACCTATGGCTTCGTTCGCATGCCCGAATACCGCTGGGGCATCTTCCTCGCCGATCGCAATCCCGATCGCCGCATCGGCTTCGGCGACAGCTACGGACAGGAGGTCTGGCAGCAGATTCCCGGCGAGTATCGCGCCACGCTGCGCCGCCTGATCGTCACCCAGGGCGACACCGAGCCGGCATCGGTGGAGCAGCAGCGCATGTTGGGACACACAGCTCCCTCGCTTTACGATCTGCGGAATCTATTCCAGGTAAATGTCGAGGAAGGCCGGCATCTGTGGGCGATGGTCTATCTGCTGCATGCCTACTTCGGCCGCGATGGCCGCGAAGAAGCCGAGGAGTTGCTGGAGCGTCACTCCGGCGACGCCAACAAGCCGCGCATTCTCGGTACGTTCAACGAGCCCATTCGCGACTGGCTCAGCTTCTTCATGTTCACCTACTTCACCGATCGCGACGGCAAGTTCCAGCTCAAGTCGCTGGCCGAGTCCAGCTTCGATCCGCTGGCGCGCACCTGCTCGTTCATGCTGACGGAAGAGGCGCATCACATGTTCGTCGGCGACACCGGCATCAATCGCGTCATTCGCCGGGCGCTTGAGGTCATGAAGGAGTTGAACACCGACGATCCGGAAGTCATCCGCAAAGCCGGCGCCATCGACCTGCCTACGGTGCAGAAGTACCTGAATTTCTGGTTCAGCTCTTCGCTCGATCTGTTCGGCTCGGAGAGCTCGTCCAACGCGGCCTCGTATTTCGCCAATGGCCTGAAGGGACGTCCGGACGAAGCGCGCTACGAAGACCACGTTGCCGCCGATCAGGTGTATGCCATCGACGTTCCCGATGGACACGGTGGCACAAAGACCGAAGAGATCCCGATGCGCAACGCGATGAATGACGTTACGCGTGGATCGTATGTCAAGGACTGCGAGATGGGGGTGACGCGCTGGAATCGCTTGATCGAGAAGGCGGGTCATTCGTTCCGTCTGGCGCTGCCCTCGACGCGCTTCCGCCGCAACATTGGAATTTGGGCGGGCATGCCAACCGACACGGCGGGCAATCCCATCACGCGGGAGGAGTTCAACGCGAAGATCGCCGGCTGGCTGCCGAGCCAAAGCGATCAGGCGTACATTCTCAGCCTGATGCACGGCGTCCATGAGCAAGGCAAGATGGCCGCGTGGATCGCTCCGCCCGATCGCGGAATTAATAACAACCCCGTGGATTACGAGTACGTGAAGCTGCACTGAAAACCAGTGGTCAGTGGCTAGTGGCCAGTGGCCAGTAAAAGACGGGTGCCCCAGGTCTCGCGGTGTTCGAGACCAGGGGTGAAACTACTGCGTCATGAGCAGACCTGGAGCACCCACGTCAACATGAAACATATCTGCATCATCGGCTCGGGGCCCGCGGGTTGTTATCTCGCGGACCAACTGCAGCGGCTCATCCCGGATACGTCCATCGCAATTCTGGAAAAGTTGCCTTTGCCATTCGGCCTCATCCGCTACGGCGTCGCTCCCGATCATCAAAGCACCAAAGCCGTATCCCGTGTCCTCGATCGCGTGCTGGCACGCGATCCGGTCAGCTTCTTCGGCAACGTCGAAGTAGGCCGCGACGTTCGCCTTGCCGAGCTGATGTCGCTGTTCGACGCCGTGGTCTTGGCAACCGGTGCCGTCCGCGATCGCAAGCTTGGCATTCCGGGCGAGGAGTTGGCGGGCGTTATCCGCTCCGGCTCATTCGTGAACTGGTACAACAGCCATCCGCACAATTCCGCGCCGACTGCGAACGATGTGCGACCGGCGGTCGTCATCGGCAACGGCAATGTCGCTCTCGATGTTGCCCGCATCCTGGCTAAGGCTCCGGAAGAGTTTGCCGGCTCCGACGTATCGCGCGAAGCTACGGAATGGCTCCGGGCGCAGCCGCTGGAGACGATCCACATCGTCGGCCGTCGCAGCGCCGCCGATGCCAGGTTCAACGAGCACGAATTGGCGGAGCTGGGCACATTGCGGCGTGCGCGGCCTGTAATCAGCAATCCGGCAGCTCTGGCGGGAGACTCCGCCGTGATCCGCACCTTGCGCGGCTTCCTCGACACTTCCGGGCGCAACACACCAGTCACCATCAACTTTCATTTCAACCTGACGCCGGTTTCTTTCCTGGGCAACACTCAGCTGCAGGCCGTGCAATTCCGAAATTTCTCGGGCGAAATCGAAGACATCCCCGCGCAGCTGGCGGTTACTTGTATCGGCTACGAAACCGTCGCCTGCTGTACGGCCCGGCCCAAGAACGGCGCCTTCGCTAATCAAGACGGCAAGGTCGACGAGCGGCTCTACGTTGTAGGCTGGGCGAAGCGCGGTCCCTCCGGCACCATTCCCACCAATCGCGCCGAGGCGCAACAAGTGGCGCAGAAGATTGCACAAGAAATCGTCGACGGCAATCGTGCCGGCAGCCACGGCTTACGCCAACTGCTGGATGATCGCAAAGTTCGCCGGGTCGATTATGCAGGCTGGCGGCGAGTGGATGCGGCCGAGTTGGCACGTGCCGCGGCCGGACGCTGCCGTCAGAAATTCAGCAGCGTAGACGAAATGCTTGAGGCCGCACTGGCCGATCAACTTCGTCCAGTCTGAAATCGAAACTCCAGCCCAGAGTCAGCGGTGTCCATCGAATCCTACGGAGACAATAAAGAAAGCGTAACCTGCGCGACGGCGATTTGATAATGTACGCTGTACAGGGCGAGCAGAAAACCCTTTTCTCAGGGATGAGCAGTCTCAGCACGCACGAACGCCAATATCGGCGGCGCCGCAGTCATCGCGCCGGTCTGCGCACGGTCGCTTTGGTCGAAGCCTTGAAGGGCGTCCTGGCGCTCGTCGGCTCCTACGTGTTGATTGCCTTCATCCGCCGCGATGTGGACTTCGGCGAAGCTGCAGAACATCTTCTCTTCCGCATTCACATCAGTCCCAAGCATCGTCTGTCGCAGCAACTGGTGCATGCCGCCGGCAAAATGTCGAGCACCAGCATCGCCATGATCCTGGGCTTGGCCGTTGCTTATGCCACGTTGCGGTTTCTGGAGGGATACGGCTTGTGGAAGCAGCGGGTTTGGGCGGAGTGGCTCGCGATCGTCTCGGGCTGCATTTATCTTCCGTTCGAGGTGTACTCGCTTTTTCGCCATCCCAACGAGTTGCATTGGGTGATTCTGGCGATCAACATTCTGGTCGTGATCTACATCGCGTGGGTACGCTGGGATGAGATCAAGGCGGCCCGCCAGCATGCGGATCTAGGTGCCGTGTAAGGAAACTTAGCGATCCGCCGCAATCAGCTGCGACTCCTCACGCAACAATTCCAGCACTGCGCGTCGCGCCGCCTCATCGTCTGCGCCGAATGCCGGCGGCTCAATCTGTTCGAAATATCTCCATGCCGAAAGCGCCGGAAGAAGATCGCCGCTCTGCTGCGCCGCACTGGCCCGCTCGGCGAGCAGCGCGAATGCCAGGCTCTGGCTTAGCCGATGCAACAGCTTGCGCGCATGGCGCTGCGCGCTGCGCTCATCGCGCAGGGTGATTGCAACTGCTTCTCCGTCACCCTCAAGCCTCGCCTCTAATGCATTCTGCAGGTTGCCGAGCGGGGAGGGAATTCGCTCCAGGATCTCGCGCAGCCGCTCCCGATATTGGTCCCATCCCCCATAGCGCGAGCTGAGCAGGCGCAGCAATTCCAGCGCCTGGATGTTGGCCGGGCCCTCCCACACGGTCAGCACCTGCGCGTCGCGCAGCAGGCGCGCGACCGGATAGTCGCTGGTGTAGCCGTTGCCGCCGATCAGCTCGAGGGCGGCGCGGCTGGCTGCGATCGCGTACTCCGCCGTAAGATACTTCGCCAGCGCAGTCGTCAGCCGCAACCAGATGCGGCGTTCCTGGCTCTGCTGCGCCTCATCCAAGGTAATCGCAGCTTCAAAGGCCAGCAGCGTTCCCGCCTCAAACTCCACCCGCAAACGCACCAGCTCGTCCTGCACCATTGGATAGTCGGAGATGACGTGGCCAAACGCGCGGCGCGTGGTTGCCCATGCCAGAGCTTCGCTCAGCGCCCGCCGCTGCACCCCCGCCGATCCCACGGCGTTATGCACGCGACTGTATTCCAGCGCTTCCATCATCAGCTTGAAACCGTGCGGTGGCGGAGCAATCTCCACCGCTTCCGCTCCGAGCAAATCAATTTCGCCGGTGGGCAGCCCTTTGGTCCCCAGCTTGTCCTTCAGCCGTCGAATGCGATAGTGATTGGGGCGTCTATCGTCCAGGTGGCTCGGCACCACATACAATCCCAGCCCCGCCGATCCCTCCGGCGCCTCTTCCGGGCGCGCGGTGGCGACCGCCAGGCCGCTGTTCGCATTGCTTGTGAACCACTTCAGCCCGTGCAGCGCGAAGCGATCTCCCTCGCACACGGCTTTCGTTGTCGTCGCTCCCACGTCGCTGCCGCCATGCTGCTCGGTCGCCCACGTGCCGCCTGTTTTCGCCAGACCATCCATGCGCACGACGTCGTAAAGAAACTGCTGGCGAACGGCGTCCGGCGCATGCGAGCCCAGGACATAGGCCACGGCGCCGGTGAGCGTCACCGGGCAGTGCAAGCTGATGTCGGCCTGCGACAGCAGGTAGCCCATGGTGAAGGTCAGCAGATGAGGCGCGTCTTCCGCATACGGCAAGCCGATGATTCCGCGGCGGTAGAGTTCGCGATGCTGCTCCTCATACCACGGATTGCAGACGATGCGGTTGACCACTTCGCCGTTGCGATCGTAGGTCTCCAGCGCGGGCGGCGCATGGCGATCGGTGTAGTTTGCCTGAGCGTCAACTTCGGTGCGCACCCAGTCGTGAAACTGGGCCAGCATTTCCTGGTAGTCGGCCATGCGCGGCACGCGCGCGATGAGCCACGGTTCCAGATAGCGATCGAAACTGGACTTGCTCATGTCGCCTCCATCGTGACGGCGAGAAGGAAGATCAGGATGAGCTTAGCGCGTTCCGGGGAGAAGTAGAATAGCGCGGTGAGAAATGTAGTTACGATCGAGCGCCGGCGGATGCCTTTTCTGGTCTGGGCCCTGCTCATTATGGCGTCCGCGCTACATGGGCAAGACAAGCTGCCGCCTCACCCACAGCCGCCGGCAAGCTCTCCCGCCGCCTGGAGCGATCAGCAAAGGTCCACGATGGCCGAGCGCGTCCGCACCGACTTTCTGCACGCCTGGAGTGGCTACCAGCAGTACGCCTGGGGTCACGACGAACTCAAACCTCTGACCCAGAGTTATCGCGATTGGTACTCCACCCCAACGCGCGAAAACCCGGCGCGCGTTGGGGACCCCGGCGGCACATCGCTGCTGATGACGCCGGTCGACGCGCTCGACACCATGCTGCTGATGGGGCTGAAGGACGAAGCGAAGCAAGATCGCGAGCTGATCGACAAGCAGCTTTCATTCGACAAGGACATCTACGTCAAGAATTTTGAGATCACGATTCGCCTGCTGGGCGGGCTGCTCAGCAGCTATCAACTCAGCGGCGACAAGAGGTTGCTGGCTCTGGCCGACGATCTGGGCACGCGCCTGCTGCCCGCGTTCAACTCGCCGACCGGCATGCCTTACGTCTTCGTCAATCTGAAGACCGGCTCGGTTCGCGGCGTGGAGAGTAACCCCGCGGAGATCGGCTCGCTGATTATCGAATTCGGCACGCTCAGCAAGCTCACGGGCAAGCCCGTCTATTACGACAAGGCGAAGCGCGCGCTGGTCGAGGTGTACAATCGGCGCTCGCCGATCGGGCTGGTGGGATCGTCCATTACTGTCGAAACTGGCAAGTGGATCGACACCACCAGCCACATCAGCGGTGGTATCGATTCCTACTATGAGTATCTGTTGAAGTGCTCGATCCTCTTCGGCGACAAGGACTGCGAGCGCATGTGGCAGACGAGCATCGCCGCGCTCAACAAATATGTTGCGGATGACACTGCCGGCGGCCTGTGGTACGCGCAAGTTGACATGAACACCGGCAAGAAGATCTCGACCCACTACGGCGCGCTCGACGCGTTCTTTCCCGCAGTACTTGCCCTCTCGGGCGATCTGGATCGAGCCCGGCGCCTGCAAGAATCGAGCTACAAGATGTGGACCACGTTCGGCGTCGAGCCGGAAGAGTTCGATTACACGACGATGAAGATCACGTATCAGGGCTACGAGCTTCGTCCCGAGATTATCGAGTCGACCTACTATCTCTACTATTTCAGCGGCGAGCCGCGCTATCTCGACATGGGCAAGACCTTTGCCGACAGCCTGGAGAAGTATTGCCGCACCGACTCCGGGTTTGCCGCGCTGATTAATGTGGGAACTAAAGAGAAGCGCGACGCGATGGAGAGCTTTTTCCTCGCCGAGACGCTGAAATATCTGTATCTGCTCTACGCGCCGCGCTCGACGCTCGATTTGCACAAAACGGTCTTCAACACCGAAGCTCATCCCATCGAGCGGACATGGTAAGCCGGTTTCGACATCTAATTCTGCACAGGTGAACATGGCGCTGGGAGCACAGCAGAACATGACGACGATCGGCAGCAAGGCAACGGGCCGGAGCTATCGCGGCCCACTGGCGATGGTGACCACGCTGTTCTTCATGTGGGGATTTCTGACCTGCCTCAATGACATTCTGGTCCCTCACCTGAAGTCGATTTTCGATCTGAATTATGCCGAGGTTATTCTCATTCAGTTTTGCTTCTTCTCGGCATACTTCGTCTTCTCGATTCCTTCGGGCAAGATCATCGAGCGCATCGGCTATCAAAGGACGATGGTCGCCGGGCTGTTCACCATGGGCCTGGGCGCGTTGTTGTTCATTCCGGCCGCCAGCGTTCCGTCGTTTCCTTTGTTTCTCGCTGCGCTGATCATCCTGGCGGCTGGAATCACCGCACTACAGGTTTCCGCCAATCCGTACGTCGCGGTGTTGGGCCCGGCCCGCACCGCCTCGAGCCGCTTGAATCTCACCCAGGCCTTCAACTCGCTGGGTACGACGGTCGCCCCATTCTTTGGCGGACTGCTCATACTCGGTGCAGCCGTCATGGCGAAAACGCAGGAGCAACTGGCGGGGATGACGCCGCAGGCACTCCACGCTTACCGCCTGCAAGAAGCTTCTTCGGTAAAGCTGCCCTATCTTCTGATTGCAGTCGCACTCGTCATTCTGGCCGTGGTAATCGGGAAATTCGACCTGCCGCATATTCCTGAAGCCGAGGGTGGTCACGCCGTCGCTAACGATAGCATGTGGCGGCATCGCAACCTGATTCTGGGCACGCTGGCGATCTTTACCTATGTTGGAGCGGAGGTTGCGATCGGAAGTTTTCTGATCAACTACATGAACCTGCCGGAGATCGGAAATCTGAAAGCGGAAGTTGCGGCCAAGTACCTGACGTTTTATTGGGGAGGCGCCATGTGCGGGCGGTTCATCGGTTCAGCTGTCCTGCAGAAGATTTCCACTCGCCTCGTACTAGGATTCAACGCCGTTGTTGCCGCGGCTCTGGTCTGCCTTTCGATGCTGAGCTTCGGTGCGACGGCGATGTGGGCGTTGCTGCTGGTCGGCCTGTTTAACTCCATCATGTTCCCCAGCATCTTCACGCTGGGAATCGAAGGTCTCGGTCCGCTGACAGGAGAAGGCTCGGGCCTGCTGGTGATGGCCATTGTTGGCGGTGCGGTCATTCCTGAATTGCAGGGCTTGCTCGCCGATCGCATCGGGCTGCACCACGCCTTTGTGCTCCCGGTATTGTGCTACCTCTACATTCTGTTTTTCGCGGCGAAAGGACAGCCTGCCCGGCGTCCGGCGGTCGCAGAACCGCGCGCAAGCCCTCGGCGATAAAGCCAGCAGTCTCCGTCCTAGATCCCGCTTGCCTCAGCGTGCTTGCATCAGCGGCGCATCGTCAAGCGCAACAGAGGTGCGGTGCTCAGTAGCCCGGAGCCCTGCAGCACCAGACTGTCGGGTTCAGAGATTGCGGAGGCGGCTGGCAGCTCGGCGACGCTGCCACTCCGCAGCAGGTGCAGCCGCTGAGGATACTGTCAATGCGATATTTTGTGAGGCGGCAGTTCTGAATCGGGAAAACGGGGAAAAAACGGAGCGTGCGGCTCGTCCGCATCGCTCCGCTGTGTATGCGACGGTGACCACGGGCTACTGAAATTTCTCCCTCAGCCGCCGGTAGGTCGTCCCCAGCAACTCGGGCAGGACGCGGGTTTCGCCGATCACGGTCATGAAATTGGCATCCGCGACCCAGCGCGGCAGCGCGTGCAAGTGGATGTGTCCGGCGATCCCGGCGCCCGCCGCTTTGCCAACATTCATGCCGATGTTGACGCCGTCGGGGCGATAGAGATCGATGAGTGCGCTTTCCAGTCGCTGCGCCAACTCCATCATCTCCGTCGCCGCGGGCGCGGGCAGCCGCTGCAGCCGGTCGACGTGCTCGTAGGGGACGATCATGCTATGTCCCGAGGTGTAAGGGAAGGCGTTCAGAACTATGAAGTTGAACTTGCCGCGGTGGACGATGAGAGCTTTCTGGTCGTCACCCGCGCGGAGCAACTCGCAAAAGATGCAGCTGAATCCCTCGCTCGAAGTGTCGACAGTTGTGATGTAGGTGTAGCGCCACGGAGTCCACAGATAATCCATACATTGGGCAGGGTACCATTCCCGGCAGAGCCGCCCAACAGCAGCCGGTTTTCCTGTCACGCGCAGCGGTGATCCGGGCTCTTGACTTCGATATTAAAAATCCGAGAAAGCCCTGCAAAATCAGCGCGGAACTAGCGCTGGCGTGTTTGACACTGCCCCAGTCGGTTGCTATAGTCGAAGTGTTCCTTGGTGCGCAGCCCGCTCCATCGGATCCGGCCGCTGGGTTGTCCAAACCCGCTTTGAGCGGGGCAATCACTTCCTGTCGATTCAAGCCAGCCGTCCGTTTTATCTCAGGCTCTTGCGCGTTTCAGCGCGCGAGTGTGCGTACGCAGCTCATGTCCTTCGAAGAAGCCCACAACGCTCCGACTACCCAAACGCAGGAATCCGTCGCTGCCGAGCAGACGGAAACTCAACCGGCTGCACAGCCCGAGACGCAAGCGGCTGTCCAGCATCAACCCGAATCTGCCTCCGATTCCAGCACTCCTACCGCGGAAACGCCGGCGGCCGCGCCGCGCGCGGAAAAAGAACCCGGCATGGAAGATTTCGCCACCGCGCTGGAGACCTTCGAACAGGAGCAGGCGCAGACGGAAGCTGCTCTCAATGAAGAGCAAATCGTCACCGGCACGGTTCTAAAAGTTACGCCGCAGTATGTCGTGGTCGACATCGGCTATAAGTCCGAGGGCGTGATTCCAGTGGCGGAGTTCCAGGACCACGAAGGCAACGTCACGGTGAATCGTGGCGACGAGATCGCCGTGATGCGCGAACCCGGCCACACGGAAGAGGGTTACATCAACCTGTCGCACCAGAAGGCGCAACGCCTGCGCGCCTGGGACGAGATCGAACACGCCTTCAACGAGAAGTCGGCGGTGAAAGCTCGGGTCATCGATCGCATCAAGGGTGGTCTGACGGTTGACATTCTTGGCGCGCGCGCCTTCCTGCCGGGTTCGCAAGTCGATCTCCGCCCGGTTCGCAACCTCGACGCGCTGAAGGGCCAGGACATCGACATTCGCATCATCAAGCTGAACAAGAAGCGCGGCAACATCGTGGTTTCGCGCAAGCAGTTGCTGGAAGAAGACCAGTCGGATAAGCGCGCCAAGACGCTGGAGCAGTTGCACGAGGACGCCATCCTGACCGGCACGGTGAAGAACCTGACCGACTACGGCGCCTTCGTCGATCTGGGCGGCATCGATGGCTTGCTGCACATCACCGACATGTCGTGGGGGCGTCTGACGCATCCCCGCGACCTGGTGCAGGTGGGCGATCAGATTCAGGTGAAGGTGTTGAAGTTCGATCGCGAGAAGCAGCGTGTCTCGCTGGGATTCAAACAGCTCACACCGGATCCCTGGCTTGACGCCTCCGAACGCTATCCCGTGGGCGCGCATGTCCGCGGACGTGTCATCAGCGTGACCGACTACGGCGCGTTCATCGAGTTGGAACAAGGCATCGAAGGCCTGGTGCACGTCAGCGAGATGACCTGGTCCAAGCGGATGAAGCATCCGTCCAAGCTGGTCAATGTTGGCGATCAGGTGGAAGCGGTTGTGCTGAACGTAAACCCGACCGAGCGCCGCATCAGCCTTGGCCTGAAGCAGCTGGAGACCAATCCCTGGGAAAGTCTGCATGAGAAGTTCCCGGTGGGTGCGGTGGTCGAGGGCAAGGTGCGCAACCTGACCGACTTCGGCGCGTTCATCGAGATCGAAGATGGCATCGACGGCCTGGTACACGTCAGCAATCTCAGCTGGACCAAGCGTGTGAAGCACCCTTCCGAAGTCCTGAAGAAGGGCGACAAGGTGAAGGCGATTGTGCTGGCGATCGAGCCCGAACAGCGCCGTCTTTCGCTGGGCGTCAAGCAGCTTCAGCCCGACGTGTGGGACACCTTCTTCGAGCAGCATCGGGTGGGCGACGTAATTCACGGCAAAGTGTTGCGGCTGGCGAGCTTCGGCGCCTTCGTCGAGATCGCCGACGGCGTCGAGGGCCTGTGCCACAACTCGGAAGCGGTGGACTCGCACGGCACAGCGGTGAAGCTGGAGTCGGGCCAGGAGCACGACTTCAAGATCATCAAGATGAATCCGGCGGAGAAGAAAGTGGGGCTCAGCATCCGTGCGGTTGGCGAAGAGGCCACGCGCGCCGACGTGGAGACCTACAAGGCTCCGGCAGCGAGCTCGTCGGGAACCGGTTCCACGATCGGCGAGTTCATGTCGTGGAAACGTGCCAGCAACGAAAACAACTAATCAGACCGCGTACCAGACGGAAAGGCCGCCAACGCTGGCGGCCTTTTGATTTGCTCGAATAACAACTCTACTTGTTCATCTCAATCTGCAGATTGATGTTCGGCTTCTCGCGATCGTCGAATTGGCTGAGGGTTTTGGTGCTGCTCTTCTTGCCGTTCTTCTGCGCGTACACCTCGTAGTCCACATTGGGCGAGAGACCCGGGAAGCGATACGCTCCGTCGGTCTGCGAGATGTACGTCTTCATCGCCAGCGACTTCACGTTCTTCAGGTAGACCACGGCCTCCGGAATGGGCTTCTCGTTCTCGCCTTTGATGGTCACAGTTCCCGTCAAGGTCCGCGTGGTGTTGTGAGCCGCCCTGCTGGTGTTGGACGAAGGGGTGGTGCTGCCCAGCGGAATCTGCAACTGTGCGCTACAGTTCAAGCCCGCCGTCAGGCCGAAGAACAGGATCGCGCCCAAAATTGTTTTCATTCGATTGACTCGACCTTCTATTTCGGAAGCTGCTGTTGCGTGAGATGTAAGCTTACGTCTTTGCGCTCATCGTCGTCGATATGTACCGTGATCTCCGGCTTGGTCTGCCCCTTGGCGACCTTCACGTCGGCGACGATGATGTAATCATCCGTGCCTGCCGGTACCCGCTGGGCAAATTCGCCGGTGCTGTTGGAGACCAGCTCCCACTTCGGCTTCTTGTCGCCGGACCTCCGCATTTTGATGGGGACCCCGGCGACAGGATGATCATCGGGCCCCCAGACGGTGCCGTAGATTAGTGCGTAAGGCTGCTTCGCGGAATGGGAAGATTGCGGCGGAAAGGCGTTTCCTGTAAGAGCGAGCGGCGAAGCAAACAGCCACAACAGCAATAACCCGGAAGCGCAGCCAGCCCGGACTCGCAATTCTGAGCGCAAGCTAGTACTCCTCCTCTTCCTCTTTGTCCTCGTCCTCGTCTTCCTCCTCCCCCTCATCTTCCACGCGCGTCAACTCCAGCGGTTCGATCGCGACCACCTCAAAGTCGCTGCCGCATTCCGGACACGATACGATCTCACCCTCATCGACTTCATCTTCTTCGATATCCAGATCGCTCTCGCATTCAGGACAGGTGACCATTCTTGCCTCCACTGTTCGCGGCTCCGGTGCCGGCCTGACAGCACCACACCAGCCGTGCATTTATATTTAGAATCTCTTGGCGGCACCGTCAAGTCATAGACGCTGCCCAAGGGTAGAGGTTGCCCAACTTATGCATGCCC
>Ga0335081_10002111_pt1 | contig 31309 bp, 24 predicted proteins | sample Lox_Sample_35_FD_206713 | JGI IMG/M metagenome (GOLD analysis project Ga0335081, IMG submission 206713) | Soil microbial communities from Loxahatchee National Wildlife Refuge, Florida, United States - Lox_Sample_3.5 | ecosystem: Environmental > Terrestrial > Soil > Wetlands | place: USA...
GGGCTTTGGAAATAACTGAAACAGCGTCCAGCGGTGGAGCCGTTCTCCCAGCGGCCGCGGATGCACGCGCTCAATCTGCGCCCGCGTCGCTTCAATCAGCTTTCCGTAATCGACGCCTGATGGGCACACGCTCATGCAGGAGACGCAGCCAAGACAAGCGTCGATGTGCTCCACCCATTGGGGCGTGATGGCGGTTTCGCCATTGCTGGCCATGTTCATCAAATAAATTCGGCCGCGCGGCGAGTCGGCTTCCTGGCCCCACAGAACATAGGTAGGGCACGCCGGCAGGCAGAAGCCGCAATGCACGCACTGGTTGAGCAGGGCGGGGTCGGGCGGATGGTGCGAATCGAACGCGGGCTTCGGCGTTGTCAAATCCCCCCCACGAACCGGCCCGGATTCAAAGTGCCCTTGGGATCGAATTGCTGTTTCACCGCGCGCATGAGCGGCAGCGCGTCGCCGGGATCGCCCCATGCGTCCGCACGCGGCCCGCGCAGGATCGCCAGCGATCCGCCCTCATGCTCCAGTTGCGCGCGCAATTCTTCGAGCGGCCGATCGAGCGCCAGCCAGCCGATGCCGGTAGCCTGGACGACCGCGCTCCAATCCGCGCGTCCCACCCGCTCGATTGCGGCCATCGTTTTGGCGATCTGCGACGGAAGAATACTGAACTTCGCCACCGCGCCAGAGTTGGCGACCTGCTCGCGCGCTTTCCAGGCCTCCGGCGCCGCTACGGCGACCACAGCCGACCGGACCAGTTCGCGAACGCGCTCTTCCTGCGACGCGATCCCGGCCTCGGTGCCCTCGAAGAGAACATCGATCTGCGGCTCGGCGCCCGCGCGAAATCGAACTTGTAACGCAGCGTGCGCGAGCGTGGCCGACTGCAAAGTCAGCAGCAGCGCCTCCGCCGTATCCACATCACCGGCGGCGATCGTAATCGCCCTTGCATTCCGCGGCAGGGGATGCAGCCGGAACGTCGCCTGCGCGATCACCCCGAGCGTTCCCATCGCTCCGGTGGCCAGCTTGGGCAGATCATAGCCGGCAACATTCTTTACCACCTTGCCGCCGCTTCTGGCGATTGTGCCATCGGCCAGCACCAGAGTGACGCCAATAACCAAATCGCGCAATCCGCCGTAAACCAGGCGCAGCGCGCCGCTGTCGTTGGTGGAGAGAATGCCCCCGATAGTGGCCCGCTCCGGCCACAGAACATCGATGGCCAACCGCTGCCCGTGTTGCGCTAGCGTGCGTTGCAAGTCCGCGACCGTGCAGCCGGCCTCGACGGTGACCGTCAGATCGGCCCAGGCATGCTCCAGCACGCGATGGAGCTTCGCGGTGGACAAGGTAACATCGGCCCGCGAGAGTGGATTGCCCCAGTCGAGCTTCGTCCCTCCGCCGCGGGGAATCACCGCCAGGCCGTCCTGATTGGCGCAGCGCAGGGCGGTGCTCACCTCTCCTTCACTGGCGGGTTCGATTACGCGCGCGTCGCGCAAATGGTCCATGGATCAGAAACGCTCGGCCACGCCGGCGGTTTCGAGCGGGTGTGGGACATACTCACCGGGTTTTTCGCCGCACAACCGGGGCCGCGGAAAAATCTTGGTGGGGTTCGCCAGCAGCAGCGGATCGAAGGCGCAGCGCACCCGCTGCATCGTATCCAGGTCCGGCTCGGCGAACATCTTGGCCAACATATATTTCTTCTCTTCGCCGACCCCGTGCTCGCCGGTGATCGATCCGCCTTTCTCGATGCATAGCTCCAAAATGCGCAGCGAGAGTTCCTCCGCTGCCTGTTCCTGTCCGGCGATGCGGCGATCGTACATCACCAGCGGGTGCAGGTTGCCATCGCCCGCGTGGAAAACGTTGGCCACGCGCAGGCCTGATGCCTTGCCCAAAACCGCGATCTCATCCAGGATCTCCGGCAGCGCCGTGCGCGGTATCACGCCATCCTGCACGATGTAGTTGGGCGAAATGCGCCCCACCGACGCGAAGGCCGCCTTCCTTCCCTTCCAGAACAGAGCGCGCTCGGTTTCGGTTTGGGCCACGCGAATCTCGCTCGCGCCATGGCTCCGGCAAATGTCGCCCACCTGCGCCGCCAGCGTCTCGACCTCCGCTTCCGGCCCGTCCAGCTCCACCAGCAGCAGTCCGCCGCAATCCGGATAGTTGGCGTGCACCGCGGCTTCGGCAGCCTGGATTGCCAGGTTGTCCATCATCTCGATGGCCGCCGGTAGCATCCCGGCCGCAATGATGCCGCTGACTGCCGCGCCGGCTTCAGTCGTGGAGGGAAACGCCGCCAGCAGGGTTTGAATGCACTCCGGCCGTTTCACCACGCGCAGTGTAATTTTCGTGGCGATGCCCAGCGTCCCCTCCGAGCCGACGAAAACGCCGGCGAGATCGTAGCCGGGCGCGTCCAGGGTTTTCTTTCCCAAGTGAACCAGGCTGCCATCGGGAAGCACTACTTCGAGCGCCAGCACGTGTGTGGTGGTGAACCCGTACTTGAGGCAATGCGCGCCACCAGAGTTTTCGGCCACGTTGCCGCCGATGCTGCAAACCGATTGCGAGGAAGGATCGGGCGCATAGAAATAGCGCGCATGGGCCACGCGCCCGGTCACATCCAGATTAATGACGCCCGGTTCCACGACCACGCGCGCATTGGCGAGGTCCACTTCCAAAATGCGGTTCATGCGCGCCAGGCTGATGACGATTCCGTGCTCTACCGGCAGCGCGCCGCCGCTCAGACCGGTGCCCGACCCCCGCGCCACGAAGGGAATGCGCTCGCGGTGGCAGATGCGCACAATGGCCTGCACCTCTTCTGTGGAAGCCGGCAACAGCACCGCGCTGGGGATCACGCGGAAATTGGTCAGGCCGTCACATTCATAAGTGCGCAGCTCGTCGGGAGCCGAGAGCAGTGCCCGCTCGCCCACCGCCGCCCGGAACTCGCGCAGAATCTCCGCGGTCATCTTGCTGCGAACGCCTCCTGGCCCGCAGTGGCCAGTACGTAGGGGCCCTCCGGAACGACGGCGATGCTCGCGCCGGGAGCGAGACCCGCCGTCAGCGCGGCCACCGCTCGGTCCATGGACGCGCACGAGCGTCCCCACAGCTTCGGATGGTATTCGGCCGGCAAGCCGGGAACGTAATAAAAGAGCTGCCGGTCCATCGTCACCAGCGCCAGCTTCTCGAGTTGCCACTGATCCACAACCACGGGTGCGGATCGAATGCGCTCCAGAAACTCGCGGTCGCCGCCTCCGTTCAGCAGCATTTCGCGGAACTCCGGCGCGCCCGCGCCTTCCTCGCAAGCGCCCACCACCAGAATGCGTCCCCCGGGTTTGACGATGTGCGCGGCGGCCGTGACGCCTTTGATGGTCTGGTAAAAGGTCATGTCCAGCGGGTATCCGGCGGCCGAGGTGATCGCCGCATCCACCGGTTCGGCGAGCGTTTCGAGCATCACCTGCGACACGAATTCGACACCCGAACGGTGGGCCTGCTCGGGGCTTCCCGCAAACACTCCGGCAATCGAACGATCGCGCGCCAGCGCTACATCGAGCGCAAAATCGTGCCGCGCCATGCGGGCGATTTCGAGCAGCTCCCGATGCAGCGGGTTGTCCTCGGTCGATCCCTCCACCGCCCGGCTATCGCGCATGAACTTCGGACTGTGCAGAACCTTGATGGTTTCCTGGGCCGCCAGTCCCGGCGCCACCAGTTTTCGTCCGCCCGAAAATCCCAGCATCAAATGCGGCTCGATGAAACCGAGCGTGATGTGCAGATCGGCGGCCAGAAATCGCTCATCGATATATACCGGCGTGCCCGATCGCGTGGAACCCAGGTGGCGATGTTGCGAGAGATGGCGCGCATCGTGGTTCACGACGCGGTAGCTCGAAGCGATTTCCTCCCCGCAGATCTGCCGGATCTCGGCTTCCGTTGCCGCGCGGTGCAGGCCGGTCGCGATCAGGATCGTGATGTCCTGGCGCGCGATCCCGGCTTGTTCCAGACGCCGCAGAATGGGAGGAAGCGTCTGCTGATTGGGAGCGGGCCGGGTGATGTCGCAAACCGAAATGGCGGCCGTGCGCTTGCCCTGCGCCAGTTCCAAAAGCGGAACTGTGCCGACGGGCCGGTCCAAGGCCGCTTCCAGGCTGTGCGGCACGTCAGCCAGCGGCTTGGCCGAGCGAGCTTCCAGCACGTGATATTGGAAGCCCTCCGGCAGATCCACGCTCAGACCGGTTTTCCCAAAAGCGAGCTTTACCCGCATGAGGCCATCGTACTACGCGAGTGGCGCAGACCGTCGCCTTTCAGCGGTCTGCGAGCTTTGCAGCGCCCGACCGACGGCATAAAGCGATCGTCGGTCCTACTATCCCGCCCCCGCTTCGCGGTAGATCTCCAGCACCTCGCGCGCCGTGCGCTCCCAACTAAACCGCGCCGCCTGGTCGCGGCCGCAACGGATCAGCGTCGCGCGCAAATCTTCATCGAGCAGCACCTCGCGGATGCCGCGCGCGATCTCAAACACGTTCTCGGGGTTCACTTGCACGGCCGAGTCTCCCACCACCTCCGGCAGTGAGCTCACATTCGATGTCACCACCGGCGTCCCGCAAGCCATGGCCTCGATCGGCGGCAGGCCGAACCCTTCATAGCGTGAGACGAAGACGAACGCGGATGCCGATTCGTAAAAACACCGCAGCGTGTCGAATGGCACGAACCCGAGAAACCGGACCACGCTTTCCGCGCGGCTTTTGATCACCGCCTGACGCACCGCCGGATACTGCGAAATCGTGTCCCCGATGATGATCAGCCGCAGCTCCTTATAGATAGGATGGGAAGAGAGCTGGTCCCGCACCACTGCGAACGCTTCCACCAAGCGCGGCACGTTCTTGTGCGGCCGGATATTACCGGCGTACAGCAGGAAGGGATAGCTGATTTGATAGCGCTCCAGGATGCGCAACCTCTCCTGGCCGTTGGCATCGGGGCGATGCGCCAGAAACTCGGGGTCGGGCGCGTTGTAGACCCGCCGCACATGCTCCAGCGGCACTCCGAGCAGGTTCTGTAGATCGCGCCGCGTGGCCTCGGAGACCGCAATCACCTTGCTGGCCCGCATTAGGCCCCGGCGAAACAGATGCCTCTGCACCCGCATACGCGTATCGGAGCCGTGAAATTCGAACAGCAGGCTCGACATATCGTGCACCGTCACCACGTACGGGCGAACCATCAGCAGCGGGATCCGGTTCAGCGGAATGTGCACCAGGTCAGGCGAGAGGCTGTGCAGAAATACCGGGAAGATCACGTGATCGAGCGGGTCGGAATCGGAGCGGCCATAAATGGCGGTGCGAAAGTTCTCGGGCAGGCCGGTTAGGGTGCGCGCATCCTGAGAACCGCTGACCAGCGTGTACCGGTTCTCGTGATCGATCTGGCCCAGGGCATGCACCAGGCTGCGGATATACGTGCCGATACCGAAATCGCGGATGCGCCGCGCATCGATGACGATATGGCTTCTCATCCTGCCTGCTGACGGAAATCTGGTTTACCGGGACGCCCGCACGGTGGCCAGCTTCCATTGATAAAGCGGAAAGCGCTCGGTCAGACCAGCCACTTTCTGGCGCACGGCGGCGATCACCCCGTCGTCGGAGATGTGCCCCAGCACCTCCGCAATCAGGCCGCCCACTTCGCGCATCTCGGCCTCGCGGAACCCACGCGTGGTCACGGCCGGCGATCCCAGCCGAATGCCGCTGGGGTTGAGCGGCGGATTCACATCGAACGGAATGGCGTTCTTGTTTACGGTGATGTTGGCGCGCTCGAGCGCCTGCTCCGCCTCGCGTCCCCGCACACCCTTGGAAAATACGTCGACCAGCATCACGTGCGTGTCGGTTCCTCCCGAAACCACGCGCCAGCCCGCACCCGCCATCGACTCGGCCAGCGTGCGCGCATTCGCCACTACTTGTTTCTGGTATTCTCGGAACTCCGGGGTCATGGCTTCCCGGAAGCACACGGCTTTGGCGGCCATGATGTGCACCAGCGGTCCGCCTTGTGTGCCGGGGAAGACCGTCCTGTCAATGGCCGCGGCGTATTGCTGGCGCGCGAGAATCATTCCCGAGCGCGGTCCACGCAGAGTTTTGTGCGTCGTCGACGTTACGATATCGGCTGTTTCGCACGGATTCGGATGCAGGCCGGCCGCCACCAATCCGGCAATGTGCGCCATGTCCATCAGAAACACGGCTCCCACGGAATCGGCGATCTTGCGGAAGCGCGCGAAGTCGAACGTGCGCGGATACGCGCTCCCGCCCGCGATGATCAGCTTCGGCTTGTGCTCCTGGGCCAGCCGCTCCATCTCGTCGTAATCGATGCGCTCATCGTCGCGCCGCACGTTATACGGAACCACGTGGTACGTCTTGCCCGAGAAATTGAGCTGGTGGCCATGTGTGAGGTGCCCGCCATGCGCCAGGTTCAGCCCCATGATGGTGTCTCCCGGGGAGCACACCGCCGCGTAGGCCGCCTGGTTCGCTTGCGATCCGGAGTGCGGCTGCACGTTGGCATATTCCGCGCCAAATAGCTTCTTCACGCGCTCGCGGGCCAGGTTCTCCACGATGTCCGTGAATTCGCAGCCGCCGTAGTAGCGCCTGCCGGGATAGCCCTCGGCGTACTTGTTGGTAAAGACCGTGCCAGCGGCCTCCAGGATCGCTTCCGAAGTGAAGTTCTCGCTGGCGATCAGCTCGAGTGTGGAATGCTGGCGCTCGATCTCGTGCTGGACGGCTTCAAAGACTTCGCGGTCAACCTCAGCCAGAGGCCGCGCCATGCGTTCTGCGGGGGTCATAAGGAAGTTGCTCAAATTCTAGCATGCTAAAATCGGGATTTCCCAAACAGCCACATATGCTTTGGAGCAAGTTGTTCATACCCACTCTGCGCGAAAACCCGGCAGAGGCCGAGGTAGCCAGCCACCAGCTTTTATTGCGCGCCGGATACATCCGCCAGCTCGCGGCTGGCATTTACAGTTATCTCCTCCTGGCGCAGCGTTCGCTGCTGAAAATCCAGCGCATTGTGCGCGAGGAAATGGACGCCATCGGCGCCCAGGAAATGCTTTTGCCCGCGCTTCATCCAGCCGAAGTCTGGCAGGAGTCGGGCCGCTGGGACACCATGGGCGCAAATATGTTCCGGCTGAAGGACCGCTTCGAGCGCGAGCTGTGCCTGGGCATGACGCACGAAGAAATCATGACCGTAATCGCGCGCGGTGAGCTGCGCAGCTATAAGCAGCTTCCGCAAATCTGGTATCAGATCCAGACCAAATTCCGCGACGAGCCGCGCCCCAAGTCGGGCCTGCTGCGGGTGCGCCAATTCCTCATGAAGGACTCCTACTCGTTCGACCTCGACCAGGCGGGCCTGGACGCAGCCTACGACAAGCATTACGAAGCCTACCGCCGCATCTTCGATCGCTGCGGCCTCGTTTATAGCGCCGTGGAAGCACACTCCGGAGCCATGGGCGGCAGCCAGTCGCTCGAATTCATGGTGGCCTCCGACGCGGGCGAAGACTTGATTGCGGTCTGCAAGGGCTGCGGTTATGCCGCCAATCTGGAAATGGCCGTCTCCCAGCCATCCATGCCGGCTGAGTCTGATCCGGAGGGCGATCTCACACCGGAGCCGTTCCACACGCCTGGCCGCAAAACCATCGCGGAGGTGGCGGAGTTCACCCGGCTGCCCGAAACCTCGCAGATGAAGAGCCTGGTGCTGGTGGCCGATGGGCGCCCCGTGCTGGTGATGTTGCGCGGGGACCACCAGTTAGCGGAAGCCAAGTTCAGCACGGTTGTGGGCGACCCGGAGTTCCGTCCCGCGCAGCCCGATGAAATCCGCGAGTGGTTTGGCGCGCAGGCCGGTTCGCTCGGCCCGGTGGGCGTTACGAATATGCCCATCCTGGCGGACCGCGCGCTGGCCGGCCGGCGCAACATGATCGCCGGCGCCAACCGCGACGACTATCATTTGCGCCACGTCACGCTCGGCGAGGATTTTCAAGCCGAGGTTCACGACCTTCGGCAGGTGGCCCATGGCGATGAGTGCTCCCACTGCGGGCGGCCGCTCGAGATTCGCAAGACCCTCGAAATCGGTCACATTTTCAAGCTCGGCTACAAATATTCCGAATCCATGGGGCTGCGTGTGCTCAACGCCGATGGCAAAGAGATCACGCCGATCATGGGTTCCTACGGCATCGGCATCGAGCGCATTTTGACCGCTGCCATCGAGCTCGATCACGACCAAGACGGCATGGTCCTGCCGCCCGCCATCGCGCCGTTCGACGTAGTGGTAACGCCCGCCAACAATTCCGACGATGCCCAGATGGAAGCGGCGCGTGAGATCTACCGGGGTTGTCTCGCGGCGGGCCTCGATGCGCTGCTCGACGACCGCGACGAGCGCCCCGGCGTCAAATTCAAAGATGCCGACCTGATCGGCGTCCCCTATCGCATCACTGTGGGTAAGAAGCTTGTCAACCGCATGGTCGAGTTGGTCGAGCGCAAAGGAAAAAGGACCACCGACGTGGCAGTGGCGGAAGCAGCCGCGGCGGTGGCGGAGCGGGTACGCGGGCAGACCGGATCGCCACACAGCAGTTCCTCCAGTCCGTAAGCTTGTAGGAGACGGGCGCAGCCGAACTCGGAGTACCGCATTCCAGCTAAACCACTTGCCCGGCGTCCGTCCTCCCGGTTCGGTAAGCACTGTGAGCTGCACGCACTCGCCGATCGTATGATACTGATGATGAGTGGCACTCAGCACAGACGACCAGCGGTTTCTGAAAGGGATCTATCAGGAACTGCAAGATCGGCCGCTTCAGCCCGGTGATCCGCGGTATGAGCCTATCTACGACCATCCGGGCTGCGAGGATCCGATTGACCAACTGCTGAAGCGTATCGACTTCGCCGACACGGAAAGCTTGAGCCTATTCTCGGGCTTCCGGGGATCGGGCAAAACGACCGAACTCTTCCGCCTTCAGAAGAATCTGGAGGCTATCGGCTATTCAGTCCTTTACGCGGACGCGTTGGACTACATTAATCCGGCAAATCCCATCGAGATCTCAGATCTGCTGATCATTCTGGCTGGCGCATTTAGCGACGCCCTTAAAGCGCAAGGCCTCGAAATCTCGTCCGACGACTACTGGACGCGGTTTTGGAATTGGCTGAGCAAGACGGACGTCAGTCTCAAGGAGTTAGGCTTCAAGGCTGAGGTTGGGGTCGATCCCGTGAAAGCAGGTGCCGATCTCAAGCTGGAACTGCGCACGGCACAGACCTTTCGGCAAAGGCTGGCAGGCGTCTTGAGTGCGCGTATTGGCGAACTCCACGGCGAGGTGACGCACTTCTTCGAGGACGGGTTTAAGGCTATACGCAAGCGTCGCGGCGACGATACGAAAGTTGCCTTCTTGTTCGATTCGTTGGAACAGATTCGAGGTTCTGTTTCCAATGAACAGGAAGTGACACGCAGCATCGAGCGGCTCTTTTCCAATTACCTTCAACTACTCCAGATCCCATACATGCACTTGGTCTATACAGTGCCGCCGTGGCTTAAGTTTGTCTTGCCGGGAACCGACATAATGCTGCTGCCCTGTCTACGCCTCTGGAACAATGACGGCGAACGATCGCACTGCGTGCCGGGAAACGACGCACTGTGTTCACTGGTCACGAAACGGTTCTCGCGGGAGGGCTTGGAGAGATTCTTCGGACCGGACCCCCTTGCCCGTGCCGCAAAACTCATGACACTTTGCGGCGGCCACTTTCGGGACCTGCTGCTTCTACTTCGGGAAACCGTACTCCGAGCTAAGTCGCTACCCGTTACCGATGAAGCGATCGACGGCGCAATTCTGCGCGTGCGAAGCAATTTTCTGCCGATCTCACTCGATGATGCACAATGGCTGGCCGAAATTGAAAGCGAGAGAGTCGCGCTGCTACGAACCAGGGAGCCGCGCGAGATCAACCGGCTGACTCGTTTCCTCGACACCCATGTGGTGCTTTATCTCAAGAACGGCGAGGAGTGGTACGACGTCCATCCGCTGGTCCGCGATGAGGTCTTGGCGATCGCCCGGGCAGCCATACCGGCGGAGTCACGATGAAAGACGCCGCCGCGATACCGAACCGATACAACCTCTCCGCCTCGCCAGACTGGCAGGCGCTGCTGACTCATTTTGAATTGGGACAGGGATTCGCCTTCATTGTCTTGCTGGTGGAGGACGAGCAAGGCGCGGAGACATGCCGTGAGGGGCTCCGCAGTTTCCTCAAGTGCAAGGAAAAAGAGTTGCTGGAATTGCCCTTCCGCACCGTCGACGATCTCAAGCAAGTCGCGGAGCCGTTGCTAAAACCCACCAACGAGGCGGCGGCAGGTGCCATGTGGGTAGCCCGAGTTGTGCCCGAAGGCTACGAAGGATACGAGACCTGGCGCGAAGCTTGGCGCGAAGGTGTAGCTCGGCTGAATCAGTTTCGTAACCCGCTGCGCCGGAATTGGTCGATCCCCGTCCTTTTTGTAGGAGCTCCTTGGCTTCAGGAAGTTCTGCGCGAGAACGCGCCGGACCTATGGTCGGTAAGGACGCTAGTAGCGTGTGTGGAACCAGAGAAGATTGTCGCAGGAGGGGATTTGCGCCTGACTCCTGATACGGCCCGACTAGGCTTATCAGGCCATCGGCCCGATGCCGAGTTGGCGATTTCGGAGGCGGAAAAGCTCCGCTCCAGAGGCGGCAGCGAATTAGCGATCGCTCGTCTGCTGTATCGCGGCGGTCTGGGATTCGTGGGGCAGTACCGCTGGCCAGAGGCCAAAGCGGCATTCTCGGAGGCGCTCGCGATCCGCAGACGCGCGAATGCGCCGCTAGAAGATCAGGCAGATGCTGCTTTTCGCCTCGGTAATGTTCTTGCCTGGATGCTGGATTACGAGAACGCCCAAACGCTCGATCGAGAGGCTCTCGAATACTACAAAAGTTCCGGATCGGTTCGGGGCGAGGCGAATGTTATCCATCGTTTGGCTGATATCGCGATGTGGCGGTCGGATCTCGAGGAAGCAGAGAGCCGATACCGAGAAGCGCTCCGGCTGCACAGGGAGTTGGGCGACGTGCTAGGTGAGGCCCACTGCATCCAGGGTCTGGGGGATCTCGCAATCCGCCGCGCGAATTATGTAGAGGCGCACGGACGCTACGAGGAAGCATTGCGGTTATTCAGGCATGCTGGCTCGCAGGTAGGTGCAGCTAATTGCATACGTGGTCTAGGCGACGTTGCGCTCGGGCGCTCGGATTACGCGGAGGCACAGAAGAGATACCAAGAAGCTCTGCCGCTGTTCCAGCAGGTTGGGTCCGTACTGGGCATGGCAAATTGTCTTCGAAGCTTGGCCGACACTGCGTTTCGGCGATCGGATCATGATGACGCGCGGAGGTATTACGAAGAAGCGTCACGGCTATACCAGCAAGTGGCCGATCTTATAGGCGAATCCTCCTGTATCGGGCGGCTGGGCGACATTGCACTCGCTCAATCGGACCAAGCGGAAGCTGAGAGACGGTATCGGCAGGCGCTGCCATTGCTTCGCCGAGCCGGCTCGCTGCGCGGAGAGGCCAACTGCATTCTCGGCCTAGGCCACATCGCGCTCCAGCGGTCGGACTGGTCTGAGGCTCGCCAGCGAGACGAAGAAGCGCTTCGGTTATACCGGCAAGTTGGTGATTCGCTGGGCGAGGCCAACAGTATCCAGAGCTTCGGCGACCTGGCGCTGGCGCAATCAGATCACGTGAAGGCGCGACAGAGGTATGACGAGGCGCTGGACTTGTACCAGCAGCTAGGAGATCCTTATTCCATTGGTCACATCCACCGCAGACTAGCTTTAGTCGCTGAGGACATACAAGAACGTGATTTCCACGTTCAGGCCGCCCGCGGAGCATGGCTCGCGATCGACCGTCCTGAGTTGGTCAAGCAACTTGATGAGGAATTCGCGCCAGTGCTCACGAAGGAAGATCAGAAAAAGTGAACGTGACCCGTCGCTGCCTGACCCCCTCCGTCGTCCACGCGCCTCACGGTCACAAGTACCACATCCCGCCTAAACCCTTTCCCCGTCATTCGTCTCCCATGACAGCGGTAAAATAAAAGCTACGGAAAGTTCCCCACGTACTGAGAAGTTTTCATGATTGTCGATACCGTCCTGGCCAAAATCTTTGGCACCAAAAATGAGCGCGAGGTCAAGGCGCTCGGGCCTAAAGTGGCCGCCATCAACGATCTGGAGCCAGCCATGCGCCAGTTGTCGGATATCGACCTGGCCGCCAAAACCATCGAATTCAAAGAACAGTTAGCCCACGGCGCCGCCCTCGACGACCTGCTGATCGAAGCCTTCGCCGTGGTCCGCGAGGGCGGGCGCCGCTTCCTCAACATGCGCCATTTCGACGTCCAGTTAATTGGCGGCATGGTTCTGCACGCGGGCAAAATCTCCGAAATGAAGACCGGTGAAGGTAAGACGCTGGTCGCTACCCTGCCAAGTTATCTGAACGCCCTCGAAGGCAAGGGCGTGCACGTGGTCACGGTGAACGATTACCTGGCCAAGCGCGACTCGGAATGGATGGGCCGCCTGTACAAGGCGTTGGGGCTGCACGTGGGCGTCATCGTGCACGATCTCGACGATCAGCAGCGCAAAGATGCCTACGGCTCCGACATCACCTACGGCACCAACAATGAATTCGGCTTCGATTATCTGCGCGACAACATGAAGTTTCGCCTGGAAGATTGCGTCCAGCGCGAACACCACTACGCCATCGTCGACGAAGTCGATTCCATCCTGGTCGACGAAGCGCGCACCCCGCTGATCATTTCCGGCCCCAGCGAAGAATCGACCGACAAATACTACAAGATCAACCGCATCATTCCCAAGTTGGTGCGCGGCGAAGTCATCGAAGGCCGCGAGCCGGGCGAGAAGTACACCACCGGCGACTACACCATCGACGAGAAGCACCGCAGCGCCGGCCTCACCGAAGAAGGCGTGCTCAAGGTCGAAAAGCTGTTGAACGTCGGCAATCTGTACGATCCCGCCAACATCGAGTACAACCACCACGTGCAGCAGGCTCTGCGCGCGCACGTGCTCTACCAGCGCGACAAGGATTACGTCATCAAGGATGGCGACGAGGGTCCGGAAGTCATCATCGTCGATGAGTTCACCGGACGTCTGATGCCCGGGCGCCGCTGGTCGGATGGGCTGCATCAGGCCGTCGAAGCCAAGGAAGGCGTCAAGATCCAGCGCGAGAATCAGACGCTCGCCACCATCACCTTCCAGAATTATTTCCGCATGTACAAGAAGCTGGCCGGCATGACCGGTACGGCGGAAACCGAAGCGGCTGAATTCCAGAAGATCTATAAGCTCGATGTAACGGTGATTCCCACCAACCGCGCCATGATCCGCAAAGAAAACTCGGACATGGTGTACCGCACCGAGGACGAAAAGTTCCGCAACGCCGCGAAGGAGATTAAAGAATTCAACGAGCGCGGGCAGCCGGTGCTGGTGGGCACCATCTCGGTCGAAAAATCCGAGCGGTTATCCGGAATCCTCAAGCGCATGGGCGTCCGCCACGAAGTGTTGAACGCCAAGAATCACGAGCGGGAAGCTTCGATCGTGGCGCAGGCCGGCCGCCGCAACGCGGTCACTGTTTCCACCAACATGGCCGGCCGCGGTACCGACATTCTGCTGGGTGGCAACGCCGAGTTCATGACCAAGGACGCGTGCCTGAAGGAGAAAGTCGCCGAGCGCCTGCCCGAAGACCAGGAACAGTACATCGCCGACGAGCACTTCTACTACTTCACGCACCACGACCAGTTCTACCGCGTGCGCCGTGAAAAGTGGGAGGAGATCTACTCCGGTTTCAAGCAGGAGACGGACCAGGAACACGATCAGGTAGTAGGTCTCGGCGGCCTGCACATCGTTGGCACCGAGCGCCACGATTCGCGCCGCATCGATAACCAGCTTCGCGGACGAGCCGGCCGCCAGGGCGATCCCGGCAGCTCGCGCTTCTACCTCTCGCTCCAGGACGACCTGCTGCGTATCTTCGGCGGCGAGCGCATGCAAAATCTGATGCTGCGGCTGGGCATGGAAGAGGACGTGCCCATCGAGTCGAAGCTCATCACCAAGCGCATCGCCAAAGCGCAGGAAGCCGTCGAGGCGCAGAACTTCGAAGCCCGCAAACACCTGCTCGAGTACGACGACGTGAACAATGCGCAGCGCAAAGCCGTATACGGCATGCGCCGCCAGTTGCTCGAAGGCACCGATCAAAAAGAGCGCGTGATGGATATGGTGCGGGGCATCGTCGAGAGTTTCATCGACATGCGCTGCCCCAACGAAAAACACCCCGACACTTGGGATTTGGGCACGCTGCGCAACGACGTCTTGAGTCAGTTCGGCTCCAAGATCGATATTGCCGAGCTGGGGAACCTGAGCCGCGATGAGATGGCCGACCGCATCATGGACCATCTCCAGCAGAAGTATCAGGAAAAGGAAGACCTGGTCGGCCCCGACATCATGCGCCACACCGAGCGCATCGTCATGCTGCAGGTCATCGACAACCAGTGGAAAGACCACCTGCTCTCGATGGACGAACTGAAACAGGGCATCGGCCATCGCGCCTACGGGCAGAAGGATCCGCTGGTCGAGTACAAGAAGGAATCCTGGGAGCTGTTCACTGCCATGATGGACCGCATCGAAGATGAAACGGTCCGTTACCTCTACTTCCTGCAAGTGAACACCGAAGCACGTCCGGTAATGCCGTTCCCCGAGGACGAGGAGGAAGAAGAAGAGCAAGTCCGCCCCGACCCGAGCGAGCAGCAGCGCCAGGCCGCCAAGCAAACCATGGAAGACTTCACGCGCAACATCCAGCGCAAGAAGGAACGGGAACTGGCGGATTTGAACTTAGCGGGTGGCGACAGTTCCACCAGCGCGCGGCCGGTGAATGGCGGCGCAAAAGTCGGACGCAATGATCCGTGTCCCTGCGGGAGCGGCAAGAAGTACAAGAAGTGCCACGGAGCCTAGGCCGTAGTTGCATGAGATCCTGACAACGCAGCCGCGCGAGGGACTCGTGCTGGATCTCGGCAGCAAACAAGGTAGCTTTCGGCGCGAGGCCACCCCGGCCACCGTTGTTCGTTTCGATCGGCAGCGCCCCGCGGAACCAGTCGCGGACCCTTTCGTGCAAGGCGATGCGTCGGCGCTTCCATTCCGAGACCATTGTTTCGAGGCCATCGTCGCCAACCACAGCCTGGAGCACCTGGATGACCTGGATGGTTCGTTGCGTGAAATCGGACGCGTGATTCGTCCACAGGGCGCCATCTTCGTCTCCGTTCCGGACGCCTCTACCATCACTGACAAGCTGTATCGCTGGGTGCTGCGCGGCGGCGGGCACGTGAACGCGTTCACCTCACCCGAGGAACTGGTACGCCGGATAGCGGGCGCCACCGGCCTGAAGCATGTCGCCACCCGAACCTTGTGGTCCTCGCTCTCGTTTCTGAACCGCCGCTATTGGCCGCGGCGGCTGCGCCGTTTGCTGTGCCTCGGCGCGGGGTATGAATGGTCGTTGTTTCTCTACGTCTGGGCATCGCGGCGCGTGGACCGCTGGCTGCACCTGCGCACCGGCGTTTATGGCTGGGCATTCTACTTCGGAGAAGTGCCCGGCAACGTCGAGACAGCCGATCGCGTCAATGTCTGCATCCGCTGCGGCAGCGGTACCCCTTCCCGCCTCCTCAAGCCCCGGTTTCGCGGGATCCCGGTTTATCGCTGTCCGGAGTGCGGCGCTACCAATCCATTCACGGAAGATGTGTAATGAATATTGGATTGATGAAACTTCCTTTATTGCTGCTTCTACCAGTTCTTGCCGGCGCGGCCGTTTTTCCAGACACGCTCGGCGCATACCACCGCACTTCCGATTCGGCCGCGGCACTCTCCGACCGCGGTCTGTGGATGGAATACGGCCTCAAGGATTCCGAAGCCGCCGCCTACGAAAACGGCAAGGACAAGTTCACGGCCACTGTCTACCACTTGCAGGACACCACGGGTGCCTTGGCCGCGTTCGACTGGCAGCGCGCGCCGGCCGCGACGTCCTCCGATCTGGCCAACCTGGCCGCCGAAACGCCCATGGGCATCCTTCTGCTGCACGGCAATTATCTATTCTCTTTTCAGGGTTACAAACCAACCTCGGCAGAATTGATGCCTCTCTTCGATTCCCTTCACGATGTAGACACCACGCAGCTCCCCACCCTGCCGGGCTTTTTCCCGTCGCAGGACTTGGTAGCCAATAGCGAACGATATGTCATTGGCCCCGCGGGGCTCGCAAAATTCTTTCCCGCCATTCCCCCGTCGGTAGCCGCGTTCCACCTGGGCGCCGAAGTGCAGATGGGCACGTTCACCAGCCCCAAGGGGAACATGACGCTCGCGCTGTTCGCATACCCCACGCCCCAAATTGCGATGCAGAAAGTGGGTGACTTCCAGAAGCTCTCGGGCGCCGTAGCCAAGCGCAGCGGGCCGCTGGTGGCCGTCGTGATCGCCCCGCCGGATGCCGACGCCGCCGAGCGCCTGCTGGCCCAAGTGCGTTACGAGGCCCAGATTACGCTCGACGAGCGTGTCCCCGGGTCCAACGATAATCCCGGCAACATGCTCATCAACATCTTCGTTTTGACGGGGATACTGCTGGCCTTCTGCATCATCGCCGGGCTCTTCGTGGGCGGGTTCCGCACGTTTTTGCTGCATGGCCGCAAGGGCCGGGACGCCGACCCGATGATCCTGCTGCACCTCGAAGAGCATTCTCCGGCTGAATAAAAGGCCGTTTTTGTTGGGGTTGGACTGAAATCCTCAGGCCCGGAAGAGCCCAATTCTGAGATCCCTCTGTAACTGTCCGGAAGTTCACCTCCCCGCAAGTGAGCCTGCGAGAGCAGCTTACCGGCGAAAATTTTGCTTGGGATTTTTTCTTGACTTGGGAGCCGGGGGGAAATAAGATCCAACTACAAAGTTTTTGGCGGTTGCGATGCCGTCGAAACTGATTCTCCCATCGAACATCACCCTGGTAGAACAGGGAATGAATGCTCACCCCTCGGGGTGAGCATTTCTATTTACTAGGAAACATTGTTGTTACACTGACCTTATGCACCCACCCAGGCCCTCCCGCGCGAGCCAGGATCTCGCCTGGAGCGACCGGCTCACATCCCTCCGGAACGTCCGGCCACTTCTGCGGATGGTGTGGGAAACCAGCCCTCCGCTGGTCGTCACTACCGGTCTTCTGCGGCTGGTACGTGCACTTTTGCCCGCCGCTATGCTCTGGGTCTCCAAGCTCATCCTGGACGCGGTGGTCGGTCGCATTACGCGCGGAAATGGCAGTTTGGCGGCCATTTGGAAACTGGTCGCCCTGGAACTGGGACTCGCCATCGCCAGCGATGTGCTGGGTAGGGTAAATACCCTATGCGACAGCCTCCTGGGCGACCGGTTCACCAACCGGGTCAGCGTCCGTCTGATGGAGCACGCCAGCCGGCTGGACTTGGCTTCTTTCGAAGATCCAGTGTTTTACGACAAGCTCGAGCGGGCTCGCCGTCAAACCACCGGGCGCCTTGGATTACTCGCCGCATTGCTCAATCTGGGCCAGGATTTCATCAGCCTGGTGTCGCTTTCCGGACTGCTGATCGTGTTCTCGCCCTGGCTGATGTTGCTGTTGGTGGCCGCCGTGATCCCGGCGTTCCTGGGCGAAACTCACTTTACTACCCTCGCCTATTCAGTGCTCTACCGCTGGACGCCCCAGCGCCGTCTGCTCGATTATCTGCGCTTATTGGGTGCCAGCGCGCAAAGCGCCAAGGAAGTGAAAATGTTCGGGCTGGGCGATTATCTCGCGCGGCGTTACCAGCGCCTTGCGGAAGAGATCGACGACGAGAATAAGCACCTCGCCATCCGCCGGGCGCTGGCCGGTTCGGCGCTGAACCTGATTTCTACCGGCGGCTATTACGGCGCGTATGCCGTGGTGCTGGTGCGGACGCTGACGGGAAGCATTTCGATTGGCAGCTTCACGCTGCTCACGGGCGCGTTTTCGCGGTCGCGCGCCTACATCGAACGCCTTCTCTCCGGATTCAACGACATCTCCGAACAGGCCATGTTCCTCAAAGACCTGTTCGAATTCTTTGAGATGGAGCCGACCATCCGTCCCTCGCCGAACTCGATTCCGGCGCCGCGCCCAATCCGCGAAGGGTTTGAATTTCGCAACGCCGGTTTCGCCTACCCCGGCTCCGATCGGATGGTGGTCGAACACATCAATTTTCGCCTGCACCCGGGCGAGAAGGTGGCGCTGATCGGCGAAAACGGTGCGGGCAAAACCACGCTGGTGAAACTGCTCGCCCGGCTCTACGACCCCACCGATGGCCAAATCCTGCTCGATGGCGTCGACTTGCGTGAGTACAACGTGGAAGACCTGCGCCATGAGATCGGCGTGATCTTCCAGGACTATCTGCGCTACGATCTGCTGGTGCGCGAGAACATTGGCTTTGGCCGTCTGGAATCGCTCGCCGATATGGGCGAAATCGAGCAGGCCGCGCGCAAGAGCCTGGCCAAGGGCGTCATCGACCGCCTGCCGGAGGGCTACGATCAGATGGTGGGCCGGCGATTCGAAAAGGGCGTCGATCTTTCGGGCGGCGAATGGCAGAAAGTGGCGCTGGCGCGCGCCTACATGCGCGATGCGCAGCTTCTGATTCTCGATGAGCCCACCGCCACGCTCGATGCGCGCGCCGAATATGAGGTCTTCCAGCGCTTCGCCGACCTCACCCGCGGCCGCATGGCGGTGCTGATTTCCCACAGGTTTTCCACCGTCCGCATGGCCGATCGAATCCTGGTGCTGGCCGATGGCGCAGTTCGTGAACAGGGCACGCACGATCAGCTGGTCGCCCTAGGTGGGCGTTATGCCGAGCTGTTCGAATTGCAAGCGGCGGGTTATCGTTAAAGAAACAACAATCGAATGACCGATCAGAAGCTGCACATTGTCCCGCTCGGCGGCCTGGGCGAGTTCGGGATGAACATGACCGCCATCCGGTACGGCGACGACATCATCGTCATCGACGCTGGAATGATGTTCCCCGAGGCGGAACTGCTGGGTGTCGACCTGGTAATGCCCGACCTCACCTTCCTCAAAGAAAACCAGGCCGCGCTTCGCGCGCTGGTTCTGACCCACGGCCATGAAGACCACATCGGCGCCGTGCCGTACTTCCTCTCTGAGATCGATGTGCCGGTGTACGGCACCGATTTCACGCTGGCTTTGGTAGACCGCCGTCTCGAAGAGTACGAACTCGAACACGAACCGCGGTTCATCAGCATCAAGCCCAAACAACTCGTGGAGATCGGTCCCTTCAAGATCGAGTTCATTCACGTCACGCACTCCATCGTGAGCGCCGTCGCCTTGGCCATCACCACGCCCTTAGGTGTGATCATCCACACCGGCGATTACAAAGTGGACCCCACACCCACCGATAACGAGCTGTTCGATCTGCATACTGTGGCCGACTACGGCAAGCGCGGTGTGCTGCTGCTGCTCTCCGATTCCACCAACTCCGACCGGCCCGGTTATACAGAATCCGAGCGCGCCGTGCGCCCGCGGATGGAGGAGATCTTCAGCCGCTCCGAGCGCCGTGTGGTGGTCTCGTGCTTTAGCTCCTCGATCCATCGCATTCAACTGGTGCTCGACCTGGCGCAGGAGTACCGCCGCCGCGTCGCCGTGTTCGGCCGCAGCATGACCACCGTCACGGAGATCGCGCACTCGCTGGGCCTGTTGGACATTCCGGATGGCATTTTGCTGCGGCCGCAGGACGCCATGGATCTCCCGCCAGATAAAGTCGCCATCCTGATTTCGGGCACGCAGGGCGAGCCGATGTCGGCTCTGGCGCGGGTCGCTGTGGATAACCACAAGCACGTTTCGGTGGAAGCGGGCGACACGGTGGTGCTCAGCTCGCGCATCATTCCGGGCAACGAGAAGGCGATTTTCCGCATGATCGACCACATGTCGCGCCGCGGGGCCGACGTCCTCTATGGGTCGATGAACCCTCCGCTGCACGTCTCCGGGCACGCCAGCGTAGAGGAAATGAAGCTCATCCTGAACCTCGTGCGCCCGCGGTACTTCATGCCCATTCACGGCGAGTTCCGGCAGCTTTCGAAACACGCCCGGCTGGCCGAGCACCTGAAGTTTGCGGGACTCGAAGCGAGCTTCGTGATGGAATCGGGCGACATGCTCGAGATCGATCAGCAGGGCGCGCGCAGGGCGGGGCGGGTCCCGGTGGGCCGAGTCTGCATCGATTCCGGTTCGGTGGATGAGGTGGTGGAGGAGATGGTAATCCGCGACCGGCGTCATCTCTCCGAAGATGGAATCGTCCTGCCGATCATCGCCATCAACCGGCATACCGGTCGGATCGAGGCCCTTCCCGAGATCGTGAGCCGCGGATTCGCCCTAGCCGAGGACGGCTCGGTATTTCTGCAATCGGCGCGGCAGATTGTCGCCAAGACCCTCGAGGGCTCCAACCAGGAGGAGAAAACGGATTGGGGCGTGATGAAGGAAAAAATCCGCGCCGACCTGAAGCGCTTCATCGTAAAAGAAACATCCCGCCGCCCACTGATCATGCCTGTAATTCTCGAAGTATAGAAAAGTGGGGTCGGCCCTTCCGGGCCGCCGCCGGGTTTTCGCCCGGCGTCCCGACCCACAGAATGCCCATGATCGAGAGTCACTATCTCGAAGACGCCTCGGGATTTCGAGGCGATGCCGAACGGCTCATCATCCCCGCCAATGAAGCAGAGATCATCGCGGCTCTCGGCGAAGCGTCCGCGGCAGGCATACCAATAACCGTTCAAGGCGCCGGCACGGGCCTCACCGGCGGCCGTGTTCCCCTGGGGGGCTGGGCCCTGTCTCTGGAAAAATTCACGCAATTGGAAATCCATCCCGGATACGCCATAACCGGCGCCGGCGTGCTATTGCGCGACCTGCACGCCGCCGCGCAGCAGAGCGGGCAGTTCTACCCGCCCGACCCGACCGAAACCAGCGCGTCGATCGGCGGCACCATCGCCACCAACGCCAGCGGCTCGCGCAGCTTGAAGTATGGCGCCACGCGCCGCTGGGTGGAACGCCTGCGCGTGCTTCTGGCCGATGGCAGAGCGATGGATTGCCGCCGCGGTGATGCCATCGATTTCGAATGCGCTCCCATCCCGCTGCCCGAAGTCACCAAGAACACTGCCGGATACCTGCTGCGCCCCGGCATGGATTGGATCGATCTGTTCATCGGATCCGAAGGGACGCTGGGCGTGGTGGTGTCTGCCCGGCTGCGGCTGTTGCCGCTGCCTCCCGCGATACTGGCCGGTGTCGTCTTCTTCGCCGATGACGAGTCGGCACTGGGTCCCGTAGAGCAATGGCGCGCCCGGACGCAGGCCCGCATGCTGGAGTATTTTGACGGTCCTTCGCTGCGGCTGCTGCGTTCGCGCTTCCCGGAAATTCCGGAGGCGTCGCGCGCCGCGATCCTGTTCGATCAGGAACTGAAATCTGAAGACGACCCCGAGCTGGACGCATGGCTGGCGCGGATTGAGGCCGCCGGCGCCCTGGAAGAGTCGTGGTTTGCGAGCTCCGCGGCGGACCGGGAGCGATTTCGAGTTTTTCGGCACGCGCTTCCCGAGCTGGTGAACGATACCGTGCGCCGCGCGGGAGCGCTCAAAATGAACACCGACTATGCGGTTCCGCTTGCCAGAAACCGCGAAATGCTCGCGTACTATCGGCAGCGCCTGGAGGCCGAGTTTCCGGGGCGTTACGTCATCTTCGGCCATATCGGCGACGCACACCTTCACGTGAATCTGTTCTCATCGCCCGAGGAACCGGAGAAGGCCACCAGCCTGATTCTGGAATTCGCGCGCAAAGCCGTGGAGCTAGGCGGCACAGTCTCAGCCGAACACGGGTTGGGACGGCGCAAGGCGCATCTGTTGCAGCTCCAGTACACGCCCGAGCAACGGGAAGCCATGCGCGCGGTCAAACGGCGGCTCGACCCGGCGAACATTTTGGGGCGCGGGGTGCTCTGGGAGCCGGACACTGTAACGGGTTCGTATTATCCAGTCGGTGCCTAATTCGGTTTGACCGGCTCTAAGACATGAGTGTGCGGCACGTCGGGCAGCCTTCCGAACACCACGTAATCCGCATACCGCCGCAGGGCATCGCTGTAGACTTCGAACGCCCGCATGGGGATGCGTTGCGCCTCCTCCAGGGAGATACCGGCTTCGCTGGCCGGCGTCTCGGGACACCGTTCCGCCAGCAGAACCAGGTAATCGTATTTCTCGGAAGCACTATCGAAAACCCTTCGCGCTTTTTGCATTTGGGTGCGCAATCGAATCTTGGTGGCCCGGCTGTAGTCGCTGCGCTCCAAGTAACTGCATCCATGTTTTTGAATGTGTTGCCAAAGGTCGCGCCGGGCCGCGTCCGCTTGGATCACCGCTTTTCGAACCCGGGCGTAATCCGGCCCGGGCGCGACCAACCCGAGCAGTAGGGGGAGCTGGGCTTCACGTAACGCGATAACCGCTTTCGAATACCGCTTGAGCAACCGATTGGCTACGGGACATTCCATTGCCGTAAAAACCAGGCGTACACCAAAAGTACCATTACTCATATTTAGTAGGCAAACGAAATAGTACTAGGGCACTACTGCGAAAATAGGGTACTCGTGTCTGTAACAAGGAGTAAACGGAAGAAGTCAAACGTCATCGATTTCGATGCGGTGATTTCGGAACTCCGCCAGGAATTGCGCCGCATCGACCGCGCCATTGCTGCCTTCGAACATCTCCGGCCGGAGAAGAAGAAGGGACGCAAAACAAACACGGGGTCAAGAGCCTGAGCCCGAGTAGCAAAAACGTTGCGATTGGACCGAGAAACACTCGCTATCGTGACCCTCGTCAGGCATCGGGTGGAAATTCGTGAAGACGCCTTCAACCACAGAGTAGTCACCGGTTCGAAAGGCATCCGCGCCGCCATGGATCGGGCACGCAGCGTTGAGGGTGGGCATACATTCGGGCATACCGCGCAAAACTCGAATCCGGGGAAAACTGCTTGGGGATCGCAACTAACGGAAGCTGAGGGACTTTCTGGCGCGCCCGGAGAGACTCGAACTCCCGACCTACTGGTTCGAAGCCAAGGGCGCACCTAGAATCAACAAGTTACGCGGAAGGTGCTACAAGGCCACGGAAGGCCATAGAAGCAAGGGAATCAATACCTTACGGCGATTGCGTATCCTTCAGGCACTTTCCAGCTATGCAGGGGGTTGTGACACCAGTTGGTACACCTGAGCACGCCCTTCAATGCGCCTCATTGAGTTCGCTTGGCCTCCGCGACAAGTGCCCGCCGACGCGATTCCGCCGTTGCCTGAAAGGACTTCAGTTCGGCGCGCTGTTGCATGATGCGCTGGAAAACCGCTCCGAACTTTGACCGTTCCGCGATTGATTGTTCGCAAGCCGTCTGCCAGGTTGCAATCGACTGCGGGGTTGCCCCATGTCTTTTCAGTTCGGTCGAAGCGCCGCAATTTGCCGGGAAACCGGCGAATGTCCTGCTAAGGTTTCGTCCTGCATCGCCTATGGTCAGGTCCCACGTCTGATTCACCTGTATATCGGCCTGGGTGCCCGCTACGTCGCCCTGGCTTACGCTAACGGACAGTTGCCCCCTTGCGACGGAGTTGGACGTTGCGTGTTCGCGTGCGACCAACGAGCGCATTTGGTCTTCAAGTTTTCGGTAGTAGTTCTCCACTTCGGGGATTCTTTGGGCGTGCCGTTCCGCGTTCGATATCCATGTGTCGGCTGTGCGAACCGTCTGCCGAAGTTCCTGAGCACCTTTCAGAAGGTTTGCCGTAAACGTGACCCCTTCAGCGCTGGCTTTCAGTTCGTCCGCATACGCCTTGAATCGCTCCGGAGAACTGTGCTCAAAGTCCCAGGAGAGAGCGGTGCCGTTCGATCCGACCGCCTGAAGCTGAATCGTGTTCCATTTCATGCTCCCGGCCAAATTTCCCAGGCCCTGAACGGCTAACGTCAATTGGCCACCATCAAACGTGCCACCCGTTATAGATGAACGCGAAGAATGGAGCCTACCGTCGGCCCTGAGTTCAATTTCGTCAAGAGCGCCGGTAACATGGTCACCATCCGTCTGGGTCAATTGGAGCATGCTGACAACGTTCGCAGCGTGCGCAACGTAGGTACCGCTGATGCGCCCCACTTGGCATCCGACGTTACAGATCGCAAGGGCAATCCACAACGCTTGAGCAACTGATCGGCCCGAGTGATTGGACGCCGCAAACCGCATGGCGGTAAGTGAGCATACCAGCCATCGTCTACTTGGGACAACGCTATCAACGGTAAGTGACCGGGGCCGGGCGCTCCGATGCTATCGCGGCCCTCTGCGCGCCAGCAGTCAGGCACCAGCGCAGCGTTCAATGTGCCGAGTAACAGCGAACTCAACAGAATGTTTAAACGCCCCGAGTTTCAGCTTCGACCATCGGTAAACACCTATCGGAACGTGGAGGGATCTTCTGGTGATACAAGTTCGTAGGATTTTTTAAAGCCTAGCTAAACCGTGCGCCCACAAAGGCTTTGCAGGACCTTCGGCTCTCGCGCGGCAACTTTCCGCGACCGGAATTTTTTGACCTTACTGTCATACTTAAATCAGGTAAAGAGACCTTAAATACAAATGAACAACACCGACGAACACCAAGTCGCCCAGGCAGCATACCGGCTTCCGGCTGCTGCGCACTACCTGGGCGTTAGTAAATCCACAGTCAAGAAACTGGTTAGGAATGGCAACATCCGATCCATCAAAATCAACCGTACGAGGGTGTTTCCTGTCGCCGCGCTGGATGAGCTTCTGAACGCACCCCCGCAGTAGCTGCCCACCTACCCCTGGCCCCAGCAGGGTTCCACCCACAATCTGAAAACGCATCTGTAAGGACCTTATCTACGGCTGCGTTTGTGCATTGCCGAATTGCACAAGAACGCCGTTTAAACGGCAGAATCGAAGGAAAAAACATGAATCAGTTCGCTCAGTATTATGCAGACCTGGCGCAGACGCGCACTGCTTTAAGGCTCCGCTTCCCGGACGGAAACGTCCTCGTGGTCCGCAACGGCATCGTCACTGAAACAAACATTGAAATCGCGGCCCGTCTCCAGGTGGAAAAGTCGCATACCCTTGCGACAGACGCGGAGGGTAACGCTTACCGCGCGGCGATGGAAATGGCCCGGACCCGCAGCGCGCCGGTAACAAGTCTCGAAAGTGCGCGCATACAGTTCGCGGCCCTCATGGCGGGCCGGGAGCAGAAATGAGGGGACCTTTAATGACTATTTTCGATAGCCTCGACACCGACAATGTTCAACCGCAGGACGAGCCGGGCATATCACAGGTGATCGCGGATACCGTCCCTGAAGTTGAGAGGCTCATTGCCGAGTGCCAGGTTGCCTCTGAAGAGTGCGACGCCCTGGCGCAGAGAGAGCGGGAAATAGACGCGCGACTTGCGGTAATTATTCCGAAGCGGAACGAAGACCGGCTTGCGGCCCTCAATGAAGCGATTGAAAATCCAGTCGCGGACGCGAACTCCGTTGCGATGAGCCTGCTGTCCATCGAACGCGAAGCCGACCTTCTCACGGACGCGAAGGACCTGATTAGCAAAGTGCTTTATCCGGCTGCCTTTGATCGGAAGTTGGGAAAAAACCGCGATCTGTCTCGCTTCCAGCATTTGGAGGCTGCGGCGTATGCAGGGCACTCCCACGCGACCATGCTTCAAGCGATGGAACGGGCCGGGTTGACGCAGAGCCACGGCAGGATTTTCGCTGTGAGCGAAACCACCGAACGCTTGAAGGCGCTGGCCTCAGAGTGCCATCGTCGTGCGCAATTGGCGGAAGCGGAATTGACCGAATATCGCGCGGCGCAAGCTTTACGGACGGCTCAGAGACGGGCCACAGGGCAGGTCACCAAGGCGGAAGCACTCTATGCTTCAGTCGCAATTTCACATAGTAACTCACCAAAAGAAGAAAGCATTTAGATGACAGAAGACGAGAAAAACCAGCAAAGGTCCGAGATAAAGGCATTCCTAAACCCGCCGAAGGCAGAGGAAGCAGTCCCACTCCCCGCATCAGTCAACCGGGCCACCTTGACGCCAGATCAGCAAGAAACTTTGTTCAATAACTGGACCGAATTTATCTATAATCGACCTTCCTCAACCTGGACGCCAGAGGAGAAGGCAGTTATCACGTTTGCGTCGCGGTGCGCGCTGCGGGGGCTTTAAAGGGGGGATTGACAATTCTTTATGCCCTTTTGGGACTGGTGGGCACTTGGCCGTTACCTTGCCCGATGCGGACTGATCGGCCCAGTGTCTACCTCCTCGCGGGGCGGTACTCGGCGCACGTTGCCGCGGTCGCCGGTCTTCGTTTTGACGAAAAGCTGAGGTGATACGAGTTGCCAACTTTCTTCAATTAAGACTAACCCATCCTAAATCAGCAGACTCAGGCCAAATCCTGGGTCTGTTCCCGCGCAGTTGAGCGGTTTTCCAAAATCCGACTGATACGTTGGGTTCAGAGAGAAGAAATGACATGGACGACGTTAAAGCATTCACCTTATTGGAAGGAATTTAATCGTGACGAATAGTGGGAACGGTTCTAGAACAAACGGCGAGTGGGCCGCGGCCTATGCAAGTGGAGGCTGGCGGATACTCCCGCTCCACACCCCTATTCAGACTGCGGTAGGGGTAGCTTGTTCGTGCGGAAAGCCTGAGTGCGGGAAGCAGGGCAAACATCCGCGTATTGCGAATTGGCAGAAGGCCGCGTCCTGCGATCTTGACCAAGTAAACAAGTGGTGGACAGCGTGGCCGGACGCAAATATTGGTCTAAGCCTGGACAAGTTGGTATGCCTGGACGTGGACCCGCGGCACGGAGGCAACGAATCCCTGGCTAGCTTGGAAGCGAAACACGGCCCGCTGCCGCCCGTCTCCCGTCAACGCAGCGGTAGCGACGGCTGGCACTATCTGATGAGGCCAGGTGGCCCGGATGACCGTACTGTGCCTATCGTGCGCGGCTTTCGCCCCGGCCTGGACCTGTTGACCGGTCCCGGCTGCTACATCGTGGTCGCGCCGTCTCTGCACGCCTGTGGTGGACATTACGAGTGGGTAGACGGCCCACATCCGCTTTCCGCGCATCGGGACGCCATCGCCTTGACCGAGCCACCAGTGTGGCTCCTGGACGCAGCGGAGGGTTTCACAGGGAAGGCAGCGGGCAAGGCCGGTAAGAAGGTGTTCTCACTTCCCAATGTCATCGAGGAGGGCCAGCGGGAAGCCATTCTGTGTAAGGCCGCGGGCAAAATGCGCCGGGCTGGGCACACTGAACCGGAAATCCTCGCTGCTATTCGCGCCATGAACGTGGAGCGGTGCAACCCTCCGATTACGGATGACGGAGACCTGCAGCGCATTGCGAAGTCCATCGGCAAGAAACGTCCCGCCCCGATTGATGAAGACGAGGGGTTGACCAAGGGATTGGCGGACGCGCTCCTGGCAGGCGACCACTTTGCGCGTGATAACGGAGAACTGCTTTATCACTTTGAAGGTGGTGTGTACCGGCCCACTGGCAAGAGGTTCATTCAGCGACGCGCAATAGAACTATGTGAGGAGTGGGGACAGACGAAGTCATGGTGCCCTGACCTGGCGAAACGTGTCAATGAGTGGATTCTGACTAAAGCCTCCGAGCTCTGGGAGTGTCCACCGTTGGAGGTACTGAATTGTCAGAACGGACTTCTCAATATCAAAACCGGAGTCCTGGAACCGTACTCCCCGACCTATCTTTCGTCAGTTCAAATTGGGGCCGGTTATGACGCTAATGCGACGTGTCCGCACATTGATCAGTTCATCAGGGATGTGTTTCCCGAAGATTCGTGGGGCTTACCTTTTGAAGTGGCAGCGTGGCTCATGCTGCCGGATATGTCTATTCAGAAATCGGTTCTGCTGACGGGAGAGGGAGCCAATGGCAAAAGCGTCTGGTTAAACTTGCTGACTGCATTTTTGGGCGGCAAGAGGAACGTATCTACGCTGTCATTGCACAAATTGGAAAGTGATAAGTTTGCCTGTGCGCGCTTGGTTGGCAAGCTGGCGAATATAGGTGTAGACCTGCCAACGGCAGCACTGACCGGTACGAGCGTGTTTAAGGCCCTGACTGGAGGCGATGTTATTAACGCGGAGCGGAAGTTCGAAGCGAGCTTTGAGTTTCAACCATTCGTTAGGCTCCTCTTCAGCGCAAACTCGCCGCCGCGGTCCGATGACTCAAGCCACGGATTCTTTCGGCGCTGGCTAGTCATACCTTTTACGAAGACATTCAGCAGCAAGGATCCGAACACGATTCCCCATCCTGAACTACTCAAGCGGCTGTGTCAGCCAGGTGAGTTATCTGGCCTGCTGAATAGAGCATTGGCCGCACTGCCTGCCGTACGGCACGGTGGGTTCACGGAAACGGAATCGACTAAGGCGGCACTGGAAGACTTCCGCAGGACCACGGACCCGTTCAGTGTATGGATGGACCAGAACACTGTGGAGCGACCTGACGCGACCGTTCGGAAGGACCAACTACGAACTGCATATGGTCAGGTCTGCCAAGACAACGGAAGACCCATTCTTGGCGACGTGCAGTTCACCGCAGCCCTGAAGCGGTTGCGGCCCAAGGTGGAACCGACCAGAAGGACAGTTGACGGAAAGAAGATTCAGTTGTTTGTGGGTTTGGGAATGAAGACAGACGAGCAGCCCCCGGTAGGCATGTTCTAGAAGTCCGGTCACGCGGACAGGGTCGGACAGGGTGGACAGGGTAGGACCTACTTACCGTGGACTTTAGAAAAGAGGAAGAGGAAGAGGAAAAAGGAAAAGGAAAAAGGGTAAGGTAGATAAGCTGTACCCTGTCCACCCTGTCCGACCCTGTCCGGCTACCCCTGGCTTCGGGTTCCGCGCGGTGCGGACATTTTGCCCCTGCTGAACGAACGATTAAAATCCGTACTTCTGACCAACGCCAGCAGCAACCCACTCCGTAGCAACGAAGATACAAATTCATGCTACGGGCAGAAGTGCTAGAAAAACAGCATCGAGGAAGCGTCGAGAGTTCACGAGACTTGCTAGAAAACTAGCACCTTGGCCTCGAACAGGCTTTCCGTAGAATTAACCGGGCCTCAAAGGCTTCACACAGGTCCTGGAGGTCACGTAGTAACACCCCTGGCCCTAGCAACTCGCTGAAACACAAACATCAGCCTATAGGACGGCTCAAATCGTCGGAGGTGGAGCACGGGTTCAAGGGCCTGGATTCACCCCGTCCCAAAAACGGTTCGGGAAGCGGCGTCTGGTAGCCATTGAAAAACCGGATCTTCGACACGGCAGAAAGACCGGTCCAAATACGGCCCTTTGTGAAACACGGGCTGACGTTCGCGCACTTTTCCGATAACCCAACAACCGTCGCGCGTTTAGGGCGTTAGCCTCTGATAGGATTGGGAATAGCACCATGAAGGCACTTTCGGAACAGATCGAAAAGCTAAGGCGAGAAATCCTCGAACTGGAAGACACCCTTCCGGATTGGAAAGACCGGGCGCAGAGCCTGGATGGGTCCAGAAAAGTTCGTTCGATTTCCCGGGCGCATTGTTTTGTCCCGCTCAACACCTGGAGGAATTGGTAAAGGAAAACAGCTTCTCACGCTAAAACCATCTTGACAGAATTACCGGAAGGGAATGGAGGAAACGACCATGAAGATCCAGACCGCAGTTCAGCTGGCCGTGCTGATGACTGCAATGTCTCATGCTCAGGCCGTGGCGGTCACAGTGAAGTCTTACCAGGCGACCAAGACTTCTAACTCTACTGACGCGACCTTCAATAAACTGTACATCACTGGACTAGGTGATGGCATGAGGGCAACGAACTTTTCGATGTTCTTGCACGTGCAGAGCAATCTTCATCTACAATCAGAGCAACTTAATGCAGCGATGTTATTTTGCCCCCCGCCGATGTTAGCACTTCAAGAAGAGAATTTCGAATCCATCCTTGACATTGAGATCCAAAGACGGTTAGACCAAGCGGCGGGTGATCCAAGTAAGGTTGAACGAGTAATGGAGACTCCGATTGAGATGGTGTTATTGGATGGCTTAAAACAGACATTCCCATGCAGTCCTGCCAAGATTCAAGAATGGGCAGGAGAATTGGTGCGGGCCTTCGAACAACAGACACCATCGAAGAACAAGAAATAGGGTGTGTTGTCTGTTAAGGACAAAGGTCAAGGCAATTCTAAAAACTGGAAAGGATCGAATTGGTGAAATTGAAACATCGTAGCTTTTGGGATTACGTAGACGCTTTCATAATCGAAGCCCATGACGAATGTTCACGGATGGTCGAAGTCGGTAAATTCGACGAATTTGCGGCAGCATGGCTCGATCCCGTTGTTAGATTGTCAGAACGGCGTTGGTTTGCCGACGCCAAGCCCGTGGCACGGAAGATCGCGCAAACAAGTGTCAGGAGGCAAATTGGAAACATGATCGGGTACTACCACCAAGCTGAGAAGCTGTTGGGGTGATCTGCTGCTGCCGCCCATTCCAATAGTCCGTCCAGACCTCCCGCGCTGTACATTATCGACTCGGACCCCGTCAGACATCTCGTGTGTGTATTACTCTATTGAAGCCGGGATATTTTCAAAAACGGGCTTTTCTGGCATGCTCGGGTGGGATGACCAAGCAAGCAACCCGCGTGGCCCTGTACGCCCGCGTATCGACCAAGGACAAGCGCCAGGACACCGAGAACCAACTAGCGCAGCTTCGGCAATTCTGCGAAACGCAACGCTGGACCATGGTGCAAGAATACGTAGACCGTGCCACCGGCAAGCATTCTGATCGTGAGCAATTCCAGCGGCTTTTCCAGGATGCATCTCAACGCAAGTTTGATCTGGTCCTGTTCTGGTCGCTGGACCGGTTCAGCCGGGAAGGGGTCCGGGAAACCCTGAACCACCTGGAACGGTTGACCAGCTACGGCGTAAATTGGCGTTCGTTTACTGAACAGTACCTGGACTCCTGCGGCATCTTCAAAGACGCCGTGCTGGGAATCCTGGCCACCATCGCAAAGCAGGAACGCGTCAGGCTATCGGAACGCACCCTGGCCGGGCTTGCCAGAGCGCGGAAGCAAGGCCGCATCGGTGGCAGGCCCAAGGTGGTGTGTGACCGCGGCAAAGTGGAGCGGCTGCGCAGGGCGGGCAAGAGTCTGACGGAAATTGCTGAAGCGGTGGGCGTGTCTAAGAGTTCGGTGCATCGGTTGTTGGCGGGTTAATGACGTCAGAAGTCTGGGCAGGGGTTCAAGTGGTAGCGTTA
>Ga0335081_10002113_pt1 | contig 31283 bp, 32 predicted proteins | sample Lox_Sample_35_FD_206713 | JGI IMG/M metagenome (GOLD analysis project Ga0335081, IMG submission 206713) | Soil microbial communities from Loxahatchee National Wildlife Refuge, Florida, United States - Lox_Sample_3.5 | ecosystem: Environmental > Terrestrial > Soil > Wetlands | place: USA...
CGCGAACACGGTGAAGGTCGCCAGCCAGGGGCCCAGGCTGCGCCCAGCCAGCAGGTAGTCGACCTCGCTGCGGTTGCGGCGCGAGAACCAGAACGCGATGCCGAGCTGCGCGACGATGTACACCAGTACGCAGCCGAGCACCCAGTCCATCGCTCAGCCCAGCGCGCGCAGAATCAGCGATCCGCCCGAGGCGAGCAGCATGAGCGCCACCACGCGCATCAGCGTCTCGCGCGGGAGGCGGCGGAACAGCCTGGAGGCCAGCGAGATGCCGAGCCAGGCCGCGGGCAGCGCGATCAGGGCGGCGACCCATACTTTCGGGTTGCTCATCAGTCCGGTCAGTGCGAACGCGGCCAGGCGCAGCGCGATGCTCGCGATCGATGTCGCCGCGAGGGTGGCGCGGAACGACTCCTTGCTCAGATCGCGCTGCGAGAGGTAGATCGCGTAGGGCGGCCCGCCGGCGCCGAACATCGCGCTGGTGATGCCGCCCGCGAGGCCCGCGGGCCAGGCCCAGCCGCGCCCGAGCCTGCCGCGCGGGCGGCGCGAAACGAGCGAGTACAGCGCGAAGGAAACGACGAATGCGCCCAGGGCCAGCATCCCGCCCCGGCGCGGAAGGTTCACCAGCGCCGTGACGCCGAGCACCGTCCCGGCCAGGATCATCGGCACCAGGCGCACGACCTCGCCGCGCACCACGTGCTGCGGCGCCTCGAGCCCGAGGCGCAGCGAGTTCGCCATGTCGAGCAGCACGAACACCGCGAGCGCGAAGGGCAGCGGCACGAACTGCGTCGCGAGCGGCATCGCGACCAGCGCCGCGCCGAAGCCGGTGATGCCGTAGACCAGCGCGCCGAGGAAGGCGATCGGCGCCAGCGCCAGGACTTCGACGCTCAAGTCTTGGCCGACAGGTTCAGCGTGTAGATCCCGGTCAGCCGGGCGCTGTCCAGAATGCGGCCCTTGATCGCGGCTAGCAGCTCCGCCCCCTTGAATTTATCCGGCAGCTGACATTTCTCGATGTCGAGCGCATAGAGCGTGAACACGTAGTGGTGCGGGATGGTGTCGTTCCACGGCGGACAGGGCCCGTCGTAGCCGTAGTAGTCACCCTTCATCTCGGCGTCGCCGGCGAACCACGCGCTGTAGTCGTTCAGGCCCTGGCGCGCGCCGCGCGGCGCCTGCGGCCCGGGCTTGCCGCGCGCGGTGATGCCGTTGGAAAACTCGCCCTCGGCGATCGCCTTGTCGAAGGGCTTGAGGTCGACCAGCAGCCAGTGGTAGAAGTCGACCCGCGGCAGCGTGGCGGGGATCTGGCGGCCCTCCTTGTTGACGTCGTCCGGCTTGGACGGCACGTCGTAGTCGTGGCACACGAGCGCGAGCGAGCGCGTGCCCGCGGGCAGCCCGCTCCAGGCGAGCTGCGGATTGCGGTTGTCGGACAGCCTGACGTGGGTCTTCGCGTCCGGCACCGCGAACGCGCAGCGCCCCGGGATCGTTCCCATGTCGGAAAAGCTCTCGCTGGTCAGTTTCATCGCTCTCCTCCGTTCGTATCAGGGGTGATTATAAGGTCGTCGCCCGTGTGCGGATTCATCGAACGGAGGCCCGCGACGTAGCGGCGGAACGGCAACGCGAAGCGGTCCTGCAGCCGCTCGGCCCGCTCGCGCAGCGCGCGCCAGGCGACGCGGCGCGGCGCTCCCTTGAGCGCGAACACGAGCAGGTTCGGATCGGCCAGCGCCGGCAGGCACAGCACCGCGCCGCCGAAGGCGCGCTCGAGCCGCCTCAGGTAGAGATCGAGCCGCGGGTCGTCGCTCATGAAATTGAGCGCCATCGCGCCGGGCTCGGACAGCGCGAGCCAGGCCGCGTCGTAGAACGCGCGGCTGGTCAGCGCGGGAACCTGCTCGCCGTCGTCGAAGCCGTCCAGCAGCAGCAGGTCGCAGCATTCCGGCGCCAGCGCCTCGGCGCCGTCGCCGATCTCGACTCTGAGCCGCGCGTCGTCCGGCGGCAGCGCGAAATGCTCGCGCGCGGCCGCGACCACGCGCGGATCGAGCTCGACCGCGCGCACCCGCGCGGCGCGGAAACGAAGGTGGAAGAACTTCGCGAGCGAGCCTCCGCCCAGCCCGATCATCAGCACCTCGCGCGGCTGCGGGTGGAACAGCAGCACCGCCATCATGCAGCGCGTGTAGTCGAGCGCGAGCGCATACGGATCGTCGATGCGCATGGCGCTCTGGATCGCCTCGCCGCCGAGGTGCAGGCGGCGAACGCCGCGCGCCTCGCTCACCGCGAGCGCCGGGGCGCGCTTCACGCAGCGGCGGCGCGAGTGCGCCGCATCAGCGCCAGCACGATGCCGGCGGCGGCGAACGAAAGCGCCGCGCCGGCCAGGATCGGCGCACTGTAGCTGCCCAGCGCGTCGAACGCGGCGCCGGCGAGCGGCGGGCCGATCAGGGTGCCGATCCCGGGGCCGGTGTAGAGAAAGCCGATGATGCCCGAGAGCGCGCGCGGGCCGTACAGATCCATCATGATCGACGGCGCGAGCGCGACGAAGCCGCCGTAGAAGGCGCCGAACGAGAGCGCGAACAGGGCCAGGATCCAGTACTGGGTGGCGAGCCACCACAGCACCAGCATTGCGCCCAGGCCGAGGTACATCACCGCGAGCGAGCGCATGCGCCCGAGGCGATCGGCGATGCCGCCGATGGTGAAGCGCCCTAGCAGGCTGCCCAGGCCGATCAGGCTCACCAGCGCCACGCCCTGGGCCTCGGAGTAGCCCAGGTCCTGCGCGAACGAGGCGAGGTGCACCATCGGCACGAATAGCCCTACGCACACCAGCATGCTCGAGAGGTACAGCAGCCAGAAGGGCTCCGAGCGCAGGGCCTGGCCGAGCGTCGCGCCGGGCAGCGTGGCGCGCGCGGTGCGCGCCGCGCCGGCCGCGCCGTGGCGCGCGGGGTCGTCGTCGATCGCGAGCGCGGCTGCGCCGCCGAGCACGAGCACGCCGAGCGCGAGCGCCTGGTAGGCCGCGCGCCAGCCGAAGGAGTCGATCAGCCAGGCCGCCAGCAGCGGCACCAGGAAATTTCCGGCGCCGATCCCGGCCACCGCGATGCCGGAGGCGAAGGCCCGGTTGGCGACGAACCAGGGCTGCACTGCGCCGACCGAGGGCACGTAGGTGAGCCCGACGCCGACGCCGATGCCGACGCTATAGGTCAGGTAGAGCACCCCGACCGAGGGCGCGATGCTCGCCAGCGCGAGCGCGGCCACCAGGCAGGCGACGCCGGCGAGCGCGACCCGCCGCGGCCCGAGCCGGTCGGCGAGCACGCCGCCCGGCGCGCCGAGTGAGAACCACAGGAATGCGGCGACCGAGAACACCAGCGAGACGTGTCCGCGCGAGGCCGCGAAATCCGACTGGAAGGCGCTGAAGAACGCGGCGAACGAGTAGGCCGCGCCGAAGCCGACGAACATCAGCGTGAACGCGGCGGCCACCACCACCCAGCCGTAGTAGGGGCGGCGGCTCAATAGACAGCTCCGCGCGCGCTCACCGGCCACAGCGCCTCGACCCGGCCGTCGCGCAGGCACACGTACCAGTCGTACAGGTTCACCGTGGGGTCGCAGTGCCCCGGCACCAGCAGCAGCTTGTCGCCGAGCGCGGGCGGCGCGCCGGCAGCGAGCTCGAGCACGCCGTGCTCGTCCGAGGCACGAGCGTAGCGCAGCCCCGGGTGCTCCCAGACCAGCGGCAGGCCGGAATCGACGGCGAGCGCCTTGAGCCCGGCGTCGAGCACGGCGCGATCGGCCGCCGGCCGGCTCATCACCGTCGCCAGCACGAACAGGGCGTGCTCGAAGCGCGGCAGCGGCGCCGCCCACTCGTTCTTCGCGTAGTCCGCGTCCATGAACACGTACGAGCCGGGCTGGACCTCGTCGTAGGCGCCCGACTCGATCTCGAACATGAAGCTTCCGCTGCCGGCGCCGGTCACCGTCGGACAGGCGATTCCCTCGGATTCGATCAGGCGCCGGGTCTGGTTGGCGGCGCTGGCGGCGCGCGCGACCGCGCCCCGGCGCTCGGCCATCGTGCGCAGGTGCTGGGCCGCCCCTTGGTAGGCCTGCAGCCCCGCGAAGCGCAGGCCAGGGCAGGCGGCGATTTCGCGCGCGAGCGCGAGCGCCGGCTCGCCCGGCGCGACGCCGCAGCGGCGCGCCCCGACGTCCAGCTCGACGTAGACCTCGAGCGTCGCGCCGGCGCGCGCGGCCGCGTGCGACAGCGCGCGCACGTTGCCCGCGTCGTCGGCGCATACGCCGATGCGCGCGCGGCGCGCGAGCGCGGCGAGCCGCTCGAGCTTGCGCGCGCCGACCACTTCGTTCGACAGCAGCACGTCGGTGACGCCGCCTTCGACCATGACCTCGGCTTCCGATACCTTCTGGCAGCACACGCCGAGCGCTCCGGCCTCGATCTGGCGCCGCGCGATCTCCGGGCATTTGTGGGTCTTGGAGTGGGCCCGCACCCGCACCCCTCGTCCCGCGACCGCATCCGACAGGCGCTTGAGGTTGCGCTCGAAAGCATCGAGCTCGATCACCAGGGCCGGCGTATCGACCTCGTCGAGCGCCGCGCCGACTTCTGCGGGAGGAGCGAGCGCCATGGCCTCAGGCCGCCGCGGCCCGCTGCCGCCGGTTGCGCAGCCCGAGCCATACGATCGCCGCCATGATGATCGCGACCAGCGGCAGCGCGGCGTAGTTGACGCTGTTCCAGCCCGCATTGGTCACGACCAGCCCGGAGGAAAAGGACGACAGCGCCATCATGACGAAGATCGCCGAGTCGTTGGCGCCCTGCGCCTTGGCGCGCTCCTCGGGGCGGTAGGTCTCGGTCAGCAGCGTGGTGGCGCCGATGAACAGGAAGTTCCAGCCCACCCCCAGCAGCACCAGCGCGAACCAGAACTGCGCGATCTCGATCCCGCTCAGCGCGACCGCGACGCAGGCCGCGTTGAGCAGCGCGCCGGCGAACATCACCCGCAGCGAGCCGAAGCGGCGGATCAGCCCGCCGGTGAAGAACGACGGCAGGTACATGCCCACCACGTGCGAAGAGATCACGAACGCGGCCGCGCCGTAGGGGTGGCCGCAGATGCGCATCGCGAGCGGGGTCGAGGTCATGAGAAAGTTCATCACGCCGTAGCCGATCCCGGCGCCCGCCACCGCGACCAGGTACTTGGGCTGCCGCGCGATCGTCGCGAGGGGCCGTCCCGTCGCCTGCTGCTCCGCAGCGCTCGGGTCCGGGATGCGGATGAAGCGCAGCAGCGCGACCGTCACCAGCAGGAACACGGTGAGCGCGAGGTAGGCGCCGAGAAATCTCTGCGGCAGCAGGTCGACCGTCAGGCGGCTGGTGGTCGGGCCGAGCACGCCCCCGATCAGCCCGCCCGCGAGCACGAGCGAGATCGCACTGGGCCGGAACTGCACGCTCGCGGCGTCGGCGGCGGCGAAGCGGTAGTACTGGCCGTAGGCGTTGTAGACCCCGAACACCAGCGCGCCGAAGCAAAGCAGCCAGAAGTCCTGCAGCCAGATGGCCCCGGCGCAGACCAGCGCGCCGGCGAAACCCCATAGCGTGCCGAGCGTCAGGCCCCGGCGGCGCCCGACCCGCTTCATGTGCAGCGAGGCACGCATCGTGGCCACCGCCCCGCCCAGCACCCAGAAAGTCACCGGCAGCGTGGCGAGCGAGCGGTTGGCCGCCAGCGCGAGGCCCGCCAGGCCGTTGATCGCGATCAGGGTCGAGTTGTTGGTCAGCAGCATCGCCTGGCAGGCGGTCAGCAGCGCGACGTTGCGCCTTTCACTGGACATATATACAGTATGGGGAATCCTTCGGAACAGCGCGATTCTAACGGCAGGCGAGATGGCCAACGAGACGAGTTCGGCAGCCCGTTCGATCGTCATGCACGCGGCCAGGGTGACGGTTGCGGGCAAGTCGCGCGGCGCGCTCTCGCGCCTGCAGGGGCGCTTCGAGACCCTGGCGCGGGAGACCTTCGACGACGGCTGGGGCGCCGAGGACGAGGCGCCGGCCGTGCTCGAGACCTCGGTGACCGAGGAGCGGGCGCGCTCGATCATCCAGCGCAACGAATCGCCCGACCTGCCGTTCGAGCTATCGATCAACCCCTACCGCGGCTGCGAGCACGGCTGCATCTACTGCTACGCGCGGCCGAGCCACGCCTACCTCGAGCTCTCGCCGGGGCTGGACTTCGAGAGCAAGCTGTTCGCCAAGCTGAACGCGGTCGAACTGCTGCGCGAGGAGCTCTCCCGGCCCGGCTACCGCCCCTCGCCGATCGCGCTGGGCGCCAACACCGACTGCTACCAGCCGATCGAGCGCCGCTACCGCATCACGCGCGGCCTGATCGAGCTGCTCGCCGAGTGCCGCCACCCGCTGACGATCGTTACCAAGTCGGCGCTCGTCGAGCGCGACCTCGACCTGCTCGGGCCGATGGGGCGCTCGAACCTGGCCAAAGTGTTCGTCTCGCTCGGCACGCTAGACCGGACGCTCGCGCGGCGCCTCGAGCCGCGCGCGGCGAGCCCGCAGCGGCGGCTGGACACCATCCGTGCGCTCTCCGGCGCCGGCGTGCCGGTGGGCGTGATGCTCGCGCCGGTGATCCCGGCGCTATCGGACAAGTCGGTCGAGGAGTCGCTCGAGGCGGCCGCCGCCGCGGGCGCGAGCATGGCCGGCTACCAGCTCATGCGCCTGCCGAACGAACTCAAGACGCTGTTCCGCGAATGGCTCGCGGCGCACTACCCGCTACGCGCCGAGCACGTCATGAGCGTGGTGCAGCAGCTGCGCGGCGGACGCGACAACGACCCGCGCTTCGGCACCCGCATGACCGGCACCGGCCACTACGCTGAGCTGCTCGCGAAGCGCTTCGAGATCGCCTGCCGCAGGCTGCGCCTGAACGGAGCCGAGCGCGGCACCCGGGCGCGGCGCGAGCTCGACTGCAGCGCCTTTCGCGCGCCTTCGCCGAGCGGGCAACTGCAGCTTTTTTGAGCGTGCGCAGGCGCGCTAGGCGAGGAATTCGATCAGCGCGTCGAGCACCGCGTCGGGCGCCTCGGCCATGAGCGAATGCCCCGACGAGCCGATGAGCACCGTGCGGCTGCCCGCGATCGACTGCGCGAGCGGCGCCGCGGCCTTGGGCGGGGTCATCACGTCGAGCCGCCCGAGCAGGAGCAGCGCCGGGCACTTCACCCTCGCCGCGCTCTGGAGCCCCGCGGCATAGTCGTTGCAGGCCTTGAGGTCGTTGTGGAGCACGCCCGGGGCGAGGCGCGCCAGGCGCGCCAGGGTGTCGCCGTACAGCCACATGCCGGGGTTGGGGTTGGCCCCGAGCGGCACCTGCGCCGCATGGCCCCATATGGTCGACATGTCGAACGCTTCCTGCTCGTTCCTGCGCGCTGCGTCGAGGAACGCCTCCGACACCTTCATCGGGTAGGCGACGCCGATCAGCGCGATGCGCTCTACGCGCGCGGGGTGGCGCGCGGCGCATTCGAGCGCGATCAGGCTGCCCATGGAATGTCCCACCAGCGCGGCCTTGCCGAGGCCGAAGCCGTCCAGCACCTTCGGCACCCAGTCCGCCGCCGCCTCGATCGACGCGAACGGCGGCCCCTCGCTGCGCCCGTGCCCCGGCAGGTCGAGCGCGAGCACGTTGCGGCCGTGATAGCCGAAGTAGCGGCTCTGCAGCCCAAACCAGCTGTGATCGAGCCCGGCGCCGTGCAGGAAAACGACCGTCGGCCGCGCCGCGTCGAGCTGGTGCGCCGCGCTATAGGCGAAGACCTGCCTGCCGTCGACAGTGAGATTCATTGTGCGACCTTCTTTGCCGCCCCGAGCGCACGGCCGAGATCGTCGATCAGGTCCTGCGCATCCTCCAGGCCGACCGACAGCCGCACCGTGCCGGCACCGATGCCCGCCCGCTTCAGGTCCTCGTCGCTCATACGGTAGTGCGTGGTGCTCGCCGGGTGGATCACGAGCGACTTCGCGTCGCCGACGTTCGCCAGGTGCGAGAACACGCGCAGCGCCTCGATGAACGCCCGGCCCGCGGGACGCCCGCCCTTCAGGTTGAACGAGAACACCGCGCCCGCGCCGCGCGGCAGCAGCCGTTTCGCCAGCGCGTGGTCCGGGTGCGAGGGCAGCTCGGGATAGCCGACCGACTCGACCGTAGGCTGCGCGGCGAGGAAGGCCGCCAGCTTGCGCGCGTTGTCGACGTGGCGCGGCATGCGCAGGTGCAGCGTCTCGACGCCCTGCAGGATGTGGAACGCGGTCATCGGCGCCATGCAAGCGCCGAAATCTCGCAGGCCCTCGCGCCGGGCGCGCAGCAGGAACGCGCGCGTGCCCGACTCCTCCTCGAAGTCCATGTCGTGGAAGCCTGCGTAGGGCGCGGTGAGCTGGGGAAACTTGCCGCTCTTTTCCCAGTCGAAGCGCCCCGAGTCGACCAGCACGCCGCCGATCGCCACCCCGTGCCCGCCGAGGAACTTGGTCGCCGAGTGGTAGAGCAGGTCGGCGCCGAGCTCGAACGGCTTCATCAGGTAGGGCGTGGTGAAGGTCGAATCGACCAGCAGCGGCAGGCCCGCCGCATGCGCGATGCCCGCCACCGCCGGGATGTCGAGCACGTCTAGCCCCGGGTTGCCGAGCGTTTCGCCGAACAGCAGCCGCGTGTTGGCGCGGATCGCGCGCTCGAAATTGCGCGGCTCGCGCGGGCTGACGAAAGTCGTCTCTATGCCGAAGCGCCTGAGCGTATAGCCCAGCAGGTTGTGCGAGCCGCCGTAGAGCGAGTTCGAGGCGACCACGTGCTGCCCCGCGTCGAGCAGCGTGGCGAGCGCCAGGTGCAGCGCCGCCTGGCCCGAGGCGGTTGCGATCGCGCCGACCCCGCCCTCGAGCGCGGCGACGCGCTCCTCGAGCACCGCCACGGTCGGGTTGGAGATGCGCGAGTACACGTGCCCGGCGCGCTCCATGTTGAACAGCGAGGCCGCGTGCTCGCTGTCGCGGAACACGTACGAGGTCGTGGCGTAGATCGGCACCGCGCGGCTTCCGGTCGCCGCGTCGGGCGACTGGCCGGCGTGCAGCGCGAGCGTGTCGAAAGCGGGATATTTGGGTGCAGCCATCGCGGACTCCGCAAAAGAAAACGCCCCTCGCAAGGGGCGTTCGGGGAATGGGCTCGCCTAGTGCAGGTGCTTGCGGCTCGGCTTGGTATAGGCCTCGAACGCGCGCTCGGGCTGCTTCGGCTGCGCCGCCTTCTCCTTCCAGTCGCGGTCGAACAGATCGTTCACCAGCATCACCACCTCGGCCGCGCGCTCCTTGTCGAACTGGCGCTCGAGCAGCGCCGAGACGTCCTCGATCATGCAGCGGCGCTGCGCCTCGTGGATCGCCTGCGCGGTCGGGCCGACGAACAGCAGGCGCCCTTCCTGGTCGCCGTTCTCCTGGTATAGCGTCAGGTCGACCTCGACCGCCTCGTAGCAGTACGGCCCCAGGTTCTCCAGCGCCTCGTCGAGCGCGCGGTGGAAGCTGCGTCCGATCTCGCCGGTCCAGCAGACGTAGAGAATGAGCTCCTTTTCGTCGAACTTGAGCCCGGGCTCGTCGGGTTCCAGGCTCTTGACGTCGCCCAGTCCCTCGGCATCAAGGTACTCGAGCCAGGGCGCCAGTGCCTGCTCGATCTGCTTCTTCGAGACCCCTTCCAGGATGGGAATGTCGGCGTGAACGTGAACCTCGACGCGCATGGCGCAATCCTTGCAAAAAAAGCGTGACATTCTACCACTCGGCCCGCCTCGAGGGGCTTGAATGCGCGCTGCGCGGCACAAACCTTGCTTCTTAGTTGCATGAGGACATTGCAACAACGCGGGAGGCTGCTATGAACGTCCTGTACGACAACGGCGATTACTATGTGACCGAGTTCCCCGGCTGGGGCATCGAGCTGGTGGACACGCGCACAGGCCTCGGTGGGTACCTGGAGGGTGCCCTGGAACGGCAGTTCCGTGCCCAAATGGCGCACCTGATATCCGGCGCACCGGACGACGAATCGATCGAAGCCTTCCTCGGCGGCTACCGGGCGCTGCTCACCAACCCGATGGTGTTCCACTAGCGCCGCAGCGGTTTCGCAGCCGGGCGGCGCGAATCCGCTAGGATTCGCGCCATGGTACGCCCCGATTACGCTGGCGCCGGCCTGCTCAACCTGATCGCCTCGCTCGCCGCGGCACGCGGCGCCCGGGCGCTGCATCCGACACTCGAGCAATTGCCCCCGGCCGAGATCGCCGCGGCGCGAAACGTCGTGCTGCTGATCGTCGACGGACTGGGCGACGGCTACCTGACGCGACGCGGCGCCGGCGGCGAGCTCGAGCGCCGGCGGCGCGGCGCGATGACCTCGGTGTTCCCCTCCACTACCGCGAGCGCGATCACCACTTCCTACACCGGCTGCGCGCCGCTCGAGCACGGCCTGACGGGCTGGTTCACCTATTTCGGCGCCGCCGGCTGCGTCGCCGCGCCGCTGCCGTTCCGCTCCCGCGGCGACTTCCAGCCGCTCGGCGCGCGCGGGGTCGAAGCGCGCGCGATCTACGCCTCGGCCTCGCTGTTCGACGCCCTGCCGCTGCGCTCGGTGGTCGTCTCGCAGCGGGAGATCATCGACTCCGAGTACAACCTGCACCACTGCGGGCGCGCGCAGCGGCGCGCGTACGACGACCTCGGGGGCCTCGTGCGCGAGACCGAGGCGGCGGTCAAGTCCGGCGACGAGCGCAAGTTCGTCTACGTCTACTGGCCGCTGTACGACACCGTCTCGCACCGGCACGGCGCCGAGAGCCCGCAGGCGGCCGAGCAGTTCGCCGCGATCGACGCGGCTTTCGGCGCGCTGCTCGCACGCCTGGCCGGTACCGACAGCGCGGTGGTCGCCACCGCCGACCACGGCTTCATCGACTGCCCGCCGGAGACCGCGCTGCAGCTCGAGGACGGGCCCGGGCTCTCGGCGCTGCTGCGCTTTCCGCTCTGCGGCGAGCGCCGCGTCGCGTACTGCCACGTCCAGCACGGCCAGGCGGACGAGTTCATGGCGCGCGCCGCGCAATGGCTCGAGCACCGCGCGCAGGTGCGCACGAGCCGCGAGCTGCTGGCCGAAGGCTGGTTCGGCGCCGGGCCCGCGCACCCGCGCATCGCCGAGCGCGTCGGCGACGTCGCGCTGGTGATGAACGAGCGTTTTACGATCAAGGACTGGACGCCGGGCGAGCCCCGGCAGCTGCACATCGGCAACCACGGCGGAGCGAGCGCGGAGGAGATGACGATCCCGCTGGTGGTCGCCGCGACCTAGGGGGGAGAGCATGAAAGCGACCGTCAACGGCATCGAGACCTACTACGAGGTTCACGGCAGGGAAGGCGCGCCGTGGCTGACGCTCAGCCACTCGCTCGCCTGCAGCACGCGCATGTGGGATCCCCAGATCGAGGCACTCAAGCGCCGTTACCGCATCCTCGCCTACGACACCCGCGGCCACGGCGAGAGCATGGCGCCGTCCGGGGCCTATACGCTCGAGCAGATGGCGGATGACCTGCACGCTCTGCTCAGGCACCTGGCGATCGACAGCACGCATTTCGTCGGACTGTCGATGGGCGGCATGATCGGGCAGACCTTCGCGCTCAAGTATCCCGGCGTGTTCCTCAGCCTGACCCTGGCCGACACCACCAGCCGCTACCCGGCCGACGCGGCGGGGGTATGGAAGGAGCGCATCCACACGGTCGAGACGCGCGGCATGCAGCCGCTGGTGCAGCCGACCCTCGAGCGCTGGTTCACGGAAGGCTTTCGCAAAGCACATCCCGAGGTGGTTCAGCGCATCGCGGCGCTGATCGCGAACACCCCGGTCGCAGGCTACGTCGGCTGCAGCCACGCGATCCCGAAGATCGACTTGAGCACCAGGCTGAAGGAGATCGATTGCCCGATCCTGGTGATCTGCGGCGACAAGGACCCGGGCACGCCGCCGGCGATGGCGCGCGAGATCCACGACAACGCGCCCGGCTCGAAGCTGGTGCTGATTGCAGACGCGGCGCACCTGTCCAACCTGGAGCAGCCGGCCGACTTCACTCGCGCGCTGGAGGCGTTCCTTTCATCCCTGCCCAGCGCTTGAGGCCGGGCACGCGAATGCCGAACAGGTCGAGCACCCGAGCCACGGTGTGCTCGATGAGCTCCTCGATGCTCCTGGGCTTGGCGTAGAGCGCGGGGGCGGGCGGAAAGATGATGCCGCCCATCTCGGTCACCGCGACCATGTTGCGCAGGTGCGCGAGGTTGAGCGGCGCCTCGCGCGGCAGCAGCACCAGGCGCCGGCGCTCCTTGAGCACCACGTCGGCGGCGCGCGAAACCAGGTCGTCGGCGTGCGCGTGCGCCACCGCGGCGAGCGTCTTCATCGAGCACGGCGCGATCACCATGCCCTCGGTCAGGAACGAGCCGCTGGCGAGCGTCGCGGCGATGTCGCGCGGGTTGTAGGCGACCGCGGCCAGGCGCTCGATATCCTTGCGCTTCAGGCCCAGCTCCTGCCAGGCGGTCAGCGCGCCCGCCTCCGACAGCACCAGGTGGCTCTGCCAGCCGCGCTGGCGGCGCAGCGCCTGGAGCAGCCGCACGCCGTAGACGGCGCCGGTCGCGCCCGTGATCGCCACGATCAGACGTTTTGCCATGAGCGCAAGCGTACCCGGATTGACGCCCGGCCGCAGGCCTGTCAGTATGAGACCTAACATGTGTAGTTACACGCCATGACGATGGACGCCGCCAGGAAACGCTGCACCTGCTTCCTGCTGCGCAAGCTCACGCGCCGGGTGACGCAGGCCTATGACCGGGCGCTCGCGCCCGCGGGACTGACGATCACCCAGTATTCGATGCTGGCGCACCTCGCGCGCGGCGAAGGTGCCTCGATCTCGGCGCTCGCGGACCGCATGGGCATGGAGCGCACCACGCTGGTGAGGAACCTCAAGCCGCTGGTCGGCGCCGGCTGGGCGCGCTACGGCGAGCGCCGCGCCGGCAAGCGCGCCGCGCTCGAGCTCACCGCCGCCGGGCGCAGCCGCTTGCGCAGCGCCGCGGCGCTGTGGGAACGGGCGCAGGACGCGCTCGAGGCGCAGCTGGGGGCCAAGAGTGTCGCGGCGCTGCACGCGCTGGTCGACCAGTCGCTAGACGCGCTACACGCGGCGCGGGTCGCATGAGCGGCGTGCAGCGCAGCTATTTGTTCGCCGCCCTTGCCGCGGGCGCGGTGTTCGCGCTCGGCCTGGGCGTGCGCCAGGCGCAGCCGCTGTTCATCAGCGCGATCAACTCCTCGACCGGCATGGGCTACGCGACGATCAGCCTCGCCTTCGGCATCGCGCAGCTGATGTGGGGCCTGGCGCAGCCGGTGGCCGGCGCGGTCGCCGACCGCTACGGCCCGCGCCCGGTGATGGTCAGCGGCGCGCTGCTGGTCTCGTTCGCGACCGCGCTCACCCCGCTCGCGCACAGCGGGCTCGCGCTCTCGCTCCTGATCGGGGTGCTCGCGGCGACCGGCGCCGGCGCGCTCGGCCCCTCGCTGCTCATGTCGGCGGCGAACCGCTGGATCCCGGAGGCCAAGCGCGCTTTCGCGAGCGGGGTGGTCAACGCCGGCGGCTCGTTCGGCCAGTTCACGCTGGTGCCGCTGGCACAGCTCGCGATCGGCCTCGCAGGCTGGCAGCCCGCGCTGGTGCTGCTCGGCGCGAGCGGCCTGCTGGCGGTGCCTCTGGTGCTGTGGCTCACGCGCGGCGGTGCGGCGCAGGCCGCCGCCTCGCAGGCCGCCTCGCCCGGCGCCGGCTCGCTGCGCCAGGCGCTGCGCGAGGCCGCGGGCGACCGCAGCTTCCTGCTGCTCAACGCGGGCTTTTTCACCTGCGGCTTTCACGTCGCCTTCATCGTCACCCACCTGCCGGGCTACGTCGCGCTGTGCAGCCTGCCGGCGACGGTGAGCGCCTGGTCGCTTGCGATCGTGGGGCTGTTCAACATCGGCGGCAGCCTGTGGATCGGGATGCGCATCCAGACCAGCCGCATGAAGATGTCGCTCGCCGGCATCTACGCCGCGCGCGCCGCGATCATCGTCGCGTTCTTCCTCTTCGCGCCCAAGACCGAGCTCAGCTTCCTGGTGTTCTCGGCAGCGATCGGCTTCACCTACCTCTCGACCGTGCCGCCTACCGTGGGCCTGGTGGCCAAGCTGTACGGGCCGAAGTACCTCGCGACCCTGTTCGGCGTGGTGATGCTGTCGCACCAGGTGGGCGGTTTCCTCGGCGCCTGGCTCGGCGGCAAGGCCTTCGTCGCGACCGGCAACTACGACCTGATGTGGTGGGCCGACATCGCCCTGTGCCTGTTCGCCGCGGCGGTCAACCTGCCGATCCGCGAGGCGCGCCGGCTGGCCTCTGCGGCGGCCTAGCCGCCGCCCTTGCGCCCGCGCACCGCGGCGACGAACAGCCACACGATCACCAGCGGGATCAGCAGCGGCAGCAGGAACGGGAACGCAAGCCAGGCGAGCAGCAGGCCGGCGAGCACGAACGCGCCGAGCAGGATCAGGCCGATCCCGGCGAAAACGAAGGCGAGCAGGATCGCGGCGCAGAACAGGCCCACGATCCCGACCAGCAGGCCCCAGCCTTCGGCCGCGAATTTCGCCGGACCGGCGAGCGTGCGGCCGTTGACCACGATCGTGACGCCGCTCGCGTGCAGCGCGACCCACGCCAGCAGCGCAAGAAGCAGGATAACCAGCGCCAGCGCAACGCCCCTCACCATAACTTTCGCCCTTCCTTCGGCGGTAGACTTGGCGCGATCGCCACCCGAGGAGACAGCGCCATGTTCGAGACTACCATCGCCGGCAGCCTGCCGAAACCGTTCTGGCTCGCCGAGCCGAACAAGCTGTGGCCGACCTGGCGGTCCTCCGGCGAGGACCTGGCGCAGGCCAAGCGCGACGCGACCTTGCTGTGGTTGAAGGAGCAGGAAGACGCCGGGATCGACATCGTTTCCGACGGCGAGATGTCGCGCCAGCACTTCGTGCATGGCTTCCTCGAGGCGGTCGAGGGCATCGACTTCGAGCACAAGGTGAAGATGGGGATCCGCGACAACCGCTACGAGGCGATGGTGCCGGTCGTGGTGGGCCCGATCCGGCTCAAGGGCCGCGTGCACCAGATCGAGGCGCGCCTGGCGCGCGCACACACCGGCAGGAAGCTCAAGATCACCATGCCGGGGCCGATGACGATCGTCGACACCATCGCCGACCGCTACTACGGCGACAAGGTGAAGCTGGCCATGGCCTTCGCCGAGCTGCTCAACCAGGAGGCGCGCGCGCTGGAAAGGGACGGCGTCGACACGATCCAGTTCGACGAGCCGGCGTTCAACGTCTATATGGACGACGTGGTCAAGTGGGGCGTCACGGCGCTCGAGCGCGCTGCGCGCGGCCTGAAGTGCACTACCGCGGTCCACATCTGCTACGGCTACGGCATCAAGGCCAACATCGACTGGAAGCGGAGCCTGGGCGAGGAATGGCGCCAGTACGAGAAGATCTTCCCCGCGCTCGCCAGGAGCAAGATCAAGCAGGTATCCCTGGAATGCATCCACTCGCACGTGCCGCCGCAGCTGATGGCTCTGCTCAAGGGCAAGGACGTGCTGGTGGGCGTGATCGACGTCGCCTCGGACAAAATCGAGACGCCGGCCGAGGTCGCCGCCACGATAGGCCTTGCGCTCAAGTACGTGCCGAAGAACCGCCTGTTTCCCTGCACCAACTGCGGCATGGCGCCGATGCAGCGCGAGATCGCGATCGCCAAGCTCAAGGCGCTCGGCGCCGGCGCGGCGCTCGCGCGCAGGAAATACGGCAAGGCGACTACCAGCAAAAAGCGTAAGCCGGGAAAACCTCGGACTTCGCGCCGCGCGGGTCGCAGCCGGCCTCGATAAGGCCGCGCGCCTCGTCATACTGGATTCCGGAAACGAATCCCTCGGTCCAGTCCGGCGCGACGTCGAGCTCGTGGCCGCGGCGCCTGAGCTCGTCGAGCACCTTCTTGCCGAAGCGCGGCTCGATGCGCACCCGGTTGGGATAGCCGCGGTGCGGGGCGAAAAAGCCCGGGAAGTGCTCGCTCGAGAGCTTGGGCGCCTCGATCGCCTGCTGCAGCGTCATGCCGAAGGCCGCGCGGTAGAGGAAGAACTGCAGCAGCCACTGGCCCTGGTTGTCGCCGCCCATGGTGCCGAAGCTCATCCACGGCTTGCCGTTCCTGAACGCGAGCGACGGCGTGAGCGTGGTGCGCGGGCGCTTGCCCGGCGCCACCACGTTCGGATGGTGGTCCGGCCCGAGGTAGAAGGTCATCATCCGTACCGAGAGCGGGAAGCCGAGCGGCTCGATCACCTCGGCCGACATCAGCCAGGCGCCGCTCGGGGTGAACGAGGCCATGTTGCCCTTGGCGTCGACCGCGTCGACGTGCACCGTGCCGGCGCCCCAGTGGCCCGGCGCGAAGCGCTCGTCCTCGGGCAGCAGCGCGGCGTTGCGGCGCGCATCGCCCGGGCGCAGCCCGAGGCTCGAGCGGCGCAGGTCGATCAGCTTCGCCCGTTGGTCGTTGTACGCCTCCGACAGCAGGACCTCGGCCGGAACCAGGGTCTGCGACGGATCGCCGTAGTACTGCTCGCGATCGGCGAAGGCGAGCTTCATCGCCTCGATCAGCAGGTGGCAGTAATCCGCGCCGCCCGGCGCCATCTCCTGCACGCCGTGGCGCGCCATGAGCGCGATGGCCTGCAGCTCGGCCGGCCCCTGGCTCCAGAAGCCGCACTTGTAGAGCTCGGCGTCGCGAAAGCGCAGGCGCGCCGGCTCCTCCAGCCGGGTCTCGAAGCGCTCCAGGTCCTCGCGCGCGAGCAGGCCGTCGCGCTCGCGCGAGAATTTGGCGATCTCGGCCGCGACCTCGCCCTTGTAGAACGCGGCGAGCGGGTCCTTCTCGCGCGCGAGGTAGTCGAGCACCCTGGCATAGGCCGGGTTGCGCACCAGCTCGCCTTCCTCGGGCACGCGCCCGCCCGGAATGTAGAGTCGGCCGCTGGCGGGCCACTGCGAAAGGAACCTCTCGCGCAGCACCGTGAGGCCGTACTTGTGCGACTCGCGCAGGCCCTTGTGCATCGGGAAGCCTGCGGCGGCAAGCTCGCGCGCGTGCCACGAGACGTCCTTCAGGCTCATCGTGCCCCAGCGCGTGAGCGCCGTCATCAGCGCCGAGAACGCGGCCGGCGCGCCCGCGGCGAGGATGCCGTTGTCGGGCACTTCGGCCAGGCCGCGCGCGCGATAGGCTTCGGGCGTGGCCGCGATCGGCGCCGCCGTGTTGCCGTTGACCGCGATCACGCGCGACTCGCCCGCCAGGCGCACGAGCATCGGGCACTCGCCGCCGATGGTGTGCATCTGCGGGTTGACCACGCCCTCGACCAGAGTCGCCGCGACCGCGGCGTCGAACGCGTTGCCGCCGGCCTTGAGGATGTCGACGCCGGCGTTGACCGACAGATACGAGTTGGACGCAACCGCGCCGTGCGTGCCGATCAGGCGCGGATAGAAGGTGGTCGAATCAGTCGGGAGGTCGCGGTAGGTCCGGGCGCTCATGAGGGCCCGAAGAATACCCGATTGCCCGCCTACCTGTGCTTCGCCTCGTAGTCGGCGATCGCCTGCTTCAGATCGCGGTACTGCTCGCAGGACAGAAAGCAGAGCTTGTCCAGCGCCGCCAGATGCTCCTTCGCCTTGGCGAGGTTGCCGACCTGAAGGTAGGCCTCGCCGATGTACTCGTGCGCGTTGCGGTGCTTCGGGTCGAGGCGCAGCGCCTCTTCGTAGTGCCGGAACACCTCGTTCATGTCCGGGTTCGGGCCCTTGCGCAGCGCGTAGGCATAGAGGTTGTGGTAGTCGGCGCTGTCGGGGTGCGCGGCGAGCGCCGCGCGCATCACCGCCGCGGCGCGCGGCCAGTCCTTGGCCTGGATCGCCGCCTGGGCCTGCGCGATCGCCGGGTCCTCGGACGGACCGCTCGACCAGGAATCGCCGCCGGCCGCCAGGGCGACGCTCGTCCAGCAAAAGGCGCCGATCAGGGCCACAATCAGGGAACGAAAGCGCGTCTTCATCTGTTCTCCTCGCCAGGGGCAAGCCATGCCGAACCGCGCCGCTATTGTGCTCTGCGCCGCCCTGCTCGGGTTAACACTCCGCGCCGGGCCGGCATTCCCGGCGCCGCCGGCCGACCGCGCCGCCGCGCTCGCCGGGCTGGGCGCGGACGAGCCCGCGCGCCGGGCCGAGGCGATCGCCTGGATCGCCGACCATGGCGCCGCGGGCGACGCGGAGCTGCTCTACCCGCGGCTGCGCGACGACAGCGCGCTGGTGCGCAGCTACGCCGAAAGCGCGCTCTGGATGCTGTGGAGCCGCTCGGGCGATCCCGCGCTCGATGAGCTGCTGGCGCGCGGCGTCGAGCAGATGAACAACGGCCGCCCGCAGCAGGCGATCGCGACCTTCTCGAAGCTGATCCGGCGCAGGCCGTCCTTCACCGAGGCCTGGAACAAGCGCGCCACCGCCTACTTCCTGACGGGCAAGTACCGCGAGTCGATCGCGGACTGCCAGCAGGTGCTGAAGCGCAATCCGCGCCACTTCGGCGCGCTTTCCGGCCTGGGGCAGATCTACCTGACGCTGCAGGACTACGAGCAGGCTCTGGCCTGGTTCCGGCGCGCGTTCGAGGTCGATCCGAATCTGGAAGGGGTCGAGCTCGACATCAAGGCGCTCGAGGAGATCCTCAGGCAGCGGCGCGCGCGCACGATCTGAGCTTCAGGCGCGCAGCGCGCCTGCGAGCTCGATCACCGCCGCCGCCGCCTCGGCCGGATGCTCGAACGGGAACAGGTGCCCGCCGGGCACCTTGCGCAGCGCGAAGCGGCGCCGCGTTGCGGCGAGCCCGGTGCGCCGCACCACGTCCGAATGCTCGCCGCCGACGAATCCCCCCGGCACGCGCAGCTGGCGCAGTCGGCGCCCCATGTCGTGCGGGATGGTGCGGTAGATTTGATATTCGACCTGCGGATCGATGCGCAGCCTGAGCACGCCGCCCGAGCGCACCAGGCCGTGGCGCACGTAGTCGTCCAGGCAGGCCTCGCTGAAGTGGCGGAACAGGCGCCGGCTGCGGAAGTGGCGCTTCGCCTCGGCCCTGCTGTCCCATTGGCTGCGCCGGTCGCGCGTGGCGCCCGCGGGCGTCACGCGGTCGACGATCCCCAGCCGTTTGCTTGCGCCGAGCATGCGCCCGCGCAGGCCGCCGATCACCGGCGCGTCGAGCAGCACGATGGCGCGAAACAGCTCGGGCCGCCTGAGCGCGGCGAGCAGGCTGAGGTAGCCGCCGAGCGAGTGGCCTACGCCCAGCACCGGCGCGCCGCCGTATTCGCGCTCGAGCGTATCGATCAGCTGCTCGACCAGGCGCGGCCAGCCCTCCGTGACCGGGTAGCGCGCATCCATGCCGATCGCCTCGATCCAGCCGATGCGGTAGCGCTCGCCCAGCGCGCCGAACATCTGCGCGTAGCACGGCGCCGGGAAGCCGTTGGCGTGCGAGAAGTGCAGCAGCGGCTTGCTCAGACGTACTCTTTCGCCGCCGCGTCCGCGTCCACCGGACCCCCGGCGAGGAAGCCCTGCAGGTAGTCGCAGCGGCAGGTCTGCAGGAACTCCATCTGGGCCTCGGTCTCGACGCCCTCGGCCACCACCTTCAGGCCGAGCGCGTGCGAGAGCGCCACCACCGCGGCGACGATCGCCTTGTGGTCCTTGTCGTCCGGGATGCCGGCGATGAACGAGCGGTCGATCTTGAGCCGGTCGACCGCGAAGCGCTTGAGGTAGGCCAGGCTCGAGTAGCCGGTGCCGAAGTCGTCGATCGCGATCGCTACCCCGAGCTGCTTGAGCTTGGCGAACGTGGCGGCCGTGACGTCGGTGTGCTGCATCGCGGTCGTCTCGGTGATCTCGAGCTCGAGCAGGCTCGCGGGCAGCCCGCTGTCCTTGAGCGCCTGCGCCACCGTGCCGACCAGCGTCGGATCGCCGAACTGGCGCGGCGAGAGATTGACCGACACCGGCAATTTCCGGTCTATGCCGATGAAGGTGGCCCAGCGGCAGGCTTCGCGCAGCACCCATTCGCCGATATGCAGGATCAGGCCGGTGTCCTCGGCCAGCTGGATGAACTCGGCCGGCGGCACCAGCCCGCGCGACGGATGCTGCCAGCGCACCAGCGCCTCGTGCCCGGCCACGCAGCCGCCCTTCAACTCGACGATCGGCTGGTAGTGCACCCGCAGCTCGCCCTTTTGCAGCGCGCGCCGCAGGTCGTTCTCGAGCGCCAGCCGGCGCGAGGCCGACAGGTTCATCTGGTCGGTGAAGAACTGGTAGTTCGCGCGCCCCATCTCCTTGGCGTGGTACATGGCCGCGTCCGCGTTGCGGATCAGCGTCTCGGCGTCGCGCCCGTCCTCCGGGAACACGCTGATGCCGATCGAGGGCGTGACGTGCAGCTCGCGGCCCTCGACCACGCTCGGCAGGGACAGCTGCTCGATCACCTTCTGCGCCACGTGCGCCGCGTCGGTGGCGCGCTTGATCTCGGGCAGCACGACCACGAACTCGTCGCCGCCGATGCGGCAGATGGTGTCGACGTCGCGCAGCTGCGTCACCAGGCGCTTGGCCACGTCCTTGAGCAGAACGTCGCCGACCGCGTGGCCGAGCGAGTCGTTGATGGTCTTGAAGCGGTCGAGGTCGACGAACATGACCGCGGTCTGCTCGCGGTTGCGGTAGCTGAGCGCGAGCGCCTGCGTCAAGCGGTCCTCGAGCAGGCGCCGGTTCGGCAACCCGGTCAGCGCATCGTGGTCGGCGAGGTGCTGGGCGCGTTGCTCGGCCTGCTTGCGCTCGGCGATCTCCGCCTCCAGCATCCGGTTGGCGTCCGCCAGCTGCGCCGTGCGCTGGGAAACGGCCTGTTCGAGCGATTCGCGCGCCGCATGCTCGGCGCTGATGTCGTCGTAGATCCAGATCGTGCCCTCGTGCGGCCGGGCCGGGTCGATCGCGCGCCCGACGATCTTGCACCAGATGAGCGTGCCGTCGCGGCGCCTGAGCTGGCGCTCGTCGGTCGAGCGCTCGCCGCGCGCCAGCACCTCGTAGCTCTTCTCGCCCGCCGCCTCGAAGTCCTGCGCGCTCGGAAAGACGATCGCGGTGCTCTGGCCGATCATCTCGCCCGGCGCGTAGCCGAACATCTCCTCGAACCTCGGATTGCAGCGCTGGTAGACGCGGTTCTTGACGAACGAGATGCCGACCGTGGCGTTGTCCAGGATCAGCTGCTGCTCGGCGAGCGCGCGGCGCACCCGCTCCTCGGTCTCGCGCTCGAGCGTGACGTCCTCGAAAAGCCAGACGTAGCCCTTGCTCGCGTTGCCGGGCTCGACCGCGCGGCCCGAGAGCCGGCACCAGAAGCCCGAACCGTCGGCGCGGCGCAGGAACTGCTCGCGCTGGTGCGCGCGCCCCTGGTCCAGCTCGGCGTAGGACGCGCCGCGCTCGGCATGCTCCTCGTCGGTGAAGTAGATCGCGCGCGCCGGCAGGCCTTGGCCCTCGCCCGGGGCGTAGCCGAACAGCTCCTCGAAGCGCTGGTTGCAGCGCTGGATGATGCGCTCGCGCACGAAGGCGATGCCCACCACCACGTTGTCGAGCAGCGCCTGCTGCTCGGCCAGCAGGCGCGCGAGCTCGTCCTCGGCGCGGCGTTGCTCGGTGATGTCCTCGACCGTCCATACCGAGCCCTTCGCCGGGTGGCGCGGATCGACCGCACGCCCGTCGACGCGGGTCCAGAAGCTGCCGCCGTCCTTGTGCCGCCTCAATCCGATGCGGCGCGAGGTCTTGCCCGCGGCCAGCGCGCCATATTCGTCTTCATCGCTGCTGTAGGTATCCTCCTGGGCATACAGAATGCTCGTCGGCTTGCCGTCCAGCTCGCCCGGGCCGTAGCCGTACATCTCCTCGTAGCGCCGGTTGCAGCGCACGATGCAGCGATCCTTGATGAACACGATGCCGATCGAGGCGCTGCCCAGAATCGCCTCCTGCTCGCGCAGCAGGCGGTTGACCTCGTCGCTGTGGCGCTTGCGCTCGGTGATGTCCTCCGCGATCCAGATCGTGCCGGCCTGGGTCTGGCTCGGGTTGATCGCCTTGGCGATCACGCGGCACAGCAAGGTCGAGCCGTCCTTGCGCCTGAATTCCCATTCCAGGTCGAGCTGCTTGCCCTCGCGCAGCACGGGCACCGCCACCCGCCCGAGCTCGGCGTAGCTCTCGGCGCTGGTGTAGATGACCTCGCCCGGCTGGCCGATCAGCTCGCCCGGGCCCCAGCCCAGCATCTCCTCGAACTTCGGGTTGCAGAGCGAGAACTTGCGCTCGCGCGTGAACGCGATGCCGATCGAGGCATTGGCGAGGATCGCCTGGTGCTCCAGCTCGGTATAGCGGTTGCGATTGCCGTAGCCCGCGGCGGGCGCCTCCGCGCGGGAGGCAGGCTCCTTCGCCGCCGGCGCGGCCGGCTCGCCTATCGTAGCCCGCAGCGGCGCGGGGTCGCTCATTTCGAGTCTCTCGTATGCAAGCCGTTTCTCCCGCGATTCGCGGCTCCCCCCGCGGAATCGTAACCCTAAACGCCCCTGCGCGGCGCATCGGCCGCGGGTGTGAACTATTTCACCAAAAGCTCTCGACCGTGATCTGGCCCGGCGCGCGCCGGCGGTGCTTGCGCATGCCGCACCCGGCGAGCGCGGCGGCCGCGTCGCGCAGCATCGCGGGGTTGCCGCACAGCATCACCTGCGAAGTCTCCGGCCGCAGCGGCGCGCCCGCGGCCGCCTCGAGCCGCCCGTCGCCGATCGCCGCCGGGATGCGCCCGGCAAGCGATCCGGGCGCCGCCTCGCGGCTGACGAAGCTGATGCGGCGAAAGCGCTCCGCGCCGCGCGCGCGCGAAATCGCCTCGAGCAGGTCGCGGTACACCAGTTCCCTCGCGTAGCGCACGGCATGCACCAGCACCACCCTGCGGTAACGCAGCCAGGGCGTCTCGGTGCACAGGATCGAAAGAAACGGCGCCAGCCCGGTGCCGGTCGACAGCAGCCACAGCGTTTCGGCGTCCGGCAGCTCCGACAGGACCAGGAAGCCGGACGGATTGGAAGACAAATAGATGACATCGCCCGCCGCGAGCCGCGCCAGGCGCGGGGAAAGAGGGCCCTCGGGCACCACCACGCCGTAGAACTCGTAGCGCGGCGCCTGCGGCGGATTGACGAACGAGAACGGGCGCGCGACGCGCACGCCGTCGATGTCCAGCGCGAGCTTGACGAACTGCCCGGCCTCGAACGACAGCCGCGGCGCCTCGACTTCGAGCGAGAACAGCGCCTCGGTCCAGCGCCGGTTCGCGAGCACGCGCCCCTCGAGCCACTTGCTCATTGGATGCGGTAGGGCTCGAGCTGCAGCTCGGCCAGCTCGCCGCCGAGCGTCACGATCACGCCCTGGCGCCGGTTGTCGCCGGTGTCGGAGAATTCGAACGCATAGGTGCGCCGCAGCCGCAGGCGGCCTTCGTCGTCGCGCGCCGGCCGCAGCTTCACGAACGCCACCGTCTCGTCGAGGAACTGCAGCCCGTAGCGCCCGCAGGCGGCGCGCCCGGCCGCCACCGCGCGCTCGCGCGCGCGCAGGCTGTCGATCCAGAACCAGGTTGCGCCGACGACGACGGCGATGGCGGACAGTTCCAGCATGGGTCGCGCATTATATTCACCCGCTCTCGCGCGAGTCGCGGTAGCGGTACAGCAGCAGCGCGAGCGGGCTGAAGCGCCGTGCGATGGCATGCCCGCGCACCGGCCGCAGCTCGGACAGGGGCAGTGCGAGCTGCGCCAACGGCGTGCCGAGGCAGGCGCGCGCCAGCTCGCCGCCGATCGCGCTCGCGAGCGCGAGGCCGCGCCCGTTGCAGCCGAGCCAGGCGAGCACGCCCGGCGCCAGCTCGTGCACGTGCGGCAGCGCATCGAGCGTCATGCCGAGCCGGCCGTGCCACTGGAACTCGAAGCGCGGCACGCCCAGCTGCGGAAACACCCGCGCCACGCGCTCGCCGATGCGGCGCGCGAGGCGCGCGCGCCAGCGCCAGGGCAGCACCAGCGCGCCGCCGGTCACCAGGCGCCCCTGAGCGTCCCAGCGAAAGAAGTGCAGGTCGCCATGCGTGTCGGAGCAGGCGTGGTCGAACGGCAACACGCTTGTTCGCGCCTGGTGCGGCAGCGGCGCGGTCGCCATCTGGTAGCTGGTCACGGGAAAGACGCTGCGCGCCAGGCCCGGCCAGAGCGCGCCGGAATAGGCATGGGTGGCGATCACGACGCGCCCGGCGCGCACGCCTCCGCGCCCGGTGGCGGCGCGCCACAGGCTGCCGGCGCGTGCGATGCTTTGCACCGCGCTGTGCGTGTGCACGTGCGCGCCGCGCGCGATCGCCGCGCGCGCGAGCTCGCGGCAATAGGCGAGCGCATTGAGCTTGCCTCCGCTTGCGTTCTGCCAGCCGCCGTGCCAGAACGCGGACCCGGTGATGCGCTCGACGCCGGCCCGGTCGAGCACCTCGACCGGGGCCCCGCGCCGGCCCCAGGCCGCGGCGCGCGCTTCAGCGAGCCGCATGCGCCCCGGCGTGTGAACCGGCTGCACCCAGCCGCTCTGCACCGCCTCGCAGCGCATGCCGTGGCGCGCGATCAGGTCGAAGGTCAGCCGGGCCGAGTCGCACACCAGCTGCGCGAAGCGCTCGCCGGCGCGCGCCGCGAGCGCGTCCGGATCGACGCGCGACAGGGTCGGGATCACCTGGCCGTTGTTGCGCCCCGAGGCGCCCTGGCCGATCTCGCCCGCCTCCAGCACCGCGACCCGCGCGCCGCCCTCGGCCAGCGCGAGCGCGCAGGCAAGGCCCGTGTAGCCCGCCCCGATCACCGCGACGTCCGCGCGCTGCTCGCCCTCCAGCGGCGCGGTGGGCGGTGGCGCCGGCGCCGTGGCGTGCCAGAGTGAGCTGCGAAACCCGTCGTCGTCCATGCGGTAGAGTCTAGCCTCGATGGCCGAGCTGATCGAATTCGCGGATGGCGGCTACGCGTTTCTCAAGGGCGTATATCCCTACTCGCAGGGCGTGATCGCGCGGGCCGGATTTGCGCTCGAGCGAGTGCGCTTCGCGCGAGCGCTGCCGCTGGCCCAGGGATTTGCCGCGATCGAGGCGCACCTCGCGGCGCTCGGCCGGCCGCGCACCGCGCTGTGCGCCGCCGAGCTGCGCTCGCCGCGGCCGTTCAGCTTCGACGGCTTCGGCGAGTTCAACCGGCGCTACGTCGCGGTGCTGGAGGACTGGGGCATCTTCCGCGCCGGGCTCAACCCGGTCGCGCGCTCCAACGTCGCGCCCGAGATCGACCCGCCCGCCGAGCCGTCGTTCTACGCCTTCTGCTACACGGTCCCTGCGCCGGCCGCCGGACCGAGCTTCGTGGTCGCCGGCAGCGGCGAGTGGCCCGAGGGCGGGCGCTTTCCCGAGGACATCGTGGCGCGCGGCGACATCTCGCCGGCGGGATTGCGCGCCAAGGCGCGCTGGGTGCTCGACATGATGCAGCAGCGCCTGCGCGGCCTGGGCGCGGGCTGGGCCGAGGCCTCGGCGACCCAGGTCTACACCGTGCACGACCTGCACCCTTTCCTGGGCGACGAGATCGTCGCGCGCGGCGCCGCCGCGGCCGGCCTGACCTGGCACTACTGCCGGCCGCCGATCAGCGGGCTCGAGTACGAGATGGACCTGCGCGGGGTCGCGCTCGAGCGCGTCATCCGCGCCTAGGCCGCGCGGCGCACGAGCTCGGCGGCGCGCTCGCCGATCATGATCGCGGGCGCGTTCGTGTTGCCGCCGATCAGGCTCGGCATCACCGAGCAGTCGGCCACGCGCAGGCCCTCGACGCCGCGCACCCGCAGCTCGGGATCGAGCACCGCACCCGCGTCGCTGCCCATGCGGCAGGTGCCGACCGGGTGATAGACGGTGTCGGCGCGGGCGCGGATCGCGCGCTCGATGTCGGCGTCGGATTGAACTTTCGCCGTGTAGAGCTCGGTCGAGGGGAACGCGGCCAGCGCCGGCGCGTCCAGGACGCGCCGCACCAGCTTGAAGCCGCGCACCAGCGCGGCAAGGTCCTCGGGCTCGGCCAGGAAGCGCGGATCGATCAGCGGCGCGTCGCGCGCATCGCGGCTCGCCAGGCGCACCGTGCCGCGGCTCCTGGGGCGCAGCACGCAGACGTGGCAGGACAGGCCGTGCCCCAGGTGCAGCGTGCGGTTGTGGTTGTCGACCATGCCGACCACGAAGTGCAGCTGCAGGTCCGGGCGCTCGAGCCCGGGCTCGCTCTTCACGAATCCGCCCGCCTCGGCGAAATTGGTGGTCAGCATGCCGCGCCGCTCGCGCAGGTAGCGCAGCAGCTCGCGCGCCAGGCGCAGGCTGCCGCCGAGCGAGACGCCGATCAGCTCGCCCGAGCGCACTTTGCGGTTGACGATGTAGTCGGGATGATCCTGCAGGTTCTCGCCCACCCCGGGCGAATCGTGCACCACTTCCAGCCCGAGCGCGCGCAGATGCCCGGCCGGACCCACGCCCGAGCACATCAGCAGCTGGGGCGACTGGAACGCGCCGGCGGCGAGCACGACTTCGCGCGTCGCGCCGATCGTCTCGCTGCGCCCGGCGCGCCAGATCTCCACTCCGCTCGCGCGCTTGCCCGCGAACGTCACGCGCAGCGCGTGCGCCTCGGTGTAGACCGCCAGGTTCGGCCGCGCCATCGCCGGGTGCAGGTAGGCGCGCGCGGCGTTCCAGCGCTCGCCGCCTTTCTGCGTCACCTGGTACAGGCCGACGCCTTCCTGCTGCGGACCGTTGAAGTCGTCGTTGAGCGGCAGCCCGGCTTGCCTGCCCGCCTCGACGAACAGGCGCGCGAAGGGATTCGGCGAGCGCAGGTCGGCCACGTTCAAGGGGCCGCCCACGCCGTGCAACTCGCTTGCGCCGCGCTCGTTGTTCTCGGCGCGCAGGAAATAAGGCAGCACGTCGCGCCAGCCCCAGCCGCTTGCGCCCGCCGCGGCCCAGTCGTCGTAGTCCGAAGGATGGCCGCGCATGTAGATCATCGCGTTCATCGAGCTCGAGCCGCCGAGCATGCGCCCGCGCGGCTGGTAGCCGCGGCGCTGGTAGAGCGCCTCCTGCGGCACGGTTTCGAAGGCCCAGTTGCGGATGCGCGTGGGCAGGACGAGCGCGACCGCGGCCGGCATGGTGACCAGCACGCTGTCGTCGGGCGGGCCGGCCTCGACCAGGCACACCCGCAGCGCCGGATCCTCCGACAGGCGCGCGGCGAGCGCGCAGCCGGCCGAGCCGCCGCCCACCACAACGTAGTCGAAGCGTGTCATCGGACCCTCCTCAGGCAGGCGCCACGCGCGGCGCGCGGCGGCGCTTATCGTACGCTTCGATCGCAGCGCCGAGGATGCCCTTGGGCATGAAGATGATGAACAGCACCAGCATCAGGCCATAGATCGTGGTGTCCAGGCCGTGGATGTCGTGCCCGATGCTGAGGCGCAGGCCCTCGGCCAGCATCAGCGTGAACACCGCGCCGACGGTCGGCCCGAGGCGCACGAACATCCCGCCGGCGATGGCGCCGAACACCATCTGCAGGCTGATGCCGATGCCCGATACGGTCTCGGGGCTGACGTAGAGCTGATACTGCGCGTACAGCACCCCGCCGACGCAGGTCATGAGCGCCGAGACCATGGTCACGCCGAGCTTCAGGCGCGTCACGCTCATGCCGATCGAGGCCGCGGCGTCCTCCTCCTGGCTGATCGCCTCGAGCGCGAGGCGCGCCATTGAGCGGTCGACGCGGGTCCAGACCCAGAGCCCGATGAGCCACACGACCAGAACGACGTAGAACCACACCAGCTTGGAGGAGAACTGCATCGCGTAGAGCGACCACGACGCCTTGGCGAGCGCGGTCTTCGGCGTCACCCCGAGCGAGCCGCCGGTATAGTCGCGCAAGGCGATGATGATCAGCCTGACCACTTCCGACAGCGCGAGCGTGACGAGCGCGAAATAGTGGCCCACGATCCTGAAGCGAAAGCACGGGTAGCCGATCAGGAGCGCGAGCAGCGCGGTGGCAGCGAGCGCGAGCGGCAGCCCCAGCCAGGGCGAGAGGTGGAAGTGGTTCCAGCCCATCACCACCACGTAGGCGCCGACGCCGAGGAACGCGCCGTGCCCAAGGCTCACCATTGCGAGGCGGCCCATGATCGCCCAGCCGGTGTAGACGAAGGCCCACAGCAGGCACAGGATGATCAGATGCAGCGGGTAGTCGCCCATGCCCGCGAGCGGCGCCGCCGCCACCAGCGCAAGGCCGATCCAGCGCGCCATGCTCATCTCTTGCCTCCCAGGATGCCCCGCGGGCGCCAGAACATCATGCCGATGAAGAACAGGAACGCGAGCACGTAGCCCCATTCGAGCGCGAGGAAGTACCCGCCCACGGAGATGAACTGGGCGAAGATGAACGCGGCGATGAAGCCGCCCACCATGTTGCCCAGGCCGCCGAGCACGCAGACCATGAAGGTGATCGGGCCGAAGGAAAGGCCGATCGCGGGATGGATGTCGTACTGCAGCACCAGCAGGCAGGCGGCCAGCCCCGCCAGCGCGCCGCCGAGCGCCGAGGTGAGCACGAAGATGCGGTTCGGGTTCACGCCCATGAGCGGCATGATGGCGCGGTCCTGCGAGATGGCGCGGATCGCGGTGCCGATGTAGGTGCGCTTGAGCAGCAGGTAGATCGCCACCATGCCGCCGAGCGCGGCGCCGAATGCGATCAGGCGCGCGAGGCTGATGTACAGACCGCCGACCTGCAGCGCCGGCAGGCTCACCCCGATGTTCTTGAACTCGACCCCGAAGGCGAGCGTCGCCACCGCCTGCAGGAAGAACAGCACCCCGCCGGTCACCAGCAGCTGGTTGATCGGCTCGGCGCCCAGCACCGGCTTGATCACCAGCACGTGCAGCAGGGCGCCCAGCGCCGCCACCAGCAGGATGCAGCCGAGGAAGGCGAGCGCGAGCGGCCAGTGGTAGACGTTGTGCGCGTAGTACACCGAGTACATCCCGATCATGATCAGCTCGGCATAGCAGATCCACACCACGTCGATCACGCCGAAGATCAGGTTCAGCCCGAGCGCGAGCAGGGCGAGGATGCCGCCCAGCAGGATGCCGTTGATCACCGCTTCGAGCAGGAAGATGTCGAATATCTGCATCGCTAGAGCCCCAGGTAAGCCTTGCGGATCTCGTCCGAGGCGAGCAGCGCGGCCGCGGCGCCGCTGGTCTTGATGCGCCCGGTCTCGAGCAGGTAGGCGCGGTCGACCACCTTCAGCACCTGGCGGATGTTCTGCTCCACGATCAGCACCGTGTAGCCCTCGGCGCAAATGCGCTTGATCAGGCCGAAGATCGCCTGCACCACGACCGGCGCGAGGCCGGCCGAAGGCTCGTCCAGCAGCAGCAGCTTGGGCCCCGACATCAGGGCGCGGCCGATGGCGCACATCTGCTGCTCGCCGCCCGAGAGCGTGCCGGCGGCCTGCGCGCGCCGCTCCTTCATGCGCGGAAAGAGCGAAAACACGAACTCGAGCCGCTCGGCGTAGCGCGCGCGCGCCGCCGGCAGGAAGCCGCCCATTTTCAGGTTCTCCTCCACGCTGAGCCTGGGAAACAGGCGCCGGTTCTCGGGCACCTGCGCGATGCCGCGCGCGATCACCTGGTGCGCCGGCACGTCGTTCAGCGGCCGGCCCTCCATCGACACCGTGCCGGCGCTCGCCGGCAGCAGCTTCGAGATCACGCGCAGCAGCGTCGTCTTGCCCGCGCCGTTGGGCCCGATCACCGCCACCGATTCGCCCGCGTTTACCTCCAGGCTGACTTCGAACAGGGCCTGCAAGCTGCCGTAGCCCGCCGACACGTTCGAGACTCTGAGCATCAGCCCGCCCTCGCCGCGACCGTGGCCTGCACGTCCCCGGCGTCGGTGCCGAGGTAGACCTCGATCACCTTCGGGTCGTGGGCGACCTCCTGCGGCCGCCCCTGCGCGATCACCTCGCCGTGGTCGAGCACCAGGCAGCGGTCGACCACCCGCATCAGCGCGCCCATGATGTGCTCGACCCAGATGATGGTGATGCCGCGCTGGGCCCGGATCGCGCCCAGCATGTCGGCGGCCTGGTGCATCTCGGCCTCGTCCAGCCCGCCGAGAGACTCGTCCGCGAGCAGCAGCTGCGGCCGGGTGGCGAGCGCGCGCGCCAGCTCGAGCTTCTTCAGCCCCGCCGCGCCCAGGCCGTCGACCCGCGCCGCAGGCTCGGCCGGCAGGTTGACCAGCGCGAGCGCCTCGCGCGCCTGGGCGAAGGCGGACTCGCGCGATGGCCTGTCCTGCTGCCCGTAATAGGCCGCGAGCGCGACGTTCTCGACGATCGACAGGCGCCGGAACGGGCGCGGGATCTGGAAGGTCCGGGCCACGCCGTGGTGCGCGACCCGGTTCGCAGGCTCGCCGGCGATCTCGCGCCCGAGCAGCCGGATCGAGCCCGCCGACGGCGCGAGCGCGCCGGCGATCAGGTTGAAGGTCGTGCTCTTGCCCGAGCCGTTCGGCCCGATCAGGCCGAGGATCTCGCCCCGCGCCAGCTCGAACGCGACCTCGCTGACGGCCGTGAACCCGCCGAAGCGCTTGGTCAGCCCCCTGACCGAGAGCATCCCCTCACCCGCGCCGTCTCCCCTACTGGTTGGAGTAGACCGAGCTCTTGGGCAGGGGAATGACCGGATCCGCGGTGCGCAGCGCCTTGGGCCAGACGATCTTGGTCTCGCCGCCGAGGTACTGCATCACCACCGGGGAGCTGCGCTCGTTCTGCCCCGACATCGGCGTGCCCGGCGGGAAGAACTTCACGCCGTAGCCCTGGATCGTGCCGCCGACCGGGATGTCGGCGTCGAGCGCGGCCTTGCGCAGGTCGTCGGAGCTGACACCGCCGTACTTCTTGATCGCGCGCGGCATCACGTCGGTGAAGAAGATCCAGGCCTGGTTGAATCCCATCGAGGCGTGCGGCGGAACCTCCTCGGCGCCGGTCGCCGCCTTGTAACGCTTGATCATCTCCTGGGTCAGCTCGCCCAGCCCCGGCTTGAGCGTTTTCGGATCGAGCAGCTGCGCGGCCACCGGGTCGACGTCGAAGATGTAGTTCGCTTCGTCGCCGAACGAGGCGTGCAGCTTGTCGTACTGCCCGTAGCCCGCGCCCTGGCCGATCAGCGCGGCCCACTTCAGGCCCTGCTCGCGCGCCTGGCGCCAGAACAGGGTGATGTCGGGGTTGTAGCCGGTGTGCAGGATCACGTCGGGGCGCGCGCGGCGCAGCTTGGTGATCAGCGACGAGAG
>Ga0335081_10002114_pt1 | contig 31265 bp, 30 predicted proteins | sample Lox_Sample_35_FD_206713 | JGI IMG/M metagenome (GOLD analysis project Ga0335081, IMG submission 206713) | Soil microbial communities from Loxahatchee National Wildlife Refuge, Florida, United States - Lox_Sample_3.5 | ecosystem: Environmental > Terrestrial > Soil > Wetlands | place: USA...
AACGAGCGGCTCGTCGGCCTCGGGCTCGGGGCTCGGATCTTGCAGAAGCGACTCCACGACCCGTCGCTCTCGCGCTCTGAATCGGACTTCCTCGATGCGCTGTCGCCGGTGTTCACCGATCTCGAGGTGGGGGCTCATGACACCGTCTACGTCGAGGGCACCTCGCGGCTGCTGCGCGTCGACCGGCTCGGAGAGGTGTCGGAGCTGAACACGCTGATGGACATGCTCGAGCGCCGCGTGACGCTGCTCGGGGTCCTGCAGGCGGCGCTGAACGAGCGCGATGTGCTGGTCCGCATCGGGGCCGAGAGCGGCGTGCCCGGGCTGCGATCGCTGGCGCTGGTCGCCGCCGGCTACGGCCTGCCGCAGCGCCGGCTCGGGACGGTGTCGGTGATCGGCCCGCTGCGAATGGACTACGGGCACGCGATCACCACGGTCAGGGAGGCGGCCTCGCAGCTGTCCAGCTTCATCGCGGAGGTCTACGACGAGCGATGAGTAGCACCCGGGACTACTACGAGGTGCTCGGCGTCACCCGCGACGCCGACGACGCGACGATCAAGAAGGCGTTCCGGCGCCTCGCGCGCGAGCTCCACCCCGACGTCAACCGGCACGACCCCGACGCCGAGGAGAAATTCAAGGAGGCCGCCGAGGCCTACGAGGTCCTGTCGGACGCCGAGCGCCGCGCCACCTACGACCGCTACGGCCGCGAAGGCCTACGCACCGGCGGATACGCACCGAACTTCGAGGCGTTCGGCTCGGTGTCCGACATCTTCGAGGCGTTCTTCGGCGGCGGTGGCGCGTTCGGCGACCTGTTCGGCATGGGTGGCGGCCGCGCCACCGGGGCCGTCCAGGGCGGCGACGTCGCGGTTTCGGCCGAGATCGAGCTCGTCGAGGCGGCCCGCGGGGCCAAGGTCGAGGTGACCTACGAAGCGGTGACGGTGTGCGAGCACTGCCGCGGCAATGGGGCCGAGCCGGGCACGCCGATCGAGACCTGCCCGCGTTGCCAGGGGAGCGGCCAGCTGAGCGCGGTGTCGCGCACGCCGTTCGGCCAGATGATGCGCACGACCGTGTGCGACGTCTGCCACGGCGATGGGAAGGTCGCCCGCGACCCGTGCAAGGTGTGTCGCGGCCGGGGTCGGAAGGTCGAGCGGCCGAAGGTCAAGGTCGACGTGCCGGCGGGGATCGCGGACGGGCAGCGCATCCGGATCGCCGGGCGTGGCCACGCCGGCGACCGCGGCGGACCGCCCGGCGACCTGTACGTGCTGATCCGCGTCCGCGAGGATTCACGGTTCGTGCGCGACGGCGACGATCTCGTGACCGCGGTCGACGTTGCCGCTCCACTCGCGGCGCTCGGCACCGTGGTCGAGGTCGACACGGTTGATCGCGGTCCGGTTGAGCTCGATATCCCGGCCGGGACGCAGCCGCACGAGACGCTGATTGTCCGCGGCGCCGGCATGCCGTCGCTGCGCGGGCGCCAAACCGGCAACCTCCGGGTGGTCGTCAACGTCGTCGTCCCGCGCCACCTGAACAAGGAGCAGCGGGAGCTGCTGCAGCAGCTCGCGGACTCGATGTCCGACCACAACCTCCGCAGCGACGAAGGCGTGTTCGGGAAGCTGAGGCGCGCCTTCGGCGGTCACCACTGAGCGGGTCCCGGCGGTCCTTTCGTCTGCTCCGGTCAGCACGGTGTGTCCGCGAGAGCCCGAGGTTGTGCTCCGGTGACCCCGGTGCGTGTCCGCGCGAGGCCGAATAAGGCGCCACTCGGCGGATGTGCCGGTTCGAGTGCGCCGAACCTCGGGCAGAGCCCGAACAACTCGCCACTCGAGCCAGCGGCCTCGCCGAGTGGCGAGTTTCCCGGGCTTCCTCGGCGGGCACGCGGGTAGGAGGAGCTGGTGCTGCGGCTCTCGGTTCGCGTCGAGCGCCAGCGGGCGGAGATCGTGCTCGCGGAGCTGCTCGAGCTCGCGCCCGGCGGCGTCGAGGAGGTGGCGATCGGGTGTGATGTCGTCGAGTACGCGGTTTACGGCGCGCCGGGCGAGTTGCCGGCGCTGCCCGACCTGACCGCGGCCGCCGGCGACGCGCTCGTCGAGGTTCGCACGTCTGAAGTCGCGGACGACTGGGACCGGCGGTGGCGCGAGTTCCACAAGCCGCTCGTGCTGGGTTCGCGGCTGGCGGTGCGGCCGCCGTGGGAGGAGGCGGTGGGGGCTTCGGTCGAGATCGTGATCGATCCGGGGCAGGCGTTCGGGACCGGCGCGCACGCGACCACACGGCTGTGCCTCGAGCTGATGCTTTCGCTCGCGTCGGCCGAGCCCGGTGGTGGGTTTCTCGATCTCGGCTGCGGGTCGGGCGTGCTCGCGATCGCGGCGGCGCGGCTGGGCTGGGACCCGGTGGTGGCGCTCGACTACGACCCGGCGAGCGTTCTCGCCGCCGCCGAGAATGCCGCGGCGAACGGGGTGGGGGTCGACGTGCTCCGGCACGACTTGCGCGTCGACCCGGTGGCGACCGGGCGCACGGTGGCGGCGAACCTGCTGCGGCCGCTGCTGCTGACCTGGGCCGGGCGGTTGGCGTCGGCTCCCGCGCCCCCGGAGACCGTGATCGCCGGCGGACTGCTCGTCGGGGAGGCCGAAGAGGTCGCCCGCGCGTTTTCGGGAATCGGGCTGGCCGAAGTGCGGCGTCTCGAGTCCGGGGACTGGGCGGCGCTGCTGCTCTCGTGCGGGCGCTGAACCCCGGCGCGGCACCGTGGCCAACCGCCGGCGAGATCAGCCGCCCGCCGGCGCCCTCGACCCCGGCGCCGGTGACGCGCCGACACCGTGGACAACCCGCCGGCGCCAGATCTTGTCCACCGGGCCGATGCCGCCGGAGCGCTCCTGCCGCATCCTTGTGCACGACTTGCGATCCAGGGACAGATTTGAAAAGGAGGTGAACCAGTTGCCCAACCCGCTCGCGATCGGTGTGACGCTCGGTGGCCTATTCCTCGACGTGGTGGTGCCGCGCCCCAAGCCTCGGGCTGGATTTGCGCATGAGTCCTTTCTCCTCGCTCCGCGCGCCGGCTCGAGGACACCGCGGCATGAAGCCGCGCACGAGGAGTACGAAACTCCGCCGGCCGCGGGCGTGCGACTCAACTGAATGCTGAGGCGTTCACGGTGGCCGCGCTAACGTGCGGCCACCGTGACGTCGTTTGCGATCAAGTTCCTCGGCTGCAAGGTCTCGCAGGCTGATGCGATGATCGCCCGGCGGGCGTTGCTCGCCGCGGGCCATACCGAGGCCCCCGAGGGCGAGGCGGACCTGCACGTGATCAACACGTGCTGCATCACCGGCGAGGCCGAGGCCAAGTCGCGCCAATCGGTGCGGCGCTCGCTGAAGACCGCCGGTGAGGTGCTCGTGTCTGGCTGCGCGGTCAACCTCAACGCGGCGCAGTTCGCGGACATCGATGACCGCGTCAAGCCGTTCGTGGGGCCGGCCGAGGCCGTTGCCGGCGACATGGCGCGGGCGCTCGGCCTAAGGCGGCAACCGCCGGAAGATCCTCTAAGGCGGCAACCGCCGAAAAGTCCCGTCGGTTGCATCGACCTCGAGCACGACGTACTGGCGCGCGAGTCGCCCGGACAGGCCGCCCGCACACGGGGCTTCGTCAAGATCCAGGACGGCTGCGACTGCGATTGCGCCTACTGCATCATTCCCACGGTCCGGGGCGCCGCGCGCTCGCGCCCCGCCTCGGCGGTGCTCGAGGAGGCCCGCCGGCGAGTCGACCAGGGCCAGCCGGAGATGGTGATGACCGGCATCAGCGTCGGCGACTACCGCGATCCCGACCGTGGGCTCGAGCTCGGCGAGCTGATGGTCGAGGTGGCGCGTGTGCCGGGCGTCGAGCGCGTGCGGCTGTCGAGTATCGAGGTGATCCACGTCAAGGATTCGCTGCTCGAGGCGCTCGCGACCGAGCCGACGGTCTGCCCGCACCTCCACGTCCCGATGCAGTCCGGCGACGACGGGGTGCTCAAGGCGATGGGCCGGCACTACTCGGCCGGCGAGTACCTCGAGAGCATCGCATCGCTCCGCGCCGCCGTGCCGCACGTGAACGTCACCACAGACGTCATCGTCGGCTTCCCCACCGAGACCGAGGCCGCGTTCCAGCGGACGCTCGACGCCGTCGACGCGGCGGGGATCACGAGGGTCCACACGTTCTCGTACTCGCCGAGGCCGGGCACGGTCGCCGAGCGGCTCGGCGACCGCGTGCCGCCCGAGGAGAAGAGGCGCCGCTCGCGCGAGCTGCGCGGCCGCTCGGAGGTCCGCTCGCGCCACCATCGCAACGCCAAGCTCGGCCGCCGCGAACGGGTGCTGATCGACAAGGTTGCCGATACCCAGTGCTCGGGCTACACCGCCGACTACACCCGCTGCTACCTCCCCGGCGCCGCCGCCGGGCGCGGTGAGATCATCGACGTCGCATGTTTGGAGCTACAGGCGGACGGCATACGCTGCCGGTAGCGGCGTATCGCGAGGCTATCCTGAAGGTGTGAGCTTCATCGATCAGGTTCGCGGCGACATGACCAGCGCGATGAAGGCCGGCGACAAGGAGCGCGTCGGCGCGCTGCGCTTGGTGCTGTCCGAGCTGCAGAAGGCCGCCAAGGATGGGGGAACCGATGAGCTGGCGGTGCTCCGCCGCGAGCGCAAGCGCCGCCTCGAGGCCGCCGAGCAGTTCCGCGACGCCGGCCGGACCGAGCTCGCCGAGGGCGAGGAGGCGGAGGCCAGGATCATCGAGGCTTACATGCCGGCCGAGCTCGACGACGCCGAGCTCGACGCGATCGTGCAGGCGGCGATCGCCGAGACCGGCGCGAAGGACCCCAAGGACATGGGACAGGTGATGAAGGCCGTGATGGCCAAGGCGGAAGGACGCGCCGACGGCAAGCGCGCGTCGGCTCGCGTTCGCGAGGTCTTGAGTGCGTAGGTCCGGCAGTCGGAGCGGGGTGGGTGCGTAGGCAGGTCGAGCTAGAGAACGCGATCGCCGCTGAGCTCGCGGGCAGCAAGGATGCGGTCCTGCGGACGCTCGAGGGTCATCTGGACTGCGACGTCTTCCTCCGCGGCAACGTGCTCACGCTCGAAGGCGAGGACGCGGCCGTCGACGCCGCCACCAACGTCGTGCGCGAGCTCGCCGAGCTGATCGCCCAGGGCCACGAGATCGCCCCCGGGACGATCGAGGCCGTAACGCGTGCCCTCGACGCGCACGAGTCGCCCGGCGCGATCCTCGAGGACGTGGTCTGGCGCCACCGCGCCACCAAGGTGTCGCCGAAGACCGTCAACCAGAAGCACTACGTGGACTCGATCCGCAACAACACGATCACCTTCGGCATCGGTCCTGCCGGGACCGGCAAGACTTTTCTCGCGGTGGCGCTCGCGGCGGCCGCGCTCAGTCGTCGCGAGGTCAACCGGATCATCCTCACCCGCCCCGCGGTCGAGGCCGGCGAGCGCCTCGGCTTCCTTCCCGGCGACCTGATGGCCAAGGTCGATCCGTATCTGCGGCCGCTGTTCGACGCGCTCCACGACATGCTCGAGCCCGAGCGTGTCTCTCAGCACCTCGACAGAGGGGTGATAGAGGTGGCCCCGCTCGCCTACATGCGCGGCCGGACCTTGAACGACAGCTTCATCATCCTCGATGAGGCCCAGAACACCAGTCCCGAGCAGATGAAGATGTTCCTGACCCGGCTCGGCTTCAGTTCGAGGATGGTCGTCACCGGCGACATCACCCAGATCGACCTGCCCCGCGACCAGCACTCGGGGCTCATCGTCGTCGCCGACATCCTCAAGGACGTCGAGGGCATCGAGTTCGTCCGGTTCGGCGAGGAGGACGTCGTCCGCCACAAGCTCGTGCGCCGGATCGTCGCCGCCTACAACGAGCATGCGCAGCGCGCCGCGCCGGAGTTGCGCCCGCGCGCGGCCGCGCCGAGAGCCTGAAGGTGCTCGAGATCGAGGTCATCGGAATCGAGGGGATCGCGGTCGAGGTGCCGGCCACGGACGAGCTCCGCTTCCCCACGGCGAGCGAGCTGAAGGGATTATGCGCGCTCGCTATCTCCTCGGCGGGGATCGAGGACGGCCACGTCGCGATCGAGTTCGTCGACGCCGAGCGGATCCGGGCGCTCAACCGCGAGCACCGGCAGATCGACGAACCGACCGACGTGCTGTCGTTCGGTGTCGACGAGGACGGCGCCAGCGTCGGGCCGCGCGAGCTCGGCGACATCGTGATCTGCCCGGAACACGCCGCCGATCTGCGCGAGGCGGTCGTGCACGGCGCGCTGCACCTGACGGGCATGGATCACGAGACCGACGACGGCGAGATGCTCGCGCTCCAGGCCGAGCTCCTGCGCTGGGCGCGGTGAGCGCTCCCACGCGCTCAGGCTTCATCGCGCTGGCTGGCCGTCCGAACGTGGGCAAGTCGACGCTCGCCAACGCGGTCGTAGGCGCCAAGGTGGCGATCGTGTCCGACAAGCCGCAGACCACCCGGCGCGCGATCCGCGGCGTCGCCAGCGGTCCCGGCTGGCAGCTCGTGCTGGTCGATCTGCCGGGCGTCCAGCGCCCGCGGGATGCGCTCACCGAGCGGATGCAACGGCGGGTCGAGCACGAGCTCGAGGACGCCGACGGCTGCCTGCTCGTGATCAACGCCGAGGAGGGCGTCGGCCCGGGGGATCGGTTCATCGCGGGCCTGCTGCAGGCGGCGCGGGTGCCAGTCGTGATCGCGGTCAACAAGGTCGACCGCACGAACCGCGCCGGCACCGCTGCCGCGCTCCAGGCCGCGGCCGACCTCGACGTCGCCGAAGAGGTGTTCCCGGTCTCGGCGGCCACCGGAGCGGGCGTCGGGTCGCTCGTCGACTGCCTGGTGTCGCTGCTGCCCGAAGGGCCGTTCTATTTCGAGCCCGAGCAGCGCTCGGATCAATCTCAGCCGGTGCTGCTCGCCGAGCTCGTGCGCGAGCAGGTGCTCGCGCGGACGCGCCAGGAGGTCCCGCACTCGGTCGAGGTGGTGGTCGAGGGGATCGATCACGGCGAGCCGATCCGGATCGAGGCGGTGATCCTCGCCGAGACCGAGTCCCAGAAGCGGATCCTGATCGGCGCCGGCGGCCAGATGGTGAAGTCGATCGGGATCGCCGCGCGACGCGCGCTCGAGCGAGAGCTGGGGAGTCGCGTGCATCTCGAGCTGAAGGTCCGCGTGCGGCGGCACTGGCGCGCCGACGAGCGGATGCTGGACCGGCTCGGGATCGAGTAGCCAATGGTCGTCTGTTGCGAGATCTTCCACTGAGCGAACTATCCTTGTGATCATGGCCACGCAAGCCGCACGAGAAGCCCAGGCCCCGGCACCGATGGCGTCGGACCTGTGCTGGCTGCTGTCCCGGGCCAGCCACGGGCTGACGACCGAGTTCACGGCGGCCCTCGAACAGCTCGGCATCTCGCCGCGTGAGCATTCGGTGCTGTTCACGGCGATGACGGGTGAGTTCACTCAGACCGAGATCGCCAAGATGGTGGGGCTCGACAAGACGACGATGGTCGTGACGGTCGACGAGCTGGAACGCGCCGGGCTCGCCGAGCGGCGTCCCTCGAGCAGCGATCGGCGCGCGCGCGTGATCGAGGTGACCAACGCGGGTGTGCGGCTTGTCTGCGAGGCCGACGAAGTTCTCGACCGCGTCCGGAACGACGTGCTGAGCGTGCTTGAGCCGGACGACCGTCAGGTGTTCCTGCGGGCGCTCGGAACGCTGGCATGCGGTCCTCTCGCGGAGCCGTCGGCGTGCGCCCACCCGCCTCGCCGGCGCGCCTGAGCCGCCCCGTTTCAGCAATAGGCGCCGCCGTCAGGCGCCGCCGACCATCCCGCAAGGCGCCGCCGTCAGGCGCCGCCGACCATCCCACTAGCCAGGTGAGCGACGACTAAGGCCCAGGCCGCCCAGCGCTAAGGCCTCCGGCTCCCGCATCAGGCGCGAACTGCCGATGTGCGGGCGGGGAGCGCAGCTCATACTCGAACGGTCCGCTGCAGATGGTCTACCACAAGATGATCTGCTACGGTTCTTTCTTGAACGGTCCGACTCGAGGAATAACAAGGAGCGATGAATCCGATGAACGAGACGTCCCACCCCCCGTTGGCAACGACCGCCGGCGTCCGCAACCGCTGGATCGCGCTCGTGGTGCTCTGCGCTGGCTTCCTGATGATCATCCTCGACCAGACGATCGTGAACGTCGCGCTGCCGTCGATCCGGACCGACCTCGGGTTTTCGCAGTCCGCGCTCGCCTGGGTCGTGAATGCGTATTTGATCGCGTTCGGCGGGCTGCTGCTGCTTGTCGGCCGCCTCGGCGACCTGATCGGCCGTCGCCGCATCTTCCTCGCCGGGTTGATCGTGTTCACGTCGGCCTCGCTGCTCTGCGGCCTGGCCGACAGCCGGGCGCTGTTGATCGGGGCCCGGTTCGTACAGGGCGTCGGCGGGGCGATGACCTCGGCCGTGATCCTGGGCATGATCGTGACGATGTTCCCGCGGCCGTCCGAGCAGGCCAAGGCGATCGGGGTGTACAGCTTCGTGGCCGCGGCCGGCGGGGCGATCGGCCTGCTCGCCGGCGGCGTCCTGACGCAGGCGATCAACTGGCACTGGATCTTCTTCGTCAACCTCCCGATCGGGGTCGCCACCGGCGTCCTCGCCACCCGGCTGCTGCCGTCAGACGCCGGAGTCGGGCTGGGGCGCGGCGCCGACGCACCGGGCGCGGTGCTGCTGGTCGCGTCGCTGATGCTTGCCGTCTACACGATCGTCGAGGCGAGCAACTACGGCTGGGGAAGCGCACACACGCTCGGATTTGGCGGGCTCGCGGTGGCGCTGCTGGCCGCATTCGTCGCGCGGCAGGCGACCGCCGCCAATCCGCTGATCCCGCTGCGGGTGTTCCGGTCGCGGACGGTGACGATCGCGAACATCATGCAGGTGCTGATGGTCGCGGGCATGTTCGGGGTGTTCTTCCTGGGCGCGCTCTACCTCCAGCGCGTGCTGCGCTATGACGCGATCGAGGTCGGACTGGCGTTCCTGCCGGTCGCGCTCGGAATCGCGGCGCTGTCGCTGCGGCTGGCCGCGCAGCTGATGATGCGCTTCGGCGCCAAGCCGACGCTGATCGCAGGCCTTGCGCTCGTCGCCGGTGGGCTGCTCGTGTTCCGGCGCGCGCCCGCGGACGCCGCCTACATCACCGATCTGCTGCCGGCGATGCTGCTGCTCGGCGTCGGCGCGGGGCTCGTGTTCCCGGCGCTGATGACGCTCGCGATGTCGGGCGCGACGCCCGAGGATTCGGGCCTTGCCTCCGGCCTGGTCAACACGACCCAGCAGGTCGGCGGGGCGCTGGGGCTGGCGGTGCTCGCGACCCTCGCGACCACCCGGACCGGAACGCTCCAGGCGCACGGCGCGTCGACCGCCGCCGCGCTCACGGACGGCTACCACCTGGCGTTCACGATCGCCGCGGGGCTGGTGCTGGCGGCGATCGCGATCGGCCTGGCCTTCCTGCGACCGACCCGGGCACTCGAGGCGATGTCGGAGCCCACGACCCTGGTCGAGGCCGAGATCGAGCCCGAGTACCTGGAGCAGGCCGCCTGACGATCGATTGGGTTCGCGCCCCCCTGCCCGCCGCTCGTGGTGGCAGTCCACGCCGGCGGGCGGGGGCGAGCACCTAGAATCCGCCACCCCGGTGGAGGACTCAGAGATCGCATTCGACGAGCGCGGCCTGGTCCCGTGCATCGTCCAGGACTGGTGGACGGGCCAGGTCCTGACGCTGGCGTACATGAACGCCGAGTCCCTGCGCCTCACGCGGGAGACCGGCGAGATGCACTTCTTCAGCCGCTCGCGCCAGGAGCTGTGGCACAAGGGTGAAGCCTCAGGGAACACGCAGGCGCTAAAGGCGATCCGGTACGACTGCGACGCGGACGCGCTACTGGCGCTGGTCGAGCCGGCCGGACCGGCGTGCCACACCGGCGAGCGCTCGTGCTTTCACCGCGGCGAGCTGACCCCGGGCGCGTCCTTCGAGACGCTCCCGATCCTCGAGCGCACGATCGCCGAACGCGCGTCGAGCCGGCCCGAGGGCTCGTACACGGCGAAGCTGCTGGACGACCCCGAGCTGGCCGGCGCGAAGGTGCAGGAGGAGGCCGAGGAGGTGGTCAGAGCGGCTCGCGAGGAGTCCGACGAGCGCGTGGCCGAAGAGGCCGCCGACGTCCTCTACCACGTCGCGGTCCTGCTTCGCGGACGCGGGCTGACGCTGGCCGACGCCGAGCGGGTGCTCGATGGCCGTCGCAAGCCCTGAGGCCATCCCCGCCGGCGTCACCCCGTCGCTGGCGGAGGCGCGGGCTCTGGCCGCCGACTACAACCTGATCCCGATCCGCGAGACGTTCATCGACGACTGCGAGACGCCGGTGTCCGCGTTTCTCAAGCTCCGCGACCGCGAGCCGTCGTTCCTGCTCGAATCGGCCGACCAGGGACGGGTCGGGCGGTTCAGCTTCATCGGGTTTCGGCCCCGCCGCGTGCTGCGCTGGTCGCTCGGCGACGACGGCGACCCGTACGCCCTCGCGGCCGCCCAGCTCGGCCGTCTGCGTGTCCCTCCCCTCCCCGGCCTCCCGCCGTTCGCCGGCGGCGCCGTGGGCGTCTTCGCGTACGACCTGGTGCGCACAGTCGAGCCGCTCGGTCCGCCCAACCCCGATCCGCTCGGGCTGCCCGACCTGGCGCTGATGCTGACCGACGCGCTGGTCGCGTTCGACCACCTCAAGCACACGATCACGGTGATCGCGAACGTGGACGCGGACGGGGAGGGGTACGATCTCGACGCCTCGTACGCGCGCGCAGCCCAGACGATCGCCGAGGTGCGGTGGCGGCTGGCCGGGCCGGTTCCACGACCTCCGAGGCCTCCGGCCCGCGACCGTGCGGTGGCGCCGCTGCACGCGAACATGACGCGCGAGCAGTTCGAGGCGAACGTCGCCCGGATCATCGAATACATCTACGCCGGCGACGCGTTCCAGGTGGTCCCGTCGCAACGGTGGTCGGGGCCGGTGCCGGTCGAGGCGTTCTCGATCTACCGGGGGCTGCGCGCGGTCAACCCGAGTCCGTACATGTACTTCCTGGACTTCGGCGACTTCGAGATCGCCGGCGCGAGCCCTGAGCCGCTGATCACGGTTGCCGGACGGCGGGTATCGACCCGTCCGATCGCCGGCACGCGCCCGCGGGGCGCCACCGCCGAGGAGGATCGCCGGATCGCCGAGGAGCTGCTGGCCGACCCCAAGGAGCGGGCCGAGCATGTGATGCTCGTCGACCTCGGGCGCAACGACCTCGGGCGGGTGTGCGAGTACGGAACGGTCGAGGTCGAGAGCTTCATGGCGGTCGAGAACTACAGCCACGTGATGCACATCGTCTCGAGCGTCGCCGGGCGTCTGCGCGACGGCGTCGGCGCGCTCGAGGCGCTCCGCGCGGTGCTGCCGGCGGGCACCCTGTCGGGAGCGCCGAAGGTGCGCGCGATGCAGATCATCGACGAGCTCGAGCCGGTCAAGCGCGGCGGCTACGGCGGGGCGATCGGCTACGCCAGCTACACCGGCGATCTCGACACGTGCATCCACATCCGGACGGTCGTGGTCAAGGACGGGATCGCGCATGTGCAGGCCGGCGGCGGGACCGTCGCCGACGCCAAGCCCGAGTTCGAGTTCCGCGAATCCGAGGCCAAGGCACGGGGAGTGCTGCAGGCGATCGCACTCGCGGCCAGCCAGCCCGAGTGGCCCTAGTGACCACTTGGAGATCGAGAGGAGGTGTGAGTGATGGAGTTCGAGCAGATAACCACTGAGCTGAGCGACAAGGCGTTCACGATCACGCTCAACCGCCCAGACCGTCTGAACGCGTTCACGCCGACGATGCTCGATGAGCTCCTCGCTGCGATCGATCAGGCGGACGCCGACGACGGGGTGCGCGCGGTGATCGTCACCGGCGCCGGCCGCGGATTCTGCGCGGGCGCCGACCTCCGGCGCGGCACCGACACGTTTGCCAAGCGCGAGCACGAGGACCCGGACTCGATCCCGCGCGACGGCGGCGGCCGGCTCACGCTCCGGATCTTCGAGTGCACCAAGCCGGTGATCGCGGCGATCAACGGTCCGGCGGTCGGGATCGGCGCGACGATGACGCTGCCGATGGACATACGGCTCGCGTCTGAGGGCGCCCGCATCGGGTTCGTGTTCGCGCGCCGCGGGATTGTGCCGGAGGCGTGCTCGAGCTGGTTCCTGCCACGGCTGGTCGGCATCAGCCAAGCGATCGAATGGGTCGCCACCGGCCGGGTGTTCGATGCGCACGAGGCGCTCGCGGGCGGCCTCGTCCGCAGCGTCCATCCGGCCGGGGAGCTGCTCGATGCTGCCGGCGCGCTTGCCCGGGAGATCGCCGACAACGCCGCGCCGGTGTCGGTGGCGCTGGCCCGCCAGATGATGTGGCGGCTGCTCGGGGCCGAGCACCCGATGCTCGCCCACCGCGCGGACTCACGCGGGATGTATCTCCGCGGACGGTCGGCCGACGCCGCCGAGGGGATCACCTCGTTCCTCGAGAAACGCGCGGCGAGCTTCCCCGACCGGGTCAGCGACGGCCTGCCGGACATCATGCCCGGGTGGACCGCCCCCGAGTTCAGCTGACGATCCCTCTCTCGTTACCGTTCGCCGGAGATGCGGGTTCTCGTCCTCGACAACTACGACAGCTTCACCTACAACCTCGTCCAGTACCTGGGCGAGCTCGGGGCCGATGTCGAGGTCGTCCGCAACGACCACGCGTCGGTCGACGAGCTGCTCGTCCGCGGCTATGACCGGGTGATCGTCTCGCCCGGCCCGTGCACCCCGAACGAGGCCGGGATCTCGCTCGAGGCCGTCCGGCGGTTCCCGGCGGCGACCGTCCCGACACTCGGTGTGTGCCTCGGCCATCAGGCGCTCGTGCAGGCTTGGGGGGGAAAGGTGATCCAGCACGAGCCCGTCCACGGCAAGACGACCACGATCGAGCACGACGGCCGAACGATCTTCCGCGGCCTGAGCAAGCCGCTCGAGGTCGGCCGCTACCACTCGCTGGTCGTCGACCCGGCGCTGCCCGATTGTCTGGAGAGCAGCGCCAGCGGCGGCGAGGTCGTGATGGCGGTGCGCCATCGCGAGCTTCCGGCCGAGGGCGTGCAGTTCCACCCCGAGTCCGTCCTCACCGAGCAGGGCCGCGAGCTGCTCGCGAACTTCCTGGCGCGAGTTCGATGAGCGGAGGTCCTGATCTCCTCACCCGCGCGATCGACACGCTCGCCGGCGGCGAGGACCTGAGCCTCGACGACGCCGCCGCGGTGCTGTCGGAGATCATGGCCGGGAATGCGTCCGAGGTCCAGATCGCCGGGTTCCTGGTCGCGCTGCGGACAAAGGGGGAGACCGTCGAGGAGCTGGCCGGCCTCGCCCGCACGATGCGGGCGATGGCCGCCCAGGTCAGCGTGTCGAGCGACGATCTGCTTGACACCGCGGGCACCGGCGGCGGCCGCCGCACGTTCAATGTGTCGACGACCGCGGCGCTGATCGCCGCCGGGGCGGGCTGCACGGTCGCGAAGCACGGCAACCGCTCGGCCACCGGGCTGTCGGGCTCGGCGGACGTGCTCGAGGCGCTCGGCGCGCGCATCGACCTCGGGCCCGGCGCGGTGGCGCGGTGCATCGACGACGTCGGCTTCGGGTTCATGTTCGCGCCGGCGCATCACCAGGCGACGCGGTACGTGATCCCGGTCCGCCGCCAGCTCGCGGTCAGAACGATCTTCAACTTCCTCGGCCCGCTGACGAACCCGGCCGGCGCGACCCGCCAGCTCATCGGGGTCTCGGATTCCGCCTACCTGGACACCATGGCGGGTGCGCTGGCGCTGCTCGGCACCAAGCATGCGCTGCTCGTCGCCAGCGAGGACGGCCTCGACGAGCTGAGCATCTCGGCGCCGACGCTGGTCGTCGAGGTGATCGGCTCCGAGCTTCGGCGATACACGGTGAGGCCGCAGGACGTCGGGCTCGAGCCGGCCCCGGCCGAGGCGATCCCCGGTGGCGATCCCGCGCAGAACGCGCAGACGGCGATGTCGATCTTCGAGAGGGAACGGGGTCCCTCGCGCGACCTCGCGGCGCTCAACGCCGGCGCCGCGATCTACGCCGGTGGTCGCGCCGCGACGCTGGAGGAGGGGGTGCGCGCGGCCGAGCGGGCGATCGACGAAGGCCTCGCGCTGGCCGCGCTCGAGCGGTTCGTCAGGCGAACGCAGGAGCTCGCGCCGTGAACCAGCTCGAGCCGATCCTGGCCGCCACGCGCGAGGAAGTCGCCCGGCGACGCGAGGCGGTGCCGCCGGGCGCGCTCGAGCGGCCCCCCTCGGACGCGCTCCGTTCGTTCACCGGCGCGCTGGCCCGCCCGGGGCTGTCGGTGATCGCCGAGCACAAGCGCCGGTCGCCGTCGGCCGGCGCGATTCGCGAGGATCTCGAGCTCGAGGACGTCGTCGCGGCGTACGAGCGCGGCGGAGCGGCAGCGCTCTCGATCCTCACTGAAGGGCCGAGCTTCGGCGGCTCGCTTGACGATCTGCGCGCCGCGCGGGCCGCCGCCGGCCTGCCGCTGCTGCGCAAGGACTTCATCGTCGATCCGTATCAGGTGCAGGAGTCGTTCGCGGCGGGCGCCGACGCGATCCTGTTGATCGTCGCGGCGCTGTCGGACGCCGACCTTTCGGCCCTGTTCTCATCGGCGCGGGAGGTCGGCCTGAGCGTGCTCGTCGAGGTGCACGACGAGCGTGAGCTCGACGCCGCGCTCAATTTGGACCCCACCCGCCCGCCGGTGATCGGCATCAACAACCGCGACCTGACGACGCTCCAGGTCGACACCCGTCGCACGTTCGAGCTGGTGCCGCGCGTGGCCGGCCACGCGCTCGTCGTCGCCGAGTCGGGCTTCAGCCGCGCCGAGCAGCTCAACGAGCTCGCCGACGCCGGGGTCGACGCCGTGCTGATCGGCGAGGCGCTGATGCGCTCGCCCGACGTCGAGACGGCGTGTCGCGACTTGGCGGGGCGCTAGCTGAGGCGCCGCCGTCAGGCGCCGCCGACCATCTGTTGAGCGCGGCGGCCCTACGATTGTCGCTGTGACCAAGATCAAGTTCTGCGGCCTCACGCGGCTCGACGACGCCGAGCTCGCGGTCAGCGCCGGCGCGTGGGCGATCGGCCTGATCTTCTGGCCGCGCTCGCCGCGGCGCTGCGAGCTAGACCGCGCGGCCGAGATCGCCGCGGCGGTCAAGCGACGCGCCGAGGTCGTGGGGGTGTTCGTCAACGCCACGCTCGACCACGTCGCGCAGATGGCTGACGGAGTGGGGCTGACGATGATCCAGCTGCACGGGGACGAGGGTCCGGCGTACTGCGGCGAGGCGGCACGCCGGACCGGCTGCAAGGTGATCAAGGCCGCGCGCCTGCGCAGCGGCGCCGACGTCCAGGCGCTGGCATCGTTCCATACCGACTACCACCTGCTCGACAGCTACTCCCCCGGCGTTCCCGGGGGCACCGGCGAGACCTTCTCATGGGAGATCGCCCGCGAGCATCGCGGCCGCGTCCCCGTCATCCTTTCGGGCGGGCTGACCCCCGACAACGTCGCCGAGGCGATCGCGACGGTGCGCCCGTACGCGGTCGACGTCGCCAGCGGCGTCGAGCTGAGCCCTGGCCGCAAGGACCCGGCGAAGCTCGCTGCGTTCGCGGAGGCGGTGCGCTCAACGGTTCCACTCGCCACGCGATGACCGCGATCGAGCACCGGTTCGGGCCCTACGGCGGCCAATACGTGCCCGAGACACTCATGCCCGCGCTGTTCGAGCTCGAGGACGCGTGGGTCTCGGCGCGCCACGACCCCGGCTTCCGCTCGGAGCTGGACGCGCTGCTGCGCGACTTCGTCGGGCGACCGTCGCCGCTGTACCCGGCCGCGCGGCTCAGCGAAGCCGCCGGCCACCCGATCTGGCTCAAGCGCGAGGACCTCAACCACACGGGCGCGCACAAGATCAACAACGCGCTGGGCCAGGCGCTGCTGGCCAAGCGGATGGGCAAGCGGCGGATCATCGCCGAGACCGGCGCCGGCCAGCACGGCGTCGCCGCCGCCACCGCGTGCGCGCTGCTCGACCTCGATTGCATCGTCTACATGGGGACCGAGGACATGCGCCGGCAGAAGCCCAACGTCGAGCGGATGGGGCTGCTCGGCGCGGTCGTCGAACCGGTGCAGGCGGGCGCGCGGACGCTCAAGGAGGCGGTGTCGGCGGCGATCCGCGACTGGGTCACGAACGTCGAGACCACCCACTACATCATCGGCTCGTGCGTCGGGCCGGCGCCGTACCCGGCGCTGGTCCGCGACCTCCAGCGCGTGATCGGCGACGAAGCCCGGGCCCAGGTGCTCGAGCGCACCGGGCGCCTGCCGCAGCGCGTGATCGCGTGCGTCGGCGGTGGATCGAACTCGATCGGCGTATTCGTACCGTTCGTGGATGACGCTCAGGTCGAGCTGGTCGGGGTGGAAGCCGCCGGCGAGGGGATCGAGACCGGCCGGCACGGGGCCCCGTTGACCGTCGGCGGGCTGCCGGGGGTGCTGCACGGCGCCTTCTCGGCGATCATGCAGGACGAGGACGGCCAGATCCTCGAGGCGCACTCGATCTCGGCGGGGCTCGACTATCCGGGCACCGGCCCCGAGCACGCGTGGTTGCGGGACACCGGCCGTGCGCATTACTACGCGATCACCGACCACGAGGCCCTCGATGCGTTCGCGATGTGCGCGCGGCTAGAGGGGATCATCCCCGCACTCGAGAGCTCTCATGCGATCGCCTGGGCGCTCGCCCATGGACCGAGCGAGCTCGACCTGATCTGCCTCTCGGGCCGGGGGGACAAGGACCTGGCGGAAGCACTCGAGCTGCTGGGCCGATCGTGAGACGTTCGTGACCGGAATCGAGCGGATCGCGGAGGCGTTCGAATCGGCACGCGCCAGCGGTCGGCGCGCGGCGTTCATGCCCTACATGATGGGTGGCTTCCCGGACTTCGACACCTCGCGCCGCATCGCTCTGGCGTACGCCGACTCGGGAGCGGACCTGGTCGAGCTGGGGGTCCCGTTCTCGGACCCGCTCGCCGACGGGCCCGTGATCCATGCGGCGGCGACGGCGGCGCTCCGCGCCGGCGTCAACCTGTACGACGTGCTCGAAGTCGGCCGGGCGATCTCCGAGCGCGTTCCGGTCATCGTCATGTGCTACGCGAATGTGATCTTCGCCCGCGGGCTGGAACGGTTCGCCGACGCGCTGCTCGACGCCGGGGCCAGTGGGCTGATCGTTCCCGACCTGCCACTCGAGGAGTCGACTGATGCGCTCGCGGCGTGCGATGCGCGCGGGCTCGCGCTCGTGCCGCTGGTCGCGCCGACCACGCCCGACGACCGCCTCGCCCGCGTCGCGGCGCGGGCGCGCGGCTTCCTCTACACGGTCTCTCTGACCGGAACCACGGGCGAGCGCGCGGCCGTGACCGATGGACTGGCGCGGGTCGTGGGACGCGCCGCGGCGCATAGCGACGTCCCGGTCGCGGTCGGATTCGGGATTTCCACCGCCGAGCAGGCCGCGGCCGCGGCGGCCGCGGGCGCCGACGGCGTGATCGTCGGCAGCCGCCTCGTCCGCGCAGCGGGTGACGGGGAGAATGTCGGGGATCCGGTGCCAGCGGTCGCGGCGCTCGTGCGCGAGCTCTCGACGGGCCTGGCGACTCGCCTCTGAGTTAGCATCCCTGACGAGATGGGCATCATCCTGACCGCCACCGCCGGCCTTTGCCTGTGGATCATCCTGTGGTCGCTGAACGTCAGCGGCCTTGACAGCATCCTGATCGGCATCGTGATGGTGCTGATCGCGCTTGGCATCTACCAACTGCTGCCGTTCCTGCCCGGCCGGCGGGACTAGTTTCTCGGCGATGCGACGCAGGGTGCTCGCACGCGGTCGGGCGGCATGCGCATGTGCGCTGCTCGCCGCCGTTGTTGCGGGCTGCACCTCGTCGGGGTCGGCCAACTCGAGCGTGACCGTTTCGGGCAAGGTGCTGACGATCTACGTCAGCGACGCATCCACCGGCCAACCCCAGGTGGCCCAGGACGTGCTCGACGCCGAGCAGCTGGCGTACCAGCAGGGGCCGCACACTGTCGACGGCCTGGCGATCCGGATGCGCACGGTGCGCGGCGCGACGATCTCGGCGCAGGCGCGAACGGTGATCCAGGACTCGACCGCGATCGCGTACCTGGGCGAGGTCGTTCCCGGCTCCTCATACGCCTCGCTCGGGATCACCAACGCGCTCGATATCCTCCAGGTCACGCCCACCGACACGGCGCTCGAGCTGACCCAGACCACTCCCGCGGTGGCGAACACTCCCGATGAGTACTACGAGTCGCTCAGCACCTATGGGCGGACGTTCGCGCGGGTCGTCCCGAGCAGCGCCGCCGAGGCCAAGGCCCAGGTGCAGGAGATGCACGCGCTCGGGGTCACGAAGCTGTACGTCTCCTCCGACGGGAGCGACTATGGGGCGGCGATCGCGAATGCCGTCAGCCATGACGTCGGCGGCGGGATCACCGTGGTCGGCGGCCCGGCGGCAGCCGACGGCGTGTTCTATGGCTCCGCCTCGCCGGCCGTCGCCGCGGGCTTTTTCAACCGGGTGGCCGGCTCGAACGCGTCGGCCAAGCTGTTCGGTCCATCGGCGCTCGACGCTCCCGCGTTCGTCTCGGCGTTGTCGGCGGGGGTGCGGAACCTGTACGTCTCGGTGCCCGGCTTCCTGAACGCGGACCTGAATCCGGCAGGAGGCGCGTTCGTCTCGAAGTTCAAATCCACGTTCGGCCACGCGCCGGCCGTGCAGGCGATCTTCGGCTACGAGGCGATGGCGGCGGTGCTGTCGGTGCTCAAGCAGGCTGGCACCTCGGTCAACGACCGCACGACGGTCGTCAAGGACTTCTTCGCGATCAAGAATCGCCCGTCGGTGCTCGGCACATATTCGATCAACTCGAACGGGGACACGAGCATCGCCCCGTTCGTGTTCAGCCGCTTGCAGGGCGGTCAGCTGGTGCCCTTCAAGTTCGTGTCTGCGGGGTGAGGCTCGCGACGGCGTCGACAGGGGCGTTGAGGTCGGCGGTGGCCGCGCTGGCGGCGCTGGCCGTGCTCATCGGCGTGGACGCCTGCGGCTCCACCTCCGGCCGGACGCTCGCCGCAACCCGGATCCGGGGCCGGACCCTGACGATCTATGCCAGCGCGCCGCTCCGCGGCCGCTCGACCGTCAGCGGCGAGGCGGTGATCGACGGAGCCCAGCTGGCACTCGACCAGGTCCACAGCCGGATTGGCGAGTACCGGATCGCGCTCAAGGTTCTCGACGACGCCACCGTCGCCAGGGGCGGGTGGGACCCCGGCCAGACCACGATCAACGTGCGTGTGGCCGTGCTCGACCCGACGACGATCGGCTACGTGGGCGACTTCAACTCGGGGGCGAGCGCGATATCGATCCCCCCGCTCAACCGCGCGGGCATCCCGCAGGTCAGCCCGACCAGCGCCGCCGTGGGGCTGACGTCGGCCGCGCTCGGCGCCCAGCCGGGCGAGCCGCAGAAGTATTATCCGACCGGTATCCGGACGTTTGCCCGGGTGGTGCCGGACGACAGGATTCAGGCGACCGCGCAGGTTCGCGTCCAGCAGGAGCTGGGCTGCGTTTCGACGTTCGTGCTCAACGACGGCGAGGTCGACGGCTCCGACGCCGCGCGGAGTTTCGTGGTGGCCGCCCAGGCGGCACACCTGCGTCTCGCCGGCGTGGGGACGTTCGTGCGCGACGCGACCAGCTACAAGGCGCTGGCCAAGGGGATCGCGCAGCTGGCCCCGGATTGCGTGATGATCGCGGCGGACACGGAGTCGGGCGCGGTCTTGCTCACCACCGACCTGGCTGCCGCGATGCCCACCGTCAAGATCTTCGGCACCGCGGGCCTCGCCGAGAGCACGTACGCGAATCCCGCGCGCGGCGGTATCCCGCTGTCGGTGGACCCGCGCGTCGTGCTCACCTCGCCGGCCCTCGCCTTGAACGAGTACCCGCCGTCGGCGCGCTCGTTCGACGCCGCCTACACGCACCGGTTCGGCCCTCCCGAGCCCGACGCGATCTTCGGGTACGAGGCCATGAACCTGATGCTCGACGGGGTCGCCCGCGCCACCGACAACGGGACCGAGCCGGCGCTGCGCTCGCGGGTGCGGAGGGCGATCTTCTCCACCGACGATCGCCGCAGCGTGATCGGGACGTACAGCATCAACGGCAACGGCGATACGAGCCTCCGGCACTACGGCGTGTACGGCATATCCGGGGGTCAGCTCACGTTTCGGGAGGCGATCGACGCCTAAACGAAGCTCTGATGAGTCTGATTTATGTTTCGTTAGGGTATGCGCCGGGTGCTTGGCGCCGTCCGAACACCCGATTACGCTGCGCCGTCACCGGACCGTGGAAGGTCCGGGAACGATAGTTATAGGAGGTCTTATGAGGATTTTTTCCGCAAAGGGGCTGACCGGATTGCTGGTCCTCGGCTCCGTCATCGCCGTCGCAGCGTGCGGCAGCAGCAAGAGCAGCAGCAGCGCCAGCAGCAGTAGTAGTGGCGGCTCGAGCGGGAGCGGCAGCTCGGGCGCCGGCACGGTCGACATCTACTCCGACCTGCCCCTCACCGGCGCGGTGACCGCGCAGACGGTTCCCGCGCTGAACGGGGAGAAGCTCGCGCTCTCCCAAGCTGGGAACAAGGCGGGCCAGTGGAAGGTCAACTTCATCTCGCTGAACGACGCGACGGCGACATCGCCGACCAACTACGACCTCAACGTCTGCCAGGCCAACGCCCGCAAGGCGGCGACTGACTCGAAGGCCGTCTACATGGTCGGCCCGTTCAACTCCGGCTGCGCCAAGGTCGAGATCCCCATCACCAACCAGGCCGGCCTTGCCCAGGTCAGTCCCGCGAACACGTACGTGGGGCTGACCACGGACGACCCGGGCAGTGCGTCGGGCGAGCCCAAGATCTACTACCCGACGGGGAAGCGGACGTACCTGCGGATCGTTCCGCGCGACACCATCCAGGGCCAGGCGGGCCTCGCGGCGATGAAGCAGCTCGGGTGCACCCGCGTGGCGGTGGCCGACGACAAGACCCCCTACGGCGCCGGCCTGGCTACGCAGATCCAGCTGAACCAGAAGAAATACGGGATCACGGTCACGGGCGTCACCCCCCTCGACCCGACGTCGCCGAACTTCCGTTCGTACGCCTCGTCGGTCAAGTCACAGGGGGCGAACTGCGTCTACACCGCGTTTGACCCGCCGGGCGAGGTGGAACTGGTCAAGGACATCAACTCCGCGATCCCGACCGCCAAGATCTTCGGCGGCGACGGCGTCTGCTCCGGCGGAGAGACGAACCCGTCGAAGGGGGGGTTCCCGGCCAGCATCGCGCCGCTCTTTTACTGCACGGTGGCGACGCAGGGACTGACCACGTATCCGGGCGGCAAGGCGTTCCTCGCCGCATACAAGAAGGCATACGGGGTCGGAAACCCCGACCCGTACTCGATCTACGGCTACGAGGACATGCAGCTCGCGCTGCGGACGATCGCGAAGCTGGGCGCCCAGGGCAACAGCAAGTCCGCCGTGCTGAAGGCGCTGTTCGCGACCAAGGACTACCACGGCGCGATCGGCACCTACGGGTTCGATGCAGACGGCGACACCACGATCAAGTCGTACGGCCTGTACAAGGTTGGCCCGGACGGCAACCCGTTGTTCGATAAGACCATCACGGTCTCTCAGTAAGGCAACAAAGTGGAGCGGGGCCGTTGCATCGGCTCCGCTCCACGAATAGGCTCGACCGGGGGATCCCATGGAAGCAAGATCGCTCGCCAGCAGCACCGCACCGTCGGTTGGCAGAAAGGTGCTGTTCGAGATACGCCGCGCGGCCGGCAAGTGGGGCCTGGTGGCGCTTCTGTTGGCGTTCCCCGTCTACTTCGCCGCGCACGATCTTTTCATCGGATATGGCGGGTTCGCCAACGGACACGCGACCCGCGTCCACGACCTGACCTACCTTGGCACCAACATCGTCCAGGGGATCTCGAACGGCGCGATCTGGGCGCTGATCGCGATCGGGTACACGCTCGTCTACGGAATCATCGAGCTGATCAACTTCGCTCACGGCGACGTGTTCATGATCGGCTCGTTTACGGGCGTCAGCATCTGGACCGGGATCGGGCTGGGACTGGCCACGTCAACTTTGGGCCTGGTGGTGGGTCTCCCACTTGCCCTGCTTGTCTGCATGATCGTCTGCGGCGCCCTCAACGTGCTGATCGAACGGGTCGGCTACCGGCCGCTGCGTGGCGCGCCGAGACTGGCTCCGCTCATCACCGCAGTCGGTTTCTCGTTCATCCTCCAGAACGTCGGGCTCCTGTGGCGCGGGGGATCGACGGTCGGCGTGTCCGACCTGGTCCGAGAGAACAAGACCGTGGTCCAGATATCGGGGGTCGTGATCCACCGCGCAGATGTGCTCTCGGTTGCGGTCACCATCCCGCTCGTGATCCTGCTGGGCTGGTTCGTGAGCCGCACGCGACAAGGCAGGGCGATGCGCGCCACCGCGCAGGACCCTGAGGCTGCGCGGCTGATGGGGATCAACGTTGACTGGACAATCTCGCTCACGTTCATGATCGGCGGGGCCCTCGCGGGCGCCGCCGGACTCGTGTATGCGCTCTACGAGACGACGATCTGGTACCTCCAAGGGTTCGAGGCGGGGCTGATCGCCTTCACGGCCGCGGTGATGGGAGGCATCGGGAACCTCCGCGGAGCCGTGCTCGGTGGATTGATCATCGGCTGCATCCAGCAGACGATCGACGCGCGCGTCGGGCCCCAATGGACACCGTTTTTCGTGTTCGGTCTGTTGATCGTCGTCCTGGTCCTGCGCCCGCAAGGACTGCTCGGCGAGGAGACGAGGGAGGCCGGGTGAACGAGCTGCGCGCGCAGCTGCAGGAATGGAGAGTGGCGATCGAGCGGCGGCTTCCTCCTTGGTGGCCGCGCGCGCTGGCGGTGCTGCTGATCGCGTTCGGCCTGGTCCTGCCGCAGCTGTTCTCGCCGACTAACAACTTCATCAACACGGAGATCCTGGCCCTGACATACGTGATGTTCGCGCTCGGTTTGAACATCGTCGTGGGCTTTGCCGGTCTGCTGGACCTTGGCTACGTCGCTTTCTTCGCACTCGGCTCATACGCATTCGGATGGCTCGGCTCCGGCTGGTTCTACAAGGCCCACGTGCACGTCCTCGTCCATGGCCCCACTGGCACGCTGCCCGGCATACACCTGAACTTCCTGCTGATCCTGATCTGCGCGGGGCTCTTTACCGCGTTCGCCGGCGCGATCATCGGTGTGCCGACGCTGCGTTTGCGCGGCGACTACATCGCGATCGTCACGCTCGCGTTTGGGGAGATCATCCGGGTGTTCGCGCTCCAGGGACCGGCGCTGAAGATCTTCGGGATGCCGCTGACCGGCGGCGAGCTCGGGATCAGCGGCACCGACCCTCCGTACCTGCCGGGCGTCGGCATGTTCAGCCAGCTCAACATCAGACCGTGGTACTACACGATCTTCGTGCTGGTGCTGATCACGCTGTTCGTCAACGTTCGGGTGCGCGACTCCCGGCTGGGGCGGGCGTGGATCGCGCTGCGCGAGGACGAGGTCGCCGCCGTCTCGATGGGCATTCCGCTGGTGCGCACGAAGCTGCTCGCGTACGCGCTGGGCGCGGCGTTCGGCGGCATCGCCGGCGCCTTCCTGGGCGCATACACCACACTGATCGATGCCGGGGAGTTCCAGTTCGGCTTCTCGATCTTCGTCCTGGCGATGGTGATCCTCGGCGGTCTGGGATCGATCTGGGGGGTCGTCGTGGGGGCGCTGCTGCTCGCCAACATCAACTACTACCTGATCCCGGACGTGTTCAACTCACTACCCGGTGACCTCGGTCTCAACTTCAACCTGACTGACCTGCAGGTGAGCATCTTCGGCTTCCTGCTCGTCATCGTGATGGTGCTGCGCCCGCAGGGGCTGATTCCCGAACGGCGGCGAAAGCTCGAGCTCACCGAAGGGATCGGCGAGTCCGAGCTAGAGGAGCCCGGAACGAGTTGGGCCGGCGTCGAGCCTGGAGAGGTCGTGCAATGACCGTCGAGTCGCCGGCGCCCGCGCAGGCCCTCGGATCGCCGATTATGCGCGCCGAGGAGGTGTCCAAGGAGTTCGGCGGCCTGGTGGCCGTCAACCAGGTCTCGGTCGACGTCCCGCTCGGCTCGATCGTCTCGATCATCGGCCCCAACGGCGCCGGGAAGACGACGTTCTTCAACATGCTCACGGGTCTGTACAAGTCGTCGAGCGGGCGGATCGTGTTCTCGGGTCGGGACATAACCCACGATCGACCCGACGTCATCACGAAGCTCGGGGTCGCCCGAACGTTCCAGAACATCCGGCTGTTCGGCGCGATGACCGCGCTCGAGAACGTGATCGTGGGACGGCACTGCCGGATGCGAGCGGGGTTGTTCGGGTCGATCGTCCGCGCGCCGTGGGTGCGTGCCGAGGAGCGCGCGGTGCAAGAGCGGGCGGCTGAGACGCTCTCGTACGTCGGCTTGCGCCCCCGCCAGTTCGCCCAGCTTTCACGCAACCTCTCCTATGGCGACCAGCGCCGGGTCGAGATCGCGCGTGCGCTGGCCTCCGATCCGCGGCTGCTGCTGCTCGACGAGCCCACCGCCGGCATGAACCCGCAGGAGTCCGCGGCGCTGACCGAGTTCATGCGCAAGATGCGCAACGACCTCGAGCTGACGATCCTGCTGATCGAGCACGACATGAAGGTGGTGATGGGCGTCTCGGAGCGGATCACGGTGCTCGATCACGGCGAGAAGATCGCCGAAGGAGCGCCGGCCGACGTCCGCGAGAATCAGCGCGTGATCGAGGCGTACCTCGGAAAGCAAAGCTGATGACGCTCCTCGAGGTCGAAGACATACACACCTACTACGGCGCGATCGAAGCGCTCCGAGGCGTGTCGCTCAGCGTCGAGGAAGGCGAGGCGGTCACGATCATCGGCTCCAATGGCGCCGGCAAGTCGACCACGCTGCGCTCGATCTCCGGCCTCACCCCGGCGAGGTCGGGCAAGGTCATCTTCGAGGGGCAGGAGATAACCCGTGTCCCGGCGCATGAGATCGTCGACTGCGGGATCGCGCTCGCTCCGGAGGGCCGCCACTGCTTTGCGCGGATGACGGTCCGCGAGAACCTCGACCTGGGCGCGTATCGCCGCCGCGACGCTGGTATCGGCGAGGACCTCGACCGCGTGTTCGACCTGTTTCCGCGCTTGAAGGAGCGGGAGCGCCAGAACGCGGGAACGATGTCAGGCGGCGAGCAGCAGATGCTGGCGATCGGCCGGGCGCTGATGGCCCGTCCCAAGCTGCTGATGCTTGACGAGCCTTCAATGGGGATTGCTCCGATCCTCGTGCAGCGGATCTACGAGACGATCGCCGAGATCAACCGTCAGGGGGTGGCGATCCTGCTGGTCGAGCAGAACGCGAACTACGCGCTCGACGTCTCGAAGCGCGGCTACGTGCTGGAGACCGGGGAGGTGGCGCTGACCAACGAGTCGTCCCGGCTGCGAGACGATCCCGCCGTTCAGAGGGCTTACCTCGGGACATGATCGTCGTCGCGGTCATCGGGGCCAAGGCGCTGTGGCTGCTGTTCGTGTGGCTGCTATCCGCCGCGATCGGCTCGTGGGTCTCCGACCGGAAGGGCTATGGCGAGCGGGTCGGCCTGGCCTTCGGTCTGATCCTGTCGGCGATCGGATTGCTAATCGTGTTGCTGCTGCCCGGGCGCCCAGGCTCGAAGTGGAAGAGCGAGGGCTGGCGACCGCGCCGGCGCGGCCGCGGGGCATTGCGCGGGGACGAACCGTGATGGCGTTGACGTACATTATTTACGGCGGGAGAATCAGTCCTTGGGCGGCGACCCTCAGACCGACGTTGCCTCCGAAATCGCCCGTCTAAGGGCCTCGATCGAGCGCGCGGCGGCGGCCGCTGAGCTATCGCTCGCCGGCAGTCAGCCGTCGTCTGCAGATGAACATCCACGCTTTCCACAGGCGGAACACAAGGAGCTGTGCCGTCAGCTCGCTGCTCTCGGCGAGCGTGTGGCGACGGCGGAGCGTCGGCACGGAGATCCGCGAGCGTTGCGTGCGGAACTCGCGACCCTGCTGTTCTTCGCCAGGACGCTTCATGCTGACGCGGATAATTTGCGCGGGGCGCTCGAAGCTCACGCGCAAGAACTCGACCGACAGAGAACCGCCGCACGTAAGAGACGAGACCGCTTGGCTGCGGAGCGGGACAATCTGGTGCGACGTCGCGACGCGCTGCAGTCGACAGTTCTGAGCACGGCCGCACTAATGGCCGAGCACGGTCGCGGCGAGTGCCGCAGAACGGTACCCGTGTTCACGCTCGGCGAGGGCCTTACGGTCTGTTCGGTATCGGTGTCTTGTCCGAGGAGAGGGTTGCGGTTCGCCAAGCAATGGCTCGTAACGCTCAACGGCTCACATGACGTCCTGGTCCGACGCGAGTAGGTCGATCGCGGCGATCTGATGCGGGCAGGCGTGCCCGCGGGGCGCCGGCGACTGGTTCTTTTGGACTTCGGGACCGCGCCATTGGAGTTGCGTTAGGCCGCGGCCATTCGCTTGGCGGGGTCCCAGCCCCGGATTACATTCCGGCGCACCGGGCTCCAGAGCGCTCGGAACCGATACAGGGGAAGTCGAATGAGGCTCGCTCTCAGCAAGGCGCTCGCCGGATGCCTTGCGCTCCTCTCCGTGGCTGCGCTAAGTGCGTGTGGAGGCACCGGCAACAACAGCAGCGGGAGTGGCGCCGCGAGCGACTCGACGGGGTCCGCGGGGAATGTGGTCGACATCTATTCGAGCCTCCCGATGCGCGGACCCGCGGCTGCTGAGGCGGTCTCCGTGTCCAACGGGATCAGGCTTGCGCTGGCGCAGTCGGGTGGCAAGGCGGGCCGGTTCAAGGTCGACTACACGCCGCTCGACGACTCCGCCGGGGCCTCTGGATGGGACGCGAGTCAGACCGCCGCGAACGCCCGCAAGGCCGCGGCGGACCCCCGTGCCGTGTACTACATCGGGGAGTTCGACGACGCCGCCAGCGAGGTCTCGATGCCGATCCTGAACCAGGCCGGGATCGCCCAGGTCAGCCCCGCCAACACCTACGTCGGGCTCACCACCAGCGAGCTGGGCAGCGGTTCCGGGGGGCCACCGTCTGCGCCGACCGGCACCCGCACCTACCTGCGGATCGTGCCGACCGACGCTGTCCAGGCGGCCGCCGAGCTGCTGGCGATGCGCCAGGCGGGCTGCACCAAGGCGGCGATCGCCAGCGACGGCGAGGCGTACGGCACCGGCTTCGCCAGGCTGGTCCAGCTCCAGAGGGCGTACTACGGAATTGACATCGTCAGGCTCGGCCCGATCAATCCGGGCGGCAGGGCCTTACGCGACGACGCGGCGACGTTGAAGAGCCTGCATGCCGGCTGCTTCCTGCTCGCCGGCGTGGTCTCGAAGGCCGACGTGGAGGTGACCAAGGACATCCACGCAGCTCTGCCGAGGGCCAGGATCTTCGGCCCGCAGGGCATGTGCAACGCCGCCTGGACGAACCCCAAGGACGGCGGCGTGCCGGCCGCGGTCGACCCGCTGATCGAGTGCACCCAGGTCACCCTCAGCCTGCCGGCCTACCCGGGTGGCAAGGCGTTCCTGGCCGCCTACGCCGCGCGGTTCCCGGGCTCGACTCCGAGCCCGTACGCGATCCTCGGCTACGAGGCGATGCGGCTCGGGCTGAGCACGATCGCCGGCCTCGGGGACCCCGGCGACAGCAAGTCGGCCGTACTCAGTGCGCTGTTCGCGACCTCCGGCCGCCACTCGGTGCTCGGCAGCTACGGCTTCGACAAGTACGGCGACACGACGCTCCGGTCGGTCGGCCTGTACAAGGTCGGTCCGACCGGCAACCCCACGTACGTCAAGACGCTGACGCCGGCGCACGTCCTCTGAGGCGACCGCTATGCGACGCGTCGCCGAGCGCGGCGGGGCGCGTGTCGCGCTTGACCCCGAGGAGGCGCTGGTCGGCGGCCTCCATCAGCGCCGGCGCGGTCGTGCCGTCGTGCGGGGCACGGCCGCGCCGACGCTCGCCCCCAGTACGTCGAGCCCGGCGGCGACGCGGGCGACGGTCGACTCGAAGTGGTGGGCCGACCGGCGCCGGCGTCCTCGGTCTCGGGGGCGAGCACGCAGAACTCGTCCCCGCCGACGCGGGCCACCGTGTCCTGATCGCGGATCACGCCCATGAGCGCGGCACCCACGTCATGCAGCAGGTCGTCGCCGGCGGGGTGACCCAACCCCGACCAGGGCCGCCCCCGCCACGCCGATCGAGAGGACGCGGAGAGGCGCGCGGCGGGCGACGCGGTCGGGTGGCCGCGCGCGGCGCGTGGTGGCGCGTGGTCGGTAGTGGCGCGGGCGGACGGTGGCGCGTGGCCGGTCGTGGGTCGGGCACGGGCGTGGGATTGGTGGCGCGATCGGGCAGGGGTCGACGCTCGTGCCTGGATGCCACGCCGCGCGGTGTCGCGGGCGTTTCGGACGTTTGACGCCAACGGCCGCGGAGTCGCAGGATCGCCGATGACCCGAACCGCGACCGCCCCGGCATCGCGGCGCCGGCGGCGTGCTCGGGGCCGCGGCGCCGGCGGCGTGCTCGGGGCCGCGGCGCCGGGCGGCGCGCTCGGGGCCGCGGCGCCGGGGACAAGCTGCATAACGTGACAAAGCTCCGCGTGTCACAGCAGGGAGGTGCACATAAGCATGTACCAGATGCTTATGTGCGCGAGGCGGTGCCGGCGAGGGGGACTTTGGCGCGTTTTGCATGGTGCACGGGCCGACGCGCGCCGCCGGCGACGCCACACGGCATCGCAGCGCCGGCGTGCCCGGCCACGGGATCGCAGCGCCGGCGTGCCCGGCCACGGGATCGCAGCGCCGGCGTGCCGGCCACGGGATCGCAGCGCCGGCCCGCCCGGCCACGGGATCGCAGCGCCGGCGCGCCCCCGCGCCCGGACCGAAGCGCTGCCCGCGGACGTGCCCCCACCCCGGAGCGCCAGCGACCATGCCCGCCACCGGCCAGCGACCAAGCGCGCCACCGGCCAGCGAACCAAGCCCGCCACCGGCCACCGGCCACCGGCCACCTACCGCCCGGGGATCGCCCCGAATTCGTCGGTCGATCCGAACCCGAGCTCCGCGCCGGCCTCCGCGGTCCCGGTGGCGCGCGCCTCGGCGGCGACCGCGGCCGCCACTGCCGGCGCGACGTCGCGGTTGAACACCGACGGGATCACATAGTCCTCGCTGAGCTCGTCGTCGGTCACGATCTCGGCGATCGCGCGCGCGGCCGCGGTCTTCATCGATTCGGTGATCCGCGTCGCGCGGACGTTGAGCGCGCCGCGGAACACGCCCGGGAAGCACAGCACGTTGTTGATCTGGTTGGGGTAGTCCGAGCGGCCGGTGGCGAGGATCCGGACGTACCGCAACGCCTCCTCGGGCGCCACCTCGGGGTCGGGGTTGGCCAGCGCGAACACGATCGGGTCGGGGTTCATCCGCGCGAGCGCCGACGCCGGCACGACCCGCGCGCCCGACACCCCGATCAGCAGGTCGGCGCCTTCGAGAACGTCGACCACGCCTCCGGACCGCCGGTCCAGATTCGTCTTATTGGCCAGCGCCCGCTTGGCCGACGGCATGCTCCCGTCCAGGTAATCCGCACGATCAACCGACACCGCGCCCCGTGAGTCGATCCCGATGATGTGCTTCGCCCCCGCCTCCAACAAGATCCGGGTCACCGCGACGCCGGCGGCCCCCAATCCCACGATCACGATCCGCAGATCCGAAATCGAACGGCCGGTCAACCGCAGCGCGTTCAGCAACGCCGCCAGCACGACCACCGACGTCCCGTGCTGGTCGTCGTGGAACACCGGGATGTCGAGCGCGTCGATCAGCCGCTCCTCGATCTCGAAGCACCGCGGCGCCGAGATGTCCTCGAGGTTCACGCCTCCGAACCCGGGCGCAAGCGCGCGCACCACGGCCACGATCTCATCAGGATCCCGTGTGTCCAAACACACCGGGAAGGCGTCCACACCGGCGAACTCCTTGAACAGCATCGCCTTGCCCTCCATCACCGGCATCGCCGCGCGCGGCCCGATGTCGCCGAGGCCGAGGACCGCGGTGCCGTCGGAAACCACCGCGACCGTGTTCCGCTTGATCGTGTACTGGAACGCCTTGTCGGGGTCGTCGTAGATCGCCCGGCACACCCGTGCGACCCCCGGCGTGTAGGCCATCGAGAGGTCGTCGCGGGTCTTGAGCGGGCTCTTGTTGCGGACCTCGATCTTGCCCCCGACGTGCAGCTGGAACGTCCGGTCGGTGGTGTCGAGCACGCGCGCTCCATCCAGCGCGTCGACGGCTGCCGTCAGCAGCGGCCAGTCGGACGCGTCGCCGGTCTCGACGGTGATGTCGCGGATCGTGTAGGCCCGCCCGACCTGCACGATGTCGACCGCCCCGATCGTTCCGCCGGCTTCGCCGATCGCGATCGCCACCCGTCCCAGCATCCCCGGACGGTGCTCGATCTCGACCCGCAAGGTCAGGCTGTACTGGGCGCTCGGTGTTGCGGCCACGGCGCGAGATAGCCTGACAGAAGTGGCAGCGACAGCGACAGCTAGTCCAGACGAGCTCTTCCTGATCGACGGCAACAGCCTGGCCTATCGGGCGTTCTTCGCGCTGCCGGAGTCGATCGCGACCTCGACCGGGATGCCGACGAACGCGATCTTCGGCTTCGCCTCGATGCTGGTGAAGATCCTCACCGACTACGGTCCGAAGGCGACGGTTGTGGTGTGGGACGCGGGGGACACCGGACGGAAGACCCTGTACGCCGACTACAAGGCACAGCGGCGCTCGCGTCCCGATCTGCTCAAGGAGCAGTGGCCGCACCTCGAGCCGCTGGTGGACGCGTTCGGCTATCGCAACCTCAGGGTTGAGGGCTTCGAGGCCGACGACGTGATCGCCTCGATCGTGGAGAAGGCGCGAACCTCGGAGCCGAAGATTCCGGTGATGGTCGTGACGGGCGATCGGGACGCATACCAGCTGGTCGACGACGGGATCGTGAGGATCATGACCACCTCAAGGGGGATCACCGACACGCGCGTGTACGACCGCCAGGGCGTGATCGACCGCTACGGGATCCCACCC
>Ga0335081_10002116_pt1 | contig 31237 bp, 29 predicted proteins | sample Lox_Sample_35_FD_206713 | JGI IMG/M metagenome (GOLD analysis project Ga0335081, IMG submission 206713) | Soil microbial communities from Loxahatchee National Wildlife Refuge, Florida, United States - Lox_Sample_3.5 | ecosystem: Environmental > Terrestrial > Soil > Wetlands | place: USA...
CGAATTTACGCAGGCGCCGGGTACGGACGCGCAGGATGTAAAGCAGCGGCACGATTCCCAAGCCGAGCGCCACCACCAGGTGAAGCAGCAGGTTGGCGATGCCGAAGAGGTAGAGCGCGAGAAACGCCGCGGCGGCGATGATGAGGCTGAGTCCGAATACGTCGGCGGCACGGTATTTCAGATTGGCCTGTTCGATGAGGTCCTGCAAGCGGCGCAGCACGCCCACCCAGTTGACCAGGTCGCCGAGGAAGGCCAAGGCGCCGCGGTGCTCGCGGCGCAATAACTCAGGTGCGGATTTGCTGCGGCCGCGGGCGGCGGCGCGGAGTTCGCGCAGTCGGTGCCCGAGCAACTGCGCGGCCTGCTGCTGCGGAACCGTCCACACGTAGTAGCCGGCAATGAACAGGGCCACGGAGAAGATGACGAGCGCCGCGAGGAAGAACATCATTTCTCTTTCACCTCATGCACCTCGTCAAAAATCCCGGCCGAAAGATGGATGCCGTAAGCCCTCAAGCGTTCCATGCAGGCGGGGCGTTGTCCGTTGCCGCGGAAGCGGCCCAGCACCTTGCCGCGTGGGCCGATGCCGAAGCGCTCGAACTCGAACAGGTCGCGCATTTCCACCTGGTCGTGCTCGACGCCGATCACTTCGCCGATGCCGGTGACTTTGCGGGTGCCGTCGCTCAAGCGGGAACAGTGCACCACGACGTTTATGGCGCTCGCGAGCTGCTGGCGGATGACCTTATCGGGCACGTGCTGGCTGGCCATCATTACCATGGTTTCGAGGCGTGAGAAGGCGTCGCGCGGAGAATTGGCGTGGACGGTGGTCATGGATCCGTCGTGGCCGGTGTTCATGGCCTGGAGCATATCGAGAGCTTCGGCGCCGCGCGATTCACCCACGATGATGCGGTCGGGGCGCATGCGCAGCGTGTTGATGACCAGGTCGCGCTGCGTGATGGCGCCGGCGCCTTCAATGTTGGGGGGGCGGGTTTCGAGCCGCACTACGTGGCTTTGCTGCAACTGCAGCTCGGCCGTGTCTTCGATGGTGACAATGCGCTCTTCCTCTGGAATAAAACGGGAGAGCGTGTTCAGCATGGTAGTCTTACCGGAGCCGGAACCGCCCGAGATCACAATGTTGAGGCGCGCTTCCACGCAGCCGCTCATGAAATCGAGCATGCCGGTGGTGAAGGTTTCGTTCTTGAGCAGGTCCTCGGTGGAAAGCACCTTTTTGCCGTAGCGGCGAATGGACATCACCGGGCCGATGAGGGAGAGCGGAGGAATAACGGCGCAGACGCGCGAGCCGTCGGCGAGGCGGGCGTCGACGATGGGCGAAGAATCGTCGATGCGGCGGCCGACGGCGCTGACGATGCGCTCGATGATCATGCGAACGTGCGCGTGGTCCTTGAAGCGGACATTGGTCTCGACTACCCGGCCGGCGCGCTCGATGTAGACGTTGTCGTAGCCGTTGACCATGATGTCGCTGATGGAACCGTCTTTGAGTAACGGTTCGAGGGGACCGAGACCGAAGACCTCGTCGAGGATCTCTTCGATGAGCCGTTCGCGCTCATTCATGGTCATGGGGAGGGCTTCGTCGAGGACGAGCTTCTCCACCACCGTGCCCACCTGGACGCGCATGCTGTCTTTGTTGAGGTCGCGGAGCTGGTCGGGCGTAAGCGAATTCAGCAGCTTGGAGTGGACCTGCGTTTTGAGCTCGAACCAGCGATCGGCGCCGGTGCCGGGACGGCCGAGGGGGCGACTAGCCACGGAAACCTCCGTGTGGGGCAGGTTGGAAACCTGCGCTCCGGTTGGTAACCGGCGCAAAGAGGCGGGTTACCAACCCGCCGCAGGATGCCATCCTGCCCCACTGTGGTGAATCTGGCATCGAGTCTTTCATCTTATGCGGTCTTGGCGGCGGCTTTTTCCGGTTCGGCTTTTTTGCGGCCGGTGGCTTTGTCGACGAAGGCGCGGAAGAGGCGGTCGAGGTCGCCGGCCTGCTCGCGATTGGCTACGAAGGGGCGGGCCCGGTTGATGGAAGCGAGCACGGCGGGCGAGCTTGGAATGCCGTAGAACACCGGCTGATTCAGCGTCTGCTGGATCTGCTCCAGGCTGGCCATGTTGGCGGTCACTTTTTTGGTGTAGCGGTTTACGATGACGCGGATCTGATCCTGGCTGTAACCCATGCGCATCAGGAAGGTGAGGTAGCGCTGGGCGTTGCGAATGGCGGGAAATTCCTGGTCCACCACCAGGAAAACGGAAGCGGAAACCTGCGAAGCGGCCATCACCACTTCATGCGAGATGGCGCGGCCGCCATCGATCACAATGGCCTCGTACTTTTCCACCAGGAAGGTGGCGAACTCGCGGAACATGTGCTCGCTGAAGTGGCCATGCTGCTCGAGCGCGTCGGGCGGCCCGACCAGGAAGAAACCGAGCGGGTCGCGGGTGACGAAGCCTTCGAACAGCGCCTGGTCCATGCGCTCCAGGTTCTCGGCTACCTCCATGAGGGTGTATTGCGGCGAGGCGCCCACCTGCATGGCGCAATCGTTGGCGCTCCAATCGAGATCGATCAGCACGGTGGAGAGTTTGCGCTGCGCCAGCACGGCGGCGAAATTCACCGCCATGGTGGTGGCGCCGACGCCGCCCTTGGTGCCAAGGAAAGTATAGATGCGGCCGAGCTTGCTTTCGCCGGGCACGACATTCCTGGGCGCGCGATCCAGCCGGCCCATGGCGTCGCGGAACTCGGTTCGCTTGATGGGCTGAAGCAGAAACTCGTTGGCGCCGGCGCGCATGCAAGCGATGACGGTTTCGGCGTCGGCGTGGAAGTTGGAAGCAATGATGAACAGGTCGGGGGCCGCCTGCTTCACGCGCTCCATCGCCTTGATGGCGGTTTCCGGGTCGCCGGAGAGATCGATTACCAGGCCGGCGCCGGGGCTGCGCTCGAGATCCTGAAGGACGCGAATGTAAAGGTTAGCGGCCACCTCCTGATATTCGGCCGCGATTTTGGCGTTGGGAATGTTGAGCAGGCTGTCGCGGACCATTTCGCGGAAATGCTCGTCGCTGGAGGCCACCAATAAGGTTGGGCTAGGCATGGAAATCCTCAGGATAAACTCTCATGGCACACAGGCTCCGGATGCGTCCTGATAACCGGCGCTCTCCACCGGAACAACGGTGGTGAACGGCGGGATGGTAACGGGGGGCAACCCGAAGAAACTGGAAAAGCGGGTGAACTGGTAATTGCTGATGCCGACGCTGACGGAATCGGGCAGGCAGAGCGAGCCGCTGCAGCTATTGGGGTCAAAAGGCGCCAGGCTGCCGTCGGGATTCTGCGAGAAATAAGAGACCTGGATGCCGGCGGCGCCGCTTTGGAACTGACCCTGATCGATCATCGGCGGAACGTTGGATTGCATGTAGGCGAGGACGTTGCTGGCGCTGCCGTCGGACTCGAAGCATCGGGTGGCGGCATAGCGTGCGCCGTCGCGTGTGAAATCGACGACGCTGTGCCAGATCCAGGCCATTTCGGCGACGAAGACGAGCATGAAGGTGAGGGGAAGGATGACGCCGCCGTAGAGGACGGCGAATTCGACAACGGCGTTGCCGGAGGCTCGCTTCGCTCGCGGGGCCAGGGGCCGGGGACCAGGGGCCGGGGCGAGGTACGGCCCTTCGGGCCGGTTTCTTTGTAGTGAGGTGAAAATGCGCGCGAAGCGCGCCTCCTTCCCCTGGCCCCTGGCCCCCGGCCCCTGGCCCCTTTGTTTCATAACGTGCTCCCTCCAAAAGGAACGGTCACGCTCGGCGCCAGCGAAATGGGGCTGAGCAGAGTATACGGAATGCCCGGGGAGATCGGATAGCCGCCGGGGAGGGAAACGGTGACGAATGCGGGCTGGACGGGCGCGGCGATGGCGGTGCCGCAGGACGAGAGGTCGCAGGGAGTGGGGGCGCCGGTGGAGTCGAGGCAGGTGGTGGTCACCTGGAACATGTCGGAGGTGAGATTGCTGATTAGAGGCTGCTGCGTGTTGGGATCGGTAAGGGCGGCGTTGATGGCTCCTTGCGTAGTGGGATCGTCCGGATCGCAGAAATTGACGCCCTGATCGACGGAGATCTGGCGCGCCACGTTGTAGACGATTTTGTTCAGGGAATAGTAAAGATAAGTGATTTTGGCGAAGCGGATAGTGCCGACAATCAACAGGAAGAGAACCGGCAGCCAGATGGCTGTTTCCAGAATGGCATTGCCTTTGGCGCGCCGCCTCATTGGTGTAGGACCACCTTTCCGGGGCCGGTGAAGGTGCCCTGGACACAAGCGCCGGCATAGCGCGAGTCGAACCAGCCCTGTTGCACGGGCGCGGGGTTGCCGATATACAGGGCAGGGAAGCGGCCGTAGGGATCGGTGGGCTGGAAGAAGGTGCCGTCGGTGTTGGGCACCAGCAGAAACTGGCGGAAGCCGAGGATGATGGGGTTGTCGGTGGCGGTTATGGGCGCGCGGTCCATAATGGCGACGGTGATGAGACGGCGGCCGTCGCCGGTGTAGGCGGAATAAGGGGGGACTTCGCCGGCGACAACATCGGTGTCGGGCAGGTAGCCGGGGGAAAGGGCGGCGAAATCATCGACGGCGGTGGTGCAGGCGCTGGGGGTCTGGGTGTTATCGAGGCGCGAATACAGGCCGCAGAGGGCGGATTCGATGGTGGTGCGGGGAGGAGCGGCCGTGCCGCTGCACGCGAGCGGGACGGCGTTCGTCCAGGGCTCTTCATTGTCGGCAACATTGGCGCAGGCGAGCGGGGTGGAGGCGTTGGTGGTGTTGGCGTTGGGCGTGGGGGTAGTGGATGCAACCAGGCCGCCGGCGTCGTCCGCGTAGAGCTGATCGTTTTCCGTGAGGGAAGAGTTGCTGTCAAGGCGGTTGAGGATGAAATACGGCACCGTGCCGCTGAGGATGGTGGGCGGCGTGCCGATGCAGGAATAAGAGAATGTGTAGATGCTGGAGAAGGTGGCATCGAAACCGAAGTTGAGCGTGTCGCCGGCATTGATGGCCACGATGCCGATGGGAACGATGTTGCAGGCGGTGCAGAGCGGCGCGCTGATGCCGGCCACGGCTTGCGCGGCGATAGTGGTTTTGCGCGATTCGCCGCCGGGCAGAAGGCTCCAGAAGAGCAGCGGAGCGTCGGCAGTGAGGCTTACCTGGACGAATTGCGCGGTGGGGTCGGCGCAATCGGTGGAGTTGCCGCCGGCGGAAGTGGCGTCGGCGACGGTGGCGAAGCAGGCGGGGGGATTGATGCTGCTGGAGAGATTGCCGGCGCCCACGCCGACGGGGACGGAGCCGAAGTTGTAATTGTAAGTGGGGCCGCTGCCGATGGGGGGCGGCAGCACGGAAACGGTGTTGGTATCGGCGGCGGTGGATCCGTTGAGCTGCGCCGCGGCGGCCAGCGCCATGGCGTTGGCGGCTTCGTTCAACTCACCGCGAATGAGATAGAGCCGGCCGAGATCGATGGCGAAGCCCATGAAGCCGAAGAGGACCGGGACCAGGATCACCAGGAGTTGGAGTGACATGGTGCCGAGAACCGCTCCCTTACGGTCGCGGCTCAGATCGGAGCCGCGACCGTAAGGGAGCGGTTGGCTACTGTTTTGGAATTTGCGGGCCACGGGGTCCTACGAATTCCGGCTGCGTGCCCGGGTCGGGAGTATTGCCGGTCTTTTTTCCGGATTTGCTCTTCTCCTGAGCCACGCTGGGCAGGTACGCTTCGGGCATGTCGGGCAGCTTGGCTTTCTGGTCGGGAGTGAGCGGGCGGACGAAGTGCGGGGTGATGACTACCAGCAACTCGTCGTCGGATTTTTGCGTGCTGCGGCTCTGGAAAAGTTTTCCCAGCACCGGAATATTGCCCAGGCCAGGAATCTTGTCGAGCGTCTGAATCACCTGGTTGTTGATCAGTCCGGCGATGGCGAAGCTCTCTCCATCCTTGAGGATGACTTCGGTTTCGGCGCGGCGCTGGGCAAGGGCGGGGAGCACGAAGCCTTCCAGGGTTATGGAGTTGGTGTAGTCCAGCGAACTGAATTCGGGAGCTACCTTGAGATCGATGGCGCCTTGCGGCGTGACGGTGGGAGTGAAATCGAGCTTCACGCCGAACGGCTTGAACTGCACGGTGATGACGGGAGCAACCGCGCCGCCGGTGGGCGTGGTCGTGACCGTGGGATAAGGGAACTGGCCGCCGGCGAGGAAGCTGGCATCTTTGCCTTCCAGGCAGATCAGGTTGGGCTCGGCCAGAATCTGGAGCAGATCGCGCTCCTGTAACGCCTTGATGGTGGCGCCGATGTTGAGATCGGGCCGGAACGCGAACAGGTTGAGCAGGTCGGAGAAGTTCACGGCGGGATTGGAGACCTGGCCGCCGGCGGTCTGAAGCTGGCTGAAGCGGGGCGATGCAAACTGCTCGGTGGACGTTGCGCCCATCATTTTCGGATTCAGACTGAACAGGTTGAATCCGACCTGGCTCAGCGCGGTGCGGTTGACGTCGGCAATCTTGACCTGAAGGAGGATCTGGCGCGGTTCGGGAGCAGGCGGAACCTGCAGGAGGTTAATGACGTTTTTGGCGCGGGTCTGCGCCATGGATGCCAAGCGCTTGGAATCCGCGGCGGTCTTGACGGCGCCGGACAGCACAATCGTTTCGCCGGTGCCGGTCACCGAGACGTTACTGTCGGCGGCGCTGGCTTGAATCTGTTTGCAAAACGCCTCGAATTCAGAATTGTCACGGAGCACCGTGACGTCGTAGCGGGCCGGATCCGCGCCGGTCTCCCAGACCAACACCGTAGTATTGCCGGGTGTTTTGGCGTCGACCATCACTTCATGCGTGGAAACCACCACGGCATCGGCGATTTTCGGCTCTGAAACAACGACTTTCGTGATATCGCGCTGAAATTGGAGCAACTCGCCGCGGCCTTCGACGAGGCTGACGCTCCGATGGGCGGGCGCGGTAGCTGTGGCCTGCGCGGGGGATACGGCAGCGGCGGCGGGCCTGGTCGAAACCGGGGCCTGGGCAAACGCCTGCAGGCAGAACACGGCCAGGGCCGCGGCGAGGCGTCTCAACGGGATCCTCATTTAAAGGCTTCCTGGACGTGCTTGTCGCCGTGATAGACATCCACCACTGCCGCAGGTTTCTCTTCCTTCTTGGGACCGGCTTTGCGCGCCAGATCTTCCCACACCTTGGGATCGGGCGGCCTGGTGTTGCCGCGGCGGGCCCGGGCGATCCGGTCCTGCAAGGTGGGATCGAGCGAATCGGCGGTGAGCGGGCCGGTGTTTGGCGCCTGCGAGCCATCCAGCGGATTGCGCAGCGAGAGGCCGATGCGGCCCTGGTTCTTAGCCAGTTCCAGCTTCTGCGCGTCGGCGGGGGTAAGGAGGAGAGTAGCCACCTGGGAGCGGGGCGCGCGGGGGTCGGCCGTCTGGCCGGAGCCGAGGGCGTGGCCGGTGTAGAGCACCTTCACGTTCTGGAGAATGGTGGAGGTGGAAGCTTCGGCGATGTTGCCGGTGCGGGTAAACAGAACATCCACCCGGGAGTTCGGCTGGATGAGGCCGGCCACGCCGTTGGTGTCGGTGATGGCGACGGAAACCGCGCGATATCCGGGCTCGATGGTGGCACTCACGCCCTCGGCTCCGGTGGTCGAGGAGAGCTTGGAAACCAGCACCGGTTCATTCCTGTTGATGGGGAAGAGCAGCGCGTGGTTGAGTGCATCTTTGGATTCCAGAATGGCGCCCTTGGGGACGTCGCTTTCGGGGAAGCCGAGCAACTTGATATCGCCGGCGCGAAGCAGGCCGCCCAGCGGCATATCACGCGCGGCCACGACGACGCGCACCTGCTTTTCCGTTTTGGGAGCCACTGTATTGGCATACAGGAACCAGCTCAGGAGGGTCGCCGCAGCCAGGGCGACACCGAAGATCATAAGGGCTCTCTGGCGATCCATTAAGACTCCGCTCCACGCCTGGAGCGTACCCCGCAGGGCACACGTACAGGTTTCGGGGAATATTGCCGATTGAAATGTTGTAACACACGGCGCATAGGTTAAGTTCCGGATGCCACTAACAAAACCGCAGTTTGGTCGCTATAGACGGCCCGCCAGCCTGCCTGTTCGAGGGCGGCGCGGAGAGGTGCATCGGGGGGCAGCAGCGCATGCGAAAAGCCGAAGGAGTTCCAGTCTTGCTGCCAGCCGGCACGCACTTGCACCAACCGGCCGTACCGGATGAGAAAGTCGGCGCCATAGAAGTCGCTGCGGCCATCGAAGAAGACTTTAAGGGCTCCGGCGGAGCGATAGATCAGGTAACCGCCGAACTTATCGGTGGCGAACAGCCGGGCGCTGGCGGGAATATGCGAGTAAGCCGCCACTGGGAACTCGCCGGCGGGAAAGCCGGTAGCGGCGCGGATGCCGGGCGCCTGGAGCAGCGCGAAGCAGGCGGCCACGGCCAGCGGCGCCAGCATTAGGCCGCTCGCGCGGGCGTCGAGCGAATGCAGGCGCGCGGAATAGGCAAGAAAGCTATCCAGCGCGCGGCGGAAGCGCGGTTTCAAACCGCTGGCGCGGGCCAGGGAAGAGGTGATGGCTCCGTTGGCCAACGGCAGAAGGAGCAGGGCGGCTATCGGCAGCACGCGCGCGGAACGAAGGGCCATGGTGGAGAACAGCGCGGCCAGGAGAAAATGCTCGGGACGGCGGCGGCTCAGTGCGAGCACGCCGCCGGCGGCGCCGATGAGTAGAGCGGCGGCGATCTGGCCGGCGCCCGCGGAGTGAAAATCGAAGCTCTGGTACTCGCCGATGCGCGCCAGCAGACGGGAATCGGTGAGGTAATGAAAGACGTGGGTGTAGAGGTGCCAGCCGTAGGGGTTGGCGAGGGGCGCGAGAGTAGAGACGAGTGCGGCGGAGAGGAAGTAAGTTGTGGGGCAGCTTGGCAAGCTGCGGCCGATTGGCAGGCGGCCCTCCGGCGGCGGTAAACTACCGCCGCGCAGGATGTCGTCCTGCCCCACATCCCAGAAGAGACTCCGCAGACCTGCGCCGGCGGCGTAGATAAGGAAGATCACAGGCGCCAGGAAAAAGCTGGCGTGCATGTTGGCCCATAGAGCCGTGAGGAGCGCGATCACCATCAGGCCGGCGCCGACGCGCTCGGCAAAAATGACGGTGGCCAGCAGAAACAGCCAGCCGAAGATATGCGGGCGCGCCATCCAGTGCAGCGAACAAGTGGTGAGCAGCAAAGGGGCCATGGCGGCGGCGAGGAAGAAATTGCCTCCCACCATCCAGTGCAGCCGGAACCAAAGCCAAACGCCGGCCGCAATGGCAACGGCATAAAGCAGCGCCACGCCTCCCAGGCCGGCGGCACGATGCGCTGCGCCAGCGGCGACATCGGAGAGCCATTCCCAGTCGAACCAGGGCTGACCGGCTCGGCTGAACGAGTAGGGATCGGTATGCGGAATTGTCCCCGTTGCCAGGATGGTTTCGCCGGTGCGAATGTGCCAGCCAGCGTCGGAGTCCCGAAAGAGCTTGCCGTAACCCTCGAACAGAAACAGGCAGTAAAACAGAGTCACACAGGCAGCCACCAGCGCCAGATCGGGAATCAGCGTCGCGAAGCGGCTCCGCGGCGCGGGAAGGATCTGTGGGCGAACCCGCTCCTGCTCCACGGCAACCATCAACCGGTAGCTTTCCAGTTACAGGCTAGGTTGCCGGGGTTCCGATGCTGGAGAGATCGCCCGTGATGCTCTGGTACAGGCTCACGATGCCCTGCGACAACTGTTGAACCGTACTGATCAGAGCCAGCCCGACGGCTGCCACGATGAGGGCGTATTCCACAAGGTCCTGGCCTTGTTCGTCCCGGATCAAGCGTAGTGCGATTTGCTTCATGATTCCTTCCTGGTGCGTGCTAGTGCGTGGCGGACTCCGCCGAATCTTTCTTCTGCGAATCTTCCAACGGCCCCACGAACAGCTTTTTGAAACCCGATTTCCACCGTTGCCAGCGGTCTGCCGCGCCCGCGGGTGCACCGGGAAGCGTGGCTGCGTTGCCATCCAATCGCGAGAGCAGTTCCAGGTTTTTAAGCGCTGCGGGGTGCTGCTTATTATAGCTCAGGGCCAGAGCTAATTCCTTGCGGGCTTCGGCATAGTTCCCTTTTTCCATGAGCACGGCCGCCAGGTTGCTGTGAGCGGTGGCGGCGTCGGCGCCGGTCTCGAAACTGGCGACCGCTTCGCTGGCCTGATTCTGGCCGGCCAGTGCCAGTCCCAGGTTGTTGCGGGCAAATTGGGATGCCGGATTCAGCCGAAGGGCCTCGCGGAATTCCGCGGCGGCTTCGGCCGGCTTGCGCTGCCGCAGCAGGTTGTAGCCGAGGTTGTTGTGCAGGTAATCCACGGCAGGAGCGAGTGCGATCGCCTGCCGATGAGCCAACTCACCGGTTGGCAGCTCGCCAATCTCGTCCCAGAGGACTCCCAGCCAGGAATAGTACTCGGGGCCGTTTTGCGGGTGCTGTTTCAAAAACGCCTGCAGGCCGGCGACGGCTTCGCTGTCCTGTTTGAGCTCATGCAAAAGACGGACCAGCGCCAGCTCCACTTCAGCCGACTCGGGGAAGCGGGCCGCGGCCAGGCGGCAGATTTCGAGCGCCACGTCGGGATAGCCGCGTTCCTGATATGCCTTGGCGAGATCGAGGCGAGCGCCGACGCTATCCGGCTCGGCGGCCACGCGCTCCCGCAATGTGCGCAAGAGGTAGTCGCCATCGCCGGCATCCCGCGCATTGCGAATCTGGCGATCGAAGGCGCTCACCGGCGCCGGCTGAGCGGCCGGAGTTGCCGGAATGGGGACTCCGGAACGGGTTACGACGGTGTGGGTGCAGGCGCACCCGAACAAGCTTACCGCCGTTATTAGTAATCGGAACTTCATGACGTCCGCGTCAGTTACTCTAGTTTGTCGATAGCCAGCTCGTCACCCACCCGCGTGCCCGTTTCCACCGCCGTTCCGGCCGGCAGCTCCAACACGGAATGCGCCGCAAAACAAGCCGACAGTCTCCACGGCGGGACCGCGTTGCGTACTTTGCGAACTTTCCGTCGCTTGTCCAGATAGACCAGGTCGATCGGAAACTTCATGAAGAACGTATGCACCGACTCGCAGGGAACGATCCACAAGCCGGTCCCATCGTCCAGCCGTTCATGTTTGAGCAGACCGGTGCGACGTTTGGAACTGGTATCGGCTACGTCGACGGCCTGGCCCAACACACTACCACGGCTCTGGTTGCGCACCTGTACTTTCAATCGTGAAGAATATAACACGGAGGCGGGCGGGGATGTTGCGGATCGATGCTTCGTCTCAGGCGTTCACAACCGAGAACGTGGACGCTCGAGTGTTTAACACTAATGTATGCAACTAGATGCAACTTGCGATCGGCTGAAAACCGGAAATTTCGCGGAAATCCCGTGTCTAAACTGAGGGCGAAAGGGAGTTCTGCCGCATGTTGCTTCGTATTCGCTGCTCGCTGGTTGCCGCCGTATGGCTGGTTTGGCCCGGCCCATCGGGCGCCCCGGCCGCGCCGCCGCTCACCACCGTTCAAGATGTGCTTTACAAAGCCGATGGCACTCGTTTCAATGGAATGCTCACCATCAGTTGGAACAGTTTCCAGGCGCCCGACAATTCCGCGATAGTCACCCAGAGCACGACGGTTAAGGTGCAGGACGGCCTGTTGCGGGTACAGCTTGTGCCCACGACGACCAGTACGCCTCCATCGACATACAGCGTGACCTACAACAGCGATGGGAGGGTGCAGTTCCAGGAGAACTGGAGTGTGCCTCCGAGCGCCACGCCGCTGCATGTGAGGGACGTGCGCACTTCCGCGGGCGCGAGTACGGGTTCGACTTCTGGATCGTCCACGGCCGGGGCGGATACCAGCGGCAGCACGGTGCAGGAATCGAACGTTGTGGGGCTGATCGCCGACCTGGGCGCACGGCCGGTGAAAAGCCCAAGCTTCGCGCCCGGGCGAACCGCCGTGGTGGATTCGAGCGGGTTGATCTCGAGCGCGGCCGGGACCGCCACCGACTGCGTCCATGTGGATGGATCTTCGGGACCGTGCGGAAGCACGAATACGCCGGCATTCGTGGACGGGGAATCGCCCTCGGGGATTGTGGACGGGTCGAATACGGTGTTCGGACTGGCTACAGTTCCCGACCCCGGCAGCCTGGCGGTTTACCGCAACGGCATGCTGCAAAAAACCGCCCAGGATTATACGCTGGCCGGAAGCACCGTGACGTTTGTGGCCGGGGCCACACCGCAGCCCGGTGACACGCTGCTGGCCAGTTACCGCTTGAGCAGCGCGACTGGCGATCCCAGCATTGCGCCTGCGTATTCGGCGCCGCAGGTTTTGTGCAGCGGCACGGGATTCAACGCCACCGCGGCTTCCCTTGTCTTGACGGGAACGTGCAGCATCCCGGCCGGCCTGCTAGCCGCCGGCGACCGCGTCGAGATCCGGTTCGATTACGCGCACCAGGGTTCGGGCGCGGTTTCGATCGAAGTGGATTGGGGCGCTACCATGCTGGTGCATCGCGACGCGCCGGCCGGAGAGACTCTGATTACGGGGCACGGTTCGGCGGCGATCGAGGCGAGTGGCGCGCAATTGAGCGCGGAAAGCTGGGGCGGGTTGCTGCCGTTTGCCGCCGCCGTGGCGGGGGCCACCGACAACTACACCGCCGGCATCGCGGTGAACTTCATGGGCAGCGTGGCGCAGAGCGGGGACATCATGACGCTGAACAACTTTACCGTGGTGCGGATTCCTTGAGCGCGGCGCACCGCATGCGATAATTGCCCTTCTATGTCATGGTTCACGGTCCGGGTACCGGCTTCGAGCGCCAACCTCGGACCGGGATTTGACGCCCTGGGGATGGCGCTCGGTGTGTACCTGACCTGCCGCTTCCGCCGCAGCGCGGAGTTGCGGATTCGCGCCCAGGGGCGCGATGCCGAGGTCATCCCCAGCAATGCGGACAATATGATCTGGCAAACGGCCGCGACGGTGGCGGCCAATCACGGCTGCCAGATGCCTCCCATCGAGCTCGAAATCCAGAACGAAATTCCGATCGGCAAGGGACTGGGGTCAAGCGCGGCGGCTCTGACGGCCGGCGTGGTGATTGCCGACGTGATGCTCGACCTCGGCTGGAAGCCGCTGCGGATGCTGGATGAAGCGGCCCGGCTGGAAGGACACCCCGACAACGTAGCGGCCTGTACGCTCGGTTCGATTGTGGCCAGCGCCATCGATTCGGGCGGGGTGGCGCGCGCCGTCAGGCTGGAACTGCCGCAGCGCTTCGGGGTGGCGATCGTGGTGCCCGACTTCGATTTGCCGACCTGGAAAGCGCGCGCCGTGCTGCCGGCGGGTTACAGCCGCGAAGACGCCGTGTTCAACGTGCAGCGGGCATCGCTGCTGATTGCCGCGCTGGCGGCGGGTGCCACCTGGGCTTTTCCGGCGGCGCTGGAAGATCGCTTCCATCAGCCTTACCGGATTCCGCTGGTCCCGGGCCTGGATGAAATTCTCAAGCTGCGCGCCCCCGGCCTGCTTGGCTGCGTGCTGAGCGGGGCGGGGCCCTCCATCCTGGTCTTCTACGAGCGCGGCTACGAATGCGTGTGCGACCTGGTTCGGCAGATTTTCGCGCTGCACGGGCACCAGGCGGATACGCTGCACGCGGGAATCACGGACCGCGGGTTCGAAGTGGCGGAGGAGTAGATTTACTCGACCTTCAACGTCTTTTTCAACCGGGCGATCATCTCCGGTTTCCAGTGCTGCATGGAGGAATCGCGCCAGCCGCTCATTCCGTGGCCGCCATCCTGGATTGTAATCAGCTCGCACGCCGCTCCCACCTTGTGCATGGCTGCGCACATGGCGGGCGACTGATCGTAGACCACCTGATCATCCTTGGTTCCATGAATGCACAGGAAAGGCGGCATGCCTTTGTGCACGGCGAAGAGCGGTGAAATGGCGCGTAGCTTGCTGAGGCCGGCTTCATCGAGCTGCTCGGCTCCGAAGAACCGGCTGCTGCCGCCGTTGGCCAGATGGCGATTGATCGACGCCATATTGAACCGTTCGGGATGGTCGCGGCGCAGCAGCGCCAGGCTGGCGTAATCCACCGGTCCATAAAAATCGACCACAGCCTGCACCTTGGTATCGGCTTGTTCGTGCGTGCCCGCGTAATTCACCAGAAAACCGCCGGCGGATTCGCCGATGATGCAGATCTTGCTGGCGTCCACGTGGTAAGCGGTGGCGTTGGCTTTCACCCAGCGGATGGCGGTTTCAAGGTCGGCGATGGCCTGCGGGAAGCGGAACTCGGGCGCCATGCGGTAATCGATACTGAACCAGGCAAATCCGGCGTCCGCCAGCGGCTCGAATAGCGGCCGCACGTTGGTGCTCTTGCTGCCTCCATCGAAGCCGCCGCCATGCACGAGGATGGCAGCGGGAAACGGACCGGCTCCGTCGGGGACGTGCAAGTCCAGGAGGATCGGCTTGCCGTCAGGCCGGCCGTATTCGACGTCGTTACGATCCAGCGGGGCGGCGGACAGAATGCCGGCGTACGCGAAGGCGACGGCGAAAGCGTAATTCCGCATGCAGAGGATTGTATCAGTGGCACCCATGGTACTGAAATTCCCGAGATTCCTTACCTGCGAATACCCATTGGTATATGCTTGCCTCCAACGAATAAATTCGTACGGAGGGGAGAATGCTGCGTCAAGGGCGCCATTTACGTCGTAGCGGGTGCGTGCTGTTTCCTGCCAGCACCTGCCCAAGCTCAAACGAGAGTCGATTTCGGCAAAGATGTGCTGCCGATTCTGCGGCAGAACTGCTTCGGCTGCCACGGGCCCGCGCAACAAATGAGCGGGCTCCGGCTGGACCGCAAGAGCTCCGTGTTCAAGGGCGGGATGCGCCGCGTGGTGCCGGGCAGCAGCGAGAACAGCTTTCTGATTCACCGGGTGAGCGGCAACGCTTATGGGTTGCAGATGCCGCCCACTGGTCCGCTGCGCGCGGAACAGATTGCAGTGCTGAAGGCGTGGATCGATCAAGGTGCCGCGTGGCCTGACGCCCTTTCCAACGAGGCAAACCTGCCTCCGCTCAACCCCAAGGCCGTTGCCATGGTGGAAGCGCTGCGCTCCGGCGACCGCCCGTCTTTTCTGAAATCTGTAGCGGAAGACGCCAGGCTGCTCAATGCGCGCGGGCCGGAAGGGTCGACGCCGTTCATGTATGCGGTGCTCTATGGCGACGCGGCTCTGCTGGAACAACTGCTGAAGCGAGGCGCCGACTCGAACGCACGCAACGACGCCAACGCCACGCCGCTGATGTGGGCGGCCACCAGTCTCGAGAAGACGCGTGCCCTGGTGGCGCATGGCGCCGACGTGAACGCCCGTTCGGACGAACCGCGAACTCCCTTGATGATCGCCGCGGGTCACCCGGGCGGAACGGCCCTTGTCAAATTCTTGCTGGAACACGGCGCCAATCCGAACCCCACCAGCAATCCGATGGCTGAATCCTCTCCATTGATTGAAGCGGCACTGGCAGCCGATCCCGAAAGCATGCAGATGCTGGTGGACCAAGGGGCCGACGTCAAGCAATCGGGAGCCATGGCGCTGACCATGGCGGTGACAAGGCACTGCAAAAGTGCGTGGATCTGCTGGTAAGCAAAAACCTCGACAAGGACGCGTACACCTTTACGCTGCTCAATGTTGCGTATTATGCCGGTGTCAAAGACGTCGCATTTCTCCTGGACCATGGCGCGGACGTCAACGAAGTGGATCCGCTCGGCCATACCGCGCTGCATTACGCGGCGGTTTCGGACCTGCTCCTCACGGATGTTGTCAAGCTGCTCATCGACCGCGGCGCCCACTGAATGTGACGAGCCCGCAAAAGCAATCGCGAGATGCCGGCCTGTCCGCGCTGGAGATCGCCCGGATGAGCGGCGAAACTCCGGTAGTCAAGCTGTTGCTGAAAGCCGGAGGCACCGTGGGCGTTCAGGATGTGGCCGGAGAGAAGCCCCAACCCGCGGCGACTCTCGCGTCGGCGATCCAGCGGAGCGTTCCCTCATTGCAGGGGGCGGACGCCGGGTTTACGGCGAAATCGGGCTGCATTTCCTGCCACAATAACAGCCTGGCGGCTATGGCGGTGGGGCTGGCGCGCAAGAACGGATACCGTGTGGACGAGCGGATTGCGGCGCAGCAGGTCAAAGTCAATGCCGCATACATCGAGCATCAGCGCGACGCTCTGCACCAGAGTTTCTTCCCCGGCCAGGCCGGCTCGGAAGCCTTTGGCGATGTGTTCGGGCCGTCCGTGCTCGCGTATGTCATGGTGGGGCTCGCTGCGGAACATTACCAGCCGGATCTGGATACCGACGCGGCCGCCATGTATTTGAAATCGCGCCAGCAGCTCAATGGCGAATGGGCCTATCCCGAGGCCGACACGCGCCAGCCGGTGTGCCTGGACTACATCGGGCAGACCGCCCTTTCTATGCGAGCGCTGCAACTTTATGCGCCGAAGACCGGCCGGGCGGAGTACGACAAGGCGGTGCAACTGGCAGCGTCGTGGCTGGCGAAGGCCACGCCGAAAACCGATGAAGACCGGATATGGCGGCTGCTGGGCCTGGCGTGGGCCGGACGGGATAAAGATGCCACCGGCAAAGCCATGCGTGAACTGGCCGGGGCGCAGCGGCCCGACGGCGGCTGGGCGCAGATGGCGTCACTGGGAAGCGACGCTTACGCAACCGGCAGGGTGCTGGTGGCCTTGCAGGCGGCGGGCATGCCGGTCTCCGACCCAGTCTACCGGCGCGGCGTACAGTTCCTGCTGAACAGCCGGATGGAGGACGGCTCGTGGCACGTGAGAACGCGCGCGCTGGCATTTCAACCGTATTTCGAAACCGGATTTCCGCACGGCGTGGATCAATCCATTTCCGCGGCGGGGACCAGTTGGGCGACCATGGCGCTGACTTTGGCCTCGGCGAAATCCGGAGGGAAGACGGGGACAGCGGCGCCTCCGGAATGAAGCTTCAGGAAATCACGCCTTTGCGCACGGCGTAAAGGATCAACTCGGGCACGGTGTGGAGGTTCAGTTTCTCCATCAGGTTGCCGCGGTGCGATTCCACGGTGTAGAGGCTGAGGTTCAGCATGTGGGCGATTTCCTTGTTGCTCCTGCCTTCGGCGATGAGCTGCAGCACTTCGCGTTCGCGGGTTGTCAGCAGCTCGTAGCTGTCTTCGATTTCGCGGTCCTGCAGCTGGCGAATGTAATCCTCCACCAGCATGCGGCTCACCGCCGGACTGAAGAAAGCCTTGCCGTTGTGCACCGCGCGAATGGCGGCGATGAGATCGGATTCCGCGGATTCCTTCAGCAGGTAGGCGCGCGCGCCGGCTTTGAGGGCGCGCAGGACGTAGGCCTCGTCGGAGTGCATGCTCAGGATCACAACCGAGACCTCGGGCAGGGCCGCAGTCACCTGGCGCGCGGCTTCGATGCCGTTGAGGTTGGGCATGCCGATATCCATGACGACTACCTCGGGCTTGTGCTGCTGCGCCAGGGCGACGGCCTCGCGGCCATCCGAGGCTTCGCCCACCACGCGGAAATCGGGCTGCCGCTCCAGCACCAGGCGCAGGCCGGTGCGCATGACGGCGTGGTCATCGGCCAGAAGGATGCGAATATCGCTCATGATTTCAAACCGGCAGGCTGATTGCCCTCGACAGGCGCGGTGCCGGCCGCGTTTACGAGCGGCAAGCTGATGGAAATCTCCGTGCCGCTGCCGGGCGCGGATTGGATATGAAAGTCTCCTCCCAGATTGCGCACCCGCTCCTCCATGCCGAGAATGCCCATTCCTTTGTCGCGGGCGTGGAAGCCGGTGCCGTCATCGGCGATCGTCACCCGCACCTGCCGCTGGTCGCGGCGGACGCTGACGCGCACGTGCGCGGCTTTGGAATGGCGCGCCGAATTGTGCAAGGCTTCCTGCACCACGCGGTAGATGCAGGTGCGATACTCGTCGGGCATTTCGTCGGAAGCCTCTTCGGCGTCCACCCGCACTTTCATGCCGGTGCGGCGGGCGGTTTCGCGCGCCTGCCATTCCAGCGCCGGCGCCAGGCCAAGGTCGTCCAGCATGGAAGGCCGCAGCAGCAGCGACATATTGCGCACCACTCCGACATTGGCTTCGGCGAGGCGGCGGACGCGCTGCAACTGGCTCTGCGCCTCGCCGCTGCCGGGCGGAATCATGGAAGCCAGGCTGCCCAGTTCCACCAGCAGCGCCGACATCGCCTGGCCCACTTCGTCGTGCAGTTCGCGCGAGAGCTTGCGGCGCTCGTCCTCTTGTGCGGCCACCAGGCGGGCGCTCAGGCGGTGCAACTCTTCGCGTGTGCGCGCCACTTCGCGGTAGCGTTCGTCGGATTCATGCTCCAGTTTCTGTACGCGCGTCACGGTCAGGACAGCCAGGCCGGCGCCAAACAGCAGGGCCAGCAGGGCGGTGCCGAGCACCTCGCGGCGGAAGCGGGCGAAGAGCCGCGCCTGGGTGTTCTGGCCCTCCTCAAGCTGGCGCGTATCGATCTGCCGGATGCGGTCGGCGGCCTGCAGCATCTGCTGCCGCCGCGGGAAAATCTGCTCGCGGAGGAAAGTATCGCCAAGGCGGCGACGGCTATCGGCGTCCCAGACGAGCGCGGGCTGGGTGACGGCGAAATATTGATCGAGGTCGCGCTGCAGCTCATCGACGGCGGCCAGTTCTTCGGGCGCGAGACCGGTGCGATAGTGGCGGACGGCGGCGAACATTTCCTCCTGGGCACGCAGGATATCGGCGCGCCGGCGCTCGGCAAGCTGCGGGTCGGCGTGCAGCAGATAGTCGCGCAGGTCGATGCCGGAGCGGAACAGGTCGATGCGAAGGCGGTCGAGCAGATCGTCGCGTTCCAGAAATTTGCCGCGGATCTGGGCGTTGGCGGTTTCGATGCGGGCCATGGCGCCGGTGGCGTTGGCGGCGAGAAGAATCATGAGGGCCAACAGGCTGCCGAACCCGACCCAGAGCACGGCGCGGCTAGACATCAGGAGACGGGTGAGCACGCGGGCGACGGGCTCCGGGCTGGGCATGTCGCTTACATTATGGCGCGGCGAGGGGGATCGCTGGGCTCACCCTTCATTTTTCCAGCAGCGCGTCGGCCATCAGCAGGTAGGCGAGCAGGAACGGGATGGCGGCGAGGCCGGGGGCCAGCAGCCAGGGGTGGGAAACCATGACGTGGTATTCGCGCGCGTCGGCCAGCATGTTGCCCCAACTGGGAACGGGCTGGCCGATGCCTAGCCCGAGGAACGAGAGACCGACTTCCGCCAGGATGAATTGTGGGATCAGCACGGTGGCTTGGGTAAGCAGGACCGGCAGGGTGAACGGCAGCAGGTGGCGGCGAATGAGGTAGAGGTCGGAGGCGCCGAAGCCGCGCGCAGCCAGCAGAAAAGGCTGTTCGCGCGCGCTCAGAGCCACGCCGCGAATCAGGCGCGCGGGCCGCACCCACCCCACGGCGCCGATCATTCCGACCAGCAGAAGGAGGGCTTCCGCTGGATCGATGTGCAGCGGCAGGAAGGCACGGGCGGCCAGCAGCAGATAGAACCAGGGCACGGCCATGAACAGTTCACCCAGGCGCATGATGAGATGGTCGGGCCAACTTCCGAAATATCCGGCGAGGACGCCGAAGGTGAGGCCGAGACCGAGCGCGATGGCGGCCGCGGCGATCCCGGTGAGGAGGGAAACCCGGCCGCCATAGAGGACGCGCGAGAAGATGTCGCGGCCGAGCGCGTCGGAGCCCCAGAGGAAAACCACGCCCGGCGAGTCGACGCCGAATAGGCGGCCGCCGGTGAAGAAGTGGACGGGATAGAAGTGAGTGGTGTCGGCCGGCGGAGCTTCGACCATGAGCCGGAAGCCGGAGAGGTGAAAGCGGGCCGGCGGCGCCAGCGGAAAATCGCGATGCTGTTCGGCGTAAGGATACGGCGCCAGCCATCCCGCGAGAAGAATGGCGGTATGGAGGAGCAGCAGCAACCACAGTGCGGCGCGAACTTTACCGAGGCGGGTCATGGGCGCGGCGCGCGGATGCGCGGGTCGAGGCGGTACAGGAGCAGGTCGGCGGCGAGATTGCCGAGGACCAGGAACAGGGTCGAGAGCATCACCACGGCGAGCACGATGGCGAAATCGCGCGCCACGATGGCGTCCAGAAAAAGCGGCCCGAGGCCCGGCCAACCCATCACCACTTCCACCAGCAGCGAAGCGCTGAGCAGCGTCCCCAGGGAGAACCCGAAGAGCGAGATCAAGGGGTTCAGTGCGGCGGGCAGCAGGTGGCGAAACAGCAGGCGGCGGCGCGGGATGCCGAGCGCGCGCGCGTGCTGGGCGAAAGGCGCGTCCACTACTTCCGCTACCGCGGCACGCACATGCCGCACCAGCACGGGAAGGGTGCCAAGCACCAGCACTGCTACCGGCAGGACCAGGTGCCAGGCGAGATCGCGCAGCTTTCCGGCCGCGGAGAGGAACTCGTAGTCGCGGCCATGCATGCCGCCGATGGGAAAATCGCCATTGCCGGCGGCCAGCGCGAGCAGCGCGAGAGCTATCAACAGGTCCGGAACGACCAGCAGAGCCGCCAGCAGGGTTCGCGAAACGGCATCCGCCCATTGGCCGCGACGGCAGGCGCTCCAAACTCCCCACGGGACCGCGAGCAGCCAGGCGAGCAGGGTTGCGGTTGCGGTGAGCAGCAGGGTGGCGCGAATGCGCTCCGCCACCAGCGGGCCGACAGGGGTGTTGTAGGCGAGAGAGTAGCCCCAGTCGCCGCGCACTGCCGAAGCAGCCCAAAATGCGTAGCGCAGCGGCAGGGGCCGGTCCAGTCCCGCGTGGGCGCGCATGCCGGCGACGGCATGGCCGGAAAGAAAGTGCAGCTCGGTGTAGAAATCGCCGGGTGCGAGATCGGCGAACAGGAAGCAGACGAGGGAAACGCCGGCCAGTAAGAACAGGCTGTGCGCCAGCCGGCGGGCGAGGTAGCTCATGAGCCCCCACCATCCGGTGCGCCATGGAGCGACAGTCGGGCGGCGGCCTCCCGCAGGGCGATGGTGCGCGGGTGGCGGGGATGCGCCATCACCTCGGCGGTGGCGCCGCTCTCGACGATGGCGCCGTCTTCCATCACGGCGAGGTCGTCGGCGAATCGGGCCACCAGGCGAAGGTCGTGAGCGATCAGAATATAAGCCGTACCGAGCCGCTGGCGGGCGACGGTGAGGAGATCGACCATCTGCGCGCGCAAAGAAAGGTCGAGGCCGGCGAAAGATTCGTCCAGGATGAGAAGCTTCGGCTCGAGCGCCAGCGCGCGCGCCAAGGCCAGTCGCTGGCGTTCGCCTCCGCTGAAGGAAAGCACCGGCCGCGAAGCCGCCGCGGGCGGCAAGCCGATCTGCTCCATCGCTTCGGCGGCGCGCCGGCAGACCAGGGGCGCGGCCTGCCGCTGAATGAGCAGGGGCTCGGCGATGATTTCTTGGGCGGTGAAGCGCGGGTTGAGGGCGGCGGCGGGTTGCTGGAACACAATCTGGATGGCGGGGCGGAGGCGCGCTCGCTCGCGGCCGGAAACATGGGCGAGGTTCCGCCCCTCGAACAGGATTTCGCCGGAGTCCGGCTCCTCAAACATTGCCAGGCAGCGCGCCAGAGTAGATTTGCCGGAACCCGATGGTCCCACCAGTCCCAGAGTTCCACCCCGGCTCAGAGAGAGGCTGATGTTGGCGATGGCGGGTCGCGGGGAGTGGCGGAAACGTTTGGAGAGAGCCCGCACCTCCAGCAGCGGCTCAGATGGCATAGCGCAGCAAACCCGCGGTGTAGGGATCGGCCGGCGCATGAAAGAGCCGGGGCAACGGGCCGCGTTCCACTACGCGGCCGGCCTGCATGACAAGCACGGAATCGGCCAGATGAGCCAGAACTCCCGGGTCGTGGCCGATCACCAGGAAGGATGTGCCGAGGGTATCTCGCAAGTGGCGGAGCAGGGAAGAGAGCTCCACCACCAGAATCGGGTCGAGAGCGGTAAAGGGCTCGTCGGCGATGATCAGTGAAGGGCGGCCGGCCAGCGCCATGGCGATGAGCACTCGCTGCCTTTCGCCGCCGCTTAGCTGATGCGGATAGGCGGCGCGGAGACGCGGCGCCGCACCCAGCCCTGCGAGTTGAAACAGCCGCTCGACTTCGGCGCGCAGTTCGCGGCGCGCGGCGGTCCGATGCGCGCGCACCACTTCCGCCACCTGCTCGCCGGCGCGCAGAACCGGATTCAAGGCCAGCAGCGGGTCCTGCGGGATGAGCGCGATGCCGCCGCCGCGAATGGGCTGGAGTGCGGCTTCCGCGAGCCCCATGAGATCGGTTCCACGGAAATGAATGGAGCCGTGAAGGGAGAATCGGGCGCGCGGCAGAAGCTGCAAGAGAGCATGCGCGAGCGTGGTTTTGCCGCAGCCGGATTCGCCGAACAGGCCCACGATTTCGCCGGCCGCGATGTCGAAGGTAACACTGGAAAGCAGCCGCTTCTGGCCGGCAACAAGATCGACCGCCAGGTCGCGCACCTCAAGCATCGTCTCTATTCTACGATTGAACCGAGGGCCTCAATGGCTGCCGCGCGGTTCCGTTTTTATGCCGAGCTGAACGATTTTTTAGCGGCCGAAGACCGTGGGCGTCCGATGGAGCGCCGGTTCGACAGCGCCGGATCGGTTAAGGATTTCATTGAAAGCTTTGGCGTGCCTCATACGGAAGTGGAGCTGGTGCTGGTGAACGGGGAGCCGGTGGATTTTACGTATCGCGTGCGCGATGGCGACGCTGTGAGCGTCTACCCGGTGTTCGAAGCGCTGGATGTCTCGCCGGTGGCGCGCGTACGCGCCGCGCCTTTGCGCGATCTGCGTTTCGTGCTGGACGTGCACCTGGGAAGGCTGGCGGCCTATCTGCGCATGGCTGGCTTCGACGCGGAATATCGCAACGATGCCGACGATCGGGAACTGGCCGAAACGGTGGCGCGCGAACGGCGCGTGATTTTGACGCGCGACCGTTACTTGCTGATGCGCACGAAAGTGGATCGCGGCTATTGGGTTCGTTCCACCGCGCCCAAGCAGCAGTTGGCGGAAGTGCTGAAGCGCTTCGACCTGGCCGGCTCGATGCGGCCGTTTACCCGCTGCATGCGCTGCAACGGCGAATTGCTGGCGGCGAGCCGGGAAGATGTGTGGGACCAGCTCCCGGAGCGGGTGCGGGAGCGGACCGAATTCCGCCGCTGCGTGCGGTGCGGGCAGGTCTACTGGGAGGGAACGCATCACGCGCGCATGCGCAAGATACTGGACTGGGCGTCCATGCCGGAGCCGCGACCGTAAGGAAGCGGTGCGATAGCCTGAGGATGTGAGACTCGCTCGCGCCGTTCGATCCCTGGCCGGCAGCCCGGGGTTTGCCGCCATCGCCGTTCTGACCCTGGCGCTGGGCATCGGGGCCACCACCGCCATCTTTACGGCGGTGGATAGACTGCTGCTGCGGCCGCTCCCGTTTGCCGATCCCTCGCGGCTGGTGGAAATCGGGGCGCCGGCGCGCGGCGAACGGGGTGGCGCGGGATGGCTCTCGTATTCGCATTTCAGTTTCCAGCGCGAGCGCAACCGCTCGTTTTCCGAAATGGCCGCCTGCACCTTCGAGATTTTCAACCTGACAGGACATGGCGATCCGGAGCAGGTTCGGGGGGCGCGCGTTTCCTGGGACTTCTTCCATGTGCTCGGAGTGGAGCCGCGGCTCGGCCGCACGTTCCTGGAGGAAGAAGACCAGCGCGGCGCGCCCGCGGTAGCGCTGATCAGCTACGAGCTGTGGCAGCGGCTCTATTCCGGAAGCAGGAACGCCATTGGCCAGACGCTGTCGCTCGATTCGCAAGACTATGCCATCATCGGCGTACTGCCTCCCAACCTGGCGTTTCCCATGATCGGCGCCCAGATCGATATTTGGGCGCCGCGCGTCTTCGACCTCAGCCTGGTGACACCGGCGCGCGTGGAAGCGGGCGGAACGTACTTCCACGTGGTCGGCCGGCTGCGACGCGGCGTCTCGCGCGAGCAGGCGCGCGCGGAAGCGCAGACGCTCTACGCGCAATACCGGCGGGATAATCCGGGCAAATACGACGCCACTATCGACGTGGCCATGAGGGTGAGCGATCTGCACGAGCAGTTTGTGGCTCATGCGCGTCCCACGCTGCTGGTGTTTGCGGCGGCGGTGCTGCTGGTGCTGCTGATCGCCTGTTCCAACGTCGCCAGCCTGCAACTGGCGCGCGCGGTGCGGCGGCGGAAAGAATTCGCGGTGCGAACCGCGCTGGGCGCTCCGCGATGGGCGATCGTGAGGGAACTGATGGCGGAGAACCTGCTGCTCGCGCTGGTGAGCGCCGTTTTCGGAATTGTGCTTGCGGCGGCCGGCGTATACTACCTGGCATCGCTGGGAGAGAGCAGCTTCCCGCAAGCGCAGAACCTGCGGCCCGATGTGCGGGTGCTCGCGTTCGCGCTGGCGATTTCGGCGCTCGGCGGCTTGCTCATCGGGCTGATGCCGGCCATCCAATTGTCCAACCCGGACCTGAACACGGTGCTGCGCGACGAGGGCCGGGGAAGCTCCGGCAGCTACAAACGGAGCCGCGCGCGCAACGCGCTGGTGGTGGCGCAAGTGGCGCTCTCGACGGTTCTGCTGGTGGCCTCGGGTCTGCTGATTCGCAGCTTTGCGCGGCTATCGGCGGTCAACCCGGGATTCGAACCGCGCCGCGTCCTGACGCTGGAAATGACACTGCCGCCGTCGCGGTACGCCAGGCGCGCTCAACTGATCGGGTTTTACGACGCGGTTTTGCGCGCGGTGCGGCGGCTGCCAGGGATTCAATCCGCCGCGCTTTCCACCGCGGTGCCCGCCTTTCCCACACACCAGACGCCGGCGCTGTTCGAAGGCCAACCGGCAGTGCCGCTGGGCAAGCGGCCGATCGTGAACTTGCAGCAGTTGAGCCCCGATTACGCCAACACGCTGCACATTCCGCTGATAACGGGACGGGTATTCGGCGAGCACGACGACGCGGAGGCAGCGCCGGTGGTGATGGTGAACGAGACCGCCGCGCGCCGCTTCTGGGGGAGCGCGAATGCGGTGGGAAAGCACGTGTGGATCGGCAATCTGCCGAACCCATTCGAGGTGGTGGGTGTGCTGGGGGACGTGAAGAACGCCAGCCTGGCGTCGCCCTCGGCGGCCGAGGTGTTTCTGCCCCTGCCGCAACTTCCGTGGACGTTGCTTTACCTGAGCGTACGCACGGCGGGCGATCCGCGAAGCGCAATCGGGCCGGTACGGCACGCGATTGCGGCGGTGGACCGCGAACAGCCGCTCACGCGCATCATGACGGCCGAGGAGCTGCTGGCGTCGGCCAGCGCGGAGCCGCGATTCACCATGTTTCTGATCGGCGTTTTTTCGGCGGCGGCGTTCGTGATTGCGGCGGTCGGAATCTATGGCGTGATTGCATACTCGGTGGCGCAGCGCACGCAGGAACTCGGCATCCGCATCGCCATGGGAGCCAGCCGGCCGGAAGTGTTCCGGCTGGTGATCGCGAATGGTCTGCGGCTGACGGGCGCCGGTCTTCTCATCGGACTGGCCGGCTCCGTTGCCGCCAGCCGGCTGGTGGCGAAGCTGCTGTTTGAAACCAGCACGTCCGACCCGGTCACCTTCGCCGGCAGCGCGGCCCTGTTTGCCGCCGTCAGCGTGCTGGCGTCATACGTGCCGGCGCGGCGCGCGGCGAGTATCGATCCGGCGGAGGCACTGCGGGGGGATTGGTCTTGACAAAATCTCACATTAGACATAATCTCAAATATTCATGGACGCCGACGCGATTAAACGGTCGTTGAACGGCAGCGGGCTGCGGTGCACTCCTCAGCGCTTCGCCGTGATGGCATCCTTGATGGAACACAACAGGCATCCCACGGCTGCCGAAATCTTCGAAGCCGTGAATCGCGTGGATCCGCGCTCTTCAAGAGCCACGACTTATAACAATCTGCGGGACTTGGTGCAGGCGGGTTTGGTGCGTGAAGTGGCCGTGGAAGGCCGTGCCGCGCGATTCGATGCGAAAGGCGTGCGGCATCACCACTTCATCTGCGACCGCTGCGGTAATGTTGAGGACATTGAGTGGTACGACGTGCCCAGGCCTTCCTCGGGCTCCCTCGGTGAGCGGATTGTTCGCGAATGCGAACTCATTTTCCGCGGGCTCTGCACGAAGTGCGCTCCGCGGCGCACTTCCCGTTAAGTGTGGTAGGCGTATGGATTACCGGATGAATGGCGCGCGTCAGCGGCCGGCGGCGATTGCGCGAATGGGAACGCCATGATGGGTTCGTATTTCGACGCAGTCTTTTAGGGCTAATTCGAAGGAAGGCAAACATATGGATAAAACATTCACCACCGCAGCGGGGGCGACTGTCCCCAATAATCAAGAGCAAAACTTATCAACCGAAAGCAAGTGCCCGGTATCGGGCGGCGCTCGCAGACACACGGCTGGAGGCTCGCCAAATGCGGCCTGGTGGCCGGATCAGCTCAACCTGAAGATCCTGCATCAGCACTCCCCGCTGTCCGATCCTATGGACAAGGAGTTCAACTATGCGGAAGAGTTCAAGAGCCTCGATCTGGATGCCGTGATCAAGGACCTCCATGCCTTGATGACGGCATCGCAGGACTGGTGGCCCGCGGACTACGGCCACTATGGGCCGTTCTTCATCCGTATGGCGTGGCATAGCGCAGGCACGTACCGTATCGCCGACGGTCGCGGCGGCGCGGGTTCCGGAGCACAGCGATTTGCGCCCCTCAATAGCTGGCCGGACAACGTGAGCCTCGACAAGGCACGCCGGTTGCTCTGGCCCATCAAGCAGAAGTATGGCCGGAAAATCTCCTGGGCCGACCTCATTATTCTGACCGGTAACGTCGCATTGGAGTCGATGGGATTCAAGACCTTCGGTTTCGGCGGCGGGCGCGAGGACATCTGGGAGCCGGAAGAGGACATTTACTGGGGGCGCGAGGGCAAGTGGCTGGCCGACGAGCGCTACAGCGGCGATCGTCTGCTCGAGAATCCTCTCGGCGCTGTTCAGATGGGCCTGATTTACGTAAATCCGGAAGGGCCCAATCAAAACCCGGATCCAGTCGCTGCGGCACGGGATATCCGCGAGACCTTCGGCCGCATGGCGATGAATGACGAGGAGACGGTGGCACTCATCGCCGGTGGACACACTTTCGGCAAAGCCCATGGCGCTGCCGATCCGGGCAAGTATGTCGGTCCCGAACCCGAGGGCGCCGCCATCGAAGAGCAAGGCCTCGGCTGGAAGAACACCTTTGGCAATGGCAACGGCGTTCATACCATCAGCAGCGGGTTGGAGGGCGCATGGACTACCAACCCGGTGAAATGGGACAACAACTACTTCGACAACCTGTTCGGCTATGAATGGGAACTCACGAAGAGTCCCGCCGGTGCTCACCAATGGACGCCCAAGGATGCGTCCGCAGCGGGCACCGTGCCGGATGCCCACGATCCGTCGATGAAGCACGCTCCCATGATGTTCACCACGGACCTCGCACTGAAGGCGGACCCAAGCTACGCGAAGATTTCGAAGCATTTCCACGAGAACCCGCAGGAATTCGCAGACGCGTTCGCCAAGGCCTGGTTCAAACTGACGCACCGCGACATGGGGCCTGTTTCGCGGTACCTTGGCCCGCTCGTTCCTGCAGAGTCGCTGCTGTGGCAGGACCCCATTCCCGCGGTGGATCATGAACTCATTGGCGAGCAGGACATTGCTGCACTTAAGGCCAAGATTCTCGCATCCGGACTTTCCATCTCGCAACTGGTCACAACGGCCTGGGCGTCGGCCGCAACGTTCCGCGGCGGCGATAAGCGCGGCGGGGCGAACGGAGCGCGCATTCGCCTCGCGCCGCAAAAGGAATGGGAAGTCAACCAGCCGGCCGAACTGGCGAAGGTCATTCGGACGCTGGAGGCGATCCAGACGGATTTCAACGGCGCGCAGTCCGGCGGGAAGAAGGTCTCGCTGGCTGACCTGATCGTTCTGGGCGGCTGCGCAGCCATCGAGGAAGCTGCGAAAAGGGGTGGGCACGACGTGAAGATTCCCTTCTCGCCGGGGCGTACGGATGCTTCGCAGGAGCAGACGGATGTGCACTCATTCGCCGTACTGGAGCCCACCGCGGACGGGTTCCGCAACTACCTCCGCAGGGCAGACCACAGACCGGCAGAGGAGCTGCTCGTAGATCGGGCGCAGTTGCTGAGGCTGACTGCCCCCGAGATGACGGTTCTCATCGGCGGCATGCGCGCCCTGAATGCCAACTTCGGGCAGTCCAAACACGGCGTCTTCACGAACCGGCCCGGGATGCTGACGAATGATTTCTTCGTCAACCTTCTCGACATGAATACGAAGTGGCAGCCCTCCTCTACATCCGAAGGCGTGTATGAGGGGCGCGATCGCGCGACGGGCGAAATCAAGTGGACCGGCACTCGTGTCGACCTTGTCTTCGGTTCGAACTCCCAGCTCCGGGCAATCGCGGAAGTCTATGCATGTGACGACTCGAAGGAGGCGTTTGTGAAGGACTTCGTGGCTGCGTGGAACAAGGTGATGAACCTCGATCGCTACGACCTTGACTGAGCTCGGCGGAAAAGAGAGCGGGCCGGGGCCTTTACGTCACCGGCCCCGGATTGAACGGCGAGAGCGCATTCGCCAAGCCCCAATGCTCGGCCCACGGCTGCTTGCGGCCGCTGGCCACTTCCAGGATGAAGCGGAAGATTTCCCCGCCGACCTCTTCGATGCTCGCTGCTCCGGTGGCGATATGGCCGGCGTCGATGTCGATCAGGTCGGGCCATTTTTCGAACAGAGCGGGATGAGATTTTAACCACTGGAACCAGCGCCAGGCCTTTCGGCCGTCCGCAGATCGTAGAGCGATTCCAAATTCAGCGCTGGTGCCGAAGAACCGGGCGAGGCGCAATGCCGCATCCGCGGTGATGCCGCGCCTGCGTCTCCATCCTCCCAAACTGCCCAGCGGGGGGTTGACTCAGCGGCGGCGAATTTCCTCGAACACCGTCCGAACGGATTCTTGCCGGTGCCCCATCCACTGCGGGAGTCTGTATACATCCGGGCAGGCGGCCGGCACTCCGCATATGCGAATAAGAGTCGGCCCTTGGGCTCAGGGATGGATCGCCCAAGTTCCCGAGTCGTTTCCAACCATTCCGCGATGACTACCTCGACATTGGCCAGGGCTTCTTGGCGTGTAGCTCCATCCGCCGCGCAACCAGGCAACTCCGGCACCTCCGCGATAAACGCGTCGTCCTCGCTGCTCCAATACAGAATGATCTCGTACTTCCTCATTGCCCCTCCTCCGCCAGTTTATATTGAACCCCCCACACCACAAAACAGAACATGATAGCTTGGAGGGAAGGTATGGGACCGATCAAGTGTTTCGAACGCTGGGTGCTCGAACCCGCAAAGTTCCTGGCGGAAAAGTTTAACGAAGAGATCGACGAATTACGGGGCGGCGGTCCGCCAACTTCAATGCATCCCTCTCCTGCCGGCGATGACGCTCTGCTTCGCCAAAGATCCTCCAAGAACATTGAGAAGTAGCCCCCGCTTGTACCGTCCCACAAAGGACCCTTTGCGAGACGCGATTCGTCACGGCGTCGGATTGATAGCTGGGACGCTGCGGATCGTGGTCGGACCGCTTTCATTCCATACTTCACAGCAGAGGTCTGCCTGACCGAAAACGATTAGCGGTCGCTGTCCTTTCTGAACGCTCACAGCGTCCGGCTCGACCGAAGGCCTCTACGTCACCGGCCCCGGATTGAAGGGCGAGAGCGCATTCGCCAGGCCCCAATGCTCGGCCCACGGCTGCTTGTGGCCGCTGGCCACTTCCAGGATGAAGCTGAAGATCTCCCAGCCGACCTCCTCGATGCTCACTGCTCCGGTGGCGATGCGGCCGGCGTCGATGTCGATCAGGTCGGGCCATTTTTCGGCCAGGGCGGTGCGGGATGAGATCTTGACCACCGGAACCAGCGCCAGGCCGTAGGGGCTGCCTTCGCCGGTGGTGAAGACGTGCAGGTTCATGGAAGCGAGCTGCTGCGTGCCGCAGATGAAATCGCTGGCGGGCGTGGCGGCGAAAACCAGGCCCTTGGCGGTGACCTTCTCGCCGTGCGCGGCCACCGCGCGGATGGCCGTGCTGCCGGCTTTGGCCACGCTGCCCAGGGCTTTCTCGACTATGTTGGCCAGGCCGCCGCGCTTGTTACCGGGAGTGGTGTTGGCGCTGCGGTCCGCGTGGCCGGCGGCCAGGTATTCGTCATACCAGCGCATCTCGCGAACCAGCGCGCGCCCCACATCGGGAGTGGCGGCGCGCGGCGTCAGCAAGTGGATGGCGTCGCGCACTTCGGTCACTTCGGAAAACATTACGGTGGCGCCGGCGCGCACCAGCAGGTCGGCGGCATAGCCGAGCGCAGGATTGCAGGTGACGCCGGAAAACGCGTCGCTGCCGCCGCATTGCAAGCCCACTACCAGGTCGGAGGCGGGGCAGGGCACGCGCCGCCGGCGGTCGAGGCGCGCCAGGCGCTTTTCAGCCGCTTCCATCAGCGCCGCTACCGTTTCCGCGAAGCCGCGCTGGTCCTGGAGACGAATGACGTTGCCATCCTCCAGCACCGGAAGATCGCTGGAGAACAGCCGCGCGGGCTGGAGTTTTTCGCAGCCGAGACTCACCACCAGCGGCGATGCGCCGGCATTGGCGTGCAGGGAGATGTGCTTCAGGGTGCGAATGGGAACGGCCGCGCCAGGCGCGTCGATGGCCACGCCGCAACCGTAGGAGTGGGTGATGGCCACCACGTCGTCCACGTTGGGATAGCGCGGCAGAACTTCGGATTTGAGGCGGCGCACCGCGTAGTCGACCGTGGGCGCGACGCATTGAACCGTGGTGGCGATGGCCAGGATATTGCGCGTGCCGGCGCTGCCATCGGGGTTGCGAAAGCCATCGAAGGCGTAGCCGGTGAGAGCGGGAAGCGGCGTGGGAACCGCCGTGGCGAGAGGAAGCTTTTCCAGCGCGGGTGCGGCGGGGAGGTCGATCATCTCTTCCCGCACCCACGATCCGGCGGCGATGAGGCGGTTGGCGAATCCGATGGACTGGCCGTAGCGAAGCACCGGCGCGCCGGGATCTATATCGCACAAGGCGATCTTGTGAGCTTGCGGAATGAACTCGCGCGCGGCGATGCCCCCGGCAGGCGCCGAGCCGGCAGCGGCGCCCTCGGGTGCGA